>WBZL01000208.1_pt2 | contig 39372 bp, 42 predicted proteins | sample 5204291 | NCBI WGS metagenome assembly WBZL01 (sample SAMN12344345, study PRJNA552823) | activated sludge metagenome | biome: Activated sludge suspended growth; feature: Nitrification reactor; material: Wastewater; isolation source: activated sludge from nitrification reactor of wastewater... | reverse complement strand
ACAACGCCCGGTTGATTCAGGGAGCCGTTGGCCAACATACAGCAACGGCCGTACAGGAGGCTGCTGAGGCCACCGCCAATCTCGTCACCCACTACCGCACACAGGGGATGGATGATGCGGCCGTGCTGGCTGCTTTCCAAAGTGGAGAGGCAGCGGCGGCGATTCGCGAGGCCACAGCCGCTCAGGACAGCCCCACGCCGCTGACCGATGCGCAGCTATCAGCCGTCGCCGATATGGTGCTGCTACCGCAGCGTCGCCTGACGCGCACTGAACTGGTCGGCACCATTGGCCGGGAAGCGGTTGCGGGCGCTGCTGATGAGCAGTCCGTCATTCAGGCTTTGGGTATGCCCATTGGTTTTGGCGGGCAAACCGGCAATGTGCGCGGCGTGATGGCTGGCGCGCAGGCCATGAACCTTTCCCCGGCAGACCTGGCCCGTCTGGCAGAAATGATACAGGACGGTCTGCGCGACGTGGTGCAGGCGGAACTGGCCGATCGCGGCTACCGGCCGGAAATGGTGCGACATTTTGTCAGCGATATGGCCGCCTTGCCGGGCGCGATGGTTGTGCCGCAGTCGGCGGCGGTCAAGACGACCTCCGCTGCGGTTGCATCGGCTGCCGATCAGGATGGGGCGACGGCCGTTTCCGCGCCACAAACTCAGGAAGAATAGGAGCATTCAATGATCAAGAAACACCAGCATCTGCTGAACCCGTTCAGCTTTGTCATTTTGTTGGCCGTCATGGCGGTGACCGGCACCACGCAGGCGCAAGACGGCGGGCAGAATCCCACGCCCATTGTCATTACGCTTACCCCTGGCGGCGGGCCAACGGCCGTGCCTACAGAGGAAGGCGCACTGCCGCCAGACCGTTTTGAGCCGAACAATGATGCCCAGACCGCAACGGCCGTTGGTCTGCAAAATGAACCGGACCTGACCCTCACCGGCGACGATGTGGACTATTTCACCGGTTATCTCAAGGCCGGCCAGATGATCCACGTGAGCACTGCTGTCTATGGTGGGTTGGATACTCGTCTGCAGCTGTATTGGGGCGGGCAGCTGCTGGCCGAAAATGATGATCGTTCCCCAACTGATGTCGGCTCGCTAGTGACGTTTACGGCTCCGGCTGACGGCTGGTATGTGGCCCTGGTAGAGAAAACAACTGTTTATGACGGCACTTACGACCTGGAAGTGGCTCTAGCCGAACCGACAGCCACGCCCACGGGCGTCCCTACATTGACGCCGACACCTACTTTGACACCCACACCATCACCGACGCCCGTCATCTTGCCTGACCTGGCCGAACCCAACAACAGCCCGGAAACGGCCCGACCCGTGACGCCTGGCCTGCGCGACACCTATACCGTGGGCGCGGGTGACGTCGATTACTTCACCTTTATTGCCAAAGCGGGCAATCGTTACGTCTGTGAAACGGTGACGGACCAGGTGGATACGTTGCTAACGGTAATGGACATTGGCGTGAACGACGATCGGGGGGTGGGACGGGTGGATTCCAGCTTTGCCTGGACGGCGGATGTGGAGCAAACGGCCGTTATCCGGGTCGAAGCGCGCGGCGGCAGCTATGGTCAGTACGAATTTGTGTGCCAGCCGGCCGCACCGCTGCCAGTGGCCGTCCAGCCGCCGGCATCCTCGGCTCCGGCCAGCGACCTGTCTACACCGACAGCGCCATTGACCACGACCGCAGGTATCACGACCACCGGGCAAATTTCGTTGACGGTGCGACACCTGGGGCAGGTGCAACCCCAAACTACGACGCCCACAACCCATGTTCGCCTGCTGGTCTATTACGACGCCAACAATGACCGGCAGCCCGGACCGGGGGAAGGGATTGCCAATGTCAGCGTTCTGGCCGTCGATAGCCAGGGGCAGCGTCTGGCCCGGGTTTTTACCAATGCTCAGGGAGAGGCTATTTTCAACCTGACCAGCGAAACCATCGCCCGCGTCATTGTCCCCTTTGTACCCGGCTGGTCGGCCCGTGTACGCGCCGGGGAAATCAATAACGACATTGTGCTGGGACTGCCGGCGGTCCGTTTGCCGGTGTTCCTGCCGGTGCAGAATCAGACCGGCGGCGAGGAGTAAACCATGTTTGACAACGATTTAGAACTCGACATCGAGCAGGAATTATCCGAGATTCCGCCGGAATACCAGGATGCGTTTCGCCAGGCCATTGAGCGTGAATTGGCGGAGACGGAACAAAACCGGACCGATACCGACATTCTCACCTATCTCCGCAGCCGCCGTGATGATTTCCAGCGGGGTGGCTTTATCCGGCCAGACGGCCGTCCCGGATTGGTTGCCCTCAACCCGGAGACGATGTACGAGCAGGCGCTGCCGCAGCTGGCCCAGAGCAGCCTGGGCGAACCGGACAATACGGCCGAACGGCGGCGCACCCTGATTAAAATTGGGGTCTTTGTGGGGGTGGCCTTGCTGCTCCTTGTTTTCTCCCTGCGCGGCCGGGCGCAGCGGGCGGGTGATTCGGAAACCGTTGACGCCGGGACGCCGGTGGCTGAGGCCCTGGTGGCCGCCGGTACCGTAACGCCCACGCCGCCGCTGCCGGAAATCACTGGTGTGGACGATTCTCTACAAACCATTGGCAGCCTGGGCGGCGCCCTCACCATTGGCCGTCCCAGCGCGATTGAAATCCGCTACGGCCGGTCCGAAGAGACCATCGCCCTGGCCATTGACCCCAGCAAACCGACACCGAAAGGGGAGATGCGCTACAACGAAGCCACGATGCTGTCCGACAATCCCGTCGCCGTCTGGCTCTTTGGCACGGTTTTGAACTACGCCCTGGGCATCCCCGACAGCTTGGTGCGGAACCTGGAACCCGGCGACCGTATTACCCTCAGCACCGATACCGGCGCCGCGCTGCACTTCGTCGTGGCCGAAACGGGGCAGGGAGCCAACTATGATGCGGGGCGACTGCTGTCCCAAAATCGCCTGGGGCTGACGCTCTTTGCGTTGCCGGCTGTGGCCGAAGGGGATGTGGCCTATGCCTTCGCCAATTATGACGTAGCCAGTGAGGAAGGGCAGGGGCAGATCGTTTACGAAATTGGCGACAGTTTTGCCTTTCGCAGCGGCGGAGAGCTGCAAGTGACGGCCGTACAGTTTGATAACACCGCAGATGGTCATATTCGCATAGCAATCACGGGTGGCACCAATAACCTGGGCAGCAGCCAATCTGTCGTGCTTTCCCTGGCCGCTACTGATGAGCAAACAACGGCCGTGCCCCTGGAATGGGCTGAAGACGGTACTTGGCAGGCAGCGTTCACCTTGCCGGACACCGTATCAAAACAGCCTTTGTTCGCCGAGTTTCGCGCTTTGCCCGGCGGCGACCTGGCTGTTGTCCGCTTAGGCGAAGTGCCCCGTTTAATTGAGCAGTTAGAGACCGAGATCACCAGGGCGTGGTGGGATGCGGAACGAGAACAAGCCGTGATCGAACTTTCCATCCTTAACGCCGGGGAAGGGGCAGTTCATCTAGGCCCCGAATTTATCCAAATAGCTGAATGGACCGCAGCGTCCTCTGAAGGAGGTGATGCCTATGAGGGAACCTGGCAGGTCACTCCCCGCCTGCCCATTGTGATTAACCCGGGAGAAACGGCGGGGATAACAGTGTCGTTTCTTCCTCAATTTGCATCCATGCGATTACAAATTGGCGCTGACCTGTGGGAGGTGGACGGGTTTCCAGCCGGTATCCCGACGGAATAACCGGCGTAGAACCGTGACACAGCCCCAGGCCAGCGCCTGACAAGGGCAAATGGCGGCCGATAGATTTGCCGTCTGTAGCCGCCATTTGTCCTATATCACTGCCTGACCTGAGAACAGAATCAGGTCAGGAAATTATATAAGGAGACACAATGTTGCCCATGCAACCAAAATCAGAATTTAACGTGACGGATGGCTCAGCCGTCCTGAGAACCGGCAGCCGTTTCGGTGTGCGCCGGCCTCGCCTCAAGCACATGCTGCCCTTTGTCCTTTTGATGGCCGTCCTGGCCGCCTGCGCCCCTGGTGAAGCGCCGCCGGCGGCTATCTGTGACACGTATGACCGGGCGCTGTTTACCACGCAGTTGATGGGCGGCGCGGCCGTACTGCTCGGTCTGGCCGTGCTGGGTTTTCGCAAGAACCTGACGGCGATTTTGCCTTCGCAAGGGGCGCAAATCGGAGCCGTTGCCGGGTCTGTCGGCCTGGGATTGATCCTGCTGGCTTTTTCCACCGACATCGGCAACCAGATTTTAACCGGGTTCAGTATCGAAAGCCTCTATACCCTTTGCGGGTTGGGATAGGCGAGCGACAAGTTGCAAGAAGCAGGTGGCGAGCGAGAACTTGCCACCTGCCACTTGCCAAAGCCTTCGTTCAAGGAGACAGTCAGTATGTTCAGTGTCACCCATTTCCGTTCCGAATTCATTCAGCAGAGCCAGGCCACCATCATCCGCAAGGTGACGATGACCCAGTTTATGCTGGTCATTGTCCTCACTGCCATTGGTGTGGGTCTGTTTAATGCTCCCTTTTGGCTGGCGCCTCTCTTCATCGTCGCCGGGTATGCCGCCGGATACACCCACAACGGCGAGATCGTCTTAAAGCGATTGGTGGCTTACCTAATGGTCTGGCTGCGTAACCTGGTCGGCGCGTCGCAAATCGTCAACGTCCAGGCCGAATGGGACAGCGTGCGCGTCCGCGCCGAGCGACAGCAGATCGGCGGCGCCTTTGCCGCCACCGTGATTGTGGAGTAAATGGCTTATGCGCGTCTTTCAAGTAACGCTGCCCCATTTTTACCAGATAGACAGCCACGACCAATCGGCCGTCATCGGCCAGATGGTTTCTCTCTTTGCTGGCCCGGTGCAACACTGCCGGTTCATCACCTTTGTCATGCCCGCCAGCCTGGAACGATTAGAGCGGGACCGTCGCCGCCTGGCGATGGGCATCAGCGACGACTGGGCGCGGCGCGGCCTGATGGAAGAGGTGCGGATGATCGGGGAGTGGGCCAGCCGCGGCGAGATGCGCCGCACGCGCCACTTTCTGGTGGATTTCAACGACGCCTTGACTAGCAATGACCTGGCTCATTGGCGCGTCGTGGGCGAAGAAGGCTACCCGCAGCTGCCGATTCCCGGCGACTACGCCGAGTATCACGACCATATGGCGCCGGTGCTGCAGAAGAAAAACGGCCGTCTCCAGGTCGATAACAGCCGCTACCGCTATGCCGTGCTGGCCTCCTACCAGCTCACCCGCACCTGGGATTGGCGGCATCCGCTGGCCCAGACGATTACGGCCGCCGACGGCCCGATGGTGATTTGCATCGATGTGCGCAAGGTGCATCCGGAGCGGGTTACCGCTTCGGCCGAATTCTGGCAGGGCATGATCCTCAATGGCCAGGACCGCAATGCCGTGATCGCCAGCGAAGAAGCCGAAGCCGCCCTGACGGTGCGGGATGAAGCCGTGCACCACGTGCGCGTCCTGTTCATGCTGCTGGACAAGAGCGCCGCCGGTCTGCGGGAGCGGCTGGAGAGCCTGCGCAAGACCAGCACCCAATACATGAAGGTGGACCGGATGCTAGGCTACCAGGCGGCTGCGGCGCGCATGTTTGGTCCGGTAGCCAAGCCACCGGGGGTGCCTGCCGGTCATTTCAATACCCTTAGCCGTGCCCCGGCCGTCTTCGCTGGGATGTGGGGCGTGGGCCGGGAGCAAACTGCCGGCGGCTACTACGTCGGTATCTCCGTGGATGAGGTGGCGCCCCACGTCTACTACCTGGATTGGAAGGGTAACGATCCCTTTCATGGCATCATTCTAGGCCGTACCGGGAAGGGGAAGACGGTGGGCGCGCAGGCGTTGGCCTGGCGGTTGGCCGAGCAGGATGTGCAGGTCGTACTGCTGGAACCGCAGGGGCACAGCCGCCGCCTGCTGCAGCTGGCCGGGGGCAAGAACGTCTCCTACAGCCAGCTCTCCTATGCCACCACCAAGCTGAATATCCTCGATGTGGTGTATGAAAATCCTACCGACCAGTACGATCACGTCATTACCCTGCTGGGCCTGCTGCTGGATCCGCTGGGCAACAATCCGCGCCGCTTCAGCAATGCCGAAGTCGCTGCTGTGCGCCGCGCCCTGCAGCTGACCTACGCCCGCTATGATTGGGAAGGGGAGCTAATGGTTGATCACGGGCTGACACCGACGCTGGAGACATTTTGCCACAAGTTGTATCAGGTGGCCGAGCAAGCGGCACCGGTACAACTGGTGACGGCAGGAAATGGCAGCAGTGGGTTGTCCACACCGGTCTTGGGCGGTCAGGTTGCCGAAGCGGCCGCCGATCTAGCCGAGGAGATCGAGAGTCTCTACGTCTATGGCGATTATGCTGGCACGTTTAATGTGCCCACGAACCTGGACCTACGCCTCAAAGAGCGCATTGTGCTCTTTGATTTCAGCCAGGTGCCGGAGCGCAGACGCCCGTTGTTTTATTACGCCACCCTGGCGGGCATCAATCACCAGGTACGGCGCAAGCCGCGCAAGCGGGCCATTATTGTCGATGAGGTCCATTACATGAACCAGGAGGCCAGCCTGATGACCTTCCTGGCCAATATGGTCAAGACGGTGCGTACCTTTGGCGCGGCGGTCGTGATGATTGACCAGGACCTGGAAGCGTTTATCGGCGTGGATGGGGCGCAGGCGGAATCGATGGCCACCGGCACCAACGTCACCGCCGGACAGTTCATTATCAACAACGTCAGTTGGACCGTCGCCTTTGGCATGAAGCGGGACGCGGCCTACCGGCTGGCCGACCATTATAAAGACGAAATCCTGCCTTCGCACGCCGAATTTCTGGCCCGGATGGGCAGCGATGACCGGCATGGCAAGGGGATGTCGGTGGTGCGGGCCAATGGCAAAGCAGACATGGTTTATTTTCAATTGCGGCCGATTGAGGCGGAATATCTGATTGGAAGCTAGGCAAACCACAGAAAACAGGTTGGCATCCGGACAAAATTGCGTTGTGGTTTGCTAATGTAAAAGCCAGGTTTGAGGACATTTTAGAAAAAATGACTCCTGGCTTTTACACAGAGGAGATGAGATGAGTAACAAACTACTGGACCAATTTCGCCAGCAGGAAGCGGACAACATCGCCTTATCGGTGAAATTCAACCGCTGGTCGCTGGTGATGATCACCTTAATGATTCAGGAACAGGAACAAAAGCTGGTTGCCAGTGACCTGCCCGTTGATGGCGACGGCGAACTGGATAATTTCTGGGAAGAAATCGGCTGATGAGAGGGATACATGTTCAAGAACTGGTTGGGTAGAGCTTGGCCGGGTAAACGAGCTGCCCGTGAGCAGTGGGACGCTGGGCTGGCCTGGTTTCGCCTGCGCTACCTGACGCCGGACGGGCCGACACGGTGCATCCGGCTGTTGTCCCGCCCCCTGGCGTGTGGCCGCGTTGCCCTGTATTTCCGGCCGGATGAAGCGGTGTCAGCACTCTATCTGGGCGTTCCGGAGACGCACGTCCGTTTGCTGCAGCGCATGGCCGCCGATTTCAATTTTTCCCTGAAGCCCAAGCTACCCGAAGTGGCTATGCCAGCGGCGCAGCGCCTGACGGCCGTGTCTGAACTACCCTGGGAACGGCCGTTCCTGGCCCACATCGTCAACGAGTATGCTTTTGTCAGTGGGAGCCAGGGCGACGTTGACCGCAATCGCGGCCACAATCATGGCCGCTTTCTGCCCCAGCCGTTAGCTAAAGCCGCCAAAGAAAAGGCCGGCATCTGGCAGCTGCCGTCCAACCCGGCGCCGGGATTAACGGCGCAGCCATACTGGAACGGTCATCATCCGCCGGCGCGCCTGGCCGTCACCGAGCCGGATCCGGGGCGATGGCTGCTGGGAAGGTCGCAGTCCGGAAACCCGCTGCACGTGGCTGGCCGGGTCAATATTTACGGCCGTCAGGAAGCGGTGGCCGATTGGCTGGTACATCAGGTGACGCAGATGGTGGCTCTGGACCACGCCAACCTCATGATCCTGGATGGCGCCGGCGACCTGGTGCCGCGCCTGAAGCGCAAGGCGGCCGTGACCCGGCTGCTGGGTGAGCAGCTGGCTTACGTCGATATGGACGGCACCTCGCTGGCCAACGGGTTTAACCCGCTGGCGGCCGTACCGGGTGAAACCGATGAAGCCTTGCTGCAGCGCTGGCAGCGCTGGTTTGGCGGCATGAACGTGCATCCGCAGGGCGTTAAGTTGCTAGATCGGGCACAGGCAGATGGGGTAGCGGATATTCCTTCCTTGCGCAAGTGGCTGAAGCAGGTGGAACGCCAGGGCCAGACAGCGGCCGTTTCCAGTTTGGGCATGACGTTGAACCGGCTAACCGCTAACCGCAGCCTGCGCGAATGGCTGGAGTGGCCCGTCAATCGCTTTGACATTTTGCCCGCCGGCGCCCTGTTTTTTGCCTGTAAGGGAACGAGCTGGGAACGGCAGCAGCTGCTGCGGGCCGCACTGCTGGCCGCCATGCAGCTGCCCGACGTGCGGCTCATTGCCCATGGGCTGCCGGGGAAGGTGCTGCCAGCGTCACTGATTGGGAATATGCCACGAATCGTAGTGAGCAATGGACCACTTTTACCAGACGCGGCCATTATCTTGACGGAAAGCCATGCTCAGGGCCTGACTGCATTGAAAAAGCGTTTTCTCGCTAACGATGTCCGGTTAGGGGAAAATCTGGAACTGTTACGTCAGGGCGAAGGCGTCGTGATTGTGGATGGCGACCCCTTTTTTACGACCTGGAACGGCCGTGTTGAATCAGCAAAAATGACAACATTTGTCGCAGCCAATGATGGGCTTTGAAAGCGACGATGGGTAATTAAGCTTTGCAGCAAATGAGGGATTATGTATAATCAGACAAGTTTTATTGCACTTGTGCAACAGGCAATAAAAAAGCCCCTGGTAACTGTACTTTTGCCGAGAACAAGTTACACACGGGGCTGGCGATGTGAATACAATTATGTCCAATTTCCGTATATTGGTCAAGTAATCCTCATTAACTATTCCATCGCCCACATAAACCAGCACGGAGATAGGCGATGGCTTCTCAGCAGACCCATCAAAACCCACAATTGCATACCGTATTATTCCATCATTGTGATGCTTCTCTGGCTGTCCAATCTCGGCACGCAATTTGGTTGCTCACGGGCCTCGCAGCCCGTTGTGACAGAAATGAAGAAAGCCAGGTATTGGCAGTACCTGGCTTTCGTTAATTTCGCTATCTAACTGCATATTCGCTGAACTTCAGGCGTTGGCGGCGCCTTCAGTGCGAAGCCCCTTTGTTGGGGAGGGGGGTATTGTACCCGCCGCAGTTTTGTCTGGGGAAAGAATAGCACAGACAGAGCTGGATGTCAAAGCACAGGCGCATGAAGCGGTAGCAGGGAAGATTTAACAACTGACGTGGGTTTGGGAAATCAGCCAGTGGCGGTCATCGAATGGTGATTGACTTGATTTGAACGTCACTGGCTGGCGGCTCAGGCCCCAGAATGCAAAAAAGCCGGTGCGGCAAACACTGGCTTTTGCAGAAGTATCTCTATTCGTTAACCGCATACTTCAAAGGTTTTGGGTGTTGGTAGCACCCTGGCCTTGTTATGAAGCCCCTTCACTGGGGAGGGGGGAGGTGTATCTGTATACCTCTTATGCGGCCTAATTCATTGAGGAGAATAACACAGGAGTAAGCCTGTGTCAATGATCCATGCATTGGTGTGGTTATTTGATGCTGGCTGGATCCTGTGGTCTGGCATGGACGGTTCCCACGCGACTTCGTCGCCAACGTCATCGCCACAATTAGAGGCCGCAAATCAGCGATTGTATGCGCTGCGTGAACAGGCCAGGGCCAAGCGGCAAGCCGCCGGTGCGCCTGACGAGCTGCCGCATTCGGCGGGCAACGGTCTTCCCTGGGACGCTGGGTCTTCTCAGCCATCAGACAGCACGATCGCCACGATTGCTACGCTGCCGGGCCACCTGGGGTGGGGGAGTCAACCGTTAACGGCCGTTTTGCGTCGCCAGGCGCGTGAATCTTCCTCTGATGATATGGATGATCGGGAGTGGTTGGCGTGTTTCGCGGAAACGGCCGTGCCAGCCTCTGCCGATACAACGAACGAGCAGGATAAGCCCTCCAAATCTCGCCATACCACGACAAATGAAACGCAATTGCCCGATTGGGTAAAACTATACCCGGATATTGGCCTGGGAATGCTGCGCGAGGAGCTGACCGCGCCAGGAAGGCTCTGGCTAATGCTGCGCTATTTAGATAGTGAGGGGTGCGGTGTTATTCGCATAGACATTATAAGGAGAAAACTTACCAAAAAAACCTCAAATCTACGTCTGTGCGGCAAGAGGCAGCTGCGCAACCTGCTTCAGGATGGCGAAGGCGTCTATTGGGATCGTGACAAGGAGTACGTCTGGCTGCGCTCGGCCGTCAGGGTCGCTTTTGCGCTGGGCGTGGATCGCTTAACCGGCCGGCCGGTGGCGTTGCCCACAGCAGCGCTGCTGGACGGCATTGGTACCTTCCGCGCTCATTTGTATGCGGCGTTCCATAGCGGCCGTGCCAAAGAGACGCCGCATGGCGACCAGGCCATGCCCATTGCTCGTGAGACTCTGGAGCAGCTGAGTGGGGTGGGGCGGTCCAGCCAGCGCAACTATGAAGAACGGATTGGCGTTGACGTGCAAGCCAACTTTGCCGTCGGTGATTTATCAACAAAGGAGAATCAAGAAAAACGCGCCTGGGCCAAGGGACAGGCATTATTTGAATTAAAGGATTATCGCGGCCAGCAAGGCAGGAAGGGAAAAACTTATCTGGCCTGGCAGCTGCCCAACAGTTACAGCGGGCAGCACCGGCACCGTCCTCGGGGCCGGCAGAAGCGGATCAATCGGAAACTCAAAGACCTGGTTATGAAAGGGATGCCGGGGAACGTTGAGGGAACGAGCGAGACGCGTCAGCCAGAGAAGATTTATTACCCGAATGGCAAGCTGGCGGCGAAAGCATACGGCCGTGACGCTGAGCGAGAGTTGTATTGGAGAAGGCATCGGACGGGGAACGGCCGTTTTGATCTGTGGCAGCAAGCCGGGGGGTGGTGATGTCGCTCACTTTTTTTGCCTTTGGAAAAGGAAAAGACTTGTGTCCTTTTTAGGGATAATCCTTAAAAATTCTTTTGTTGGTCGCTACGCGAATACTTGCCGCGATCTTGCCTGCAACCTTTACCGCTAGGGGCTTGCCATGCTTTTAGCGTCGTGACTGCTGTACGAGAATTTCGGGCGGCCAGGTGCTTTGAATGTAGGCTACCACAGCACCTATTTCAGTGTCATTCAATACATGCTCATATGCTGGCATTGGACTAACGCCAGCGTCGGCTGGTAATCGTGCCCCCCCGCTAACAATGGATTCGATTAAATACGCATTATTATGGTGCCATGTATGTCCAGTTTCATCATGCGGCGGTGCTTTTAAGATACCATCCACACTGGGTTGATCCCAGCCAGCCTCCCCCTCCAAATTAGCACCATGGCAAGACGCACATTGTGCATCGTAAACCTGTTTTCCTAAAGCAACTGCCTGCGGATCCGTGGGGTCTACGCTATAAGAGGGCTGCGCCGATAAAGATATTACTGCCGCAATCACCAGCAATAAAATGCCCGCAGCAGCAATTCCGAACCGGATGTGTTGGTTTCTTTTTTGGCGCTGCAGCGCAGCCTTGCGTTCTCGCTTTGAAAGTGATTTTTTCATAAATTTTAACTCGACTTCTATGTCTGGTTAACTACTGCTGTTCTTCTCGACGCGTTGCTTCTGCCTGGAGTTGGCGAATTTCTGCGGACCAGGTGCTTTTGATATAGCTCAACACGGCCGTTATCTCTTCATCGCTCAGCGTGTCGGCAAACGACGGCATCTCACTGCTGCCGCCAATATTCATATCCTCTAGCCGGGCACCGCCTAACCGGATCGCTGCCAACAGCGTCGGATCGCCATGGTGCCAGGTATGACCGGTTTCATCATGCGGCGGTGCCCGAAAAGTGCCATCTGCATTTTGTTCTTTCCAGTTCGCCTCCCCCTCCAAATTAGCGCCATGGCAGCTGGCACAATTGTCGGCATAGACTGTTTCGCCCAGTTGTACCAAATCAGGTGCCAGCGTGGGCAAAGGCGTCAGCGCTGTGTTTGCGTCCGTGCTATCCGATGGTGAACTGTCCAAAGGTTGACAGGCAACCAGAAGCAATAGAATCAGGGGCAAAATGCGTATCACAATATCCTCGCTACAGTAAAAAGTGCCCTCGTGAGGGCGCTTTTTAGATCATAAGCAGTCAATACCATGGCAAACAGCGCGATTTGGCGCACCCGCAGTAGGCCATTTGGCGGGTACTGGTCGCCAGTTAACTCAATGACGTGCGCCGCAGCGTTTGGGCGTTGATGGCCACAATGATGGTGCTCAAGGACATCACTAGGGCACCCACAGCTGGTGGCATGTTGATGCCCCAGGGCGACAGGATGCCAGCGGCCAATGGAATGGCAATGATGTTATATCCCGCCGCCCACCAGATATTCTGCACCATCTTGCGCTGGCTGGCTTTGCTCAGTTCAATAATCTTCACCACGTCCAGCGGATTGGACTGCACCAGAATCAGACCGGCAGATTCCACGGCCACATCCGTGCCGCTGCCGATGGCAATGCCAATATCGGCGCGAGTCAGGGCCGGGGCGTCGTTGACGCCGTCACCAACCATGGCTACTTTCTTGTTCTGCTGCTGCAGCTCACGCACCTTCTTGTCTTTGTCTTCCGGCAGTACCTCGGCAAAGTAGCGATCGATATTCAGTTCAGCCGCCACCGCTTTGGCCACGTCCTCGCTGTCGCCGGTAAGCATGGCCACCTCGATGCCCATCTCGTGCAGCTTTTGAATTGCCTGCCGGCTTTCCGGGCGAATCACGTCGGCGAGGGCAAAGGCAGCGATAATCGAATTTTCGCGGATGAGATAAATGACAGCTTGCCCTTTCTCACCGGCCTGTGCACTAAAATCGGTAATGGCCTGTGGTGATTGGATATCCAGATGCTCCAGCAGGCGCGGGCCGCCGGCATAAACGGCCATTCCGTCCACCACACCGCGCACACCACGCCCCTTCAATGCTTCAAAGTCATCAACATCGGCTGGCTGCACCGACTGTTCCTGTGCGGCGGTAACAATAGCGCGGGCAATGGCATGTTCCGAATCCCGCTCCAGCCCTGCGGCCAGCGCCAGCGCTTCGTCTTCCTTTACGCCATCTACCACAGCGATGTCGACCACGCCCTGTTCCCCTTTGGTCAGCGTACCGGTCTTATCAAAGATAATCGTATCCAGTTCGCGGGCCGCTTCCAGCGCCAGCCGGTCGCGAACCAGGATGCCGTTGCGCGCCGACAGCGCGGTGGTGATAGCCACTACCAGCGGCACGGCCAGGCCCAGGGCATGGGGACAGGCGATGACCAGTACGGTGACGACACGCTTGAGTACCTCCACGTCGAAGCCGGTAGCGATAATCCAGATGACGGCCGTCAATACCGCCGATCCCAGCGCCGCATAGAAGAGGAACGCTGCGGCCCGGTCGGCCAGCAGTTGCGTCTTGGATTTGCTGGCCTGCGCCTCTTTCACCAGACGCATGATGCCGGAGAGCGCCGTCTCATCACCAGTGGCCGTGATCTCAATGCGCAGACTGCCGCTGCCTTCGTTGACGGTGCCGCCGATGGCGCGGCTGCCACTCTCTTTCTTCACCAGCTTCGACTCGCCGGTAATCATCGCTTCGTTGACGTCGGAACGGCCGTCGTAAACTTCCCCGTCGGCCGGAATGCTGGCACCAGGGCGGACCAGCACCCGGTCCCCCGCGCTAAGCTGCGACACGGCAACGGTTTCGGTCTGGCCATTCTCGTTAATGCGTTCTGCTTCGTCTGGCATCAGCTTCGCCAGCTCATCCAGCGCCCCGGAGGCCTGGCGTACGCTGCGCATTTCCAGCCAGTGGCCCAGCAGCATCACGTCAATCAGGGTCACCAGCTCCCAGAAGAAGCTCTCTCCCAGGTCGAAAAACAGGGTAGCGATGCTGTAGATGAAGGCCACAGAGATGGCCAGCGAAATCAGAGTCATCATGCCCGGCTGGCGGTCGCGCAGCTCCCAGGTGGCCATCTGCAGGAAGGGCAGACCGCCGTAGATGAAAATCACCACGGCCAGCACCGGCGTGATCCAGGTGCTACCGGGGAAGCTTGGGGCCGCGTAGCCCAGCCAGCTTTGCAGCGCCGGGCTGAAGAACAGCACCGGCAGGCTGAGCAGCAGCGACACCCAGAAGCGGTCGCGGAACATTTTTTCGTGCCCGGCGTGGCTGCCGTGGCCGCCGTGGCTATCGTGTTCTTCGTGCTGTGTGTGGCTGTCGTGGTCCATTGGGTGTTCGGTGTGGTCAGTGTGGTCAGTGTGGGATGATTGTTGGGTGGAAACGCCCGTTTCCCCGCCATGATGATGCGTGTGTTGTGTGTGTTCGGTCATTAGGTCTACCTCTCATAAATTGGTGTAAGCTGTCTCTACCACGCTTGGCTGCCTGCGCAGCAGGGGGCGGATGTGGTGACAGTACTGGATGTTGGTAACGACCAGAATGCGGCTGCCCGGATTATTGGCGGCGGCCTGCAGCGCGGCCTGAGAGACTTGCTCAATGTGCGCATGGTAGGCGTGGTGGCCACCCTGTCCAGCCAGGCGGCGCGTCAGACCGTAGAGCATATTGCCCACATCGTGACGCCAGCCCTGGTTGAGGGCATCGGGACCGTTGACGCCGGCCTGCAGCCAGTTGATAGTCTGTCGCAGCCAGCCAATCAGCGCGCCGCGCCAGCCGGTGGCGGCTGCTTTGGGCATTACCTGCTCACCGCCGATGGGTACGACGACGATATCAGTCTGCGCCGCCAGCGGCAGCAAAGCATCTCTGTATTCAGGGGGCAGGGAATGAAACGCTTGCCGCTGCCATTGTGCCATCGAGATGTCCAGGCAAAGCAGGTCAGGATTAATCTCCGCCACCAGCGCCACCAACGATTCCAGATCGTAGGGAATGGGCGCTTCGTGAAACTCTGCCAGGGTACCGAGAACGGCAATCCGGGTCTGCGTGTTGGCCTTCTGTGCGTTATCCGTTGTCATGGTTTTATGATAGGGCACCTGCGCCGTGACCGATACGGCGAAAGCGCGGTGATTGCTCTAGGTGAAATCACGTAATGTTCTTTTTTCATGACTCAAACCCGTGCTGGACCGCCCACAGCACGGCCTCAGTGCGATTGTTCACATCCAGTTTGCCGTAAATGTTGCGCAGATGGGCCTCAATGGTGCGCACGCTAAGGAATAGGGTTTGGGCAATGTCTTTGTTTGTCATTCCCTGCGCCAGCAGCGTCAACACGTCTTGTTCACGGTCGGTAAGCGACTCAATCTGGTGTTGCTGAGGAGCGACATTGCCGCGGGCGAGGGCTAACAGCGCCTGCGCAGCCAGAGACGGCGGCAGCACGATCTCACCACGGGCGGTGGCCAGCAGGCTCCTCGTTAGCTCCGGCACGGTTGCATCTCTGTTGATGACGCCGGTCATGCCGGCCTGCAGCAGCGATACAATCTGTGGCAGATCGTACGCATCGACCAGATACAGACGGCCGTAATCGGGCAAGGTCTCCGATAATATGGCCGTCCATGGCGGCGGCGGATGCGGTAAATCGAAAAGGATGGTTGTGGCTGCCCGGGTGGGAGGCAGGGCGGTCAGGTCCTCGACATTGGCGGCCGTGCCCCAGACGGAGAGGCCCGGCTGCGCTGCCAGCAGTGCTTCCCAGGCGAGACGAGGCAGGGATGCCGAAGCCAGAATAATGACCTGTGGCGAAGATGGACCAGGACTCATGATGTTCCTTCGGAAACGAGCGTATGTCGATGGGTCAACCAGTGCCAGAAAAAGTAGACGAGTATCGCAGCGTCCAGCAGATATTCGAACACGGTGAATTGACGGCCGTAATAATCCGCTTCCCAGTAGCTGATGGGACTGGCAAAACGATAATTCCAGTTGAGCGGGAAGAAAAGCAGCGGGCCATCACTGTGATGGGTGAAAATGTCAATGACTGTGTGAAACAGCATCCCGACGCTGAGCCAGAGCAACGGCCGTGCCCAGCGCGACTGCCTGCGCATACCCCACAAACCGATGCCCAGCATAGCCGCGTTGATCACCAGCGAATGAAAGAAATTGTGGCTGATAATCCAGACAGGGTCGGTGTAGAACAGCTCAAAGTGCAGATATTCCATAATACTGCCTTCCACCGGCGGCGTGGCAAACCAGCGATAGACGATTCCGTAAACGACAGTGAGCACCGTGAACGGAATATCCGGCAGCACCGAACCGACAAGTAGCGCCGTTTTGTGGACGGAGTAAGTGACGGTTTCGGGGGTTTTGTGGTGGATAACGGCCGTTAGCAAGAAATGGGATGGCGTTTGCATTCCATCTATTCTATCACTGTCTCATCTTATGCCGCAGGGCTATATTACGTAGCATACACCCGCCATATGGCCTATGTCAGCGTTAGAGAGACCATTAAATTGGTGCCGGCACCAGCTGCCGACTGGATCTGCAGCCGCGCCCCAATCGCTTCGGCGCGTTCCTGAATGCCCAGCAGTCCATAATGACCAGCGGGGGCCATCTCCGCCGGGCTGTCCGGCACGTTAAATCCTTTGCCATTGTCCCGAATCGACAAACAAATGCTGTCAGAATCATACGTCAGGCTCACCACAGCCTGCGTTGCCTGGGCATGACGCGCCACATTGCTGATACCTTCCTGGGCAATACGATACAGGGCCAGTTCCGTGTTTGGTGGGAGGCGTCTGCCAGCCCCTCTGGTCTCAAATGTAATAGGCAGGGAAAGCGCCTTGCTCATATCGCGAGCCAGCATTTCCAGCGCGGGCACCAGTCCCAGGTCTTCCAGATAAATTGGCCGTAAATCTCGCGTCAGGCGGCGCAGGTCGGCCACCGTTTGCTCCGCCATATTTTGCATGGTTGTCAATCGTTCTTTGCTGGTCTCATCGGGGGCTGTCATGTGGGCCAACTGGATTTGCTGATTGAGGGCAATCAGCGATTGAATCGTATCATCGTGCAGTTCCCGCGCCAGGCGCCGCCGTTCTTCTTCCTGGCCAGTGGTGACAGCCCCCAGATAGCCGCGCAGGCTTTGCTGGGCTAATTGCACTTTGTGCGCCATATGCACCAGCTCGGCTTGCAGTCGCTGGATTTCATTGATGCCGCCCACCGGCTCGGCAATGGCCTCAAAATCACCCCATCCCAGTTCTGTGGCTTTCTTTTCCAGGGACTGCAGCGGCTGCACGACCTGACGCACGCCGAACCAGAGCGCGACAAGGGCAATCACCAGCACCGGAATCAGGACCAGGGGCGCCAGTTCGGTAGTGCGCAGCAGCGGATCTGTGACGGCCCGCCATGGTTCTTCAATCACTAGCGCCCAGCCGACTGGGGGAATGGGGCTGAAGGCAACGACATGCTCTTCGCCGTCGACGGTCAGGTAGGTGGTGCCGCTTTCATTGCGCAGGGCGTCGGCTACGCCGGGATGTTCTGGTACGGGCAAATCGGCCCAGGGGGGTGTGCCAGTCTGGTAGAGAATGTCGCCGTCCGGGGTGGCCAGGTAAGCGGTAGCCTGGTCGCTGCCGCCAAAGATGTCGGCCAGCGCCCGTCGAGCCAGGGCGGCCGGCGAAAAAGCGCCGACGGCCGTGATGTCTCCGGCGGCAGCCGCCACCAGCACCAGTTCCCCACCCTGCACCGGATCGACAAAGGGCGGTAAGAAAAATGCGTCCTGTTCATTAAACGCGCCATGTGTCGTGCGCAGGCGTTCCGGCACAGTGCGGGCCAGCCAGATTTCCGGTCCGTTGGAAGCGGTAACAAGTGTGCCATCGGGGGCAAAAAGGGCAATGCCGCCTTCAAAATCGGGCAGCAGGTAGGCGGCATCGGCCAGCACGTGCTCGGGACCGTTGGCGCCATTGGCTGCTTGCAGTGCGACACCGCGTATGGCTGAAAGTCGATGATTGATCTGCTCGGTAATGGCCGCCGCCGCTGCACGCGTGGCCCGTTCATCCCGCTCGCCCACCATGGTGCGCATGGCACGCTGGTGTAGCCCCAGGCTGCCGAACGCGATCAGCAGCAGCAGCGCCGTCAGGGGCAGGACCGTAATGATAAAAAGCTGGAGAGGGAGGGAAGGGATGCGCCGCCAGCGTTTGCTGCTCAATCTGCTATCTCCGCCGGGATGAGACCAATGGAGACCGCTTTCATGACGGCCTCGGTGCGGCTGTTGGCGTCAAGCTTATGATACGTTTTTGCCAGATGGCCCTGCACGGTGCGATCGCTGATGCCTAACTGCATGCCAATGGCCTTGTTGGTGTAGCCCTTGCCAGCCAGCGCCAGCACTTCCAGTTCTCGGTCAGTTAGCTCTTCATACACCGGCATGTCATTTGCGGAGCGGCTGGCGATGTGGGCCATGAGACGGCTGGTGATTGCCGGATCCAGCGCTGACTTGCCTTCGTTTACGTCGCGCACCGCTTGCACAATGCTCAGCGGTGATGCTGTTTTCAGGACATAGCCGTTGGCGCCGGCCTGCAGTACGGCCATGATATACGGGTCGTCGTCGTAAGCGGTCAGCACCAGCACGCCTACCTCCGCATGGTTGGCGCGCACCCAGCGGGTGACCTCAATGCCGGTGGCTTTTGGCATCTGGATATCCAGCACGGCCACATCCGGCTTATGCCGAGTAATGAGACTGCGCGCCACCTCGCCGTCGTCGGCTTCGGCGATGACGGTGATGTCGTCTGCCTGTTCCAAAAATTGGCGAATGCCGGCGCGTACCACGGCGTGGTCGTCGGCCAGCAGCACACGGATGGGCTGGTTGGTTTCTGTTGCGGAGAATGTGTCAGTTTCCATAGCTTTCCTCTGTCGCCCTTATTGCCGCCCGCTGGAACTTCAGTGCAATCTGGTCAGCGGCCTCGTTAAATGTGGCGTGCAGGCGCGGATAGGCGAACCAGACGATCCCGATGCCAAATAGCAGCCCGGAGAGCAGACGCATCCAGGCGTTGAATGACCCCAGCGCATCGCCGGTATAGAAGGTAGCGGGCAACGCATGGTTGGTCAAGGCTGCCAGCCACTCATTGGTGTAACGAAAGCCGCCCAGCACACCGCCCAGCATATCGCTGATGGAATGTGTGATGCCGTCAACGGCCATCGGCAGCAGAAAAAGGAGCAGTCCCTGCCAGGAAAGGGGCTTGAGGCGCTTACGCAGCGGCCAGTACATTAAGCCAGCGAGGAACAGGGCCGTGTACATATAGACCATCCGGTCGGACCAGGCGACTTTCCAGCCAACAGTGGCGTTGCCGATGAACTGGCGGAGTATCAGGGGGTTATCGCTGGCTGTCCAGACGGATTGAATCGTGCTGGGCGAAAGCATAAAGCTGTCGCCGAAGAGGAAAAAAGAGCGCTGCGGCAGCTGGTGGCAGAGCAGGGTATACAGCAGGTAAATGGCGTTGCCGCCCCAGGCCCAGCCCAATTCCATGAAGAGGGGGGCCAGCCAGGGCAGGCCGTTAAAGATAAGCAGCAGTAAGGAAACCGCCAGCAGCCAATGGCGGCTGAAACCATACAGGGCTTTATTGAGAAAGATGGCCGCAGAATGGCCGTTACCGGAGACGATGGTTGGTGCAGACACAATCAATGATGATGAACAGGATGTGAGCTGCCGGCGGCATCATCCTTTACATATTTCTCCGGCGCTTTGTCAAACGCTGTTTTGCAGCCAGGCGCACAGAAATAATAGGTTTTTCCTTTGTATTCCGACGTGGCCGCTGCTTTTTTCTCATCTACTTCCATACCACATACGGGATCGATAGCCATGATTTAGCTCTCCTGCTGGATATAGGATTGTGGTTGACTAACCTGATATCCAGCTTCTTGTACTGCTTGCGCCAGCGCGTCGAATGGCACGCTTTGTGCAAGCAGTGTAACAAATGTTGTTTCTGTCTGTAAATCGACTTCCGCCTCAATGACGCCAGGGACATCTGTCAGGGCGCTTTCGATATGAAACCCACAGCTGGCACAGTGGATGCCGGCAACAGGCAGCATCATTGTTTCGGTCAGGACTGCGTATCCGGCATTTTGCACGGCCGTTACCAGGCCAAACGTGTCCGTTTTGTGGGAGTCGTAAGCAACTGTTACCAGGAAGGATGTCAGATTAACCTGCACGGCCAAAACTCCGGGTACGTGACGTAGCGCCTGTTCCAAATGCGCAGCGCCCAAACGATTTTGTAATGAAGTTACTGAAAAAGTTATTTCGGTTTTCATCGTTAACCTTCTTTGTGCGTTCTTCCCCTATTGTCTTGTAAAGCAGGAGGATACAACAGCGCCAAATGCGCGGATCGTCGTAGGCCATTTGGCTTATGACAAAACGTTATTTGTCATGGTTTTGGGGGTGATGGGCTATTTAGCGCTCGTTGTTTTGGTTTCCATTTTCTATGCTTGAAAACGTAATTGATAACTGGAGAGAGTTTATGACGCGAACCAAACGCATTATCTGGCCCTTATCCGCGGGTTTGACTGGCTCAAGCCTGTTGGCGCTGCTGTACTTTGGCATTGTGTCCTGGGCCGAAAGTCCGCAGCATGCTCTGGAGCTATTCTGGGAAGATCGCTGGATTGTCATTCCCATCATTTTAGGCTTTGGCGTGCAAGCGGCGCTTTACATCATTTTAAAAAAGCGTCTCTTTGTCCCCGTGACTCATGCCGGTCCCAGCGGCGCCCTGACCGGCGCTGGTGGCGGTATGTCGACCGTTGCTATGGTGGCTTGCTGCGCTCACCATGTGACGGACGTGCTGCCCATTCTGGGCCTGACGGCGGCGGCAACCTTCCTGGCCGAGTATCGCCTGGCTTTTATGCTCCTCGGGCTGGGCACAACAGTGATCGGTATCGTGTATATGATTTTTGTTTTGTTAAAGGAAAGACGAAAAGCGCTGCAAATGACAACGCCCGTTGTGGAGGCAGTATGAAGCAACTTCTTTTACTCATTATTGGCGTATTGCTGGCCGCTTTCCTGGCCGCATGTGGAGGGCAGCAGGAAACCACACCCCTGCTTTCCGATGTACAGACAGGAAGTGATGCAATCACAGTCACGGAGACAATGGCTTTAGAAACGGCCGTCGACGAACAAGGCGCCGTCAGTGTGGCCGTCACGCCGCTGGATATCAGCGGCAACGCGGCCACTCTGGATTTTGAAGTGGAGATGAACACCCACTCCGTTGATTTAGGCATGGATCTGGCGACGCTGGCGACATTGACGACGGACGACGGCCGGACGGTGAACGCCACGCTTTGGGATGCGGTCCCTGGCGGGCATCATGTGTCCGGTGTCCTTTCTTTTCCGGCGGCAGAGGGAGGAACGGCCGTTATCGCGAACGCCTCCCGGTTGACACTGACCATCCATGATGTGGATGCCCCTGAGCGTATCTTTTCCTGGTCTCTGACAAATTAACCCGTTATGCAGAAAACACGTTTACTGATTTTCCTCCTTTCTTTCGCTGCACTGCTGGTCATGGCTCCTACAGCCTTGGCCCAGCAGGCGGCTGAACCAGGACGCACGCACATATTCTTCAGCGCCGGCTGTGCTGACTGCTGGCCTTACACAGAAGATGTGCTTATTCCCGCATTGCAGGCACAAGGGGCGGCAGGAAATCCCGAAATACACGATTACACACGGCCTGAAGAACGTGAGCAGCTTTTGGCTATTGCCGATGCCATTGATTTGCCGCGTTCCATCGCTGACTCACTCTATGTCTTTGTACCTACAGAGAAAGGCGACCTAGTCATCCTGGGGCACGTGCCGCCGTACCTGATCGAGGCGGCGCTTGCCTCGCCAGACCTACCCCCGCGGTTGGTATTGTGGCAGCCGGAAATGCATGGCGAACCAACAGAATTCCGGCTGTGGGCCTGGGCCGGCGACGTGCAGACGTTTGCCATTGACACGCCATTTGCTGAGGCGCTGCCGCAAGCGTTAACGGCGGCAGGTCCATTGCCCATTGGCTTAGCCAACCTGGGCCAACTGCTGCCGGCAGTCATTACTACTGGGTTAGTGGATTCGGTCAACCCCTGTGCTTTTGCCGTGATTTTGTTGCTGCTGGCATTTTTGTTCACGCTGCGCAAGTCCCGCAGCCACATTTTGAAACTGGGTCTCGTGTATGTGGGCATGATTTTCCTCGTTTACTTCGCTATTGGGCTGGGTATCCTGCAGGCGGTTCGTTTTTCTGACAACCCTCACTTTGTAGCCCGTGCCGGGGCCTGGCTGCTTATTGGCCTGGGGGTTATTAACCTCATTGAGTATTTCTTTCCCAACTTTCCTATCAAGCTGCACATGCCCAAGATTGCGGGAGCACGTACCAACGCCCTCATAAAACAGGCAACGCTGCCCACCACAATGGCCGCCGGACTGCTTGTAGGACTATGTACCTTTCCCTGCTCTGGCGGTATCTACGTCTCCATTATTACTTTGTTGAACGCGAAAACGACGCTGGCCTGGGGAGTTGGATACCTGGCTTTGTACAACGTCATGTTTGTCCTGCCTTTGATCATCATCTTGTTTTTGGTGGGCAACCGCATGGCGGCAAAAGCCTGGGCGCGCTGGGAACGAGAGCATGCTTTAAAAATTAGATTGTGGTATGGCGTCGTGATGGTAGTACTTGGCGCGGCCATGCTGCTGTACGTTATTTCCTAAAGGAGTCAACTATGAAAGCAAAAGCCTACCGTAGAAATGCAAATCGACAGAAACCGAAGAACCGACGCTGGATGCCGCTTGTTTTACTGGCGGCTGGTGTCCTGCTTCTAGGAGCGGGATTGGTCGCCTATATTTCTGCGCCGCCAACGGCCAGCGCTTCCCTGAATTATAGTGAGGAAGACGTGGCTCATGAGCAGCCGGTTCTGGCCATTCACGAAATGGGTGAAGGGCCGCCGATTCCTTTCTTGCCCCGCAACCAGGCGCAGCCCCAAATTCAGGTGCCCGAAACATCTCACAACTTTGGCGTTATCGGGCCGCAGGACGTAGTGGAGCGGGAGTTTATCATTCGCAATACCGGAGATGCCCCACTGACAATCAGCCGCGCGTATACCACCTGCGGCTGTACAAAAGCTGAAATCTCGGCCACCGTTATTCCTCCCGGACAGGTGGCTACAGTGAAGCTCATCTTTGATGCCGGTTTCCACGACACGGCCGGGCAGACGGTACGCCGTGGTCTGATCATCGAAAACAACGATCCCAGCCAGTCTCAGGCGGAAATCTGGGTGCAGGCAGCGGTACGGTCTAATTAAAGCTTACTGATATCAGGAGGTATTCATGACACGTAAGCATTGGTTATTCATGGCTGTTGGCTGCGGTTTGCCGGTGCTGGCGCTGGCGGCTGTTTATCTCTGGCGCGTGCAGCTGAGCACTCTGCTACTGTTCGGGCTTGTGCTGCTTTGTCCGCTGCTGCACTTGCTGATGCTGCGGGATCACCAAGGCCATACACATCTGCGACAAGGAGAATCTGATGGCTGATTTGGTCACAAAACCTTGTGAACTGGCCGGGCAAGAGGCAGACTCACCGATCCACTTCCGCTTAAGCAAGCTGATCATTTTCGGGTTTGTGTTTGGCTTGCTGGCCCTATTAGGTTGGGGATTGGTGCAAGTGAACAGTAGTCAGGTCGATGCTGGTATGGCGCCGGACTTCACCATCACCAGCTTTGAGGGTGAAACCATTACACTGAGCGACCTGCGCGGGCAGGTGGTGATTATCAACTTCTGGGCGTCTTGGTGTCCGCCCTGCCGTGAGGAAGCGCCCTACCTGGAAGCTACCTGGCGCAAGTATCAGGATCAGGGTGTCGTCTTCATTGGTGTCGATTATGTAGACACGGAAAAGGAAGCGTTGGCCTACATCGAGGAGTTCGGCATTACCTACTTCAACGGCCCGGATCTGGGCACGCGTATCTCTCAGGATTATCGTATGGACGGCGTACCGGAGACTTACTACGTGGCCAAGAATGGCGAACTGCGCGGGGTCAAAATCGGTCCGCTGGCGCCGCCGGAACTGGATGAAAAGATCGAAGAATTACTGGCTGAGCAATTTCCATAGAGGAGTCAATGATGCTTGCTGATATTGGTTTAATGGCCCTGGTGGTAGGATTTATTTTGGCGGTTTACGCCACGGCCGTTTCTGCCTGGGGCGGCTGGCGCCAGGAATGGCGCTGGGTGGAAAGCGCCCGCCGGGCCACGCTGCTAACGGTCCCCTTTTTGACGATTTCTGTTGTGATTGTGACATATTCCCTGTTTGTGATGGATTTCTCACTGGCCTACGTGGTGGATGTGTCCAGCCAGGCGATGTCGCCTTTCTTGAGGTTGACGGCGCTGTGGGGTGGACAGTCCGGTTCGGTACTGTTCTGGGCCTGGTTAATGGCCGGATTCGTTGCTGTTGTGCTCTGGCGCAAGTGGGACCGAGACCGGGACTTGATGCCGTACTTTATTACAGTCGCCATGCTGACAACGACGTTTTTCATTGGCATTGTGGTGTTTATTACCAATCCATTTGCGCGCTTGTGGTACATTCCCGGAACGACTGAGTTGTTGACGGCCGTTTTCCAGCCAACCGGCGCGGTATCTTACATCCCGCAGGATGGCCAGGGACTCAATCCGCTGCTGCGCCATTTTGGTATGATTGGCCATCCGCCCACAACCTACCTGGGATTCACTGGCTTTGTCATTCCCTACGCCTTTGCCATCTCCGCCCTGCTGACCGGTAAATCCCGCAGCGATGAGTGGATTCGCACCAGCCGCCGCTGGACCCTGGTTGCCTGGATCTTTCTTTCCATTGGATTGGTGCTGGGCGGGCGCTGGGCATATGATGTATTGGGGTGGGGTGGCTTCTGGGCATGGGACCCGGTGGAAAACGCCATGCTTATGCCCTGGCTCACCGGAACTGCTTTCCTGCATTCGGTAATGATGACCGAGAAGCGGGGAATGCTCAAAGTATGGAGTGTTTCCCTCATCATTCTCACCTATTCCCTTTCGCTCTTTGGCACCTTTATTACCCGCACCGGCGTTATCAGCTCTGTCCACTCGTTTAGCAAGTCGGCTTTAGGACCGGTCTTCTTCGTATTCATCGGCATCACCTTCGTTGCCTCGCTGTGGCTGCTGTTTAAGCGGCTGGATACGTTGAAATCGGAGCATGAGCTGGAAAGCTTTCTGTCGCGCGAGTCGGCTTTCGTTTTGCAAAATGTGCTCTTTTTGGCCATTACCTTTGTCGTCTTTCTGGGTACCGTGTTTCCGCTGCTGTCGGAACTGGTAACTGGTACAAAAATCACCGTTGGACCCCCTTACTTTCAAAAAGCAACGGGGCCGCTGTTTGCCGCGCTGGTTCTGCTCATGGGGCTGGCGCCGCTGTTTGCCTGGCGTAAACAGGCTGCCAGCCGATTGGGGCTGGTGGCGCTGGCGCCCCTGCTTGGCTCTTTCATGTGGGCAGGTGTCTGGGGATATACCCACCGCATGCACCCGGCTTCTTACTTTGCTTTGTGGCTGGTGGCTTTCGTGGTCTTACTCATATTGTTTGAGTTCGTCAAAGGAATCCAGGCACGTATGAAGCGCGGCGAGAATCCGCTGGCGGCCCTGGTTCACCTGATGGGGCGCAGCCGCCGCCGCTACGGCGGGTACATCATCCACCTGGGCGTGGTGATGATTGGTCTGGGCTTTATCGGCGACGCCTATTTCCAGCAGGAGACGCAGATGGCGCTGTCCCAGGGTGAATCGCTGACGCTGGGCGATTACAGTTTGCGCTTTGACAATCTGGAAATGTATCCCGGCAGTGATGGCCGTGAGGTGCTGGAGGCCACCACCAGTTTGTTTAAAAACGGCGAATTCGTGCGCACACTGAAGCCGCGCCGCGACTTTTTCGTGGTGCAGCAGCAGCCGATGACGATACCAGCCGTTTATCCTACACCGGCGCAGGATGTCTACGTGCTGCTTGTGGGCTGGGAGGAGATTGGCTTCGGCGCTTCTACCTTCAGGATGTACCTGAATCCCCTGATTAGCTGGACCTGGGCCGGCGGGTTTATTCTCATCCTGGGCACATTGATTGCCGCCTGGCCGGAGGGTCGGAAAAAACGCGTCAATGCGGTTTATCCTCGAAGTTGGCAGCCGCAGCCGGGACTGGGAGGTGACTAAATGAATAAACATAGATTGCTGCTGGCGCTGCTCACAATTGCCGCCACTCTTTACACCGTATCTCTGGTGCGAGCGCAGAATTATCCGACAGACGACGAGGTGAATGCCATCGCCAAAAAACTGTACTGTCCGGTTTGTCCCAACACGCCGCTGGATGTATGCGAGACGCAGGCCTGCGCCGATTGGCGGGCCCAGATTCGGGATCAGCTGGCCGACGGCTGGAGCGAAAAACAGGTAATGGCTTATTTTGTAGAACAGTACGGCGAACGCGTGCTGGCCGAGCCGGAGCGGAGCGGGTTTAACTCGCTGATCTGGATACTGCCGGTTGTGGCGGTGGCTCTCGGGCTGTTTGTGGCCGTGCAGGTGCTGCGCAGCTGGCACAGAGGACGGGAAACAGCGGCGGAGACGGCCGTTCGCCTTACACCTGATGTATCACCAGAAACCCTGGCAAAAATCGAACGTGAATTACGGGAAATAGTGTAGGAAGAAACATATGACGATTGGAACCGCTTTAATTGGTCTGGCGATGCTTGTGTTCGCCGGTATTGTTGTGACGCAGCCGCTGCAAAGCCGGTCACGTCGGCCGCGGCTGGATGCAACCGTTTCCAGCGGCAGAGACTATGAGGCCATGCTTCTGGCGCTGCGCGATTTGGAGCTTGACCACGAGCTGGGGGTTGTCGAGGCAGCAGAATATGCGCAGCTGCGAACACAGCTTATGTCTCAGGCAGCGCAGGCATTGCAGCAAACTGAGCAAACTCAGCGGCGTCTGGATGCGGCTATCGAAACGGCCGTGCGCGTACGCCGACAGCAGAGAAACCCGACTACCGGCTGCCCTGACTGCCGGCAGCCAGTGGCTGTGGATGACAAATTTTGCGCCGCTTGCGGCATCCCCCTGCTGTCTGAGACAAAAACAGGAAACGGATGATGAGACAAATCAGCATATTTATAACCGCACTGGCGCTGACATTCCTGACGGCTGTGCCTTTGATGGCACAGGAAGAAACGTTGCCTACGGGAACGGTGTCCGGGCAGATTACAAATCTGACGCCGGACGGTATCGTGCCCACCAACCTTGATGTGATGCTTCACGCTTGGGACAGCGGCTTTGACGAGAAAGCCATGCAAAATGGTCTGTCGGATGCTGACGGCCGATTCGCGTTTGAGAGTGTCCCGCTGAATCCGGCTTGGGTTTATGCCGTGATGCTTACCTATGACGATGTGCTTTACTTTTCAGAACCAATGCCACTGTCTGAAGGGACAACCACCCTGACCATGGATGTGGCCGTTTATGAGAAAACTAGCGCCACGAATGCCGTCCAGGTTGAGCGCCAGCACGTATTCTTCGATACGGCATCCGGCGGCCTGATGGTCGGCGAGATTTACATTCTTTCCAACCTGGGAGATCGTACCATTACCGGCAGCAGTGGAGACGATGCCCCGATCTCCCCTCTGCAATTTTCCCTACCTGAAAATGCGGCCTCGGTGACGTTTGAGGGAGGAGAAAACGGCCGTTTTCTGCGTACGCCGGATGGATTTGTCGATACCGCCCCGCTGCGCCCTGGCGAGGGCAGTGGGCAAGTTGTTGTGCGTTATGTGCTGCCCTATGAAGATGGCATGAGCTACGCGGTGACGCCATCCTGGCCCACCAAAGTCATTAATTTCCTGGTACCGCAGGGGGTTGGCCTCACGATTTCCGGTGACGGGTTGTTAGACGAGGGCTTACGGGACATGGGTGACGGTCGTCAGGTTGCCGTCTTCAGCCACGAAGAGTTGGCCGCTGGGGACCGCATGGCGCTGACCTTAACGGGCGCACTAGCCCTGCCCGCCAATGTTCCGGCGGCGACAGCAAATGCACCTGCACCCGGGCCAGGGGCAGATAGGAACGTCCTGGCTGCCGGTGCGGCTGTATTGGGTTTAGCCTTAATCGGTGGTGGCTATTGGTGGTATCAGCAATCTGGAAAGGATGCAGATATTAGCGAACAGGCTGCTGCTTTTGATGACCTGGTCCGGCAAATAGCGCAGCTGGATGCTGACTATGATATGGGCGATGTTGAAGAGGCCGTTTATTCGCAGGAACGCGCGCGCTTGCGACAGCAGGCGCAGGGCATGCTGACTCGGGTCGAGGTCGCTTAGGAAACTATGGATACTTATCAGGAAAAAACGCCTGCCAGTCGCGGTATCATCGCTCCGCTGCTGACGCTGCTCAACTTGTTTTTACTCACACTGGCGATTGTGCTCATTCTTTCATCAGAGGACAGTACGCAGTTACAAACAAAAGCCCTTGCCAGCGGCGGCGCTGATGCTCTGAGCGGTCCTGCCCAGCTGGATGTTACACCGGAAGCTCTTCAAGCTGCCTTGCCGGAAGCGTATCAATTGGGTGCCAGTTGGGGTGATTTAGGGCCTCGACTGGTGGCAGCCGGTGCGATTGACCTCGACCGATTTGTCAATCTTTATGAGGAATCGGGACGGCCGTTAACCCCGGCGCAAAAACGCATCTTGAGCAAAGATAGCGACGATCCCATTGCCATTGATTTTGAGAATGCGCGCTTTCTGCTGAACTTTTTCTGGGCTGTGGGGCTGGTCAATCAGAACCCGATTCTGACGGAAGGACCCATGATGCAGGCAAGTGATGGCAATATCGGTCGTTTTGCCTCCACTGGCGGGTGGACGCTGGGCAGCTATCCGGCCACCGAGCTGTATGCCAGTACGCCGCTGATCATCCTCACCCCGGAGCAGCAGGCGCGCCTGCAGGAAGTGGCGGCAAACGTATACCGACCTTGCTGCGACAACCACACGGCTTTCCCCGATTGCAATCACGGTATGGCGATGCTGGGTCTGCTGGAACTGCTGGCCAGCCGTGATGCCTCTACGGAGGAAATGTTTGCGGCTGCTAAGGCTGTGAACGGCTTCTGGTTCCCGCAGCAGACATTGGAAACGGCCGTTTTTTTCAAAGCCTCCTTGAACATGGCGTATGACGACGTGGACCCGTGGATGGCGGTAGGCCCAGAGGTGTTTTCCGGCAGCGGTTTCCGACAAGTTCATCAGTGGCTGGCTGATAATGATCTGCTGGCTCAACCACAGGGCGGCGGCAACTCCTGCGGTGTTTAATGAAGGAAGCCTGACACGATGAAGAAAAGATTGATTTCATTACTGCTTGTCGCCATGCTTTTGGCCGGGTTTGCCCTTACCGGGTGTGGGGGAACGGCCGTGGCCCACAATCATCCGATGGCGCCGATTGAAGAGATGCCCACGGATGTGCAGCGCTCGGCGCGAAAAATTCATGAAGCGTATCAGTTTGCTGTCGCCAACCCGGAGGTCGCTGACGCCGTCCCCTGCTACTGCGGCTGTGCCGGCATGGGCCATGCGTCCAGCTACGATTGTTATGTTGCCGGTGTGGATGAAAATGGCCTGATGCAGTTTGACGACCATGCTACATACTGCTCCATTTGCATTGACATCACTCAGGACACGATGCGCCTGTTCGATGAAGGGAAAAGCCCAGCAGAAATCTTTACCCAAATCGAAGCAGAATATGCCCGCTTTGGGCCGCCTACTGTAAAACCTGAGACGGAAGGGACATCATGAGAAAATGGATGCTGTTAGTTGCGGCAGGTTTGTTGATGAGCGTTTTGTTAAGCGCCTGTAGTGGCCAACCGCAGATTGTGGTCAGTGAAACGGCGATACAACTGGGGGATGTGGTGAATGGTGAGATTATCGAACGCGACTTGCGGGTGGAAAATACCGGCGAGGCGGCGTTAACGATTGATGCCGTAACGACATCGTGTGGCTGTACCCAGGCCAGTGTAGAGCCAACCACGATTCCGCCTGGCGGCAGCGGCACGCTGCACATTGAATTTGATTCCGGCGCCCATGGTCCGGAGCTGACGGGAGAACTGATTCGCCAGGTGTTTGTGGCTTCCAATGACCCACAGCAGCCGGAACTTGTGGTGGAACTGGCGGCCACTATCCTGTCACCCGCAGCGCCGTAAGCCATTTGGCGCTCCCGTTATACGCCGAATGGCGGAGTTTTTTGCAAGCGTTTCTCAATTAAAATGATGGGTACGCTCGGATAGCGAAATCCCTCTCATTTTAGGAGAAGAAAGCTTGTGAAAAGAATAATTGTGGTTGTTTTTCTATTGGCGGCGGCTGGCGTATTGGCGGCTTGTAGTTCGGCTGAAACAGACACTGTTTCCATGACAGAATTCACGTTAACAGCTACGGATATTGCCTATGATGTGAATCGTTTGGAGGCGGTAGCTGGGCAACCTGTGCGAATAACGATGCGTAACGAAGGCGCATTGGAGCACGATTTCAGTATTATGGAGATGCCGCATATGGGCGAAGTGATGGCTGAAGAGGCGGAAGGCGGCATGGCTGGCCATGATATGGGCGATATGGACATGGAGCCGGAAGTTCACATAGCCCCGCCAATGGGTGAGAGCCTGAACGTTGAATTTACGCCATCTACACCCGGCGAATATGAATTCTTTTGTACGGTGGCTGGCCATAAAGAGGCAGGCATGGTAGGTACGCTGATTGTGACAGCGCCTTAACAATCATGGCTGTGTTTGATAGATAAATTAAGCAGAAGAGACGGCCGTTAACCGGCCGTCTTGCTGTTTTTCTGCGCAGTAGCCAGTACGGATTCAATCCGCAGGCTGAGTTCCGGGGATGCTGCGGCATTGGCGTTGTCAGCAAGGGAGAACCAGGTGCGACCGCCATGGCTTTGGGCCACCAGCGTTGCTGGCAGCGGTTCAGTGCCATATACCAGGAAGACCTCCATATTGCAATCACAAGAATGGGCGTGACGGGTACAGGTGCAGGCTGTGCCTGCGCGTGCTGACTGCAAACTAAATGTTGGGGAAACCCGCAGCCCGGCTTCCTGTAACAGATCGGTTACCTGCTGAGTGATGAAGTGACCAGGCTTATCTACCGTCAACAATTGTGTCATTGCCAGAAACCTCCAAACCAGTTGCGCTTTGTATAACTGTACCCAAAGGAGAAGCCGTAAAAAAGCGCCGAACGCCGCACGCTTGCATAGGCCATATGGCTTATGAAGCGCTGCGTGAATTGCCTATAACAACACGGCTGCATCCTGGGTAGAATCGGAACATGATGCTCATCTGTGTGAATTATGTACTGGCCTGATTACAGTCCGCGTAAAAAGAAACCATCCCCCTGGCGTGGAATTGGGGTGGTGATGGTGTTGTTTTTCAGCCTGTTGATGGCCGGGGAATTAAACGGATGGTGGCAGTTGACGCCGACGTTAACGCAACAGGCTGCCATGACAACAAGGGTGTTGGATGAACAGGGATCTCCGGCTGTTGTTTTGGAAACGGCCGTACCCGTAGGACCAACGCGCACGCCACTGCCGGCTGTTGCGGCCGTAACAACCGCGCCGGCTTTTCAACTGCCGGATCTGTTTGATGATGAACGGACGCTTGCGCTGTCAGACTACGCAGGCCAGCCTGTTATTCTCAACTTCTGGGCCAGCTGGTGTGTGCCTTGCCGGGATGAAATGCCGGCCCTGGAACGTGCCTACCAACAGTATCGGGAGCAGGGCCTGGTGGTGCTGGGTATAAATCAGCTTTACGTTGACGATTTAGATGCCGCACAGGCATTTGTGCGGGAACTTCAGCTTACTTTCGCCAACGCGGCTGACGAAACCGGCCAGGTGTCGGAACGTCGGTACCAGGTTGTTGGTTTGCCAACCAGTGTGTTCATCACGCCGAGTGGCGAGATCACCCATGTGCAGATTGGGCAGATGACGGACACCCAAATTGACAATTACAGCCAGTGGCTGATGGCTGGAAGAGAGATTACACCATAAAGGGACGTGAATGGATCAAGCAAATATCAATGAACCAGAGGTAATTAAAACAGAGCATTCGCCAGCGGGTATCGCTACAGCGCCCGCAGCATCTGCTGATACGGACAACAGACAGCCTAAACGTTCACCGGTGCTCCCGGCGCTTTTTTTGCTGCTCATTGGCGGGTTGATTGGTTTTCTAATCGGTCGTCAATCAGTGGCAGCGCCAGTCGTGGAAACGGCCGTCAGTGCGCCCGCCGCCATGGCGGTAGATACAGTCCCCGAACCGCTTTTGGACGCTGCAGATTTACCCGGCAGCGAAGCGGCACCCGCTGCCGGCAGCGTGCAAGCAGGGCCGACACCGGCCAGTATTGCTCCGGAAACGTTGCGCGCCCTGGGTGATCCCAATGCGCCGGTCACCATCGTGGAATACTCAGATTACCAATGCCCTTTCTGCCTGCGTCACTTTCAGCAAACCATGCCCCTGCTAAAAGCAGAATACATTGATACCGGCCGCGTTTATTACGTGTTTAAGGATTTTCCAATTACCAGCCTGCATCCGGTTGCCCCGCGCATCCATGAAGCCGCGCGCTGCGCCGGAGAAATCGGAGGTAGTGACGCCTATTGGCAGGCACATGACACCTTCTTTACAAACAATCAGCAGCTGTTGGGTATCCAGCAGCCCGACCTGGATAATTTGCTGGTTGCGCTCCTGGACGAAGTTGCGTTGGACGAAGCCGCGGTTCGCGACTGTCTGGAAAGCGGCCGTTACACTGAAGCTGTCAATGTTGATCTGGCCGAGGGCCGGCAGCTGGGAATTACAGGTACCCCTGCTTTTTTTGTCAATGGGTATCCCGTTCCCGGGGCACAGCCTTATGAAGTTTTTCAGCAAGTGATTGCCCTGGCTGAGGAAGGTCGTCTGGCGGAAGCATATCAGACACAGCCAGCCGTCAACAATGAACCGGCACCGAGTGATCGCCCAGTAACAGTACCACTCAGCGGCGATGAACCGGCCAAAGGTTCTGCTGATGCGCCGATTACCATTGTCGAATATTCAGATTTCCAGTGCCCCTTCTGCCAGCGCCATTTTCAGCAGACATTGCCGCAGTTGCAGTCTTACATAGAAGCCGGGCAGGTTCGCTACATATTCAAAGATTTCCCGATCCTCAACATTCATCCGGAAGCGCAAAAAGCGCATGAGAGCGCCCGCTGCGCGCTTGAACTGGGGGGAGATGATGGCTTCTGGGCCATGCATGACCTGCTTTTCGCCAATCAGGACGAATGGGCCGGCAGCGGTAATCACGTAGCGATCTTTAAAGCATTTGCCGCTGATTTGGAACTCCCCCAGAGTGATTTTGATGACTGTCTGGACAGCGATCGCTATGCTGAAGTCGTCAGCGCCCAGGTCAATGAAGGTGTGCAGCTGGGGATCAGGGGGACTCCCTCGTTTTTCATCAACGGTCGGCCGTTGGTTGGCGCGCAACCCTTTTCAACATTCCAACAGATAATCGACACCTTGCTACTGGACCAGAATTAGCAGGCCCGGAGAGAATTATTATGCGTCAATACCTACGCTTTTTGTTCCTGGTAGGCATGCTTTTTGGATTAGCTGCGGCGGTTTCTCCAGCCGTGGCCGCAGCCTGCTTCTGGTTAGATGCTGTAGATGGTTACGTGTGCAGAGAAGATACTGAACCTGTGGAACTGGAACAGTTTGGTACGCCGGAGCCGCCTGAGGACACGCTGTTTGGCCGCCGCTGGTACGGCCGTTTAGCCGACAATGCCAATGTCTACAGCCAACCCAGTCAAATCTCGGCTGTGGTTCGCAATGTTGGCGACGGGTACCTCTTTGCCACTGTCAATCGCTGGTTTGATAATGACGCTGGCGAAACGTGGTACGAAATCAACGCCGGCGAGTATGTTCAGGAAGGCGACATTCAGTTAGTAGAGCCGGCCGATTTCCAGGGAGTAGAAATCACCAGGCAGCCGGAACGGCCGTTTGGCTGGGTCGTGCAAGATGTTGTTCCCAGCCATGAGCCGGACGGAGAGCCGGATGAGAGCTTTGCCGAGCTGCCTCGCTTCACGTTTGTCGAGATTTACGACGCTGTTGTAGGGGAAGATGATTGGCTCTGGTACGACATCGGCGATGGTCGCTGGGTGCGCCAGACCTATTTCAGCATTGTGGATGTCAACTCCCGGCCGGAAGGGGTTGGCGAAGAAGAATTCTGGACCGAAGTCGATTTGTACGAACAAACTTTTGCCGCCTATGAAGGCGACCGCATGGTCTACGCCACCCTGATATCCTCCGGTCTCAATCGCTGGCCCACACGGGAAGGGTTGTTTCAGGTCTGGGATCGCTGGCGCGAGTACAAAATGTCCGGCGCTGAAGGCCAGGTAGATTATTATTTTCTGGAGGATATTCCCTACATCATGTATTTTGATGAACTGATGGGGATTGCCCTGCACGGCACCTACTGGCACGACCGTTTTGGCTACAAGCACAGTCACGGCTGCGTTAATATGCCCATTAAAGACGCTGAATGGACGTTTAACTGGTCGGCAGAAGCGCCTAATGAGTTGTGGGTATGGGTACATACGTCCGACCCAATTAGCCATCTATCTGAATAACGAGGAGCAAATACGCAATTATGCCATCCGAATCGAAACCGAAAGTTAGCCAAAAAGAAAAAAGACGCCAGGAGGTGGCCCGCCAAAAGCGGAAACGGCTATTGACGCTTGGGCTACCGGCGAGTCTTATTATCCTGGTCTTTGCCGGTTTGTTGCTATACCGTATTTTTGAGCCGGATTTGCCGGGTGTGGTTGCCTTTGGCACCCAGTCGCGCACGCATGATCCGGAGGCTGAATTTGTCCAATCCGGCTTACCGCCTACCGGTGGTTCCCACAACCCCAACTGGCAAAACTGTGGCATCTATGATTCGCCGATAGATGATGGGCTAGCCGTTCACTCCCTGGAGCATGGCGCTGTCTGGCTTACTTATCATCCTGAGTTGGCGCCAGAAAAGATTGCAGACCTGCGCGACCTGGTGGCGGGCCAGAGCTATACGCTTATGAGCCCCTACCCGGATTTAGCGGCCGAAGTGGTCATGTCAGCCTGGAGCCGCCAGCTGGTCATTGAATCATTCCCAGATGAGCGGGTTGCCGATTTTATTGCCCAATATCGTGAGCAAGGTCCGGAACCGGGAGCGCCTTGTACAGACGGCATTGGTGTTCCTATTCAATAACGAAAGGGGATAGGATTCTCGTTACATGCTTACAGCCAGCGAGCAACGAAAAGGAAAAGAATCATGCAAGATAGTAAGCGGCAGTTAACACCTGATACTACCCTGTACCCGGTACCGGTGGTGCTGATAACCTGTGGGACAGATGATGACGCTAATATCTTCAGCCTGAATCGGATTGCCAGTTGTAACGCTGAACCGCCGATGATTAGCATCTCAGTACGGCCGTTGCGCGCCAGCCACACCCTGATTGACCAATTGGGTGAGTTTGTAGTCAATATCCCCTGGCCGGATATGGAACTGCTCAGTGACTTTGTTGGCACAACCACCAGCCGCACTATCGACAAATGGCAGGAAACGGGATTAACACGTCGGCCGGCCAGTATTGTGCAATCACCTCTGCTTGCAGAATGTCCGGTTAACCTGGAATGCCAGGTGCGGCAGACGCTGCGACTGCCGTCGCACAGCCTGTTTGTTGCTGAGGTCGTTGCGATGCATGCCGATGATGCTGTTTTGAATGAACGGCAAGAGGTCGATTTTACGCTGGCCAAAGGCGGGATGGTGTATCGCGCGGGTGTGGTGCGGGAAAGACCTGTTGAGAATGTCCGACCAGATGATCTGCGTCGGCGCCTGCATGAGTGGCGTTTACGTGAGTAATCGGCGGTTGGCCTGGGCATCTGCCGCGCTGATAGTCATCACACTTCTGTTGTTGTGGCAGATGCCGTCGATCCTGAAAGCGATTCCCAGCCGCTATGTGGCCCGTTTGCCAGAGCCTATGCAGGCGCTTGGTGAGCGTGGTGATGGTGTCTCCATTTTACCGACCGCAGCGGCGCCGGTAAATACTGCGCTGCTGCTGGCGGAATCAGCCATGCAGACGCCTGCCGGCGCAATGTCTTATCCCGAACCACCGACACCGACGCCATTTGCTGCAGATCCATTATCGGGAGAGGCGGCAAGCCTCCCCACGGCTGTGCCCACCAACACCCCGCTGCCGTCTCCCTCGCCCATCCCGCTGCCTGCCGCCGCGCGACTGGACGGTTTTCGGCACCAGTTTCAAACCTGGAATAACTGCGGTCCGGCTACTACGGCCATGGCCCTGAGCTATTTTGGTCTCAACCTGGATCAGGCAGAAACGGCCGTCTACCTCAAGCCCAGCCCTGAAGACCGCAACGTCAGCCCCTATGAAATCAGCCGTTACGTAAACGAACAGACACCCTATGGGGCTCTGGAGCGCACGAACGGTACATTAGCAATGATCAAGCGACTGGTTGCCGGCGGATTCCCGGTCATGATTGAACTGGGCATTGAACCGCCGGGAGAATATCGCTGGTTAGGTTGGTACGGTCATTACCTGCTGGTGGTAGCTTATGACGATACTCAGAAACAGTTCTGGGTGTATGATTCCTGGTTCGGCACCAGTGACAGACCAATGGAAAATGCGACGGTTGACGGCCGTATTCTGACTTATGCAGATGCCGACAACCAGTGGCGACAGTTCAATCGCAATTACATTGTTTTTTACCGCCCTGAGCAGCAGGCAGAACTCGTTGACATGATTGGCGACGAGATGAATGATTCGGTCATGTGGCAGCATTCGCTTGCCCAGGCCCGGGCCGAACTGGGGCGGGAGCCGGAAGATGCATTTCTGTGGTTTAATCTAGGTACGAGCTATGTTCAGTTGGGCCAGTATGAACATGCCGCTGCCGCGTTCGACCAGGCACGGGCTATCGGATTGCCCTGGCGTATGTTGTGGTATCAGTTTGGACTCTACGAAGCCTATTATCAGGTTGGTCGGCATGAAGATGTATTGCTGTTGGCTGATGTAACCCTGAAAGACCGCCCTTATTTCGAAGAATCTTTCTACTATCGCGGATTGGCACAGGAAGCATTGGGCGATGTAGTCGCCGCCACAAACAGCTTCCAAAGAGCAGCTGATTTCAACCCCGGTTTCCAACCCGCCGTGGAGGCATTGGCCCGGCTGCGTGATTAAGAAAAACCCTTCAGGAGTACAATCATGAAAAAGCCTTTAAGTAAGCAGTGGAAGTACGCCATCTTGCTCGTTGCCCTGGCGCAAATCGTCATCGTCATCGGGCTGTTGGCGCTGCCGCCTTTGGTGCGGGCGCTGCCCGGCGAATTGCGCGTGCGCCTGGCACAGGTGCCGCTGGGTGATGTACTGCTGGATGTCGGGGTCACTCCCATGCCGACAGCACTGCCTGTCCCGGTGAATGCGGTCGGGCAAACACGGATCACAATACCGGCGCTGGCAACAGCGGCGATTATTCCGGAAGAAACGGCCGTTCCCACCAGGCCGACGGTCACCGCCGATGCCGAAAAAACGGATGCGCTGGCAACATCGGCTGCAGCGACGCCCACGGAGACCCCGTTACCCACCAGCACACCAACGGCCGTTCCCCTGCCCAGACAGGTGCGCATTGAAGGGGTGGACATCATCGCCCAGGGTTTCAACAATTGCGGCCCGGCAAACTTGACTATCAACCTCAACTTCTACGGAAATCCGACCACGCAAGCGGAGGCGGCTGCGTTTCTCAAACCTAACCGGGAAGATCGCAATGTCAGCCCCTGGCAGATGGTGGATTACGTTAATGAACGCACTGATCTGCGTGCTTTCATCGCCAGCGGCGGTGACCTGAACCTGCTGAAACGTTTGTTAGCGGCCGGTTTCCCGGTGGTGATTGAGAAAGGGTACGAACTGCCGCGCGAAGGGTGGCTGGGTCACTACCTCACGATTTTCGGCTACGACGACGATACACGTGAGATGGTGAGCATGGACACCAATTTAGGTCCCTGGGATGGCAGCGGCCGCTACGACGCCTATGAAGACATCGAGAAATATTGGCAGCAATTTAATTACACCTTCTTCGTCGTTTATCCACCGGAAAAGGAGCAGCAAGTCTACGACATCCTGGGCCCCGAGATGCTCGATACGGCAACGATGTGGCAGCGTGCGGCAGAAAAGGCGCAGGCCGAAATTGACGCCGATCCGGAGAACGCCTTTGCCTGGTTTAACCTGGGCAGCAGCCTGACACGCCTGGGTGAAATGACGGGCGAGGGATCTTTCTATGAAAATGGCGCGGCCGCATTTGACCAGGCCTTTATTTTGGGGCTGCCGCCGCGAATTCTGTGGTATCAGTTTCGACCATATATTGCCTACATGCGCACAGACCGCTTTCAGGAAATGATCGATCTGGCCGACGCCGTCCTGGAAACGCAAGGCGGGCGTAACGTTGAAGAAACATACTTTTACAAAGGGCATGCGCTTGCCTTTTTAGGCAATGGACCGGAAGCGGTGTCTGCGTATGAACAAGCCTTGCGCCTGAACGAGAATTTTTATCCGGCGCAGTGGGCGCTGGACTCAATAACCGGTGGTGGTTGATACGGGATCAACCAACTACCAAGCTTGCAAGAAAGCGGTGACGAAAAAGTTCCGCTTTCTTTTCGTTTTGATTTCGTTGGTGTTGTTATCAGCATGACAGAGCAATGGTAACGGTGAAATCGGGCGCGGCCTCGGTGCATGCTATTCCCAGGGGTATGGTGTCAGCGGCTGAATGCTGTAGTACAGTTCGACCACCCGCCGGAAAATAGGCGCGGCTACCTCTGAACCTTCGCCGGCATTTTCCATTAAGACAACGACGGCAATCTCTGGCTCAGCAATCTGCAGGCCGTCGGAGCGGGTATAAGGGATGGCCGGTGCATAACCGGCAAACCAGGCGTGCGGTTCCCCGCCAGTTTCACTGGTGCCTGTTTTGCCGGCAACTGGAACAGGGAGTTGCGCCAGGGGATCTACGGCCGTTCCCAAGATCTCATTATTTGCGACTCCCCACATTCCCTGGCGAATAGATTCCAGGTTTTCAGAACTCAATGGCAGCGCACCGACAGGTTCCACCGACTGTACAGTAACGGGAACGCCATCGCCGCCAATAAAGTCTACAAGTGTCGGCGGCAGCAGCGTACCGTCATTGGCGATGGCCGCCATAACCTGGGCCAATTGCAATGGTGTCACCAGTACAAATCCCTGACCAATGCCCATGTTAACTGCGTCGCCTGCTTCCCAGAGCGTGCCTTGAACACTTAATTT
>WBZL01000631.1_pt1 | contig 39435 bp, 27 predicted proteins | sample 5204291 | NCBI WGS metagenome assembly WBZL01 (sample SAMN12344345, study PRJNA552823) | activated sludge metagenome | biome: Activated sludge suspended growth; feature: Nitrification reactor; material: Wastewater; isolation source: activated sludge from nitrification reactor of wastewater... | reverse complement strand
ATCCTCCTCGGACTCATGGTCGTGTTCTGCGTCGGGGTCGGTCTCGGGAATCCTCTCATCGTCTACGGGTAGATCGGGCGAGCTGGTGGTGGAGGGTGTCTCGGTCGTCGAGACGGTGGACGGTGGGGACGACGTTGTGGTCACCGAGGCCACCACCTGCTTCGCCGCCGCCGCCACCGCGACCCCGACCCGGGTCGACGGCGCGGCACCGGTCAGGTTGGATGTTCCCGATCCTGAAGGTGCCGACGTAGTGGTGGTCGTCACGGTCGATGTGGTGGTGGCTGGGACCGAGGTGGTCGTGGCGGTGTCGGGGTCTGGCTCAGAATCGGATTCCGCGGCCGCGTCGGGGTTGCCTTCGGATGGTTCGGGCTGGGTGTCACGCTCGCCGACGTGCCAAACCAGTTCCGCGGCCACGTCCACGTCGTTGGTGGACCGCACCCGCAGTGTCAGCTCCATTCCCGGGGTGAACTCGATACGGTCGGTCAGGTCCACCAACGTCTGACGGCGAGGCCCCACCACCACCTCGATCGGGGCGATCGGTACCTCTAGGCGAGGGTCGGCGAAGCCGGCCGTCAGCTCCAGTTCGGCACGCTCGGAACTGGGGTTGAGCACCGCCAGTTGAGTGCGCCCGCCCTGGACGAAGCGAACGTCGGGGAAGAACCACTGCGTCGATGCAGTAGCCAAGGCCGGAGTGGAGGCCACTCCACGAGGAGCCTCGGTGGAGACCGCGTTTGCCCCCGACCCAGCGACCGAGTCCCCGGTTCCGTCGTAGATCTGGAGCCGGTCCACCACGATGCGCCCGGTGCGGGTGGTGATGGTGGTCGCCACCTCGGCCCGACGGGACGGGTTCTCCACCGTGACCACTCGAAGAGAACGGGCCGGAACGGCCATGCCGGTCAGAGCCCGCGGCGAGATGGGCCCCTCGTCGGTGGCGAAGGAGATGTCTACTGAGGTCGGGTCTGGGAACGGGTTGAACAGCGCCAGGTGCAGGGTCGCTCCCCGCAGTGTCGTACCCGACGGCAGGTACCAGCGGTTGGAAGCCGCCGAGGCACACGGGCTGACCTCGAAGCCGTGCTCACCGTCTACCTGGCGTTCCACTGTGGCCCGTCCACCGAAAACCTCGACGGTGGCGGCGGCCCATTCACCGGGACTCACGTCTCGCGCCCCGACGCGGACCCGGCCGTTGACCGGAACGTCGACGGTGACGGCCTTGGGCTTGGCATCTCCGCCGAAGACGGTGACGGTTGCCTTGGCTCCGGTGTCGGCAGCGTTCGCGATGGTGAAGGACAGGTCGGCACGCTCTCCGGCCCCGACCGCGGTACCACCACCGCAGAACCAAGTCGACGACACGGGATCGGCTACCGCTGCAACCGGCAGCAAGGTCTCAGGGGCGGTGACCGTGACATCTCGAAGCACCGGCGGACTGACCCGGTCGATCACGTAGACAGCGCCGCCGACCACCGCTAGAAGCAGCAGGAACGGCAGCCACCGTCGGGGGGTGAACCGGCTCCTGATCCGGGCATGGCGTCCGCCTCGTCGTCGCGCCATCACCGTTTACCTCTCGGGTCTAGCCATCTGGGGCAGTGAACACCGATGATCATTGGCCGTCTCCAACCTCGGACACGGCCGAACCGACCACCGCGGACGCGGTCGCGGTCACAGATTTCTCTGCTCGCTCGCGGCGCCGGATGCGGCGCCGAGCCACCAGAACCGCGACCCACAGGGCGATCTGGCCGGCCGAAACCAGGTGGTGGAAGAACGGCGTCTGATAGGTGAGCGTGGCTTGCCCGGCGCGGTTGGCCGTGAACACGTTCGTCCACCCGTAGTCGCGGCGACGGGCCAGAGGGACCCCGTCAACCCTGAGCTGCCAGTTCGGGTCGGCGCTCTGAGAGACCAGGACGTCTCCTGGTGCAGGGACCTCCCCCGCTGCACCCACGGCGCCACTTTCTTCTTCCAGAGCCGGATCGGCACCGGACAGCTCGTCAGATACGGCGTCGGTGAACCGGGTGCGGTCGCCGTCGCGTTCGGGCAGCACCGATCGGGCACTCGGAGCCGCGGTGTTGCGATAGACGAGCAAGCCGTCGGCCACCGGGATCTCCTCGAGGTCGAGCTGCTGGGCCAGCATGGCCGTGAGGGCTCGGGGTGGATGGCGTTGCCCGGTGATGGTGGTGCTGGACGGAGCCAGCCGACTGGTGACCACGATGTAGCGGACACCCATCGGGGCCAGCAGGTGACCGAGGCGATCGGTGCGGCCATCTTGGGCAATGGTGAGAGCCTCGGCCAACAGCGGTGTGGCCCCCGGCGGGGCGCCCGGGATCCGGTCCAGCACCGTGGGTACGCCGCGGTCGGTGGCGGCATAGGCCATGTCCTCACCGAAACGCCACCCCGACACCGGTAGGAGTTCGGGGTCTCCGATCCACAGGACCCTCGCTGCCGGCCGGTCGTGGTTGGACACCAGGGGGTCCAACGATGCGCCGAACCCTCGTGCTGGCATACGCCAGCGACCGTCGATCAGACCCGCCCCCAACGGCAACGCGCCCAGGACCACGCCGAGGGCGGCCACAACCGAAAGCACCTGACGCCAACCGAAGGTGTAAGCCCGCAGGTCGGTGTCGAAGCTGGCGATGCCGAGTGCGGCGGTCAGGGCCAGCGCGGCCGCGGCTGGGGCCAGCACCACTTCGGCGGCCGGCAGCCCGAACGGCAGGTGACCGGCCTGCCCGGCCCACAACACCCCCCACGCGGCGAGAGCTACGAACCAAGCCCGCACCGCCCACTCCAGACGCCAGGACCGTCCGATGATCACCGGGAGCACTCCTGCAGCCAGGAACGCCCAACCCAGGGGAGGTGCCCCCCACGGGCCCGACTCGAAGCGGATCACACGGCCCAGCGTGAGGGGTCCTCCATTGGTGGACCCAACGCCGGCCACCGCTTCCCACCATGACGGGGCCGATATCAGCTCGAGGCTCCACGGGACGTGGAGGGCCACGGCCACGATCACCGCCCCACCTGTGACCGCCAACATCCGCGCTACACCAGCCACTCGGAAGCACAGCACCGATCCGAGGGCTAGGGCCAGGCCCATGGCTGCTGCGATCACCACGAAGGAGGGAACGATGGCGGCGGTGAGAGCCAGCAGCAACCCAAGGCCCAGGATCAACCCTCCCATGCGTCGACGCGTCGCGGGCAGACCGGCTCGACCGTCAACTCCCACCTCAGCCCCGCGCGAGGGCTCACCTTGTGTCCCCGCGGGGATGGACTCGGCGTCATCCCCGTCGAGGGAAACCGGACCGAACGGGGCCACCCCTGAGGCTCGACCAAGCATCAACATCACCCACGGGGCGGCGGCGTAGGCGACTAGTCCACTCCACGAACCGCGGGCCAAGGCGTTGTAGGGCACGGGGATGGCGAGGTAGACGGCGAAGGCGGCAACGCTGGCCCGCGCTGATCCGATCGGCCGGGCCAGCCGCCACGCCCCCAGGGCCCCGAGGGGCACCATGCCGACTATGAGCACGGTACGCAACAGGCCGGTCGCCCCGAACATGACGAAGCTGGCCAGCCCCAACAGGAGGTGAGCGGTGGGTTGACCGGCAGCCCCGCCCAGCCCGTCTCGACTCCACCCCGACCACCACGAGGCGATCAGATCTCCCGGAGCCGAGGGGAATCGGGCCAGTTCGCCGATGGCGGGGATGGGGTCGATGAGGAGCTCACGCGAGCTGACGGCGAGGAGCACCCCGAGTACCAGAGCGAAGGCGCCGGTGAACTGCCTGGAACCGGCTTGAAGCGACCCGATCATGTCCCGCGACGACCTGGTGAACGTGGTGACGCGGTCGTCGCGTCGAAGGAGTTGGCCCCGAACGAGAGCGTTGAACCGGGCGCTCCCGTTGACCTGGAACTCGCGGACATCGGAGTCCTTGACCCCTCGGGCGACCTTGAGGAGCTTGCGTCGTGCCCGGGCCGTCTTGTAGCGCCGCAGGTTCCAGGGCCAGGCCGACAGGACATCTCGGGCCTGGGCGGGATGACCCGACAGGACGCCGTAGAGAGCCTCGACCAGGGCCCAGATGATGGCTTGGGGAAGCACCTTGAGGCGGCTCCACCAACCATAGGAAACGAGGGTGGTGCGGAGCCGGTGACGGGCAAGCCGCCGGCGCCTGTCGTCGATGGGGATCCGTTCCCCCATCGCTTCGAGGTGGCGAACCCGGGCACCGGGGGCCACCATCACCCGGGCACCGAGGGTGTGCGCTCGCCAGCACAGGTCGAGGTCCTCGCCGAGGTAGTCGATGGCTTCGTCGAACCCGTGGAGGGCCTCGAACAGGTCGGTCCGAACCAGGGTGCAGGCACCGGGAACCGCGAACACGTCACGGACGGCATCGTGTTGTTCCTGGTCGAGCTCCCCCACCTCGGCGTAGGGGGCCAACACGCCGGTCTTGTCTGCCCCGAGGCCGACCTGGAGAAGACGGGTCGGGTCGTGCCAATCGACCAGCTTGGGCCCGATCACGCCGGCATTTGACCGGAACGCCTCCTCGACCAGAGCGCGCACCGAGTCCGGTTCCAGGGCCACGTCGTCGTGAAGGAAGAGGTAGAAGGCCGCTCCCTCCACCAGCCCGGTGGCGGTGTTTGCTGCCGCGCCATACCCAGGGTCGTGTTCGAGGACGTGGATACGGGCATCGGGCAACTGGTCCCGCACCCGATCGCTGGGATCGACCTCGCTGGCGGTGTCGACCACCACGACCCCCAGGTCGGCATAGGTCTGTGCCGCGATACTCGCCAGCGTGTCTTCGAACCAGGGTCCGGGATCGTGAGTGACCATCACCACGACCACCGGGGGAACCACGGCGGGAAGCGGGGTGACGTCGGGGCCGGACTGGTCGACGGGGGTGCCGGACTCAGTTGGTCGGAGGCGCACGATGTCTCCAGGGTACCGGTGCTCTCGGTTCCGATCGGGCACCCCCCTAGGGGGACGAGCCTGATGTGCGAGTGGTCACAGTGCTTGCAACTGTTTAACAACCCGCGTATCGTAGTGAGCGAATCGAATGTCCCCCGCTTGTTCACAGGAGAACACCGAGATGGCCGAACTGAGCCTCGAAACCGTCACCAACGTTGCCCGCGACGCCTTCTACGTGAGCGTCGGCGCTGGCGTCATCGCCTTCCAGAAGCTCCAGGTCCAGCGGGTCGAGCTGACCGAGACCGTCTGCACCCAACTGGACGACGCCAAGGTTCGCTTCGACGAGGCCAAGGGCCGCATCGACGAAGCCAAAGACACCGCCGAGAAGTCCCTGGGTTCGGTTTCCGAACTGGTCGAGGACCGGGTGAAGCTGGTCGAGGAGCGCCTCACCGCCCTCGAGACCCGCCTCGAGACCATCCTCTCCCAGGTTGAGGACAAGCTCCCTGAGCAGGCCCGTGACCTGGTCAAGCAAGCCCGCGAGCTCGTCGGCCTCGCCGCCTGACCTTCCGGCGCCAACCAATAGCTCTGGGGTCGTCCCGGCCGCTTGCTGCACGGTCCGCCCGACGGACCCAACCGAGATCCCCCTTGCCAGAAGGGCCGACCCCCGGGTCGGTCCTTCTGTGCGTCCCGACCCTGCTCCTGGGCGTTCAAGACTGGTCACTACGCTGGGTCGGACCATGACAGACCGCGAACTGGTACGCAGCTACATCGAACGGGCGGCGGTGCGGGCCGACGGAGACCTGGGCCGTTACGTCCGCGACCGGGTGGACGAAGCTCGGCCCCATGCCCACGCCGGGGCCGAAGTGCCCGAAGGGGCCCGGCTGCGGGGCGTGAAACAGGCGGTGGTAGCGGCATCCCGACCCGTCACCTCCCACCAGTCCGTAGTCAACCACCAGGTCCTCGACGCCCTGGACAGGGTCGCCGACGACCTCCGCGAGCTAGCAGCCCGCATCACCACCGCCGACCAGTACGTGTCGCGGGTACGTGCCACCGCCGCCACCATCGAAGGCCTGGTCGATGAACTGGTCACGGGCTTCGAAGCCGAGCGAGAAGCTCGTGAGGCCCTCGGGGGTCAGATCGCCGCCGAGCAGGAGCGCTTCGCATCCTTCCGAGCCGAGGTCCTGGCCGAGTTGGCCATCATGCGAGCCCGCCAGGACACGCTGCTGCGCGCCGCCCGCCAGGCTCTGCCCGACGGCCCGCCGCCGCTGGAACTGCTCAGCCGTGAGCTGACGGTGCACGATGAAGCCCTCTACGAAGACATCGAGGATGCCTTCCGAGGCAGCCGGGACGCCGTCACCGAGATGCTCCACGGCTATCTGACCGACCTCGCCGCCATCGAGGGGACCAACCCGGTGGTGGACGTGGGTTGCGGTCGGGGGGAATGGCTGGAGTTGCTCGCCGCCAACGGCGTCGCCGCCTACGGCTGCGACATCAACCATGTCGTGGTCGAGCGCTGCCGCTCCCTCGGTCTAGAGGTCCGGCACGCCGATGCCGTGGATCACCTCACCACCATCGAAGCAGGAACGGTCAGAGCAGTCACCAGCTTCCACGTGGCCGAGCACCTCTCGCTGGACACGCTGGTGGCCCTCATCGACGCCGCCCTGGTAGCCCTTCAACCCGGCGGCCTACTGATCCTGGAAACCCCCAACCCCAACAACCACCAGGTGGGCGCGGCCAACTTCTACCTCGACCCGTCCCACCTCAAGCCGCTACACCCGCTCTTCTTGGAGTTCCTAGTTCGTTCCCGTGGCTTCGACCCCGTCGAGGTACGAGAGCTACACGGCCCAGGGATCGAACCCCTGCGGCCCACCGACCTGGCTGGCGACCCAAACCGCACCACGCCGTTTGTGGAGGCCCTCAACCAGGCCTTCGCCTCACCACTCGACTATGCGGTAGTGGCCCGCAAGCCCGGCACCGCCGCCGGCCCGGCCTGAGGACGGGCAGGGACCGGTGCGTCGACCTCGCGTCGCCATCCTCAAGCCCGACTACTACGGCATCGTCGGCGGCTTCGAGCGCGTGGTCGACATCCTCGACGATGCCCTGACCGCCGACGGCTACACCGTGTCTCGCCGTGTGGTGAAGGTGGTCGACCTGCCCCTCGAAGTCGGCGGGCTCGACATCCCGCCCGAGGTGTTCGAGTCCCACCCCGAATACTTCCGGTACCTGATGGTGCGCCAGGCCTTCGACCGCCTCGACACCGGCGATGCCGACCTGGTGATCTCCACGCAACCGCCGTCGTTCAGCCACGTGCACCCTCGCCATCTGGCGTTGTTCTTCCACCATCACCGCGTCTACTACGACCTCGAAGACGTATATGTGGAGGCCGGTTTCGTGGACGACCCCGATCTCCACCGTCGAGCCGGTCAGATCATCCGCCAGATCGACCAGGACCGCCTCGATTCGGTGGGCTGGTTCCTGGCTGGATCTCAAACCGTTGCCGACCGACTCGCCCACTTCGGCGGCCAGACCAACGTGAGCCTGTTCCATGCCGGGGTCGGGGTCGGAGACGACGCCGAACCGGTACCCCAGACACCACCAGGCACCGGCCCGGTCCTGTCGATCAGCCGGATGGAGTTCCCCAAACGTTCCGAGTTGGCTGTGGCCGCCGCCCATCTGATGGGTGAGCGCCCCATGGCCCTAGTGGGTACCGGCAGCCGGGAGCGCTGGGTGCGCCACCTCGATCACGTCCTGGCCCACGGTGAGGCTGACGCTGCTGAGCTCTCCCCTGCCGAGATCTGGTGCAACACCGGCCGGGCCGCCCAGGTGGTTCCCGACGACTTCTCCTCACACGTCGAGTTCGCGGGGCGGGTTTCCGATGACGACCTGGAACGGCGGTTCCGAGATGCACCGTGCGTGCTGGCCGTGGCCCACGACGAGGACTACGGCCTCACCGCCATCGAAGCGATGCGCCATGGCCGCCCGGTGATCGTGTGCACCGACGGCGGTGGTCTCACCGAGCTGGTGGTCCACGAGCAGACCGGTCTGGTCGTGGACCCGACACCCAGGGCGGTGGCCGACGCCATCGAACGACTGGTGACCGACCGGGATCTGGCCGCCGAGTTGGGCCGCAACGGTCGAGACCGCGCCGCGGAGTTCTCATGGGCCAACGCGGTGGCCGAGTTCCGAGACGGCCTGGAACGGGTCGACCGGTGACCGGCCCCGAGATCGAAGCCGTGGATGCTGGCCACGCACGGGCTTCCGCCGGCAACCTGTCGATCGCGGTGGTTGCGCCATCGGCGGTGCCCTATGCCACCGGTGGAGCAGAGCGGGCCGTGGCCGGTCTGGCCGACGCCCTCGCCGAGGCCGGACACCGCTCCGAAGTGTTCAAGCTGCCCGTGGACGAACGCACCCTGCCCGGCGTGGTGGCCGGCTACCAGCACTTCTCCCTGCTCGACCTGTCCCACTTCGACCGGGTGATCAGCGTCAAATACCCGGCGTGGATGGTCCGCCATCCGGTCCACACCGTGCTCATGTTTCACCCCCTGCGGGGCCTCTACGACACCTACCCCGACCACCTGCCTACCGAGGTGATCGATCCCGAGCCGGTAACCGAGGACCTGCTGCGCCGCCTCAGTCCCGGCGCGGGCCGCGAAGCGTTGCCCGACGTGTTCGGTTGGTTCGGGCTGGTGGTCGACACCCTGGGTGCCGACCACCCCGACCTGTCCTTCCCCGGTCCTCTGGCCCGACGACTGGTTCGCTGGCTCGACGGTGTGGCCTTGGCCCCCGGCGAGGTGGTCGATCACTGTGCCCTGTCCCACACCGTGGCCGCCCGTTCCGGGTACTTCCCCGACCGTGTTACCCCGCGGGTCGTCTACCTGCCCAGCCCCCTTCCAGCCGGTCCCGAGATCGAGCCAGGCCACGGCCAGCGCTACCTGTTCACTGCGTCACGCTTGGACGGGCCCAAGCGGATCGACATGATCGTGGCTGCCATGGCTCACGTTCCCGGCGACGTACCGCTGCTGATCGCCGGCGAAGGACCCGAGGGGGATCGACTGCGGACCCTGGCCGAGGCAGACGAGAGGATCCACTTCGTCGGCCGCCTGGCCGACGACGAGCTCCGGCGCCACTACGCCGAGGCATTGGCGGTGCCGTTCGTTCCCCGAGACGAAGACCTCGGCCTCATCACCCTCGAGGCCATGGCCCGGGGAGTGCCGGTGGTGACCACCACCGATGCCGGCGGTCCCACCGAACTCGTGGAACACAACATCACCGGTCTGATCGTGGAACCGGAACCGGCAGCGCTCGGTGCCGCACTGGCCGAACTGGTGGCCAACCGGGCCGAGTCGGCCGCGTTGGGACGATCGGCGGCTGCAGCCGCGGACCGGATCACCTGGGACGGCGCCGTCGAGCGTCTGGTGGGTGAAAGGTCCAGAGCCGGGCGCAAACGGCACGCCGCCACCGGACCCCTCGGGCCTCCGGCCCCCGAGAGGGGTGCGTCGGGACGACCCCGAGTTGTGGTCACCACCACCTTCCCGGTCCACCGGCCGGTGGGTGGCGGTCAGCTCCGGGCCCGGCACCTCTACGGCGGACTGGCCCGCCACGTGGACGTGGAGATCGTGGCCCTGGTCGACTGGGATACACCGCCGACCTCGATCGAGATCACCCCCGGGCTGGTGGAGACGCTGGTGCCCCGCACCGCCACAGCCCGCGATGCCTGCCTCCAGACCAGCCTCGAAGTCGGTGTACCGGTGGCCGACATAGTCTCGGGCCATCAACCCGGCCTCACGCCTGGCTACCTCGCCACCCTGGCCGAGGCCATGGGAGGAGCCGATGCCGTCGTCTTGGCCGAGCCCTATCTGGTTCGCGCCGTGCTCCAAGCCCGGGAACTGGCCGGGGTCAGCGGACCACCGCTAGTGCTCGACGCCTACAACGTCGAGGCCGCACTCAAGGACTCCGTGCTCCCGGCCACCGTCCTGGGGCGACGCCTAGCCCGGCAGGCCACCGCCATCGAATCCGACGCCGTCGCTGCAGCCACCGCGGTGGTGGCATGCGGGGAGGTGGATGCCGCCGAGCTGTCCGGCCGCTATCACAAGCCCGCCGACGCGTTCACAGTCATCCCCAACGGCGCCGAGGTACCCGCTCGCCCTGTCGAGGCCGACGAGCGACGGCACCACACCCACGGCTGGTTGGCCAACTACCACCGCAGCGGACCCCTGACCCAGTCCTACGAGCACATCGGGTTGTTCATCGGGTCGTGGCACCCGCCCAACGTGGACGCGGTTTGGTTGTTGACCGAGATCGCCGACTCCCTACCGGGTTTGTTGATGGTGTGTGCCGGGAGCATCGGCGATGCCTTCTACAACCGGATCGTGCCGCCCAACCTGGTGTTCACCGGGGTCGTCTCCGATGCGTCCCGCCGGTCTCTGCTGCGCAGCGCCACCGTTGCGCTCAACCCCATGCGAATGGGCAGCGGCACCAACCTGAAGGTGGTGGAGTACTTGGCCAACGCCATTCCCACCGTGTCCACCCCCTTCGGCGCCCGGGGTCTTGACGTGGTCGACGGCGAGCATCTGAGGCTGGCCGAGCCTGACGATTTCGCCGCCACCGTCGAGGACGTCCTGGGTGACCGGACTGCCGCTCACCACATGGCCCTCCACGGCCATCACCTAGTGGCCGCCACCCTCGGGTGGCCCGCCCTGGCTGAGCGTTTCACCCAGGTGGTCCTTGACGCCGCTCCCACCATCGTCCTGTGATCGGCTGATGGACAAGGTCGAGCGTGGCACCGTGGTCTACGGAGTGGGAACGGTCGGTCGGTAACGTTGCCTCCCGTGGTCGACACCGTCACCAAGCCTGCCAACGCCGACCTGTCACCGGCCTTGGAGGTCTCCAAGCGGCCCCGCCCCACCGAACGGATCCGCCACCTCTGGCAGTACCGCGAACTGGTGGGCAATCTCACCCGCAAGGAGCTCAAGGTCAAGTACAAGAACAGCGTCTTGGGCTTCGCCTGGTCGCTGTTGAACCCGCTTATGTACCTGGTGGTGTTCTCGCTGGTGTTCGGCGAAGTCCTCGACGTCAACATCCCGTACTACGGGCTGTTCTTCCTGTCGGGGCTGCTGGCCTGGAACCTGTTCAGTACCGGCCTGTCGGCGGGCACGTCGGCCATCGTGGCCAATGCCCAGCTGGTGACCAAGGTGTGGTTCCCGCGGGAGTCGCTCGTAATCGCCTCGATCCTGGCCGCCATGGTCCACTTCCTGCTCCAGAGCCTGGTGCTCATCGGCGCCCTGCTGGCCTTCCGGCGCATGCCAGCCCTCGAGTTCATACCGGTGTTCGTGCTCGGGCTGGTGGTGCTCTTGATCTTCTGCACCGCGCTGGCCATCGCCCTCAGCGCCATCAACGTCTACCTGAGGGACACCCAGCACCTGCTCGAGGTGGCTCTGCTGGCCTGGTTCTGGCTTTCGGCGGTGGCATACAGCTACGGCATGGTGGCCCAGAAGCTGGTGGACCGCTTCGGCCCCAACGGCGAGTTGATCGCGGCGCTCAACCCGGTTCTCACCGTGGTCGTCACCTTCCAGCGCACGCTCTACAACCCGGCCGACCCCACCCCCGCCGAATTGGCTGACCCCAACTTCATCCCCGCCATCCCACCCCACGGCATGGGTTGGTACGTGAGCCATCTGGCCGTTACCGGCCTGGTGTCCATGGCGTTGCTCTACGGGGCACTGGCCCTGTTCAGCCGGCTCGAAGACAACTTCGCCGAGGAGATCTGAGTGGGCACCTCCGGCGTGGCCATCTCGGTCGAGAACGTCACCAAGAGCTTCAAGATCTACCGGGAGAAGTCCCAATCAGCCAAGGAACGACTCATCCGGGTCGGCCGCAACCCCCACGAGGTGTTCAAGGCCCTCGACGACGTGTCCTTCGAGGTTAACGAGGGTGAGACCTTCGCCCTCCTCGGCCACAACGGATCGGGCAAGTCCACGCTGCTCAAGTGCGTGGCCGGAACCCTCAGACCGACCAGCGGCCGCATCGTGGCCCGAGGTCGCCTGGCTGCCCTGTTGGAGTTGGGTGCCGGCTTCCATCCCGATCTCACCGGTCGGGAGAACATCTACCTGAACGGGTCCATCCTGGGCTTCTCGGCCAGCCAGATCGACCAGATCTTCGACGACATCGTGGCCTTCGCCGAGCTCGAGGAGTTCATCGACAACCAGGTCAAGCACTACTCGTCGGGCATGTACGCCCGGCTGGGCTTCGCCGTCGCCATCAACGTCGAACCCGAGGTTCTGTTGGTCGACGAGGTCCTGGCCGTCGGGGACGAGGCCTTCCAGCGCAAGTGCATCGAACGGGTCAAGAAGCTCCAAGCCGATGGTCGCACAATCCTTCTGGTTTCCCACGCCGCCGACCTGGTCCGCCAGCTCGCCGACCGCGCCGCGGTACTCGACCACGGCCACCTGGTCGAGGTGGCCGAGCCGGGCGAGGCGATCCGTGTCCTGCGCGAGACCCTGGAACGCCGAGGTATCGCTGCCCCCGACCTGGAGGCGGCGGCCCCCGCTCCTAACGAACCTGGTCCGGTGCTGGCCGCGGTGGAAGGAACCGAATGGTCTGGTCCTCCTGTCGAGACGGCTGAGCGTCCGACCACCACCGGGGACAAGGTGGTGGAGATCACCAAGGTTGCCTGTGAGTACCCCACCACCGAGGCCAGGTTCTTGCAACCCAACGAGCCGCTACGGATCCGCGTCGACTACGTGGCACCCGAACGCATCCCCGACGTGGCTTTCACCCTCGAGATCAGAGATGCCGGTCAGAACATCGTCTACGCCACCGACACCGAGATCCTGAACCAGCCGATCGTGACGGTCAACGGCGTCGGTGCGGTGTGCTTCGACCTGCCCCGGGTACCTCTCCTGGACGGACAGTTCTCGGTGTCGATCATCATTACCAACCGAGCTGGCGGCCAGGTATTCGACCGGTCAGACGATGGGGCGGCCTTCGAGGTGGTTCAACACGATCCCCATCGCGGCTACGCCGCCTTGGAACCCACCATCGTCCACTTCTTCCACGGCACCGGCTTCTAGCAACGAGTCGTCACCCCCATTCGGTTCCAGGTAGAGCGCTAGCCGGTGTAGGTCGGGGCAGCCGCCATGGCGGTGGCGGGCTGGGCTCGGGGTGGCGAAGCGGGAGCCGCAGGCAGCCTCGGATCCGTCGCTGATGTCGACGGTGTCGAGGTTGAGGTCGAGGCCGGCAGGGTGGTCACGGTGGGCAAGGTGGTCGCCGTGGGCAAGGCGGTCGCCGTGGGCAAGGTGGTGGACGGTGGCAGCGAGGTGGATGGCTGGCCAGGGTCTGAGGGCGGAGGAACGAACGGGGGCCTTGGGGGTGGGCCAAAGCGGACGAGAGCGGAGTAGGAGAGGTTTCGGTCCCAGTGCTGGACCTCTACCTCACATCCGGGAGGAGTTCGGCAGTCGACCAGTTGACCGTCGTGGCTGGAGAAGCTGGCGTGGAGCACCAGCTTCACCGTCGCCGAGCCGAAGGGGTCGATGACGACGGGAACGCCGGCCTGCAGATCACAGGCGTCGGATCCAACTCGGCATAGGCGCACATCTCCGAAGTAGCCGGTGGGATCGAAGTTGGTGAACGTCACCCGAACCGCCTGACCGTCCACGATCCCCCGGTCGGGATCCACCGAGACATCGGGTGCTGGCAGCAGCGGCCCGTCGGCCTCGAATACCACCGGCACGTGAGCGAGCGTGCCCAAGGTCTCCAAGGTGAGCGAGTCCCAATAGGAGACAACCACCACGCACAAGGCCTCCCGGCAGTCCACCGGCACCCGGGGCGACGCCGGGGGCGGCCCGGGAACGGAACGCTGGGAGATGATGGCCCGCAACCAGACGTCCACCTCCACGCTTCCGCCAGAGTCGGCATCGGTGTTGTTCAGCCTCCGGCACTGCCGACCGCCGTCTAGCTCCACCGGTCCACATAGGTCGACCGCCACACCGGCCTCGGCCGGAAACCCCCAGCCGGCGACGTGCGCAACCTGACCGTCGACCAGACCAGATGTCGGTGTCACCACGACCGAGGGGTCTACGGGGTCGGCGCCCACCGGGGCCAGCGATGTCGAAGGCACCACGAGACCGATCACCACGACCCCTATCAGGATCAGGGCCAGAGAACTGCTACGACCACGCCAGGCCGTCCACGTCGCGCCTCGGGCCGATGGTCGTGATGGTGGTGATGGTCGCAGTCTGCGCTCTCTGTCGTCGGCTACCTCGATTGACGCCATCGCCTGCCCCCTGCCATCTACATCGATGATCGAATCGTACGGTGCCCAGGGCATTCCACGGGTGGTGGGGTGCCCGGCAGTCATCTGGCTGCGGTGGCCCCGAGTTTCGGGCGGGCATCTCGTCTCCGGGCCTTTCCGATCGCTGGGTTGTCGTCGAGCAGATCTGGGGGTGGTCAGCCGGTGTAGCTGGGGGGTGCTTCGATGGCCGCGGCGGGCCGGGCACCTGGAACGTGGTCGACGGGGGGACGGGGCTGCCCGGTTGTCGGTGCTCGGCCAGTGGTGGAGGTGACAGCTACCCCGCTCGTCGAGGTCGGCTCCGAGTTCGGAGTAGACGATGTGGTCGACGAGGCAGAAGCGAGCGAGGAGGTGGTGGTGGTGGAACCGCCCGGCGAGGTCGTGGTGGTAACCGATGTTGTGGTGGTAACCGTCGGGTTCAGCGGAGGACGCGGCGGAAGCGGTGGATGGGTCGGGCCGACACCCGGGTCATAGCCGAGGGGGCCCAGCACCTGCTCGTAGAAGAAGGTGTGGCTCCTCTCCACGATGTCGCGGAACTCAGAGGACACCACCCCGTGCCCGCCGTCGGGGTACTCGATCCACTCGCACACCAACCCGATGTAGACGGCTGCCGCGCACTTCTCCCGTGCCCCGCTGGGAGGAACGGTGGTGTCGTTGGTGGCGTGGAAGCCGATGACCGGCGGATCACCGGGTTCGGGCCACACGAAGGGAACTCCGGCGATGGGAGCGGCGGCTGCCACCTCGGAAGGGCCGTAGCCACGGGACTGGTCCGGATAGGACAGGTTCCAGCTCAACACCCCGCCAGCCGAATAGCCGCCGACGAAGATGGCCCGAGGATCGATCCTCAGGTCATCGGCGTTGGCCCTGATCCAATGCAGGGCCGCCGATGCATCGTCACGGGCATCATGGGCCGCGGCCACCACCTCCTCGAGCTGTGAGGTGGAGGCATCGGTCCTCAGCCGGTACTGGAGGGATATGGCCACATACCCACGCTGAGCCGATGCCCAGGCATAGGGCTCCATGGAGGACTTGTCACCAAAGATGAACCAACCGCCGTGCATCCACATGACCACCGGACGCTGGGCGAGGCGGTCACCGGCCGGCTGGTAGATGTCCATCTTCAGGTCGACGGTGCGTCCCAGGTGATCGGTGGTGGTCCGATAGAGCACATCGTGGTCCACTTCGATGTCGCTGAACACCGGGTCGATAAAGCGGCCCCGAGACGGAGGTGGCGGCCCGAAGGAGACCGGAACCCGGTAGGTCTCCTCCTCGATCCAGTCGGTGACCCTGATCTCACAGCCAGGACCCTGCCGGCAGTCGACCGGTTCGGCATAGGTGGGGAAGGCTCCGTACAACTTCAGTTCTACGACCGTCGGGCCGTCCATGTCGATCTCTGGCGAACGTGACGATGCCGGATCGCATCGCTCGGTACCGATCTCACACAGCGATACGTCGACGTAGGTGGCCGGATCGAAGCCGGTGAGGGTCACCGCCACCGCTTCACCATCGACAATGTCCGCCGAGGGGTCGACCGACACCGACGGAGGAGCCATCAACGGAGCGTCGGGATCGAAATCGAGCGGGAACACGTAGCTGCCGTCGGGCGAATATGCCCTCACCACGCAGTTCTGCACCCGGCAATCGACCGGCTCGTCGCCGCTGTCCGCCCACGGCTTGATGATGGTTCGCACCGCCAAATCAGATTCGATGGCGCCAATCGGATCTGGCGAAGCGCTGGTGTGGTTGGACCTGCAAGTCCTGTTCCCGTCGAGATCGGTCGGGCCGCACTGGGTGATGACGATCCACGATCCTGGATCGAAGCCCGATCCACTCAGGTGAACTACCTGGCCGTCCACCAGATCGGTGGTGGGGTGAGCAGAGAGAAGCGGAAGCGGAAGCAGAGGCGCCGCCGGATCGAAGTCCACCGTCACCGGGTCTGGTTGGCGCCAAGCATCGGCGTAGACCTGGACCTGACAGACGGCGCTGGCCGAACGGCAATCGATCCGGGCCTCTTCGGTCTCGTAGCTGGCCACCGTGGCTCGCAGCTTCACGTCTGTGATCAGGTCACCACTGGCAGAGGTCACGCCGCTGCCGAGCGACCGACACCCGGTCTCGGTGCCATCTGCTGCGCAGAGCTGGACGGTGAACGGCTCCTCAGGGTCGAATCCGGCCCCGCCCACCGAGACGGTTTGACCGTCGAACAGATCCGAGTCGGGATTCACCGATACCACCGGGGCCGGGATCAGCGGGGCGACGGGATCGAATGCCATCGGAACGCGGGCCCGGACCACCGGCCCACCATCGTCCTGCCATTCCAGGCCAACCAGCTCACACATCGCCGAGCGGCAGTCGGTGAACGTTCCAGACCCGGACTCGGCGACAAGAGCCGAGATCCGGAAGGTCAGCGAGAACGAACCGGCCTCATCAGGTTGCCCCAGGACCAACTCCTGAGCCCAGGCGCAATCCTCTGCCTCGGCATCGGTCAGCCCGACCGGGCACAGCGCGATCAGGACCATGTCCGTGAAACCCGCCCCGGAGACGGTCACGTCTTGTCCGTCCACAAGATCAGTCGAGGGAGAAGCCGACAGGGTGGCAGCCGCCGATGCCTGTTCGACACCGAAGAGGGCGCCTCGCCCGGCCGGGACCAAGGCAGACACCGCCACCAGGATCAGAGCCACCACCTGGCGGTGGATCGAGCGCGTTCGGGCCGAGCCCGTCAAGGTCTTCATGTCCTGTTCGTCCCTGTGGTTGGTGATTGCATCACGAGTCTCGGCGGTCCGGCCGCGTCACCCGGTGTAGCCGGGAGTGCCGGCCACCGCTGAACCTGGGCGAGCCGGCGATGCGGCGGCGCCAACCGAGGACCGAGCGAAGTGGAGCGGGACGGTGATCTGTTCATCGGCGTTGTACACCCAGATCTCACATCGCCCGACCCCGCAGTCGACCGGGATGCCGGGGTCTTCGGGGTGGGGCACCAACACCTGTCGCACCCGCTTGGCGCCCTGCATCACTCCTGCTCGGTCCACCAACACGTCGCCATCGAGCTCTGTGCACGCGCTAGGAGAGCCGCTGTCGGAGACCACGCACTGGGTGATGGCTAGGTATTCGCCGGGCTCGAACCCGTGACCTTCGAAGTGGATCTCCTGGCCGTCGACCAGCCCGGAGGTGGGGGCGAGGTTCAGGACTGGCCGGAGCCGGGCGGGAGCCTGCGGCGAGAAGGTGAGGGTCACCGGCACGGCACGCCGAGAATCAGCCGAGCTCACGCCCAGTCGGCACACCACCGCGGTCGACCGGCAGTCGAGGCGTTGGGTGCTCCCATCGACCCTGACCTCCGTGCGAACCGAGGCCAGCACCGAGAACCCGCCGGTTGCCGAGATCGCGCCGTCACCGGCCGGGCGACAGGCGTAGAGCGAGGCCGTCGCGGCGCACTGGACCACGTGGACCCAACCAGCGGCACCGAAGCTGGCATCGAAACCAGCGCCGGTCACCTGCAACCTCTGACCGTCCACGAGACCGGTGGTCGGGGTGACCGTCAAGGTCGGCCTTGCCAACAGGTCCCCGTCAGGGTCGAAGTCCAGAGGGTGCCGGGCTAGCACTGGGGGGTCGACCTGATCGGCATCTAGAGCGACCAGCTCACACGGCTCGGCCCGGCAGTCGGTCATGGCCAGGGAGTCGTCGTGGTGGACCATCGCCGGCACCTCTACTTCGACGGTGAACGACCCGTTGCTGTCGGCCTCGGCGAACTTCAGGTACTGGCCGTGAGCACAGATCTCGGCATCACGGTCCGACAACCCCACTGGGCATACGCCCATCACCACCAGAGACGAGTAGCCGTCACCGCTGACCGTCACCTTCTGCCCGTCGACCAATCCGGATGCGGGTTCCACCGAGATCGACACACCAGCCGCGGCCGCCACTGGAATCACGGAACCAGAACCGGTAGGCCCAATCCCGGCCAGGACCGCCAGGAGCGCCGCCACCACCACGAAGAGCCTGTTGCCCGTCCTCGCTGACCTGACCATGCTCGACCGCCTCCACCATCGTCGTCGTCCCCGACGGTACCCCCCCTCCACCGATCGAAGGAGGGTAGTTCTCGATTCTCCCTGTTCATCCAGGCGAATCGGGCTCTCGATGCGGCCACCGATGGTATTCGGCTGTCTGACGAAATGAAGCAGCAGGACTGGGCCGGGGGTCCGGCGACAGAGGCCTTCGTGGCGGAGCCCCAGATTGCCGAGGTCGGCTTTTCCGGTCCTATCGCAACGACGATCGTCGAGAGGCCAAGGACGCGAGCGGTTCAGCCTCCTGGCGCCGTCGCCTCCATGGCCGCTAGGACCGCGTCCTCGTCACAAATGACCGGGTAGTCGGCGGCGGAGGTGGTCATGGCCCGGCTCGCTGCTGCCCCCAAGGTTCCCGACGACGGAGCCGACCACGCAGCGCCGTCCACGTAGTGATGGGTGAACACCCGCATCACGTGAGACACTCCGACGTCTGTCACCGACCGTCGGTCGGGCTCGTAGCTGTCGGTGATGCCCGTAGCGGAGGCGATCAGTTCGTAGCTCGGGAAGTAGTCAACGAAGTCGAAACGAGCCAGTGCCTCCTCGGCTGCCACTCGCAGAACCGCTTTGGACACCGTGGTCGAAACCAGTACGTGGCGGGGTTCGTAGGTGGCCACCAGCGGGACCGGCGACACCGTGAGCAGGATCTTGGCGCCCGGGTTCACGGAACGAACCAGATCACACAGCTCGAACAGGTGGGACCTGACCTCGTCCACCCCGTAGTTCACGAACTCGTAGCGATCGGGGTCCCACACCCCTCCATCCACTCCCGGAGCGGTGGCGAACACAGCCCCGTCGTCGCGGCTACGCCACGCCTCGGTGAGTCCCAGGGTGAACACCAACACCGTCGAGCGTTCGAACACCTCGCGCACCGCGGCAAGGTGGCGGACCCGATCCCCTTCGAGAGCAGCGACGTCCGCGAAACCGTCGGGTTCGACCCGCGGCCGAAACGGGTCGACGAACACCGACCCTCGGGTCCACGCGCCCTCGATGGGAACCATGTCGCCGTAAGCCCGTCGAAACAGCTGGATCGCCTGGGCCACCGTGTAGACGTTTCCGTACCGGGCCGAGAAGGTGCCGTACTGGCGACGCCGAGCCTCGGCTTCGTCTAGGTCTGCGGGAGCGACCTCGGCCACGAAGTACCCGAGCCCCGACCGCGACAGGTGCCTGGATAGGTGCTGGGCGAAGCAGGAACCCATTGTCCCGATCAGGTCGTCGGGCCCGACACCGAAACGAGTGGACACCACGGGGTCCAACCCGCCGGGGGGAGCCCAGGTGACGGCTCGGTGCCAGCGTTGGTTGTCGCTGATCTCCCGGTAGGGATGGTCAGGCTGGTTCGACACCACGACAGGGTCAGCCACCGTGGCCTCCGACGGTCGGGCCCGAAACTGACCCCGCGACCCGCTCGGAGCCGACGGCCAGGGTCTGGGCCACCCGTTCGTCGTTGCGGAAACGAGACACCGAGACGGCCCCGGGGTCGAAGGAACCGTAGAGGGCGAGCGAACGGGTCACGAAGGTCTCCAAGCCGATCAGTTCACCGTTCGGGCACCGCCACACGAAGGCGCCGGGCCGGTCGAGGGAGCTGGCCACAAAGGGGTAGACCGGCCACACGGTGGAGGTGGCCAGTAGCCCGTCGGGGATCACCAGCTCCCACGGGTAATCCACCAGGTCGGAGGCCGCCCCGATGCGTCGGGCCACCACTCGCCCAAGCTGGATCAACGCCTCGATGGTGGGGTGGTTGTCGGTGAGCATGAACACCCGGTCTCGGGCCACCAGCGGCAGGAACCAACCCTCGAAGTCACAGCCAGCCTCGTCGAACACGTAGCGGGCCAGGCGGACACCGCCCTCCCATGCCGACAGGTAGCCGAGGCCCTCGAACGTGGGAAGGTCGAAGCGGCCCACGATCTCGTCGATCCCCCAACCGTTCAACCACCCCCAGGCCACGATGGCCGAGCTGTAACCCCCGACCGCCGACTCCACCTCGGTGCCGTCGGCCATCGTCAGGTGGACGATGTCGGGGTGGAAGCCGGTGAACAACAACAGCGGAATCGACACCAATTCGGCGCGGGAGCCAAGACGCTCCAGCACCGGCCGTGCCGCGCTCGGATGCATCGATGAGACCCATACATCGGCGCCGGGTAGGAGATCCACCAACTCCGGCGGCTCTACACCGAGGTACGGCACCGCCACCACTCGATCGTCTGGGAGCATGGCCGACAATGCCGCGTGCAACCCACCGAGCTGACAGTTGCTCGTCACCACGATCAAGCGACCGCCCGAGTCAGATCTCACCGCTCCATCTTCCCACCATCGATCGACACGACACGGATCCCCCCGACGGCCGTCGCACCACACGCCACGAGAACCGATGAGGAGTGATGTGTTCTGGGGCCGGGGGTCAACGTAATCTCAGCGCTGTTCTTTCGACTTGGAGAAGCATCGTGTCCACCCCCCGACAGGCCGTCACCGTGCGGTCACGCCGTCACCGGGCTGCTGTCAGCCTCATAGTCCTGCTCGCCGTGACCCTCGGATCTGCCGGCAACCTCATGGTCCAGCCTGCCGGCGCGCTGGAGCCCCCACCCACCGCGGCCTCGCCCTACGGTCCCTTCGCCACGGCTAAGGAGTTGGTGAACCAGACCTACAAGGACGTCCTCATGCGGGAACCAACAACCACCGAATCCCGGGTGGCGGTTTCCAAGCTGGAGGGCGGAACCGAACCGGCCGTGTTCGTCGCCGGGTTGGTCAACAGCACCGAGGCCAACACCAACGTTCACTCCGTGATCAGGCTCTACCGGACCTACTTCCTCCGCAACCCCGACCTCCGCGGCTTCCAGTCGTGGGTGACCAAGCGGATCGAGGGGATGCCGCTGGCCCACATCTCCAACCAGTTCGCGGTGTCCAAGGAGTTCAGCGTGCGCTACGGCGTCCTGAACGACGAGCAGTTCGTGGACCTCGTCTACGAGAAGGTGCTCAAGCGCCCCGCTGACCCGGCTGGGCGGGCGTTCTGGTTGGACCGCCTCCGCAACGGTCACCACCGTGGCTACGTGATGATCATGTTCTCGGAGTCCCCCGAGTACGTCCGCGGCACCTGGGGCGTGGTCACCGCGGTTCACGTCTACACCTCGCTGCTCCAAGCCAGCATCAAGCTCGGCCCTGCCGATACCTATGGTGCTTCGCTCCAGAACGGCCGCAAGACCACCGAGGACCTCATCCGAGAACTGATGAACGGCCAGGCCTACAAGGCTCGCTTCAAGACCGCAGCCTGATCCTGGATCCGCCGAAAGGCAGAGCCGCTCGGGTCCTCAGACGTTCTGCTCAGCCCTCGCTGGCCGCCCGATAGAGAGACATCAGCCCCCCCACCGTTGTGGCCCACGAGAACAGCGGGTGACGCTGGTTACCCGCTGTGATCAGGCCAGCCGACACGTCGCCGTCGTTCAGCACCTCCCTCAAGGCCTCGGTGAGAGCGTCGCGGTCACCGACGGGGACCAGTCGAGCCGCGTCACCTGTCACCTCCGGGATAGCACCGGCCGCCGTGGCCACCACCGGCACCCCGACCGACATGGCATCGAGCGGCACCAACCCGAAACCTTCGTAACGGCTCGGATAGGCCACGACCGACGCACCTCGGACTAGGGCCCACCGAGCATCGTCGTCGACCCAGCCGAGACGCCGGATCCGCCGACGATGCCACGCACCGTCGATCGCCGCGGTGAGCGCCGTGGCCCCCCAACCGTCGGGGCCAGCGATCACCAGTCGTAGGTCTGGGTCATCTGCTGCCAATGCGTCGAAGGCCGAGACCAGCATCGGAAGGTCCTTGCGGGGCTCCACCGTGCCGACCGCCAAGACGTAACGCTCAGATCCAGCCAGGTGATGGCCCCGGGCCGCGTCGGAGCGAGTCGTCGCAGGACCGGGAGCCCGGTGGCCGTTCGCCACCGCGACGATCCGCTCGTCGGCATCGGGGAAGGCGTCTCGTACCTCGTCGGCCACGAAATCGCTGACCGTGTGCACCCATGCCCCTCGGCGCAACGCCCGTCGCAGCAAGGCCGGCCACTGCAACACATCTGGTGTGCACAGGCCAGGGTGATGAACCGCGGTCAAGTCGTGAACCGTGACCACCTCGACCGTGCCCGAGCCCCCGGGGGGAGCCACGAAGTTCGGTCCATGGACCACGTCGACGTCACCCACCAACAGATGTGCATCTGGATGATCGCAGCGAGCCCACATCTCCCGAGCCAGGCGGGCCGGAACGGTACGGCCGCTGACCCCGACCCCTGCGGGCACGACCGCTTTCAGTCCAGCACGACCACGCATGGTCACGGCAAAGGCGGTGACCTCCACGTCACCTCGACCGGCGAGACCATCGAGCACCTCACGGGTGAACGTCCCAACCCCGGTCGGCCGATCCAGCAACGACGTGACATCGAACCCGACGCGGAGAGTCCGCTCGGCGGTGGTGAAAGGGGGTGACAGTCGAGCCACAGGGGCCAAGGGTAGAGTCCAGTGCCGTCTATCCGTACCGGGCACCCCCCGGAGGTCCTCGTGCGATCCCGCCCCGCACCGACGAACTCGCTCGCCCGTCGCCGCCGACGCATGATCGGTGCCGTACCAGCAGCGTTCGCAGTCTGGGTCGTGATCGGCGGAATCCCCCTCAGTGCACCGGCCCCAGAGGCCGGCACACTGGACAGCCAGACGATTCGGATCACCGGCACCAACGCCGACGCCACGCCTGCCGCTTCGGGAGGTGTCGAGGTAGGCCCAACCCGGTCCCGATCGAGCATCCCGACGACGGTTACGGCGGGCTGGACTGCGTCGGTCGACGTCACCAATGGGAGCCAGGCCATTGGTGTCACCTGGACGGGCAGCCCAACCGGGGAGGTGGAGATCCGGGGCCTAGGCGCGTCGGGATGGACAGCGTGGAACGAGATCCACGCCAACCCCACCGAAGGGCCCGACGGGACCGGCCGCCGGATCTCGGAGGATCAAGACGGAGAGGGTTCAGGAGACGACACGTCTGGGGACCTGGTCTGGTTCGGAGGAGGCGTCGATCGTGTCGAACTGAGGGTCGCGTCCGGCCCCCTCTCCGACGTGACGATCGAGGCCATGCAGTACCGACCCCCGCAGGACCCGACGACGTGGCAGACCGCCTTCCAGATGCCTGTCGCCGGAGCGGCCGACACCAAGCCAGCGATCAGACCTCGCTCCGAATGGGAAACCGAGGGTTGGGCCTACGAGAACGACGATTGCGGTTCGGGACCAAAAACCGCGGCCGGCGGCGTCAAGTACGGCGTAGTGCACCACACCGTCAACGCCAACACCTACAGCCAGGCCGACGTGCCGGGGATGTTGGCCTCCATCTACCGGTTCCACACCCAGTCGCGAGGCTGGTGCGACATCGCCTACAACTTCGTGATCGACCGGTTCGGACGCATCTGGGAGGGTCGGACCGGCAGCATCGAGGGCGCCATCGTGGGCGGTCACGCCACCGGGTTCAACACCAACAGCGTCGGCGTCTCCTTCCTTGGACAACACAATCCGGGCGACACCCCGGCCGCGGTCGCTCCCACATCGGCCCAGCTCGATGCCGCCGGTCAGGTGATTGGTTGGAAGCTGGGCCAGAACGCCATGCCGGCATCGGGCACCGTCACCGCTCCAGACGGGTCCACCATCAAGCGGATTGTGGGTCATCGCGATGTCGGATCCACCAGCTGCCCTGGTGACCTTCTTTGGAGTCAACTCGAAACGATCCGAACCAAGGCCACATCGGTCGCGGCCGGTACCACCCCGACCATCCCCACCGCAACGACGACAACGTCACGATCCAGCACCACCACCCAACCCAACGAACCCAGCAAACCACTGGGACCGTTCGCCACTCCCGCACAACTGGTCACCCAGTCCTACCAGGACCTCCTACGTCGGAAGCCCAACACCAACGAGCTAAACCTCGCCAGCGCCGCCATCGCCGGTGGACAGAAGGCAGAGGTGTTTCTGGCCAACCTGGTGTCGGGCACCGAGATGGACACCAACGTCCGTCAGCCAATTCGCCTTTACCGGGCCTACTTCCTCCGCAACCCCGACCAGGCTGGCCTGGAGTTCTGGGTTCAGAAGCGACGGTCTGGCTGGTCGTTGAACAAGATCTCAGACAACTTCGCGGCCTCAAACGAGTTCAGACAGCGGTATGGGGCGCTGAACTCGGTCCAGTTCGTCGACCTCGTCTACCGCAACGTCTTGGGCCGCTCTCCCGACGCCAACGGTCGGGCCTACTGGGAGGCGAAGCTGAAGGCGGGGATGAGCCGAGGTCAGGTGATGACCGGATTCTCCGAATCACCCGAGTACAAGACCGCCACCACAGCCGGGGTGACGGTGGTGGCCCTCTATGACGGCACCGTCAAGCGCACCATCCCCCAGGGGACCTACGACTACCTCGAACCCAGGCTGCGCAACGGGACCACCGACATCTCCGGTGTAGCCCGGTACTTCATGGACAAGCCCGAGTACCACGCCCGTTTCAAGTAGCTCCCAACGGTCCAGGCGAACAGTACGTTCGTCGTCGCTGCGAGTTGGGTCAGACAGCGCTGGCCACCGCCACCCCACCGGCAAGGCAACCGATGGCGATGCCGGCACAGAGGGCGTAACCCAGCGCCGGTCCCTGGCGGCGCAGCGCCGGCGTGAACAGGGCCAGCCCGGCCACCGCCCCGCCGGCCAGTCCACCGATGTGACCACCCACCGAGATTCCCGACATGCCGAAGGTGATCAGCAGGTTCAGCGCGAGCACACCGATGAGAGGCGAGTCCCGGAACGGCAACCCTTGAATCCGCTGGGCCACGAGGATGAACCCCATCAGCCCGAACACCCCACCCGATGCCCCTGCGGTGAGGCTGTCCGGAGAGAGGATGAGAGCCCCGAGCGACCCGGCCAACACGGACACCCCGTATCCGACCGCCAGCCGGGCCCGGCCGGCCATGTGCTCGACCGCTCCACCCAAGATCCACAGCGCGTACATGTTGAACAAGAGGTGGACGATCCCAAAGTGGAGGAAGCCGGATGTCAGCATCCGGTACCACTCCCCTTCGGCCACCCCGATCACCTCACCGCGGTAGAACGCACGCGAGATCAGGCCGAGCTCGGCGTGGACCCGGCCCGCCGAGCCAGACAGCGAACGACCTCCGTCTACAGCCACTCCCAGGACGAACACGGCCGCGTTGAGCCCGATCAGCACCTGGGTCAGGATCGGCCGGGTCTGCATGGCCGACACCCCGCGGTAGACCTTCTGCGCCCCTTTGCGGGCACACTCGGGGCAGTGGAACCCCACTGATGCCTGGTTCATGCACTGCGGACAGATCGGCCGGTCACAACGCTGGCAGATGATCCCCGCCGGATTGTCGGGGTGGCGGTAGCACGCTTGCATCGGCTGGTACACGACGGGGCACGGTAGCGGGCCGGGGGTCAACCCGGCATGCGGGCGTCCTCGAGGACCCAGATCGAGGCCTGGCCCGGCTCATAGCGCCAGATCTCCCGGTACCCCTGCAACCGAAGCACGCTGGTCTGCTCTGGCGACACGCCGGCCATGACCGCCCCATCACCCCACTGGTCCGGATACCAGACGATCTCGAAGCGCCGTTCCGGTAGGTAGAACTGGTACCGATAGAACTCGAGCAACGGACATCCGAATTGGTCCACGCAAGAGATCGTCTGCCCAGTGGGCAAAAGGGCGTCGATATCGGCCGATATCGACGGATCCACAGCGATGTAGCGGTCCAGTCCAACGTCGGCCCTCCACACCCCGGCCACCACCAACAACGCCGCCACCAGGGTGGGCACCAGCCGTCGACGTGTCTGGGACCCGATGGCCGCGGCTGCCACCAGCACAACCATCGTCACTCCACCCACCAGGGTTGCCACCCTCAACCGCTGTGTGGCCATGGGGTCCAAGGCCAACAGCCCCAGCACCGTGTAGGGGACGAAATCCTGTCGTAGGCGTTCCTGGTTCGGTATCCACACCACGGCGGCTGCGATCGCGGTCACCGCCAACGACATCGCCGTCTCGCCGAGCAGACGCCGTCGCCCGGCGCTCAGAAGTGCCCCGAACCCGATGACGACCAGCGGAGCCAGCAGCATGTCGTTGTATCGGCCGTAGACCAGGTGATCGGGTCGTGGGCGACCGGCCATGTACCCAGCGGAGGTGGCGAAGGAGATCCCGATCAGGGCCACCGTCAACGCCAGGTGGGACACCGTGAGCGGAGTAGTGCCGGCCGCGGATCCGCCCCGGGACGACGCTGGACCCCATCGGTCGACGTCATCACCTCGGACACCCGAACCAGCCGTGGGATCCCCCCGCCGGGAGTTCCGAACGGCCACCCACGACCAGCGACCCAGGGCCAACCCGCCCAGGAAGGCCAAGCCCGCAGTGGTAACGGTGAGATACCAGACCTGTCCGAAAATGGCGGTTGTCAGCGATGACACCGAGATGTGAGCCGCCAGCTCGCTGCCCTCCCGGGACCCCATTCCCAGCGAGTCGGCCAGCCACGCGGACCAAACGTTCACCACCACCACACCGGCCACCATCACGATCGCGCCAACTGCCACCACCGTCGGTCGCAGCGATCGGTTCCGAGCCAGCACCGCGAGGGTGGCGAGCACCACCACCAGAACCGGCAGGAACCGAGCATGGGCCGCGTACCCCACCAACGCCGTACCGGCGAAGGCAGCTGCGCGCCCTGTACACGGCTCGCTCAGCAGCCTCAGCCCGCTCACCAACACCAGCGGGAACATCAGCAACACCAAGTTGTCGGACCAAGCCAGGCCGGAACCCAGTACCAGGGCAGGCATCGACACGGCCAGCGCCGCGGCCACCGCGGTCCATGGGCGCCCCATTCCAGCCAGGTGACGAGCCAGGGCCTCCACCACCACGAAGGTCACGCCAGCCAGCATCACGTTGACCACCACCGCCCAACGAAACGTTGCCGCAGGGCCGAACCCGAACAGCTCGGCTGGCGCTATGAGAAGGCTGTAGAGCGGCATGTAGGGCGCGGCGTCAGCCAGGTTCCACGCTGGCCCCCCCGCACTGAACCGGGCCATAGCCAAGTACGCCGTCTCGTCGGCCACCACCTGAGGTGCACGGGCATCGAGCGTCACCGCCAGACGCACCAGCGTGGTGAAGATCACGCCCGCGGCCAGCGGGATCACGTCGCTCACCCTATGAGCCCGCGGCGCGGGCACGGGAGCAACGGAATCCATCGGATCCAGAGCATACGGACGCCAACCGTTCAGCGGCATCACCCGATGCTCAGGTCAGGTCGTCCCCTAGCTCGTCGACCAGGGAGAACCAGTAGAAGCCGTAGGGAGGCAGGGTCACGAAGTACGGCAACTCACCGATGGCTGGGAACGGGACCCGGCCGAACAGTTCGATCGGACGCTTTCCGGCCAGGTGGCGCAAGTCGAGCTCGACAGGCTGAGCCACCTTGGACAGGTTGTTCACGCACAGCACCACGTCATCGGCGCTGTCGTGACGTTCCTGGGTGCGTAGGAATGCGAAGACCGCTTCGTTGGCGACCTCCAGCGGTTCGAACCCGCCGACACCGAACACCGGGTGGGCCTTGCGGGCCTGGAGCAACTGCTGAACCCAGTGCAGGAACGAACCGGGGTTACGGAGTTGGGACTCGACGTTGGTGGCGGCGAACCCGTACACCGGGTCCATCAGCGGGGGGAGGTAGAGCTGGGCGAAATCGGCTTTGGAGAAGCCACCGTTGCGGTCGGGGGTCCATTGCATCGGGGTCCGAACCCCGTCACGGTCACCGAGGTAGATGTTGTCCCCCATGCCGATCTCGTCGCCGTAGTACAGCACCGGGCTGCCGGGCATGGAGAGGAGGAGGCCGTGGAACAGCTCGGCGACCCTACGGTCGTTGTCTATCAACGGGGCCAACCGGCGCGAGATGCCCACGTTGCGCTTCATCCGCGGATCTTTGGCGTACTCCGCGTACATGTAGTCGCGCTCCTCATCGGAGACCATCTCCAAGGTGAGCTCGTCGTGGTTGCGCAAGAAGATCCCCCACTGCGCGCCGTCGGGTATCGCCGGGGTCTGAGCCAGGATCTCCTTGATGGGCTTGGCCAGTTCCTGTCGAGCGGCCATGAACATGCGGGGCATGAGGGGAAAGTGGAAGCACATGTGGCACTCGTCGCCCGCCCCGAAGTAGTCGACGACGTCGGCGGGCCACTGGTTGGCTTCGGCCAGCAGGACCCGATCGGGGAACTCGGCGTCCACGACCGACCGGACCCGCCTCAGGTATTGGTGGGTCTCGGGCAGGTTCTCACCGTTGGTGCCGTCGGACTCGAACAGGTAGGGCACGGCGTCGAGGCGGTAGCCGTCTAGACCCAGGTCGAGCCAGTAGCGCACCACGTCGATCATGGCGTCGGCCACATCGGGGTTGCGGTAGTTGAGATCGGGCTGGTGGTGGAAGAACCGGTGCCAGTAGTACTGCTCGCGCTGAGGATCCCAGGTCCAGTTGGACAGCTCGGTGTCCACGAAGATCACCCGGGCCTCCGACCACCGGTCGTTCTCGTCGTTCCAGACGTACCAATCGGCACGAGGGTTGTCCCGTGACTGGCGGGACTCCTGGAACCACGGATGCTGGTCGGACGTGTGGTTCATCACCATGTCGGCGATGACGCGGATCCCGCGGCGATGAGCCTCATCGATCAGTTCGGCGGCGTCACCCACCGTCCCGTAGTCGGGGTGGACGCTGAAGAAGTCGGATATGTCGTAGCCACCGTCGGCCAGAGGAGATTCGTAGAACGGAAGCAGCCACAAACAGTCGACGCCCAGCCACTCCAGGTAGTCGAGCTTCTCGGTGACCCCCCTCAGGTCTCCGGTGCCGTCCCCGTTGGAGTCGTTGAAACCTCGGACCAAGACCTCATAGAACGTGGCCCGGCGGTACCACTGCGGATCGTCGATGTTCACCGACGGTGATCCTAGGGCTGGCCCAGCCAGGTGATTTCCGGGTCGGGACGAGGCGGGGCTGCCACCTGACCGATCGGATGACCGAGGTAGATCAGGGCCACGAAATCGTGGTTGTCGTCCAAACCGGCCAAAGCCCTCGCCGGAGCGTGGAAATGGTCGGAGATGGATGCCCAATAGCTGGCCAGCCCTTCCGATGTGGCAGCCAGGAGAAGGTTCTGGACCGCGGCGGCGGTGGCATCGCGGTCCTCTCGGCGGCGCACCGGATCGGGGTCTCCGATGACCCAGACCAAGACGACCACCGGACTTCGCAGGTACTTGGTCCGTTGGCTCGACACCTTCATCGGGTCCATGTCGAGCGACTCGCCCACGGCGGCGAAGGCTTCACCAAGGTGGGATCGTGACTCTCCGGTCAACACCGTGAACCGCCACGGCCATGTCCGCTTGTGGTTCGGTGCCCACGTGGCCAACTCGATCAACCCTCGGACCACCTCAGGGTCGACGGGGCGAGCCGGGTCCACCACCAAGGAGGTCCGACGGTTGCGGATCACGTCGGGTACCGACTCCGATGCGGGGTGGTCGGGCAACAGGTCATCGGGTACCGGGATCTGGGCCATCGGGTCAGTCTGGCCCGGCTCGGCGCCACATCCGACAACGTGGGAGGCAACCAGCCGTACCGATGGCTACCGTCGAAGCGTGCGCGCGCTGAAGAGCTTCACGGTCCGCCCCCGCCTACCGGAGCCGCTGTCGCTGCTCGAACCCCTGGCGTTGAACCTTCGATGGTCCTGGGACGACCGGACCCGCGACCTGTTCCGTTGGGTCGACCCCGAGGCATGGGATACCACCCGCCACGACCCGGTCACCCTGCTCGGGACCGTGCACCCCGATCGCTTGGCCACCCTGGCTGGCGATCAGGCCTTCATCCGCTACCTCCACGACGTCCACAACGACTTCACCCGCTACCTGGAATCACCCCGATGGTTCCAGGCCCGACCCGACTCACCTCTGCGTTCAGTCGCCTACTTCTCCCCCGAGTTCGGCATCGCCGAGGCCCTCCCGCAATATTCCGGAGGCCTGGGAATCCTGGCCGGCGACCACCTCAAGTCCGCCAGCGACCTGGGCGTACCGTTGGTGGGAGTCGGCCTCTTCTACCGGCACGGCTACTTCCGCCAAGCCCTTTCGGTAGCGGGCTGGCAAGAGGAGCGGTTCCCCGACCAGGACCCGTGGGCCATGGCCCTGTCGTTGTGTGAAGGAGTTCGGGTTCGGGTGGAACTGGCCGGCGCTCCGCTCGAGGCCCGGGTGTGGCGCGCCGATGTCGGTCGAGTTCCGCTCTACCTCCTCGACACCGACGTCGAAGAGAACCCAGAGGAGCTCCGCGGCGTGACCGACCGCCTGTACGGCGGCGACACCGAACACCGCCTGCGGCAGGAGATGCTCCTGGGCATCGGTGGGGTACGAGCCTTGGAAGCGCTCGGCATCGACTCCCAGGTGTTCCACACCAACGAGGGCCATGCCGGCTTCTTGGGTCTGGAGCGGATCCGACGGGCCGTCGTCGACCGCGGGCTCACCTTCGCCGAGGCACTGGAGTCGGTGCGGGCCGGGTCGATCTTCACCACCCACACGCCGGTCCCGGCCGGGATCGATCAGTTTCCCCGGGAGCTGATGGAGAAGTACTTCGGCGGCTGGGCCGCTGAAGTCGGGATCACCGTCGACGAGCTGATGACCCTCGGTCATCGCCCGACCAACCCGCTCGACTCCCCGTTCAACATGGCGGTCATGGGATTGCGGCTGGCCGGTCGTTCCAACGCCGTAGCCAAGTTGCACGGGGTCGTTAGCCGCGAGATGTTCGGTGACCTCTGGCCTCAGATCCCCGCCGAGGAGGTTCCGATCCGATCGGTGACCAACGGGGTTCACGCCGCCACCTGGGTCTCTGCCGACATGAGCGACCTGCTGTCTCGTTCGGTCCTCCCCGACTGGGATGAGGCCGACGCCGAAACGTGGGGACGGGTGGTAGACGTGCCCGACGACGAGTTGTGGCGGGTGCAGGAACAGGCCCGAGCTCGACTGGTGGCCTTGGTCCGAGACCGGGTCAGGAGGCGGGCGGTGGCTACGGGTACCACGTCGACCGAAGCCGCATGGGCCGACGAGTTGCTGGATCCCCATGCCTTGACCATCGGGTTCGCCCGCCGTTTCGCCACCTACAAGCGAGCCAACCTCCTGCTCGCTCAGGCAGACCGGTTGCAGGCCTTGCTGCTCGATGCCGACCGACCGGTTCAGTTCGTGTTCGCCGGCAAGGCCCATCCGGCCGACAACGCCGGCAAGGAGATGATCCGCCAGATCGTCGACTTCGCTCGCGAGCTCGGCGTGCGCCATCGCTTCGTGTTCATCGACGACTACGACATCGCCGTGGCCCGCACGCTCTACCAGGGCGCCGATGTTTGGCTGAACACGCCTCGACGCCCCCACGAGGCCTGCGGTACCAGTGGCATGAAGGCGGCACTAAACGGCACCCTCAACTGTTCGATCCTCGACGGTTGGTGGGACGAGATGTTCGATGGTGAGAACGGTTGGGCAATCCCCTCGGCCGAGGACATCACCGACGAGGTCGAACGCGACCGGCTGGAGGCCGACGCCCTGTTCGACCTGCTCGAAAGACAGGTGGTGCCGCTGTTCTTCGACCGGGCCGGTACTAGTAGCTCCGCTCCCAGAGGTTGGTTGCGCCGGGTGAAGCACAACCTGGCCTCGCTCGGCCCGGCGGTGGTGGCGTCACGGATGGTCCGCGACTACGTGACCGACCTCTACGAACCGACCGCGGCCGGAGCCGACACCATGGAGTCCAACGATGGCGCGATCGCCCGCGACCTGGCCGATTGGAAGCGTCGGGTGAGCGCGGCGTGGCCCGAGGTGCACATCCTCGGCGTCGACGCCGAGGATGACCCCGCTGACCTGGGGTCGACTCGCACCGTAAGCGTCACCGTGGCCTTGGGCCCCCTGCGCTCTGGCGACGTCGCCGTGCAACTCGTACACGGACCCGTGGGCCAGGGTGATCAGCTCACCAGCCACACCAGCACCACCCTCGAACCTGTCGATCCGACCGACGCAGATGGCCAGGCCACCTATCGGGGCTCCATCACCTGTACCACGCCAGGCCGCTACGGGTTCACGGCTCGCGTCTCACCCGCTCACCCCGCCCTCAGCACACCCCTCGAGCTGGGCCTGTTGACCTGGCCCTGACACGCCGCATGCCGCCATCAACTGTGCAATCATCGCGGCCATGCCGATACCTCGACGTACCCGTACCACCATCGCCGCCCTGGTCATGCTGGTGGGAACCACCGCCTGTGGCAACAGCAGCTCCGACAAGGACACGGCCGCCACCACCACCAAGGCGGAGACGACCACCACCAGTGCCGAGGCGAGCACCACAAGCGAAAGCGAAAGTGAAAGCAGTTCCGCGGCCGCCGAGGAGCGGGCCGAAGCAGCCAACCTGACCCTCGATGACCTGCCCGACGGCTGGACGTCCACGCCCAACGGCGAGGAGAACGACAGCAACGTCTTCGACACCTGTGGCGATCTGGACCTCGACGAGATCACCGTCGCCAAGGTCTCCTCGGACAACTTCGAGTACGCCACCGCCGACGGCGGCGGGCTCACCCTGACCACCACGTCCGGCGTGTTCGACTCCGAGGAGAACGCCCAGGCCATGGTCGACATCATCGGCGAACAGGCCTTCGCCGACTGCACCACGGCCGCCATGGCCGACCTGGCTGCGGTTCCCGGCATGACCGGGAGCGTCGCACCGACCCCGGCTGGGGAGCTCCCCGAAGTAGCCGACCAGGTCGGCGCGCTCAGCGGGGAGTTCACCATCCCCACCCCTCAAGGCAACTCGACCATGCGGGTGATGCTGATCGCCGTACGAACCGGTGACCTGGTCACCACCATCTCCGGTACCGCCATCGACACCGAGCCCGATGGAGCACTGATGAATGACGTGGTCAACCTGGTTGTCGACCGACAGGCCGACTGACGGCCGACCAGGGATGGGGGTCCCGGTCAGCGCCCGGTGAAACGGGCGTGGCCGGGACCGTGCTCCAAGAAGGCGGCCACGCCGATCTTGGCGTCAGCAGTACCGAAGACCTCTACGAATCGTTCCTGTTCAAAGGCCAGGCCCGATTCCAGATCGGTTTCCAAACCAGAGTCGATGGCGGCTTTCGCCAGTCCCTGAGCCACCACCGCACCCTGGGCGAACGACCCGGCCCATGCCAGCGCTTCGTCCATGAGGGCTTCGGGTTCGACCACACGGTCGGCGAGACCCATGGCCAAAGCTTCCTTGGCGCCGACCTGACGCCCGCTGAGGATCAGGTCCTTGGCTCGGGCCGGCCCCACCAGACGGGCCAGGCGTTGGGTTCCGCCACCACCGGGGATGATGCCGAGCAGGATCTCGGGCTGGCCAAATCGGGCCCTGGAGGACGCCAAGCGAAAATCACAGGCCAGGGCCAGTTCGCAGCCGCCGCCGAGAGCGAAGCCCGAAACCGCGGCGATCGTGGCCCGGGGGATGGCAGCCACCGCGTTCAGCGCCTCCAGGAACAGTCCGCCGATCTCGGCCGCTTCGGTGGGCCCGCCGAACTCGGAGATGTCGGCTCCTGCCGCAAACACCCGATCACCCCCCGTGACTACGACGGCTCCCGGAGGCTCGGCGGTCAGCCGGCGTGCTGCCTCCGCCAGTTGGCGCAGCAACTCCGAGGAAAGGGCGTTCACCTTGGGGTTGTCGAGGCGCAGCACGGCAACTTCGTCGTCTCGACGTTCGATGGTGACCAAGGGTTGAGACATGGCCATCGACCCTAGGTTTCGCCTCCACCGATTGGAAAGCCCACCGATGGAACCCTGTCAGGGTTGAACTTCGGCGGGGCCGAAGTCGCAGCCGCCTATCCCATCGCCGTCCCCGTCGATTCCCCGTTGGACGCCATTTATGGCCAGGACCGTCGTGTCACAAAGCGGATCGCCCAGGGGGATGACATCTATCCCCGACGACCCCGACGACAGGTCGGCGGGTGAGGGGATCATCGCGGGGCAGGAGCTCCCGATCATGTACCCGTGGGAGATCACCGGCCCTGGGCCGCCGCAGGCCGGGAGGGCTGTGACCAGGTTGATCTCCATCCCCGTAGCTGCCGCGTGCGTCTCACCCGTCGCCAGTGTGGACACCGCGACGCCCCATCTGTAGCCCTGGAGGATGGCGGTGTTGGTGACTACGACCTTTCCGGCGTTGGCTAGGACGGCTACTCCGGCCGTGGTCAGCTTGCTGTTCGACACCACAACACTCCCCCCTTCCCGAACCATGAGGGGGTTCGTGCCCGCATAGGCGGGTACGTCATAGACGAACAGCAAGGAGTGGTCCACGGCCGCCGAGCCGCTCACGTCAAGCGCCAGCGCACCCGCCTCGCCCTCGACGCCACCCGACAACCAGTCGATGCTCAAATGGCCACCGGCCGCCACCGTGATCCGCATCGGACTGACGATCGTGCCGCCCGGGGTACCGAGGATGCTCACGTCGCCGGTGATCGTCGGGTCGAAGCCTCCATAGGTTCCAGCGGGGACCATCACGTCGGCACCGTCCGCCGCGGTGTTGGCCTCATCAAGTGCGGCTTGAAGCGTGCACGCCCCACCCGCCGCGGCTGAGGTGCACGCTCCGTCACCCGGGTTGTCGTCCGCTCCGTTGGTCTGAGTGGCGACGACCAACTGAAGGCGAGCCGGCAAGGGCTCGCACGCCGCCATCGCCAGCAGGGCGACCGACGCCACGGCGATCATTGCAACCCGCATAAACACGCCGCTGCTGCTCTCACGAGTCATCGCGGGTTCACGGGTTTCTCGACCAAGGCACTCCGCTCCTCGCAAAGATCTGATCGACCCAAACATCCTCCGGAGCCTAGGGGCGAGGACCTCGACCGTCCACGGCTTGAAGGACCACGTCTGCTGCTGACCAGGGATCCAAGGTTCCGTCCTCGACCTGGGCCTCCAGCGAGCGTCGCCCGGCCGCACCGATCATCTGGTCGGCGCGGGCACGGATGCGCTGTTCGACGATGAGGGTCAACTCGTCGCGCAGACGGGTGCGGCGGCGCTGTTGCAGTCCGCCCACCGTCTCCAGGTGGGACCGGTGGGCGGTGATGGCGTCCCACACCTCGCCCGCCCCATCTCCGGTGGTCCCGACCGCGGAGACGACCGGAGGCCGCCAGCCGCTGGGACCGGGTCCGGTGAGATCCAACATCGACTCCAGGTCGCGCCGGGTGAGGTCGGCTCCGGGCCGGTCTGCCTTGTTGATCACGAAAACGTCGGCGATCTCCATGAGCCCGGCCTTGTTGGCCTGTACCCGATCACCCCATCCGGGATTCACGACCACGACGGTGGTGTCGGCGGTCCCGGCCACCTCGACCTCGACCTGGCCGACGCCCACGGTTTCGATCAGGACCCACGGGAACCCGGCCACGTCCAGAACCCGCACCGCTTCGGGGGTGGCCAAGGCCAAGCCCCCGAGATGGCCACGAGTGGCCATCGAGCGGATGAACACGCCCTCGTCGAGCGCATGTTCGGACATCCTCACCCGGTCTCCCAGGATGGCGCCCCCCGTGTATGGAGAGGACGGGTCGATGGCCAAGATGGCGATTCGTTCTCCCCGTTTCCGGACCGCGGCCACCACCGCACTGGTCAGCGTCGACTTCCCGGCCCCAGGGGCCCCGGTCAGACCCACCGTGTAGGCCGAACCGGCCAACGGGTACACCCGACGTCCGACCTGGTGAGCGGATCGCCCACCCCGCTCCACAACTGACAGCAGGCGGGCCAGCGCTCCGCGGTCACCGGACCGGGCCGCATCGACCAGATCAGTGGGGTCGAGAAGGTCCGGGTCAGCCATGGGGATCGACGGTAACGCCGGTCAGAGTGAGACGGGGGACTCCGCCGGGGCCACGCCGTACTGCTCCACCGCGGTGACGCCCGGAACCCGGTCCTTGAGGATCCGCTCGACCCCGGCCTTGAGGGTGACCGTCGATGCCGGGCAGGAAACGCAAGCCCCGGTCAACTCGACGGTGACCACTCCCGTCTCAACGTCGACGCCCCGAAGGAAGATGTCGCCACCGTCGGCTTGGATGGCCGGGCGGATCACCTCGAGGGTGCGACGAACCTGATCTTCCACGGGTCTCCTTTTCGAACTCGACCATTCTCGCGTGCCCAGACCGAGGCAGGAAACCCACACCGAATCGACGGTGGGCGCTGGTTCAGCGCTCTGCCAGAGATTCGCGGTTGTGGAAAGCTCACCCGGCTGCCACCGACCAGGGGGTCGACGACCGGAGAGGACGCAACCAGTTCGCGATGTCGATCACCGAGCGAACCCTCAACGTGGACGACCACGAACTGGCGTCGATGCGCCTACCCCTCGATGACATGGTCCTCGAGGAGCCGATCGGTCCCGATGTCTGGCGCTGCGCCGAAGGGCCCTTCGACCGCTACGAACGGCGACTGAGGGTGGAACCCGACGGCGATGGTCGCCACCGGGTCACCGAGACGGTCGAATGGGAGCTGGCCATCCCGGTGTGGGGCGCCATGTTCAGACCCCTGGTCCGGCGTTACATCACCAACCGTGACCACCGGATCGACGAGGCAGGACAACCGGTAGGTGGATCTCCACCTTGGTGGTCACCACCAGACCGGCTGGACGCCAGGGCCACAGCCATGGTCGCCCGCCTGTGCACCCTGTCCATGGTGGTGGGCTACCTCGGCACTCTCCTCACCCAGACCATCACCTTTGCGTCGGACCAGTTCCACGCGTCCACCAGCTCGCAAGGCCTGACCCTGGCCAGTGCCCGCGCCGGCGTGCTGCTCTCCCTAGTCATCATGACGATCGCCGATCGCCGAGGCCGACAACGCCTGCTGGTGGTGTGCACCATTTCGGGCATCCTGGCGGCTTCTCTCGGGGCGTTGGCCCCCAACCTGACCACCCTCGGAGCGACGCAGTTCCTGACCAGGTCGTTCTCCACCGCCCTTGCCCTTCTCATCGCGGTCGTCGCCGCCGAGGAGATGCCTGCAGGCGGAAGGGCCTACGCCGCCAGCGTGGTCGCCATGACCACCGCGCTGGGCGCGGGCGGCGCTGTGCTCCTCCTCCCCCTCGCCGACCTTCACCCCGGGGCGTGGAGGATTCTCTACGTCGCGCCCCTCCTTGCCCTTCCGACCTTTGCCAGGCTGGCGGGACGAGTGCCCGAGAGCCGGCGCTTCATGCGTCCCCACGCCCGGGTCACCATGAAAGGACACCGAGGACGCCTGACCTTGCTCGGGGCCTCGACGTTCTTCGGTGTGATGTTCCTGGCCCCCGTCACCCAGTTCCAGAACGAGTTCCTCCGCGAGGAGCGCGGTTTCTCGGCTCTGGCCATCACCATCTTCACCATCTGCACCAACACCCCTGCCGGGATCGGAGTGGTGGTCGGAGGTCGACTGGCTGATCAGAGGGGCAGGAAAGTGGTCGGAGCGGTCGGCACCCTTGGAGGAGCGGTGCTGTTAGCCGCCGCCTTCCACGCCTCGGGGATCTGGCTGTGGTTGGCGTGGGTCGTGGGGGGCGTGATCGGTGCCATGACCGTTCCAGCCCTGGCCGTGTACGGCCCTGAACTGTTCCCCACCGCGCTGCGAGGCCGGGCCAACGGGATCATCTCGCTCACCGGTGTGATCGGGGCGGCCATCGGTTTGTTCGCCGCCGGGTGGATGTCGGACCGGTACGGAAGCATCGCTCCGGGTCTGACCGTGTTGGCCGCCGGTCCCTTGGTGGTGACCGTTCTGGTACTCACCCTCTACCCCGAGACCGCACATCTCGAGTTGGAGGAGCTCAACCCCGAAGACGCCGCCTTCCTCCGCCCCAGCGGCTGAACGGCGAGTTGGCCTGACTCCGTCGGAAGGCTCTGCCGTTCGGCGGAACCGGCCTTAGGAGGCGAGCGGAGGCGAGCCGACCCATAAGTACGGCATGGTTAAACCGAGGCGAAGCCTCGGTCTGGTCAACCTGGTAGCGACGACGACCGGACCTATCCGCTAGGACCCTTAGAGGGCCTTGACCCATGCGTCGACCACGGCGCAGATCTCGTCATCGGCGCCCTTGACGTCGTGGCGACCGCCGGCGATCCAGTGGTGGGTGACGGGACCGGCGATCGCCGCGGTCGCCGCCTCCAGCTCTTCAGGCGTGCCGAAGGGGTCCCGGTCACCTCCCACGAACAGGCAGGGCACTTCGATGTCGGGGAAGTGCTCGGTTCGCAGGCGTTCAGGCTTGCCAGGGGGATGGAGTGGATAGCTGAGCAACACCAGACCAGCTGCGGGAAGTCCTTCGGCCACGGCCATCGAACACATCCGTCCCCCCATGGATCGACCACCCAGCACCAGCCGTTGGGGAGCCACCCCGGCACGGCGGCAGAAGGTGTCGGCATCGCTGAACAAAGAAGCGATCAGCTTCGGGGCCCGATCGGGGGCCTTTCGACCTTCCTTGCGGTAGGGAAAATCAACTCTGGTAACCGGGAGCGGACCGAGGGCTTCTTCCAGAGCGACCAGGGTGTGGTGGGTTCGGTCGCTGCCGGCTCCGGGGGTCAACAGCACTCCCCCCGCCGCACCGATTTCGGGCCTCATCGGTTGGCCCCCAGCAGGATCCGCCGGGCCTCGCTCAATTCGGCGATCCGCACCGCAGCACGAGCAGCCTCGCCGCCGTGGTCGGGGTGTGCCGCTCTGAGAAGCTCCCGGAACCTCTGTTGAACCACGTCTCGTTCCGTCGACGCTGGATCGAGCTCGAATACCTCGAGCGCCCACGCCAACGGGTCTCGACCTCCGAGGGTGGCCCAGCCGGCCGTGCCTCGGGCATCGCTGAGGTGGGCTATCAGTCGCGGTCCGACCGGGCCCTGCCACCTCACCGCCCGCCGGATCGCTCGCATCACTCCGGGCCGGTGGTCGGCATCGATGCGGGCAGCGGCGTACACGGCGGCCAACACGTTGGGGGTCGGAGCCCCCTTCAGGTCGAGGTCGAAGTGCAGCTCCTCGCCATCGCCTACCAGACGATGCCGGAAGACCGTCAGCCCCACCCGGTCTTCTTGGAAGCGATGTCGCAGGCGAGGCTGAGGAAGTCGGTTCCCGACCTCGATGTCGCGGGTCAGAGCGAGAAGGTCACCCGTCAGGTCCGGGTCGACCTCGTCGATGAAGCTGGCAACAACGCCACCGAGGAGCAAACCACCGAAACCCGGGCTGGGGGAGG
>WBZL01000630.1_pt1 | contig 39435 bp, 38 predicted proteins | sample 5204291 | NCBI WGS metagenome assembly WBZL01 (sample SAMN12344345, study PRJNA552823) | activated sludge metagenome | biome: Activated sludge suspended growth; feature: Nitrification reactor; material: Wastewater; isolation source: activated sludge from nitrification reactor of wastewater... | reverse complement strand
GGGTTGGCCCGTGGAATGGCCGTGCTGGTGGGTCGGGGCGCCACCACGCCGGCCCGCCTCGCCGCCGTCCACGCCCGGCTCGACCACTGGGCGCCAACCTCTCGTGCCGTGGCGGCCGGCACGCAGGTCGCCGCTGCGGGGATCCTCGCCGCCCTGGCCCTCGGGCCGGTCGTCGGCCTGGTCACCGCCGGTGCCCTGACGGGTGCGTGGGCCGTGCGCTCGCGCGTCCGCCCCGCCCGGTCGGCGGCCACCCCGCCCGCAGCCGGCACGGCCCTGTCGGGCTGAGGTCGACCGCGTGTGCGGACGGTTCGTCTCGTCGTCGACCCCCGACGAGATCGCCAAGTACTTCGACGCCGAGCCGCCACCGGCCGACTCGGCGCTGGAACCGTCGTGGAACGTGGCCCCCACCAACGACGTCTACGTGGTCACCGAGGACGGCGGCGCTCGGCGGGTCGCGCCGCACCACTGGGGTCTGGTGCCCATCTGGGCCAAGAGCCCGGCGGCCGGCAACAAGATGATCAACGCCCGGGCGGAGACCCTCGCCGACAAGAACGCGTACAAGCACGCGTTCCGCAAGCGCCGCTGCATCGTGCCCGCCGACGGGTTCTACGAGTGGAAGGCCGTCCCCGGCCAGAAGCGCAAGCAGCCGTACTTCATCCACCGCAGCGACGGTGAGCCGCTCGCCTTCGCCGGGCTGTGGGAGGAGTGGCGGGGCCCCGATCGCTCCGGCGACCAGCGTCTCCGTTCCACCACCATCATCACCACCGAAGCCAACGCCACCATGGCCCCGGTGCACGACCGGATGCCCGTCATCCTGCCGCCGTCGGCGTGGGCGGAGTGGCTCGCTCCCGACAACCACGACCTCCCCTCCCTCGGGAGCCTACTCGTGCCGGCGCCACCACAGCTCCTGGTGATGCACCCGGTGGACCCGGCGGTCGGCAACGTGCGCAGCAAGGGGCCCCACCTCGTCGACCCGGTCGAGCCCGCCGCCGTCTCCGGGACCGGTGGACCGGATGGGATGGACGACCCGCCCGAACCGTCCCGACGCGGGTGACGATCCAGCCGGCGGGAACAGCGGTCCGGCGCCGGTGGGACCGGTTCTGGCTGCGCCTGCACGCCCGGCTCGACGGGGAGGCGGCCGACCGCGTCATCCCGTGGGCCGCGGCCGCCGTGGTGTTCGGGCTCCACCTGGCCCTGGCGGGGGCCGCCGTGCGGTCGGGCACCGCAGGCGGCGGTCTGGCCCCGTGGCTCCAGGCCGCTTGGGACCGGGCGGGCCACCACGTGGTCGATCCGGTGGGCGGGGTCGACCCGGCCCGGGCCTCGGCATCGCTCGTGGGCGAGTTGGTGCTGCAGGCCACCCGGGTGGTGCCTGCGACCGTGGTGTTCACCGTCGTCCAGTCGCTGGCCATCGCCGCCGCCGTGGTCCCGCTGTGGCGACTCGCCCGGGAGCGGGCCGCACTCCGGGTGGGGGCCACCAGCGCGATCGTGGCGGCCTACGCGCTGGCTCCCACGGTGCACCAGGCCGGGCTGACGCCGTTCCACCCGGAACTGATCGCCCTTCCCCTCCTGCTCCTGGCCTGGCTCCAGGCCACCCGCGGGGCGTGGGTCCGCTACTGGATCGTGGTCGTGGCGGCGCTGGCGTGTCGCGGCGACATCGGGATCACCGTGGCCGCCATGGGTCTGTTGGTGGCGGCCCAGCAGCACCGGCGTCACGGACTCGCCACCGTCGTGACCGGTGTGGCCTGGTCGGTGGCGGCCCAGCTCGTCACCGACGCCGAGGCCCCGACCGAGCAGCTCACGCCGGCGGGGGAGTTCGTGGCCCGCTCCGTCGGGCCCTTGGCCGTCCTGCCGCGGATCGCCGCCGACCCGCTCACCGAGCTCGGCGGCCTCTTCACCGAGCCGAGCGTCCAGTTCGTCGTGGTGGTCCTGGCCCCGCTCCTGTTCCTGCCGCTCGTGAGCTTCCGGCGCTTCGCCCCGGCGTTGCCGGGCCTGGCCCTGGCGATGATCGCCGACCGGGCGGTGGCCGAGGCCGCAGGAACCGGGGTGCTGGATCTGGCGCCGATCGCCGCTCACATCGGACCGTCGCTCGCCTTCACCTTCGTGGCGCTCGTGTTCGCCCTGGAGCGGATCGGCCAACGCAGCGTGGTCCGGGTGAACGTGGACCGCCGCGTCCTCGGGGCGCTGCTGTGCGGCACCGTGCTGTTCTTCCTCGTGGAGTCGCCGTCCGCGCCCTACCACCGCCCGTGGGACTGGGGTGGACGGGGCCGCCAGGCCCAGGTGGCCGAAGAACTGGCGGGTCTGGTGCCCGCCGGCGCACCGCTGGCGGCGTCACCCACCGCCAGCGCGCTGGTGGCCGAACGGGCCACGCTGGTGGAGCTGCCACCGACCCCGGTCGACCTCACCCCGGCCCGGCTCGACAGCGTGGTCCGCCGGGTCGACTGGGTGCTCCTCGACACGGCCGGCCTCGACCCGCTCACCGACGAGCCGGTGTGGCGGGCCGACGACGTGCGCTCGGTGCTCCGACGCCTCGACCGGGCCGGCTTCGCCGAGGTGGAACGACGGCTCGGGGTGATCCTGCTCCATCGGGGCTGAAGCCGGACCCGGAGCTCCGGGGTCCGGACCGGGCCTGGGGGTCGGCGTGTGGGTCCGAGCGTGCGGGTCCGATTCGGCGGGCCAGCTGGGTGGTTCGGCTGGGCGGTTCAGCCGAGGTCGGCGAGCGCGGCGCGGAGCGCCTCGGCCGCCGCGTCGAGCGCCTCGGGGGCGGCCGCGTGGTCGGCGTGAGCGAAGTCCAGGTCGGCCTCGGTGCGGATCGGCACCACGTGGAGGTGGGTGTGGGGCACCTCCATGCCGGCGATGATCAGGCCGACCCGGGCGGGGGAGAAGGCCCGCTGCTGGGCGAGTCCGATGCGCTGGGCCACGCGCATGAGGTGCGCGGTCACGTCGGGATCCAGATCGATCCAGTGATCCACCTCGTCACGGGGCACCACCAGGGTGTGGCCCGGCTGCAGGGGCGCGATCGTGAGGAACGCCACGCACCGCTCGTCGGTGTGGACGAAGCGCCCCGGGAGCTCGCCGTCGATGATGCGGGTGAAGAGGGTGGTCATGGTGCTGATCCTACGAAGGGTCGCTCGGTAGGCTCCGGCCCATGACCCCGAGCGATCCTGGTGTCCCCGCACCAGCCGGGTCCGCCGTTCACGGCCGAGCGCCTCACGAAGAGGTGCTCCCCGGTGGGGTCGACGCCGGACGGGAGCCAGGGGCAGACCGCCTGCTCACCCTGCCCAACGTCATCTCCCTCGTCCGGCTGAGCTGCCTGCCGTTGTTCCTGTGGCTCCTCTTCGCCCAGGAGGATCGGGCCGCGGCGGCGTGGCTCCTCGCCGCGCTCGGCGCCACCGACTGGGTCGACGGCTACATCGCCCGCCGCTGGAACCAGGTGTCCGAGCTGGGCAAGATCCTCGACCCGGTCGCCGACCGGCTGCTGTTCTTCGTGGGGGTCGGCGGCATCCTCGTCGACGGCTCCGTACCCACCTGGTTCGCCGTGGCGGTCCTGGTCCGCGAGGGCGTGGTCGGCGCCACCACGGTGGTGCTCGCGGTCCTCGGGGCCCGGCGGATAGACGTGACCTGGTTCGGCAAGGCGGGCACCTTCGGCCTGATGGTGGCGTTCCCGTTGTTCCTCGCCGGCGAGTCCACCCTCAGCTGGCACGAGACTGCCCAGGTGCTCGCCTGGGTGGCCGGCATTCCGGGCCTGATCCTGAGCTACATCGCCTGGGCCCTGTACCTGCCGCTGGCGATCCGGGCCCTGCGGGATGGTCGGGCCGACCGGCGGGCTGCGGCCGCCGCCACCCCGGCCCGGTAGGTTGGCGGCCATGAAGGCCGTCATCATGGCCGGAGGCGAGGGCACCCGGCTCCGACCGCTCACCTCCAACTGCCCCAAGCCGATGCTCCCGTTGGCGAACCGGCCGATGATGGAGCACATCGTCCACCTGCTCCTGCGCCACGGCGTCGACGAGATCGTGGTGACCGTGGCCTACCTGGCCAACCAGATCCGCACCTACTTCGGCGACGGCTCGGAGTTCGGCGTGCGGATGGTCTACGCCACCGAGGACCAGCCGCTCGGCACCGCCGGCTCGGTGCGCAACGCGATGGACGAGCTCACCGAGCGGTTCCTCGTGATCTCGGGCGACGTCCTCACCGACATCGACCTGGGCCACATCATCGCCACCCACGAAGCCAACGACGCGCTGGCCACCATCGGCCTGGTGGCGGTGGACAACCCGCTCGAGTTCGGCATCGTCATCACCCGCGAGGACGGGTCCATCGAGCGGTTCCTGGAGAAGCCCACCTGGGGCGAGGTGTTCAGCGACACCATCAACACCGGGATCTTCGTGCTGGAACCCGAGATCTTCGACTACATCGCCCCCGAGCGCAGCGTCGACTTCTCCAGCGACGTGTTCCCGAAGCTGCTGGCCGACGGCAAGCCCCTCTTCGGCGCGGTGTCCACGGGCTACTGGGAGGACGTCGGCACCCTGGAGGCCTACGTGTCCGCCCACAAGGACGTCATGGACGGGCGGGTCCAGGTCGACGTGCCCGGGTTCGCGGTGGGTCAGGGCATCTGGCTGGGCGAGGGCGCCGACATCCACCCCGACGCCAAGATCGACGGCTTCGCCATCGTCGGCGAGAACTGTCGCATCGAGGCCGGCGCCCGGCTCGGCGACTACACCGTGCTGGGCCGCAACGTCCGGGTCCAGGCCGACGCCGACCTCGAGCGCAGCGTGGTGCACGACAACACCTACCTGGCCGAGGGCGTTCGCCTCCGCGGGGCGGTCATCGGGCGATCGTCGGACCTGCGCCGCAAGGCCCGCTGCGACGACGGCTCGGTGTTGGGCGACGAGTGCTTCGTGGGAGAGAACGCCCACGTCGGCCAGGGCGTCAAGGTGTACCCGTTCAAGACCGTCGAGGCCGGTGCCACCGTCAACTCCTCGATCGTGTGGGAGTCCAAGGGGTCGCGCAGCCTGTTCGGGCGTGTCGGCGTGTCCGGCCTGGCCAACGTCGACATCAGCCCCGAGCTGGCGGCGCGGGTGGCCATGGCCTTCGCCACCACCCTCCGCAAGGACACCACGGTCGCCACCTCGCGCGACTCGTCGCGGGCGGCCCGCATGCTCAAGCGGGCCTTCATCGCCGGCCTCAACGCCAGCGGTGCCAACGTGGTCGACCTGGAGATGGCCAGCGTCCCCGTCACCCGGTACCTGGCCCGTCAACCCGGCAACGCCGCCGGGGTCACCATCCGCCTGGTCGACACCGATCCGCAGGCGGTGGTCATCCGGTTCTTCGACGACCAGGGCATCGACATCACCGAGGACGCCCAGCGAAAGATCGAGCGACTCCTCAACCGCGAGGACTTCCGTCGCGTGCTCGCCAGCGAGATCGGCGACATCACCTTCCCCTCCCGGGCGCTCGAGCACTACACCGAGGCCCTGGGCGCCACCGTCGACCTCAGGGCCGTGCAGTCCGCCGGCTTCAAGCTGGTCATCGACTACGGCTACGGCGCCACCGCCTTCGTGATGCCCTCGGTGCTCGCCAAGCTGGGGGCCGAGGTGCTCGGGGTCAACCCCTACGCGTCCACCAGCCAGCGCATCGCCATAGACCGGGCCGAGCGGGAGGCCAACGTGGCCCGACTGGTCACGGCGTCGGGCGCCAGCCTCGGTGCCGTCATCGACGCCGACGGCGAACACCTCACCCTGGTCGACGACACCGGCCAGGTCCTGACCGCCGAGGAGGCCCGCCTGGCCTTCGTGAAGCTGGTGGCCGGTCACCTGCTGGGCGACCGCATCGCCCTCCCCGTCAACGTCAGCTCGGTCACGGAGACGCTCGTGGCGCCCCATGGCGTGTCGATCCAGCGGACCAAGACCTCCACCGCCGCGCTCATGGCGGCGACGAGCGAGCCGGGGGTCGGCTTCGCCGCCAGCGGAGACGGCGGCTTCATCCTTCCCGGCTTCCTCCCCGCGTTCGATGCCGCCGCCGCCCTGGTCAAGATGCTCGAGCTCCTGGCCAAGGAGCACACCACACTGTCCGCCGTGCGTCACGACCTGCCCCGCACCTACATGGCCCACCAGACCGTGGTCACCCCCTGGGAGCAGAAGGGCCTGGTGATGCGCACCCTGGTGGAGCTCAGCAAGGACCGCCGGCTCGAACTGATCGACGGGGTCAAGGTGCTCCACGACGACGGCTGGGTCCTGGCGCTCCCCGATCCCGAGGAGCCGGTCACCCACATCTGGTCCGAGGGCGTCGATGCCGCCACCGCCCAGACGCTCGTCCAGGAGTACGTCCGGCGCATCCGCCAGACGCTCCGCTGAGCTGGGCTCGGGCCCGGCCCGGTTGGGATAGCCTCGCATCCCATGAACATCCCCGACGATCTCCGGTACTCCTCCGACCACGAGTGGGTCCGGACCGAGGGCACCACCGTGCGCATCGGCATCACCGACTACGCCCAGGATGCACTGGGAGACGTGGTCTACGTCCAGGTGCCCGAGGTCGGTGCGGTCGTGGCGGCCGGGCAGGGCATCAGCGAGGTCGAGTCCACCAAGTCGGTGTCGGACATCTACGCACCGGTGGCGGGAACCATCGTCGCCGTGAACGACGAGCTCGACGCCGCCCCGGAGCGACTCAACGCCGACCCGTACGGAGACGGCTGGATCTGTGCCATCGAGGTGGCGGACGCCGCGGCGGTCGACGGCCTCCTCGATGCCGGGGCCTACCGCCAGCTCATCGAGGACTGATCCGTCGGGGGGAGTGGTCCACATCTTCTGCACCAACTGCGGTCACCGGAACCAGTCGGACGCCAACTTCTGCTCGTCCTGCGGGCAGGCGCTGCCGCGCGACACGGACGAGCCGCAGACCATCACGTTCGCCATCGACGGTCTGCCCGGTGCCGATGAGGTCGAGCTCGACCGCGCCGAGGTGGGGCTGGGGGGCGTGCTCGTGGCCACCCGCGGGCCCAACGCCGGCTCCGAGTTCGCGCTGGAGCACGTGATCACCACGGCCGGGCGCCACCCCGACTCCGACATCTTCCTCGACGACGTCACCGTGTCACGGCGACACGCCGAGCTCGAGCGCACCACCGCCGGGTACGTGGTGCGAGACGTAGGGTCCCTCAACGGCACCTACCTCAACCAGCAGCTCGTCGACGGCGACCGGCCGCTCGCCAACGGCGACGAGCTCCAGATCGGCCGCTTCAAGCTGGTCTTCATCGCAGGGAGCGGGAACTAAGTGGTCGACCAGCACCTCTCGATCGGCGAGGTCCTCACGCTCCTGCAGGGCGAGTTCCCCGACGTCACGATCTCCAAGATCCGGTTCCTGGAGAGCCAGGGACTGATCGACCCGGAGCGCACCCCCTCGGGCTACCGCAAGTTCTACGGGCCCGACATCGAGCGGCTCCGCTGGATCCTCACCCAGCAGCGCGAGCACTTCCTCCCCCTCAAGGTCATCAAGGACCGCCTCGCCGAGACGCCCGATCTACGGGCCCCGGCTCCCGCGGGCAACGGATCACCGGCGGTTCCCGACGGGCCGCTCACCTTCGACCCCGGACCTTCCGACCGCCCCGCCGCGTCAGCGTCGCAACCGGCCCGGGCCGAACCCACCGTCCGGGCGTCGATGCCGGCCGGAGAGCTGCCCACCGACGAGTCGGGGCCCCAGCCCATCTGGATGGCCGACCTGGCCCGCGGCCGCAGCGCCGATGCCCGCAGCACCGACGCGCCCGCCCGGAGCGCGCCATCGATCTCGCTCGAAGACGGACCGGCCGAGGTCAGCCTCACCGCCGCGGAGCTGCAGGCCGCGGCCGCGATCAGTGCCGACTCGTTGCGAGACCTCGTCCGCTACGGGCTGATCATCGGTCGGGCCATGGGCGACGACACCTACTTCGACGCCGACGCCCTGGTGATCGCCCGCAAGGCCGCCTCCTTCCTGGACCACGGCATCGAGGCCCGCCACCTGCGCATGTACAAGGTGGCGGCCGAGCGAGAGGCCGGCTTCCTCGAACAGGTGGCCATGCCGCTCCTCAAGCAGCGCAACCCCGAGGCCCGCCGCCAGGCCGTGCACCTGGTGGAGGAACTGTCCGACCACGGCCACGACCTGCGCGCCGCTCTGCTGCGGGCGAACCTCCGCAAGCACCTCGACCGCGCCTGACATGGCCGGGGCCGTCACCGACGGACCGCCCGGTGACGCCTTCGAGTTGGTGGCGAGCCGCCAGCAACTGGCCGAGGGGGTCGGCCGCATGGCCGAGGCCATCGAGTCCGACCACCCCGACGGGGTCACGCTGGTGGCGGTGCTCAAGGGGGCGAGCGTGCTGGTCGCCGATCTGTCCCGGCTCCTGCGGGTGCCGGTGCACATCGAGTTCCTGGCGATCGCGCCGTTCGACGGCACCGCCCGTCGCACCCGCGTGGTGCGAGACGTCGAGGGGGGAGTGGCCGGTGCCGACGTGGTGCTGGTGACCGGCACCTTCGACACCGGCCTCACCGCCGACTTCGTGCGCCGCCACCTGGAGTCGGCCGGCCCCCGCTCGATCCGGGTCGCCACCCTCGTCGACCGGGGTGCCACCGGCCTGCTCCCGGCCACCCCCGACTACCGCGTGCTCACCGTGGCCGACCGGTTCGTGGTGGGCTACGGACTCGATCACCAGGGCCGCCACCGCAACCTGCCCGACCTCTGGGCCTTCGCCCCGGGAGCCCCGATGGCGCCCGGCGCGGCGCCGAAGGGCGACGGTAGGCTGAGCCCGTGATCGAGATGGAGATCGTGGGCGTCCGGGTGGAGATGCCGAGCAGCTCGCCGATCGCGCTCCTCCGTGAGGTGGGCGGCACCCAGCGGCTCCTGCCCATCTTCATCGGCGCACCCGAGGCCACGGCCATCGCCTTCGCGCTCGAAGAGGTGGTCACGCCGCGCCCCATGACCCACGACCTCCTCCGCACCGTGCTCGACGACCTCGGCGTGAGCCTGGAGCGCATCACGGTCACCGATCTGCGCGAGGGCGTCTTCTACGCCGAGCTGGAGCTCAACGCCCGAGACGGCGTCCACACCATCTCGTCCCGACCCTCCGACGCCATCGCCCTGGCGGCCCGCACCGGCTCACCGATCTATGCGGCCGAATCCGTCCTCGACGAGGCGGCCTACGTCGAGGAAGCCGCCGAGGAGGGTCCGGAGCAGGAGGAAGTGGTCGAGCAGTTCAAGGAGTTCATCAACTCCGTGGATCCCGAGGACTTCGCCCTCTGACCCGCTGACCAGCGGTCCGAACCCGGTCGTCGACCGGTTGTTGACCCCAGGCCCACCGGTCCGTATCGTTGGGAGACCACACCGGCGTAGTTTCAGCCGTGTGGTCACCGGCCGGGCCATCCCCGGCTCCACCTCTCGAGGAGCGACGCGTGGCCGAGCACTACAGCGGGAAGAAGGCGGCGGAGATCGTCGGCATCAGCTACCGGCAGCTCGACTACTGGGCGCGCACCGACCTGGTTCGGCCGTCGGTTGCCGACGCCAGTGGCAGTGGCACCCGGCGCCGCTACGGCTATCGCGACCTGCTGGAGCTCAAGGTCATCAAGACCCTGCTCGACAACGGCATCAAGCTCGAGTCGGTGCGTCAGGCCTTCACCTACCTGCGTGACCAACTGGGCGAAGACGTCGCCTCGGCCCAGCTGATCATCAGCGGCGGCTCGGCCATCCTGGTGCGTGACGACGACGAGCTGATCGACGTGCTGAAGCAGGGCCAGACGGTGATGACGAGCGTGCTGTCGCTCGGTTCGGTCCAGCGAGAGGTCGACGATGCCATCGTCCACCTGTTCCCGGCCGTCGCCGCCACCGACGCCGCCACCGTCGCCGCCACCGTCGACGAGGTCGGCCTCGCCGCCGACGACCGGACGCCCCGCACCGGCCCCGGGAAGGCCGCGGCGGGGGGCTGAACCCTGGAGACCGTCGGGCTCCCGTACGAGCACACCCGCTTCGCCCACAACGCAGAGCGCCAGCTCGCCCGACTCCTCGACTTCTACGCCGTGCGGTGGGAGTACGAGCCCCACACCTTCGTGTTCGACCGTGGACCCGACGGGCACCCCACTGCGGCCTTCAGCCCCGACTTCTGGCTGCCCGACCACGGCCGATACCTCGAGGTGACCACCATGGACCAGCGGTTGATCACCCGCAAGCACCGCAAGCTGCGTCGCCTCCGCGAGCTGCAGCCGGGCATCGACGTGGCGCTCGTGTACCAGCGCGACTACCTCAGGCTCCTGGTGCGCTTCGGGCTCGAGCCGCCCGAACAGCTCCCGCACCTGGCACGGCCCGAGCCAGCCGCGGAACCGCTCGGGCTCCTCGGTCTGGGCACCCTGCCCTACCGGGGCGGGGCGGCGGGCTCGGTGGCCTGATCGCCCGGAGGGGGCCCGTCTGGGCCGGTGCCCGCCACCGCCTACCATCGGGGACGTGACGCTCCGGTTCTCGCCCCTCGACACCAACCACCGAGCCCTCGAGGCCAAGATGGTGCCGTTCGGCGGGTGGGACATGCCGCTCAACTACCCGTCGGGAACCGTCGCCGAGCACCTGGCCTGCCGGCAGGGTGCGGTCGCCTTCGACGTGAGCCACCTCGGCACCGTGCGGGTCAGCGGCTCAGACGCCCTCGGTCGGCTCCAGGCCGCGCTCAGCAACGACCTCACCCGGATCGGGCCCGGTCGGGCCCAGTACACCCACCTGCTCGACGAGGCCGACGGGTCGGTGCTCGACGACATCATCGTGTGGTGGGTGGCCGACGAGGTGTTCGACGTGATGCCCAACGCCTCCAACACCGAGCGGGTGGTCGATGCCCTCGGCCCCCACGCCGTCGACGTCACCACCGGCCGGGCCGTGATCGCCCTGCAGGGCCCCGATGCCCGCCGGCTGCTCGCGAGCGTGTTCCCGGAGGCCGCCGAGGTGGGCCGCTTCCGGGTCGAGGTCCTCGACTGGAACGGGGTGCGATGCACCGTGGCCGGCACCGGCTACACGGGCGAGGACGGCGTGGAGATCGCCATCCCTGCCGCTCACGCCCCGGCGTCGTGGGACTCCCTGATGGGCGCCGGCTTTCAACCGGCCGGGCTCGGGGCCCGAGACACGCTGCGGCTGGAGGCGGGCCTGCCGCTGCACGGCCACGAGCTCGGGCCGGGCATCACCCCGCTCCAGGCCGGCCTGGGCTGGGTGGTCGCGTGGGACAAGCCCGAGGGCTTCCGCGGTCGCCAGGCCCTGGTCGACGAGCGCGACCGCGGTGTGGCTCGCGTGTTACGGGGCCTCAGCGTCGAGGGACGTCGTCCGCCACGGGCCGACCAGACCGTGTTGGTGGACGGCAAGCCGGCGGGCGTGATCACCAGCGGCAACTTCTCGCCGGTCCTCGGCCACGGGATCGCCCTGGCCTTCCTGCCGCCCGAGGTGGCCATCGGTGACGCGGTGGTGGTCGACATCCGGGGCGACCACGTGGCCGCCACCGTGGTGAAGACCCCCTTCGTGGCCGCCGGCGGCTGACCACTCCCGACGGCGCCCGGGGCCGGGCCCCGGACGCCGTGCGGGTTCAACGGCCGGAACGATGGCCCGATCGACGGCCAGCTCGATGGCCAGATCGATGGCTCAGTGCGCCAGGTCCTCCACGGGCGGGCACGAGCACACCAGGTTGCGGTCGCCGTAGCCCCCGTCGATCCGGCGGACCGGCGGCCAGTAGCGGTCGCCGCGCTCGCCCCATCCGGGGAACGCCGCCTGCTCCCGGCTGTAAGGGTGGGTCCAGTCGCCGGTGAGGCAGTCGACGGTGTGGGGGGCGTTGGCCAGGGGGTTGTCGTCGGCGGGCCACCGGCCCGATCCCACCTCGTCGATCTCGGCGCGGATGGCGATCATGGCGTCGCAGAACCGCTCGATCTCGCCCAGGTCCTCGGACTCGGTGGGCTCGATCATCAGCGTGCCCGCCACCGGGAACGACATGGTGGGGGCGTGGAAGCCGAAGTCGATGAGACGCTTGGCCACGTCGTCCACCGAGACCCCCGTCTCCTTGGCCAGCGGACGGAGGTCCACGATGCACTCGTGGGCCACCAGTCCGCCCCGTCCGGTGTAGAGCACCGGGAAGTGGGGCTGGAGGCGGTGGGCGATGTAGTTGGCGTTCAGGATCGCCACCTGGGTGGCCCTGGTCAGCCCCTCGGCGCCCATGAGGCGGATGTAGGCCCACGGGATCGGCAGGATGCCCGCCGACCCCCAGGGCGCCGCCGAGATCGGGCCGGGTCCGGTGGCCGGGCCGGCTTGGGCCACCAGCGGGTGGTTGGGCAGGTGGGGCGCCAGGTGAGCGCCCACGGCCACCGGGCCGACACCGGGGCCGCCGCCGCCGTGGGGGATGCAGAAGGTCTTGTGGAGGTTCAGGTGCGACACGTCGGCCCCGAACCGGCCCGGGCGGGCCAGGCCCACCATGGCGTTGAGGTTGGCGCCATCGAGGTACACCTGACCACCGGCGTCGTGGACCGCGGCGCAGATCTCACCGACCGTCTCCTCGAAGACGCCGTGGGTGGACGGGTAGGTGATCATGAGCGCCGCGAGCCGGTCGGCGTGCTCGGCGATGCGGGCCCGCAGGTCGTCGACGTCGACGTTGCCGGCGTCGTCGCACGCCACCACCACCACCTTCATCCCGGCCATGACCGCGCTGGCGGCGTTGGTGCCGTGCGCCGACGAGGGGATGAGGCAGATGTCGCGGTCGGGGTGGCCGGTGGCCCGGTGGTAGCCGCGGATGGCGAGGAGCCCGGCCAGTTCCCCCTGGGATCCGGCGTTGGGCTGCAGGCTCACGGCTGCGTAGCCGGTGATCTCAACCAGCCACCGCTCGAGATCGCCGATCAGGTCGAGGTACCCCGCGGCCTGGTCGAGAGGGGCGAAGGGGTGGATCTGGCCGAACTCGGGCCAGGTGATCGGTTCCATCTCGGTGGTGGCGTTGAGCTTCATGGTGCACGAGCCCAGCGGGATCATGGAGCGGTCGAGCGCCAGGTCGCGGTCGGCCAGACGGCGGAGGTACCGCAGCAGGGCCGTCTCGGACCGGTGCTGGTGGAACACGGGATGGGTGAGGAACGGGCCGGTGCGGAGCAGCTCCTGCGGGATGGCGTCGGCCGTGGCGACGTCGAGGTCGTCCCAGGCAGCGGGGGAGAGGCCGAAGGCGGCGACCACTGCGTCGAGGTGGGCGCGGGTGGTGGTCTCGTCGCAGGCGATGCCCACGGTGTCGACGTCGACGCGACGGAGGTTCACGCCGAGCGCCAAGGCGGCGGCGACCACCTCGTCGGCCCGGCCTTCCACCACGGCGGTGACGGTGTCGAACAGGTCGGTGTGGGCCACGGCCACCCCGCCGTCTCGCAGGGATCGGGCGAGCAGGGCGGCGTAGCGGTGCGTACGGCCGGCGATGGCGGCCAGGCCTTCGGGACCGTGGTACACGGCGTACATCGACGCCACCACGGCCAGCAGCACCTGCGCCGTGCAGATGTTGGAGGTGGCCTTCTCCCGCCGGATGTGCTGCTCACGGGTCTGGAGCGCCAGGCGGTAGGCCCGGTTGCCGTCGGCGTCGACCGACACCCCGACCAGGCGCCCGGGCATGGAGCGCTGGAGGCCCTCCCGCACGGCCATGAAGCCGGCGTGGGGGCCACCGAAGCCGAGGGGCACGCCGAAGCGCTGGGCCACGCCCACCACCACGTCGGCCCCGAGGTCACCGGGGGAGCGGAGCAGGCAGAGGGCGAGCAGGTCGGCGTCGACGGTGACGAGCGCGCCGGCAGCGTGGGCGGCCTCGATGACCGGCGACCAGTCGACCACGCGTCCGGAAGACCCGGGATAGGGCAGCAGGACCCCGAACGCCGGCCGATCGGTCGGGTAGCCGGTGCTCAGGTCGGCGACCACCACCTCCAACCCGATGGGCTCGGCCCGGGTGCGGACCACCTCGATCGTCTGTGGGTGGCAGTCGGCGTCCACCAGGAACACGGCGTCGTCGGGCACGCCCTTGGCCGCCCGTCGGGCGAGGGTCATGGCCTCGGCCGCCGCCGTGGCCTCGTCGAGGAGCGACGCGTTGGCCAGGGCCATCCCGGTGAGGTCGGCCACCATCGTCTGGAAGTTCAGCAGGGCCTCCAGGCGCCCCTGGGAGATCTCCGGCTGATACGGCGTGTAGGCGGTGTACCAGGCGGGCGACTCGACCACGTTCCGCAGGATCACGCCCGGCGTCGTGGTGCCGTGGTAGCCCAACCCGATCATCGAGGTCAGCACCCGGTTCCGGGCGGCCAGGGCCCGCAGCTCGGCCAGCACCTCGGTCTCGGTGCCGGCCGCCGGGAGCGCCAGCGGTTCGGTGAGGCGGATGGAGCCGGGCACCGCGGCGTCGACCAGCTCGTCGAGCGACCGGTGGCCCAGGGCGGCCAGCATCTTGGCCTGGTCGTCGGGCGACGGGCCGATGTGGCGGGCCTCGAACGGGTCCGACTCGAGGTCGAGCAGGCGGGGACGGGCGGTGGGGTCGGACACGGGGGCTCCTCGGCGGGGGCGACGGATCTGGACCTCCCCCGCTGTCACGGAACCTGAGAGCTTCACCCGTGGCCGGGCTTTCCCCTTCGGTGAGACGCCTCGTTGCGCCTGCTTTCCAGCGTTGCCTCGTTCGAACGGTCCTTGGGGCCTGAGAGATTCCGGGGAGGGATTGCTCCTTCGGCGTGCCCCGGAGGGCACTCTCCCGTCCGAGCTCGACGGCCCCGAGAGGCTACCAGCGCGGCGGACCGCACGACGGCCCGCTCCGTGGTCCTCGACCACAGCCGGAGCGGGCTCGGCGGCGTCCTCCGCCGGTGGGCCGCGGGTCGAGGTCCCCGCCGAAGGCCGGTGGGGCCGCTAGTTTCGTCACGTGACGAAACCACCAGGGGACGAGCGGTGCCGGTGGTGCGGGCGCCGCCTGCCCGAACCCGGTCGCACCGGCCGGCCCCGGACGTACTGCCGCCAGAGCTGTCGCCAACAGGCCCACCTGGCCCGCAAGCTGGCCGCCAGCCACGGCCTGGGCGACCACGACGTGATCATCGACCGCCAGCAGCTCGAGGAGCTCCAGGGGGCGTTGTACTGCCTGCAGGCCGCCGTGGAGGACGTCGAGCGGGATCTGTCCGATGCGCCCGACGCCCGTGAGGTGCGTGAAGCCCTGGACTGGTTGCTCGCCAACGCCCGGCCGCTGGTGGACCAGTGGATCGAACCGCGCACGACCGTCGCACCGGATCCGGACCCGACCGGGCAGACCCCGCTCGGACGCCCAGTTAGTTGACATAACGTAGATTATGGGCGATGAGGAAGGCTGGCGCCTCCTCCGCACCGCCACCGGGGCCGCATCGCCGGAAGGGGCCCTGGCGCCGAGCGAGTAGGTTGGCAGACCTATGTCCCGCAGGATCGACATCGAACTCACCAGCTCCCGAGACGACGGCACCTGGACCTGGCGTGCCGCCGGGGCCAAGCAGCCCAAGGGGGTGGTGAACGCGACCCTGGTACCCACCTACGCCAAGGTGGGCGACGTGCTCCGAGCCGACGTCGAGTCCGGCCTAGACGGCACCGAGGTGCTGGCCGTCGCCCCGCCGAAGGCCAAGAAGGAGTCGGCAGGCGAGCGCATCGAGCTGTTGGGGCGCACCGTGTCCGACGACCAGCTCGTCACCACGGTCCTGGCCAAGCGCGGTGGCGGACGTGGTGACCGGGGCGACCGGGGCGACCGGGGCGACCGGGGTGACCGCGGCGGCCGGCGCGAGGGACGCGGCGATCGTCGGCCCCGTTCCGATGGCGACCGGCCGCGTTCCGACGGCGACCGACCCGGCGGTGACCGCCGCGGTCGCGGCCCCCGCGAGGGTGGCGGTGGGCGCGAGGGCGGCGGAGACCGCCCGGACCGCCCCCGCCGCGATCGTCCGGCTCCACCGGCGCGCCCCAAGGCCAAGCGCCTCCGTCCCGGCCGCACCCACCGCAAGGCGGCGCTCGACACCCTGGCTCCCGAGGAACAGGTGATCGCCGAACAGCTCCTGCGCGGTGGTGTGCCGGCGGTGCGCCAGGCGGTGGAGAAGCAGAACGAGGCCGCCAAGGCCGAGGGCCAGCCGCAGGTGAAGGCCGAGGCCCTCCTGGCCGTGGCCGAACGGCTCCTCCCCGCCCTGCGGGTGGCGGAGTGGCGCGACCGGGCCGAGGCTGCGGTGGCCGACCTCGACGAGCTCGACCTGCGCGACCTCCGTTCGGTGATCGTGGCCGCTGAGTCCGCCGCCAAGGACGACGAGACCCGGGCGTTGGCCGATCAGCTCCGGGCCGGGCTCACCCGCCGGGTCGAAGCCGAACAGCAGGCGTGGCTGGCCGAACTGGCCCAGACCCTCGGCGAGGGCCGGGTGGTGCGGGCCCTCCGCCTCAGCTCCCGCCCGCCGAAGGCCGGCGCTCCCCTGCCGGCCGACCTGGCCGCCAAGCTGGCCGAGGCCGCCGGGGCCGCCCTCACCGCCGACACCCTGCCCGACCGGTGGTCCACCGTGCTCGACGCGCTGTCGTTCTCGCCGGTGCGCGCCCACGTGGTGCCGGCCAGCCGCCCCGAGACCCCCGCCGAAGACCTGGTGGCCGTGATCACCACGTTCGCCTCCCGCCTCCCCCGCATCGCCGAGGCGTTCGGCATCACCCCGCCGCCCGAGTCCGCACGGCGCAAGCCACGCGGTGGTGGCCGCAGCCGTGGTGGCGCCCGACCGATCCCGTCGCCGCCTCCGCAGCCGCCGGCGCCGGCGACCGCCCCGGTGGAGCCGGTCGTGTCGGGAGAGCCGGCCGCCAGCCCCTCCCCCGCCGACCAGGCCACGCCGCCCGACACGACCCCGTCCGACGAAGCGGCGGCCTCCGACGTGGCCCCCGATGCCGCCGTCAACCCGGAGGCGACGGAGACCCCGGCCGCCGAGGTCCCGGAACCGGCTCAGGCCCCGGCGGTCGACGTCACCCCGGAGGCCGCCGAGGCCCCGGCGGCCGAGGCCGATGACGTCGCGGCAGGCCCGGCCGAGACCCCCTCCACCGAGGGCGACGCCCAAACCTGACTGACCGGTCAAGAGCGGGGTACCGTGTCCGCCCATGACCGTCGACTACGAACTGCACGGCCACGTCGCCGTGCTCACCATCAACCGTCCCAACGCCCGCAACGCCGTCAACACCGACGTCGCCCAGGGCCTCGAGGCGGGCATCGACCGACTCGAGGAAGACCCCGACGCGTGGGTGGGCATCATCACCGGTGCCCAGACCGAGAAGGGCTGGATCTTCTGCGCCGGGGCCGACCTCAAGCAGATGAGCGTCGATCCCGGCGGCATGACCACCAAGAAGGGTGGCTTCGCCGGGTTCGTGCAGCGTGAGCGCACCAAGCCGGTGATCGCCGCCGTCGACGGCCCGGCCCTCGCCGGGGGCACCGAGATCGTGCTCGCGTGCGACCTGGTGGTGGCCTCGGAGACCGCGGTGTTCGGCATCCCCGAGGTGAAGCGGAACCTGGTCGCCGGAGCCGGCGGCCTCTTCCGCCTGCCCCGCAAGATCCCCCGTAACATCGCCATGGAACTGGCCCTCACCGGCCGGCTCGACTTCCCGGCCGAGCGGGCCTACCACTACGGGCTCGTGAACCGGCTGTGCGCCGAGGGGGCTGCCCTGCAGACGGCGATGGAACTGGCCGACGAGATCACCAAGGCCGCCCCGCTCGCCGTGCGCGAGAGTCGTTCGATCATCCTGGCGGCCACCGATCAGCCCGACGAGGTGGGCTGGAAGCTCTCGGGCGAGGGCATGATGAAGATGTTCTCCACCGAGGACTTCGGCGAGGGCCTCACCGCGTTCATCGAGAAGCGTGACCCGGTCTGGAAGGGCCGCTAGCCCCACCGGGCGTCTCGCCGTCAGGTGATGGTGGCGATGATCCCGTGGTCGTGCAGGAACTCGGCCAGCCCGGGTGACAAGCGGTAGTCGGCCACGTCGCCGAGGTCCACCCAGCGGGCCTCGGCGGCGTCGTCGGCCGCCAGCGGCTCGGTGGACTCGAGGATCGCCACCTCGTAGCCCAACACCACCGCGTGCTCCGGCGAGTCGTCGTCGGGCAGCACCTCGTTCACGCCCACCAGGGCGCCGCACACCCCTTCGATGCCGGTCTCCTCGCGCAACTCCCGCGTGACGGCCTCGGCCAGGGTCTCCCCCGGCCGGACCCGCCCACCCGGCACCGCCCAGGAGCCCGCGGCCGGGCCGTGACCGCGCCGGACGAGGAGCAGGCGCTCGTCGTCCACCAGGATGGCGCTCACCGCCAGGACCGGTCCGCTCACCGGTCCATCTCGTCGTCGGCCATGAGCGACCGGTGTACCACGATGGCGCGGGCCGTGAGGCCGAACCGCTCGAAGAAGTTCTTGGTGGCCCGGTCCCCGGGCAGCGCCAGCGAGTCGATGCCCACCGCGCCGTCGGCCCGCGCCGCGTCGATGAGGAGGTCCATGAGGGCCTCCCCCACGCCGACCCCCCGGGCGCCGGGCGTCACGTAGAGGTCGGTCACCACCGCCAGTTGGGAGCCGTCGTGGAGGCGCTCGGGGTGCATCGTGGCGTATCCGACCACGGCGTCGTCGATCAGGCCCACCGCCACCCGACGCCCCGCCGAACCGGCCAGGGCGTGCACCAGGTCGGCCTCGAAGGGCTCGGGTCGCGCCTCACGGATCGTCCACACCGGGCCGCCACGCTGGGCCCGCATGACCTGGACCGCTTCGCGGGCCAGGTCGAGCACCTCGGGCAGGTCGTCGGGACCGGCCCAGCGCGCCCGTTCCACGGTCAGTCGCCCTGGAGCTGGGCGATCCGCCCCAGGATCGTCTTGCGGGCCCGATGGCTGGCCTCGTACCGCCGTACCGCCTCCAGCTCGTCGGTCCCGAGCCCGGTGAGCCGAGGGATCACGTGCGACGCCGCCAGGGCGTCGTAGCCCGCGATGGCCAGCTCGGCCGATTCCGCCCCGGCCTGGGGGGCCGGGGGCTGGGTCGGTGCCGTCTGGGGGGCCGACAGCGTGGACGCCGACGGTCCTGGGGGGCGAGCGGACCCGGAGGGGGTGCCCGAGAGGCCCAGCTCGGCCAGGAGCGACCGGGCCTGGCGTTGGGCCTGGCTCTGGGCCTGCTCCAGCCGCTTGGCCGCCTCGACCTGTCCCTGGCCCACGGCGAACTGCCCGATCATGCGGGCCATCTGGACCTGCTGGCGGCCCCGGTCCACGAAGGTGGGCAGCAGCTTGCGGGCCTCGAGCGAGAAGCCGATCGGCGCGTAGACGATCATCTCCACGGCCTGCTCGGCGGGACGTTTGGGGTCGGTCACCCCTTCATGTTGTCCGAAGCGGGCGAGGTCGGGCCAATGGCGACCGCAGGCGCGCCCAGGGGCGTGTCAGGTGAACTGGGCCTTCATCGGGCAGTCGTCGCCGTCGAAGCCCCCGGGGCAGTCGGTGCGCCGCGAGCTGAACTGGCTGCGCCGAACGAGCAGGAAGCAGGTGGGGCAGGAGTGTTCCTCGGCGGCGCGGGGTGCGACCCGGTCACCGGCCTCGCCCCGGTCGTCGACCGGTGCCTCTTCGTCCTCGTCCTCCTCGTCGGTGCCGGCGGTGATGCGGTCCCGCAGGATGGTGTCGAGATCCTCTTCGACGTCGTCGGGGTCGGCTTCGTCGTCGTCGTCCTCGTCGTCCTCGCCGGCCCGGCGCTCACGGGCGGGCACAGGGACGTCGGCCTCCACGTCGTCCTCGACCAGGTCGGTCACGAGGTCGGTGACGAGGTCGGTGACCAGGTCGTCGCCGGCCAGGGAGTCGACCTCGAACACCTCGTCGTCCTCGATGACGTCGTCGTCGAGCTCCACGTCGTCCACGTCGTCCACGTCGTCCACGTCGTCGACGTCGACCGCGTCGGCGTCGTCGTCCAGGAGGTCGTCGTCGATGACTTCGTCGTCAGCCATGGTTTCCTTCAGGCGGTGCGGTGCTGCGGGTCGGGGCTCGGAAGCCGCGGCGGATCATACGCGCCCGGCGGCCCTTCGCCGCATCTCGGAACAACATCAGGGGGTGGAGCCCCCGCTCCGGCGCGCCTCGGCCCGGCGTTCGGCCTCCAGCCGTTCCAGGCTGGGCTCGGGAGCGTGGTCCACATAGCGCATCATCTCGGCCACCGCGTGGTGGCCCGCCTGTTCCGCGACGAGCCGGTGCATCTGCTGGGCGACCTCGCGGTAGGCGGGATGGCCCTGCGGGCCGCTGCGCAGCTCGAGGACGTGCATGGCCTCGCGTGCGTTCATCTGCATGACGAACCGCACCTTGTAGGCCAGGGCCACCGCGTACGGCGCCTGAGCCGGGAAACGGGGCTCCAACAGGTCGTGCAGGGCGGCCGATCGGGCCATGGCCGCGTCGAACGTCTCGGTCTCCCCCGCCAGATCGATCGACTCGGGCCGGGTGAAGCCGTGGCGGGGGCTGAGCTGCTGCCACTCCACGGTGAGCATCCGATGGCGCTGCAGGTCACGGAAGGCCCCGTAGTCGGCCAGCACGTCGAAGCGGTAGTCGATCCGCTCGAGGGCCCGGCCGGGGCGGTGACGCCGGTTGGACCGGTCGCCCACGTAGGCCGCGACCACCCCCAGTCGGTCCTGGGCCGACATGGCGCGCACCCTGGCCTCCACCTGCGTCTCGGGCACGTGGGTGTGGGCGTACAGCATCGCCGTGACCAACTTCACCTCGGCCTCGGGGTCGAAGTCGGTGAGGGTGACCACCGGGGCGCCATCGGCCGGGGTGTCGGCCGGGAACAGCCGGTCGGCCACCTCGTCCATGGCCGTGCGGTTGGTGGCCAGGTACGTGCTCCACGCCACGCCCCGATCGGCCAGGTCGACCCGCTTGAGGAACGACGGGATCACCTTGCGGAGCTCGTGGAGGATCAGGTCGGCATAGGTGCGGGCCTCCGGCAGCGGATGCGACCGCATGCGCAGCAGCAGGGCCTCGTACGCCTGGCCCGTGCCGTAGATGCCCACGTTCGACAGCGACGCGGCCGGCAGGAGCCCACGCAGGGCGTCGAAGGCCTTGGCCCGGGTGGCCTGGCGGTAGACGAAGTCGGAGTCGTCGGGGTCCTTGGGGAACTGCACCCGGAAGAACTCGGTGAGCTTCGGGAGGAGCTCGGCATACGTGTCGAACAGCCGGTCCATCTCACCCACGTACCGGGTGCCGAGCGGCGACCCGAGCACTCCGGGGTCTCGGTGGAAGCGGTACCGCCCGCCGATGCGGGCGTCGTAGGCGATGTAGCGCGTGGACTGCTCGAGGTACGACATGAGCCGGCCCCACTCGAGCACCTTGGTGAGCAGGTTCGAGGCCTGCTCACAGGCCAGGTGGATGCCGCCGAGCTGCGCCACCGAGTCGTCGCCGTACTCGAAGAACACCCGGTCGTACAGCTCCTCGGCCCGGCGCAGGCCCACGGTGGCGTCGATCGACTGATCGCCGGAGATGTCGAGCTCGCCCACGAACTCGTCGAGGAAGAGGCGGCGCAGGCTCTTGGCGGACCGCGAGTAGCGGGCGAACAGGGCCCCCTTGACCACCTCGGGGAGGTTCACCAGGGCGAAGACCGGGCTGTCGAGATTGGTGAAGTAGCGCCGCAGGACGTCGGCTTCGTCGGGGCTGAACTCTTCGGCGACGTAGACGGTCACGGCTCCGGAGGCTAGAGGGTCGGACCCCGACCGGTTGGGATCGGGGCTGACCTGCTCGGTAAGGACTCGAGCGGACGGGTCGCTCAGACGGTGGCCCGGCCGGTGGCCCGACCGGCCGCCCGCTTCTCGGCGAACTCCCGGCGCACCTCGTCGAGCGCACCCGGTTCGGCCCAGAGGTCGAGCACGGTGGCGGCCATGGCGCGGGCCCCGTCGATCACGGCCCGGTCACCCGCCTCCGATCCGGCGAAGCGGGCGAAGTCGGCGGTGTGGATCGGCACGTTCGGCGGGGACACCGCGATCATGGGGTGGATCGACGGCACCAGGTGGCTGATGTTGCCCATGTCGGTGCTCCCGACCACCGCCTCCAGGCTGTCGGGCTCGATCAGGGTGCGGCCCAACCGGGCCAGGTTCCGCCGGTAGCGCTCGATCATCGCCTCGTTGTCGACCATGTCGGCGTAGGCCGGGTCCTGCCACTGGTGCTCCACCGTGCACCCGGTGGCGGCGGCACCGGCCTCCAGGGCGGCCAACACGCGGGGCTTCAGTGCGGCCAGCCCCGCGACCGTGGGCGACCGTACGTACCAGAACGTCGCCGCCCGGGCGGGCACCACGTTGGGGGCCTCCCCCGCCTCGGTGAAGATGCCGTGGATGCGTTCGTCGGGTCGGATGTGTTGGCGGAGAGCGGCCACGTTCTGGTAGCCGAGCACGGCGGCGTCGAGCGCGTTGCGTCCGGCGTGGGGCGCCGCCGCGGCGTGGGCGGCCTTGCCGTGGTAGGTGACCTGCAGCTGGTGGATGGCGATGGCCTTGATCCGGGCCAGGTCCAGGCCGGCAGGGTGCACCATCAACGCCGCCTCGACGCCGTCGAACGCTCCCGCCTCGGCCAGCGCCACCTTGCCGCCCCCGCCCTCCTCCGCGGGGGTGCCGAGCACGAGGACCCGCCCACCGATCTCGTCGGCCAGGGCCGCCGCCGCGATGCCTGCGCCCACACCGGCCGCACCGATCACGTTGTGGCCACAGGCGTGTCCGATACCCGGGAGGGCGTCGTACTCGCACAGCACCGCGATGGTGGGCCCGCTGGTGCCCGCCCGGGCCGCGAAGGCCGTGGGGACACCGTGGGTCCCCCGCTCCACCGCCAGCCCCGCTCCGTCGAGCAGGTCGGCGAGGAGGTCGTGGGCGTGGCGCTCGGCGAACGCCAGCTCCGGGTCGGCGTGGAGTTGCCGCGACGCGGCCACCAGCGCGTCGGCGTGGTCGGCCACGATGGCGTCGGCGCGGTCCTTGAGGGCATCGAGATCGACCATGGGACCAGGCTAGGGGCGATGTCGGGCCGGCCCCGGCCGATCACACGACGGCGAGTGGCGGATGGTCGGAGCCGACCAGGTCAGAGGCCGCCACGCCGAGGACCCCCTCAGCCAGGCCGCCGAGCACGGAGCGGAAGTCGACGGTGGTGACCAGGTCTCCGTCGTCCAGTCGGTCGAGAGGCGGGGGTTCGCCGTGGTGTCCGGGCGCCACCCGGCCCGCCACCAACATCACCGACCCCTTGCCGTGATCCGTCCCTCCGCTGGCGTTGGAGGTCAGCCGCCGACCGAACTCGCTCCAGACCGCCACCGTGACCGCTCGCCCGGCCACCTTGGCCAGGAATCCGGTGAGCGCCCGGTCGAGCTCACCGAGGAGGCCGGCGTGCACGGCGGCCTGACCGGCATGGGTGTCGAACCCGCCGAGCTGCACCGTGTACACCCGGGTGCCCAGGTCGGCGTCGATCAGGGTGGCGACGGTGTCGAGCTTGCCCACCAGCCCGTCGCCGGACCCCACGGCGTCGTCGACGGTGGCTCCCTCCAGCACCGGGGCCACCACTGCGGTCAGGTCGAGCAGATCGGCGTTGGACGCCGCCACGGCGGCGGCCACCGCCGCCCGGGACGGGTCGGGGCGACTCATCTCGTCGAGCAGCGGACGGAGCTGCGCCTCGTCGGGGAGCCCGAACCGGCCGGGTGGGACCACCGCCCCGCTCCGCACGTCTCCCCGCAGGACCAGCGGGAGCAGGCGGTCCACGGCGACGGCGCGCAGGACGTCCGCGCCGCCACCGTCGAGCCAACGGCCCACCCAACCGCTGGTGGTGGACGACGAGTCGCCCGCCTGCCAGACGTCGCGGCAGTGGAAGTGGCTGCGGTCGAGATCGGCGAAGCCCACACCGTGGATCACGGCGAGGCGCTCCTGGTCCCACAGCTCCTTGCAGCCGGCGAGCACGGGGTGCAGGGCGAAGCCCTCCGAGAGCGTGTGCACCGCATCGGGAGCCAGGGCCAGGGCACCCCGGGCGGCCCGGTACCGGCCGTCCTCCACGGGGCACACGGTGTTCAGACCGTCGTTGCCGCCGTCGAGGTTGACCAGCACGAGGATGCCGTCGCCGGGCGGTTCGCCCTGGTCGCGGCCCGGTGCGGCGGGCGTGGTGGAGGTGACCGCGGCGTCGGTGGTGCGCGGGCCGGCGCTGCACCCGGCCAGGGTGGTGCCGCCCAGAGCCGCCGCGCCGCCGACGAACGTGCGTCGGGTGATGGGAGGGGTGCGCAAGGGATGCTCCGATCGGCTCAGGCGGTGAGGTGCTCGGGCGAGACGAGCGCCAGGGTGAGCAGGCGCTCGGAATCGAGGGCGCTGGACGCCAGGGCGGCCGCCGTCGCGTCGCTCCACCGCTCGATCCCGAGCACGTGGGCCACGGCTGCGGGGCGGTCAGCCGGATCGGCGTCGTCGAGGCGGCTGCGGTCCGCAACCCGGCTGAGGGCGGCCGCGGCCTCCAGGCGCGACCGGGCCGACGCCGTGGAGAGCCAGGCTCGGTTGGCCGGCCATCCCGCCACGTCGGGCGGGGCGAAGGGCACCTGTCCGAGCGAGACCAGCACCCGCTCCCCGCGTTCGGGCAGGTCGTGGCGGAGGGCCCGCAGACTTCCCACCATCCACTCGACGGGCGTCTTCACCAGCGCGGTCCGGGTGGCGGCGTCGCGGAACGCCGGGTGCAGGAAGAGGCGGCGCAGGAGCGCGGCGATGTCGAGGTCTTCGGCGAAGGGCGCCGCCAGGTCTGCCACCACGGGGTCGGAGGCCGTGGCCGGACGGCCCAGCCGGCTCCACAGCCGGGCGACCACGTGCGGCGCGCAGGCCGGGTGGCCGGTGGTGAGGGCCACCACCTCGTCCAACCCGAGCCGGCCGGTGGTGCCCAGCAGCGTCTTGGTGCCGGGATCGTGGCGGCCGGGCCGGAACACCCCGTCACCGGTGGCCGGGTCCACCCGCCACCCGGTGAGGGCCCGGGCCGCCGCGACCACGTCGGCCTCCGTGTAGGGCGGCCCGCTGCTCGCGTGCCCGCCGTGGTCCCCGTCGGCGGCCGGTGGTGCGTGACCCAGGGTGAACAGCTCCAGCAGCTCGCGTGCGTAGTTCTCGTTGGGCGCGCCCGACCGGCTGTCGTGGCCGTCGAGCCACAGGAGCATGGCGCCGTCTCGACTCACCGCGTGGACGAGGTCGTCGAAGCGGCCGCGGCCCAGGCCGTAGAACAGGGAATGCTGGCGCCAGAGCAGCTCGGGGTAGCGCACCTTGGTGAGGCTGGTGGCGAAGTGGTCGTGCCAGAGGAACGTGAGCTTCTCGTGCCAGGGCTCGGCAGCCACCACCATGCGGGTGAGCCACCACCGGACCAGGAGCCGCTGCTGCTCCCGGAGCGCCGTCTGGGCCGCCCGACGGGCCGCCTCGTCGGTGCTGTCGCGCGCCGCCAGCAGGCGAGCGGTGTCGAACGTCGGTGGCGCCACGTCGCCCGCGGCCGGATCCGGGCTGCTCAGCCCCCTGACCACCCGTTCCACCGCGGCCTCGTAGCCATCGGCGGCCAGCACGTCGAGGTCATCGGCATGCAGGCCGAACCCGGCGCGACGAGCCAGGTGGGCCACGTCGGCACGGACCCTGGCGGATGGTGCCTGGACGACCATGGGACTCCCCTCCTGCCTGCTCGTCGCTCCGGGCCGCATCGTCGCACGCGGAGCTGTGAGCCGGCTGTGAGTTCGCCGGGAAGGTACCGGCAGACGCCGGGCGAACAGACCGGCCCGCCCGTCTTCAGCGGTGGTGCAACACGATCTTGCCCATCTGGTCTCCGGCCGCCAGCCGCTCGAGGGCGGCCGGGTACTCGGCGAGCGACAACTCGGCATCCACGACCACGTCCAGGCCCTGTCCGACGAGGTCGACCACGGTGGCGAACTCGCCGTAGCCGCCCATGGTGGATCCGATCACCTCGTACTGCTTGAAGAACAGGCGGGGCAGGTTCAGCTCCACCACGGGCCCGGACGTACCGCCACACACCACCAGCCGCCCCCCCGGCTGGAGGGCCCGCATCGACGCGTCCCAGGTCGCCGGCCCGACGCTCTCGATCACCACGTCGCAGGCCACCGGGAACGGCCCGGCCGAGTCGAAGGCACCAGCCGCTCCCAGTTCCAACGCCCGGGCCCGCTTGGCCTCGTCGCGTGACGTCACGTACACCACCGCACCCATCTGTCGGGCCAGGGCGAGGGCCGCCATCGAGACCCCGCCGCCGATGCCCACGATCAGCACCCGCTCCCCGGCTCGGAGCCGACCTCGGCGGAGCATCCGGTAGGCCGTGAGGGTGGCCAGTGGAAAGGCCGCGCACTCGGCCCAGGTGCGCCCGGCGGGTCGGGCCACCACGTTGCGGCCGGGCACGGTGACCAGTTCCCCGTGGCCACCCCAGCGCTGCTCGCCCACGATCTCCAGTCCCGGGTACATCGGTGCGTCGTCGCCGTGCGCCACCACCGTGTCCAGCGGGCACACCGCCGGGTTCACCACCACCTCCTGGCCGACGTCGACCCCGGACACCTCCCGCCCCACCGACTCCACGATGCCGGCCACGTCGCAGCCCGGGACGTGCGGGAGGTGCGGCCGGGGCTTGCCCCGGGTCAACCAGAGGTCCATGTGGTTGAGGGCCGAGACGACCGGGCGGATCCGGACGTCGAACGGACCGACCGGCGGATCGTCGATCTCGCTGTAGTCGTAGGTGCCTGGGGAGTCTCGGAGGGTCCACGCCTGCATGGCGGTGGACGGTACCGCCCCGGGCCACCGGGTGGCACCGACCCGGGCTAAGGAGGCGAGCCGATAGGCGAGCCGACCAGGCAAGCACGGTCGGTAAACCGAGGCGCCAGCCGAGGTCCAACCAACATCGACGCGACGACGGGCGAGCTATCCGCGCATGTCCTCAGGGATCAGACCACGCAGGTGAGGGCGTCGGGCTCGACCCGGATCTCGAGGTGGCGCCCACGGCCCACCTTCACCCCATCGAGGTACACGTCGAGGGGCGGGTCCAGTTCCAGCTCGAGCGCGTCCGTCCGGCGCTGCACGATCGCGGGATGGGGCACGTGGGTACCGGTGATCAGCCGGCGCCGCGCCTTCCACCGGTCGTCGAGCGACGGAGACCCGTCGAAGAGGTCGAGGAGCCCGTCGTTGGGATGGGACCGGGGCGCCACGTCCCAGCGGCCGATCCACTGGGCGTTCATCACCGCCACCACCCGGCCCCGCCACCACGACCGTCGGGCCACCAGGTGGGCCACGAACCAATGGGACTCGCCGTCGATCGTCACCGCGGCGACGTCGACCGGCAGCCGGACCGCGTCGGGTGTGGCCAGCCGGGCCCGGTCGCCGCGGCCACCCACGGTTCGACACAGGTCGCCGCCCACGAGACCCACCTCCGCGGGAGGCCGACCGGCCTGCCGGGCCTGCTCCACCAGGGCCCGCACCTCGGCGTCGGTCGCGGCCACGACCCCGTCGACCGCCAGCGGGCCGGCACTGCCCCAGGGTCGGCCCTTCTCGATCGTCACCGCGTCATCCGGCCGCTGTCGGGCCGGGCACGACGATCTCCGACGACGCCGCGACCACGCCGCGGAGCAGGGAATCGGCGGCTTCCGCCGCCACGGCGGCGGTACGTCGATCGGGGGCCACGGTGGCCACCTGGCGCAACAGGTCGATCAGGGTCTTGATGTTCCGCACGAAGTCGCCCCCGGACAGGAGCTCCTCCCCCAGCACCTCATCCAGCGGATCCCCTGCCGCCCAGGCGTGGGCGAGTGCCGCGATGGTGGGGTCGGGCGGGCGCGTCCCGGGCAGTCCGAGGTGGTGCTCGTCGTCCACCAGACGTCGGGCGAGCGCTTCGATGCGGGCGGCCCGCTCTCGCATCCGTGCGGTGGGGAACCAGGGCGGGGGCGCAAGTTCCTTGGACCGGTGCTCGTAGGTGAACGACGACGCCACACCGGCCAGTTCCGGCGCCGTGAGGTCGTCGAGGAGGCCGTCGGCGATGGCGAGGGCGCAGAGCAGGTCGGCCTCGTGGAACAGGCGGCTCAGGATCGTGCCGGTGGGCGTCAGGCTCCACCCGTCGACCACCCGCCAGCGCTCCAACAGGTGGTGGATCTGGTCGAACTGTCGGATCAGGCTCCCTGTGCGTTCGGCCAGGCGCCGGTCGTCGTCGGCGATCTGGGCGAGCAGGCGATCTCGTTCGGCCGCCGCCGCCAGGTGGGCCTGGAGGTCCGGACAGGCGGCCACGGCCAGGTCGGCGGCGCGACCGTCGGGCCCACCGCCGCCCGACGGGTCGGGCCCGGCGTCCCCGTGGCGCAGGCGCACCTTGCGGAGCTGGGCGGTGAGCTGCCGCTGGACGGCGCGATCGCGGGGATCGAACGGCTCGGGCAGCCGCAGCGCCGCCTGGGCCGGGGGCGGACCGTCGAAGTCGTCCTCGCCGAGGATCTCGACCCGGGCGTCGGTGTCGATCACCCGCACCCGCAACCCACCCTTGCGGTGCGAGACCGACAAGACGGCGAGCCGATGGCCACGGAGCCGCAGCACGTCGCCGGGGACCAGGTCGGCCAACGCCGCACCGATGCGATCGGCCACGACCGCCCGGTCGCGCCGGAACGCCTCGCGCTCGGCCCGACGCCGGGCCCGGTACTCCCCGACGTCGCCCAGCTCACACGTGGCGGCGGCCTCCGACTCGACGAGCAGGGCGGCCCGCCGGGCCCGGCGGTTGGTGAGCCGGGCGATGGAGCGGTCGGCCTGGTACTGGGCGAACGAGCGCCCGAGCAACTCGTGGGCCTGGTCCCGATCGTGGCGTCGGACCAGGTTGACCACCATGTTGTAGGTGGGCTTGAACGCCGAGCGCAGCAGGAACTCCCGGCTCGACGCCAGCGCCGCCACCTTGTCGAAGCCCGACCACGGCGACCACAGCACGATGGCGTGTCCCACCGGGTCCAGCCCCCGACGCCCGGCCCGGCCGGTGAGCTGGGTGTATTGGGACGGGGTGAGGTCCTCGTGGTGGTCGCCGGTGAACTTGGACAGCGACTCGATCACCACCGACCGGGCCGGCATGTTGATGCCGAGCGCCAGCGTCTCGGTGGCGAACACCACCTTGACCAGACCCTCGGCGAAGCACGACTCCACCGCCTCCTTGAAGGGCGGCACCATCCCGGCGTGGTGGGCGGCCACCCCGGCCTCCAGTCCGGCCCGCCACCGGTCGTGGTCGAGGAGGGCCAGGTCGCCCGGGTCCAGGTGGTCGACGTGGGCGGCCACGATCTCCTGCACCCGACGGGCCTCCGCCGGACGGGTGAGCCGCAGACCCGACTCCAGCACGGCACGCACCGCGTCGTCGCACGCCGCCCGACTGAAGATGAAGTAGATCGCGGGCAGGAGCGAGCTGCCGGCCAGGTGCTCCACCACCTCGGGTCGACGGGGGGTGGACCAGCGCTGGCGGGACCGATCACGGTGGCGCAGGTGCCGCGGACCGGTGGGGGCGGCAACGTCGAAGCGCCCGCCCTCCAGGTTGGGTCGACCGTCGACCAGCGTGGGCAACCGGACGAGGTCGCCGGCGCCCCGGTCGGCCACCAGGTAGTGGTTGACCAGTTCCACCGGTCGCTCGTGCTCGATGACGGTGGCGGTCGCCCCCCGGCCGGACGCGATCCATCCGGCCAGTTCCTCGGCGTTGGACACCGTGGCCGACAGGCACACGAAGCGCACCGCCGGTGGCGTGTGGATGATGACCTCCTCCCAGACGGGGCCCCGATAGGTGTCCTGGAGGTAGTGCACCTCGTCGAGGACCACCCAGGCCAGGTCCCGCAGGGCCGGTGAGCCGGCGTAGACCATGTTGCGGAGGACCTCGGTGGTCATCACCACCACCGGAGCGTCAGGGTTGACGGCGTTGTCGCCCGTCAAGATCCCGACCCGGTCCGCACCGTGGCGACGCACCAGGTCGCCGTACTTCTGGTTGGAGAGCGCCTTGATGGGGGTGGTGTAGAAGGCCCGCCGCCCCGTGGCCAGCGCCCGGGCCACGGCGTGCTCGGCCACCACGGTCTTGCCGGCGCCCGTCGGTGCCGCCACCAGCACGTTCTCACCCCGGTCGATGGCCGCGATGGCGTCGAGCTGGAAGGCGTCGAGCTGGAAGGCGCCGAGCGCGAACCCCCGCTCCCCCACCGGGTCGGGGCCGGGCCCGTCAGCCAGCGGTCCGCCTCCGCCGCCGCCCGATGAGCCGGCCGATCAGGATCGAGATCTCGTAGAACAGCACCATCGGCAGGGCGAGCGCGACCAGGCTGATCGGGTCGGCGCTGGGGGTGATCACCGCAGCTGCGGCGAAGATGATCACCACCGCGAAGCGGCGGAACTTGGCGAGCTGCTGGGGTTCCACCAGCCCGATGAGCTGCAGGAACACGATGACGATGGGGAACTGGAAGCCCACGCCGAAGGCCAACATCATGTAGAGGATCAACATGAGGTAGTTCTCAGCCGTGTACTGGTACTCCACGTTGTCGCCGCCCACCGACTGCAGGAAGCCCAGGGCCTCTGGCAGCGTGTAGTACGCGATCGCCGCTCCCATGGCGAACAGCACCGTCGCCGAGAACACGAAGGCCCCGGCGTAGCGCCGCTCGTTCTGGTAGAGCCCCGGGGCGATGAACTGCCAGAGCTGCCACAACAGGAAGGGCATGGCCAGCGCGAGGCCCAGGTAGGTGGACATCTTGATCCGCAGCATGAACTGCTCGAGGGGATCGAACGAGATGAAGTCGGCCGACACGTTCGGGTTGTCCGAGAGCTTCTGGAGCGGCTCCATCAAGATCTCGAGCATGGGTTCGTACAGGAGCCAGCCCGCCACTGCACCGAGGGCCACGGCCACGAAGCACTTGATCAGCCGGCTACGGAGCTCCACGAGGTGCTCCATGAGCGACATGCGTCCACCGAGGTCCGGTTCGGTCATGGTTCCTGTCATGGGACGCGTGGGCCGGATCAGCCGGCGGCCCGGTCAGCCGGCGAAGCGCCGGGCCGGTCCTGCACTGGATCGACAGCCGGCGCGGGGGTGCTGGCCGTGGGCGCCGGTCCGCTCTCCGCCGGGGCGGCGTCGTTGCGAGCCGCCGTCTCCTGCACCCCGCCGGACCCGCTCGAGCCGGGGGTGGTGCGAGCGGCGGCGGTGATGTCCATGGTGTTCATGGCGCTGCGCATCTCGTCCTGGAAGCCGTTCGAGAGCTTGCGGACCTGGGCCATCGCGTTGCCGAAGGTGCGCATGGCCTTGGGGAGCTGCTCGGGACCGAGCACCACGAGGGCGACGAGCAGGACCAGCAGGATCTCCGGGCCGCCCACGTTGAACATGGGCGCGATCCTACCGGCGGCTGATGTGGTCCACTGAACCGCGGGTGCGACGGGTCTCGACCCGCAGCGGGATCAGGGCCTGCTCCAGGCGGTGGAACCGACGCTGCGACGAGGCCAGCCCGTCAGCGGCATCGGCGATGCGCCGGACCAGTACGGACGCGGCCGCCGCTCCCGCCAGCAGCACCACGAGCGGGGCGAACCAGGTGACGTCCATGGGCGGGATCCTATCGGTCCGAACGGTGCCGGGACCGTCAGCCCGAGACGCCGCGGGTGAGGTCCTCGAGCTGGCCCATCCAGTCGTCGGTCTGGAGCAGGGCGTGGAAGTCGAGGAGGTCGTCGTGGTCGATCGGGTCGCCCGCGTGCACCTCGCTCAGCTCCGCCGGCAGCGACCAGGTCACCAGGCGGACACCTGAAGTGACCAGGAGCTCGACCACCCGGGGTTCGGCGTCGCGCACCCCGCGCTCGTGGCACAGCGGGCACGAGAAGCAGTAGGTGCCCGACCCGTCGTTGCGGCACACCCGCACGGTGAGGTCGCGAGAGGTCATCTCGATGTCACCGCAGTGGTCGCAGCTTGCACGGATCGTCGCCATGGGGGCCTCCTGGAACAGGTCTGGGAGCGTCATCGGCGCGATTCGGCTACGGGTTGAGCAGGTAATTCGGCCCTTCCGCCCCGATGGTCACGGAGCGTGGCGATCGGGCATCATGAGGGCCATGGCCGCCCTCATTCCGTCACGCCGAGTGCCGCCCATCACCTTCGCCCACCGCGGCGCCCGGGCCCACGCGCCCGAGAACACCCTCGATGCGTTCGCGCTGGCGCTCCGACTCGGGGCCACCGGACTCGAGAGCGACGTGTGGCTCACCGCGGACGGTGTGCCCGTCCTCGACCATGACGGCGTGGTGGGCCGGGTCCGCCGCCGGCCGATCGCCACGGTCGACCGCGCCGACCTGCCCGGCCACATCCCCACCCTCGCCGATCTGTTCGCCACCCTGGGCACCGGCTTCGAGCTCTCCCTCGATGTCAAGGACCCGGCCGCCGGTGCTCCCACCGTCGAGGTGGCCCTGGCGGCCGACCCGACCGTGGCCGAACGGTTGTGGCTCTGTGACGACGACCTCGACCGGCTGGTGTCGTGGCGGGCGGCCGCGCCCGACGTACGCCTGGTGATGTCCACCCGCCTCTCCCGGCTCAAGCAGGGGCCGGAGCGGTTGGCGGCTCAACTGCGCGAGCGGTCGATCGATGCCGTCAACCTCCACCACAGCGACTGGTCCGGTGGCCTGACCACCCTCTTCCACCGCTTCGGCCGCCTGGCCTTCGGGTGGGACGCGCAGTTCGACCGGGTGCTCGACGGGCTGCTGCGGATGGGGATCGACGGGGTGTACAGCGATCACGTCGATCGCATGACCGATGCGCTGGCCCGGCACCTCGCCCGGCCGGTGCCGGAGGACCTCCCGCCCGGTTGAGCAGGTGGCTCAGGCCGGGGCCGGGACGTCCCAGGTCGGCCGGCTGTGCAGCAGGGCGTCGAGGTCGCCGGGCCCGGAGCGGGTCTGAGCCGCCGTGAGCTGCCGGTCGACCTCGGTGCCGTAGTCGGGCCGCTCCACCGCCCGGAACACGCCCACCGGGGTGGGCTCGTGCGGCCCCGACGACAGCCGGGACAGGAGGAATGCCAGCCCGGGCTCGGGTCGAGCCTCGTCGTGCACGAGGATCGCGTCCTCGCCCACGTCGGCGACGGCCACGATCTGGGCCCGGCCCTGGCGGTCGATCACCACGCCCTTCTCCCGTTCGGCTCCGAACCGCACCTGTTCGCCGTGGACGAGCGGGATCAACATGTCGTCGCGCGCTGAGCGGGCCGTGATCGCCTCGAACGCACCGTTGTTGAAGACGTTGCAGTTCTGGAAGATCTCCACGAACGCCGCACCGCGGTGCTCACGGGCCCGCCGGAACATCTCCATCATGTGACCGCGGTCCAGGTCGTGGGTGCGGGCCACGAACGAGGCCTCCGCGCCGAGCGCCACGCTCACCGGGTTGAACGGGTGGTCGAGCGAACCGAACGGGGTGGACTTGGTGACCTTGCCGATCTCGCTCGTGGGCGAGTACTGGCCCTTGGTCAGCCCGTAGATCTGGTTGTTGAACATCAAGATGGTGAGGTTGATGTTGCGACGCAGCGCGTGGATCAGGTGGTTGCCGCCGATCGACAACATGTCGCCGTCGCCACCCACCACCCAGACGTCGAGATCGCTGCGGGCCATGGCCAGACCGGTGGCGATGGCAGGGGCCCGGCCGTGGATGCTGTGCATGCCGTAGGTGTTCATGTAGTACGGGAACCGGGCCGCGCACCCGATGCCCGACACGAAGACGGTGTTCTCGGGCTGGCCGCCCAGCTCGGGCATGAGCATCTGGACGGCTTTGAGGATGGAGTAGTCGCCGCAGCCCGGGCACCAGCGGACCTCCTGGTCGCTGGCCCAGTCCTTCGGCGTGGTGACGGTGGCGCTCATGCACCCAGCTCCTTGAGGAAGGCGATCTCGAGCTCGCCGGCGGTGAACGGGACGCCCTGCACCTTGGTCACCGAGCGGGCGTCGACCAGGTACTCGGCCCGCAGCAGCTTGGACAGCTGCCCGAGGTTGAGCTCGGGGACCACCACGTGACGGTGGCGGGCCAACACCTCACCCAGGTTGGGCGGGAACGGGTTGAGGTGGGTGAGGTGGGCGTGGGCCACCCGGTGGCCCCGGGCCCGCACCCGGTTGGCGGCCCCGTCGATGGCGCCCCACGTGGACCCCCACCCCACCACCAGCAGCTCGGCGTTATCGACGTCGCCGAGCAAGGTCACCGGCGGGATGTCGTTGGCGATGCCCGCCACCTTCTGGGCCCGGAGGTGGACCATGTGCTCGTGGTTGGCGGGGTCGTAGGAGATGTTGCCGGTGCCGTCGGCCTTCTCGATGCCACCGATGCGGTGCTCCAGACCGGCGGTACCGGGCACGGCCCAGGGCCGGGCCAGGGTGAGCGGGTCTCGCAGGTACGGCCAGAACTCGGGGTTGCCGTCGGCGTCGAGGTGGTTCGGTTCGGTGGCGAACGGCACCGAGATGTCGGGCAGGTCGGCCGCCGCCGGCAGGCGCCACGGTTCGGACCCGTTGGCCAGGTAGCCGTCGGAGAGCAGCAGCACGGGGGTGCGGTACTTCAGTGCGATCCGGGCCGCCTCGATGGCCATGTCGAAGCAGCTCGCCGGGGTGTGGGGGGCCACGATCGGGATCGGCGACTCGCCGTGGCGGCCGTACATCGCCTGCAACAGATCGGCCTGCTCGGTCTTGGTGGGCAGCCCGGTGGAGGGCCCACCCCGCTGGATGTCGACGATCACCAGCGGCAGCTCGAGGCTCACGGCCAGGCCCATGGTCTCGGACTTGAGGGCGATGCCCGGCCCACTCGTGGTGGTGACCGCGAGGTGGCCCCCGAACGCCGCGCCGAGGGCGGCGCCGATCCCGGCGATCTCGTCTTCGGCCTGGAGCGTGCGGATGCCGAAGCTCTTGTGCTTGGAGAGCTCGTGCAGGATGTCGGACGCCGGCGTGATCGGGTAGCTGCCGAGGAACACCGGCAGACCCGACAGCTGACCGGCCGCCACCAGACCCCAGGCCGCGGCCACGTTCCCGGTGATGTTGGTGTAGGTGCCGGCGGACCGAGGCGCGGGCCGGACCGAGTACGGGTGTTCGAACAGCTCGGCCGTCTCGCCGAAGGCGTGCCCGGCGGCGAAGGCGGCCCGGTTGGCCGCGGCCACCTGGGGCACCTTGGCGAACTTCTCGTCGATCCAGGCCAGGGTGGGGGCCTCGGGCCGGGTGTACATCCAGCTGATGAGGCCGAGGGCGAAGAAGTTCTTCGAGCGCTCGGCGTCACGGGGCTTCACCCCCAGGGCGGCCACCGCGTCCTTGGTGAGGGTGGTCATCGGCACCTCGTACACGGTGACGTGGTCGAGGCTGCCGTCGGTGAGCGGGTTGGCGGTGTACCCCGCCTTGGTCAGGTTGCGCTCGTCGAAGGCGTCGGTGTTCACCAACAGGGTGCCGCCGTCGACCAGGCGGTGCAGTTCGGAGCGCAACGCCGCCGGGTTCATGGCGACCAGCACGTTCGGGGCGTCGCCCGGGGTGGTGATCTCGTGGTCGGAGATGTGCACCTGGAAGGCCGACACCCCCGCCAGGGTGCCGGCGGGGGCACGGATCTCCGCCGGGTACTCGGGCAGGGTGGACAGGTCGTTGCCGAACACCGCGCTGGCGGCCGTGAACCGGTCGCCGGTGAGCTGCATCCCATCTCCGGAGTCACCCGCAAAGCGGATGATCACCCGGTCGAGCTCGACTGGAGCCCGGTCAGGCCCCTCGGTGAGCGTCTGGTCGGCCACGTTGCCTCCCGAAAAGTCGTGCAGGATCGTCGACCCTGGTCCCGGTGTGCACCCTATCCACGCCCCGGGGCCCGTGGGTGGCATCGTGCCGACCCGGGCGGCGGCGGGCGGCGGTCGCATCCCCACCCCACGTGGCTCCTCGACGTGACCGAGACGGGACCTCGTCGGCGAACCGGCCGCCGGCCAGGCCTCCGACCAGCGACGCCACGCGACGCGGCCCGGCCGGATGGCCGGGCCGCGGGTGATGGGGGCGCCTGGTGGACGCCGCAACGATCAGGCGATGGACGCCTCGTAGATGCCCTTCACCGACGCATCGAGCACGGCGTTGAACTCGTCGTCGGACTGCTGCGCGCTCAGCCCTTCGGTGAGCGCCCGCGAGAAGCTGGCGATCACGCCCGGGTTGCGGGCGAGTCGCTCGTTGGCGTCATCTCGGGTGTAGCCACCAGAGAGGGCGACCACCCGGACCACGTTCGGGTGGTCCACCAGCTCCTGGTAGAAGCCGTCGGCCTCGGGGAGGGTGAGCTTCAGCATGACCAGCTCGTCGGCTCCGAGATCGTTCAGCTGGGCCAGGATCGCAGCCTTGAGCAGCTCCTCGGCCGCTGCCTTCTCCGGGCTGTGGATGTCGATCTCGGGCTCGATGATCGGCACCAGGCCGGCGGCGACGATCTCCCGACCCACGGCGAACTGCTGGTCGACCACGGCCCCGACGCCGGCGGGATCGGCGAGCTTGATCACCGAGCGCATCTTGGTGCCGAACACGCCCTTGGCCTTGGCCCGCTCGAGCAGGGCGGCGAGACCGTCGATGGGCTTCATGACCTGGGCGCCGTCGGCGTCGGCCTCGAGCCCCTTGTCGACCTTCAAGAAGGGCACCACCTGCTTGCGCATCCACAGGTACTCGGCGGTGTCGATGCCATCGATCTGACGGTCCATCGTCTGCTCGAACAGGATGGCGCCGAGCACCCGGTCACCGCCGAAGCTGGGGCTGGTGATGATCCGCGACCGCATCTGGTGGATCAGGTCGAACATCTCGTCGTCGCCGTCGTAGGCGCTCTCCTCGATGCCGTAGAGCTTCAGCGCCTTGGGGGTGCTGCCACCGCTCTGGTCGAGGGCGGCGATGAAGCCCTGACCGGTGCGGACCTTCTCGAGCTGTTCCTGGTTCATGCTGTGGGTACCCGTCCCTGGAGGTTGGCCGGCGTGCTGGACCCACCCATCTTGGCCGAGCCGACGAGCCTGCGCCCAACCCCTCCCCCGGGGGTCCACCACCCCACAGCCATCGACGATCCCCGGGCTGACGCCCGACGTCAGGTGCTGGTCTCGGCGTCGGCCAGCGCCGCAGCGATGGCCCGGCCCACCCGCTTGGCCTGGCGCACGGGGAGCACCGTGGTGGCCACCACCTCCGTTCGCGACGCCGTGGCGCCGCCCGCCCGGAAGAAGCGGCGCCGCACCTCGCCGGTGACCACCACCTCCGTGCCGACGGCGAGCAGGCTGGCCGCCGGCGGATCGAACCAGGCCACGGGCACCGATCGGGCCGGGCCGTCGGGGCTTCTGGTGGTGACCTCGCAGCTCAACAGCGTCGAGCCCGAGGGCAGGGTGCGGAGGGCGGGCTCGCTCGACAGCGTTCCGCGCAGGATCACGATGTTCATGGGTGGTGCCTCTCGGCCGTGGTCGGTAGCCGACCGCTCATCTCGTACGGCCGCCGCCGTCACCACCCGGTGCGGAGCCTGGAGGGCTCCGGCCACCCACACCGTACCGGGCCCCGCCGACAACGGAGCCCGCGTCCGGCTCGGCAGCGGCGTGGGACCGGCGGGAGCCTCGGCCAAGGCCCAACCGGTCCTCAGCCCAGGCTGCTGGCCCGTTCGGCGGCGTCGGCGAACCCGGCGTCGTGCGCCAGGATCCAGCGGAACAGCTCACGGGCCCGGGCCACGTCACCACCCTGCTCGTAGAGGTCGGCCAGCACGTAGGCCTGGCGGAGGTGGTGGACCTGCGCCCGCTTCACCGACCGCTGGCTGCGCTCGAGCAGCTCGATCGCCTCGCCCAACCGCTTCCGGTCGGCCAGCGAGCCCGCCATCACGATGCGACCCTCGGTGACCAGGTCCGGGGCGGGTGACGCCTCCCGCAGCTCCTCCCACAGCTCCTCCACCTCGCGGTGGCGCTTGAGCGCTCGGTTGCAGTCGGCCAGCACCGGGTGCTGTTCGGTGGACCGGGTCTGTTCGCGGAAGGCACCGAGCTCCCGCAGGGCATCGGACCACTTCCCGAGGCGGTAGTAGGTGAGTCCGAGGAGCTCTCGGACCGCCGCCGCCTGCGGCGCGGCTGCGGCCAGGGGCCGCAGGAGGGTCCGGGCCTCCTCGTAGCGCTCCCGCTCGAACGCGTGGGCCGCGTCGCGCAGTCGCTCGTTGGCCTTGGCGCCCCGTCCGGCGCCGAGGGCGCGCACCAGCTCGTCTCGCGCCTGGGCGCCGCCGGTCCCCGCCCCGGGGGCCCGCGGGGCGCGACCCCGCTTCTCCTTGGGCTCGAGACCTCGGTCGGCACTGGGCTGCGGACGAGGGCCTCCGCGCTTCGGGCCGGCCGCTGCCGTCCGCCCGCGCCCCACGGCGCCGGCCGCCTCGCCGCGCACCTCGCCGTCGTCGACGCGCTCCCACACCACCGGACGGTTGCCCGGATCCGGCCGGTCGTCACGGGCCTGCGCACCGGCCGCATTGCGGGAATCGACGCGGTCTTCGCGCAGCCGTCCCGCGCCCCGTCGTCCGAGGCTGCCCCACTGCTTGGGGCCGGCCACGTCTCGACCCCGACCGTCGATCTCGCCTCCCCGTCCCGCATCGCGTCCGTCAGAGCTGCGGGCGCCGCGTCCCCCAGACCCCGCGGCCGGTCCCCGACCGCTGGTGGCATCGCTGCGGGGACGGCCGGTGTTCGAGCCGGAGCTACCGGGCCGCCCACTGGACGCAGCGGGCCGGCCACCGCTGGAGCGGGGCCGATCACCATCGCCCGGCGGCCGCGACGGCCGACCGTCCCGCGAGGGTCGACCAGCCGACGACGACGACGAGCGGGTCGGCCCTCCGGGCCGGCCAGGCCGCCCCGTACCGCCCGAGCGGGTCCCACCGCCCGCTCGGCCACCGGAAGACGCTCCCGAGCCGCCCGAGGAGCGGGAACCACCGGGACGCCCGCCCCGACTCGGCTCGGAACCACGGGCAGGACGGTCTGTGGGAGCCATGGCGGCGAGCCTACCGGCCCACCTCCCGGCGACGATCATCGGCCCCACCGGCGAGAACCCGCAGGTCAGCGGGCCTGACCAGGTCGGCCGACACCGCGTGCGAAAACGCGAAGAGGCCCCGCCGAAGCGGGGCCTCTTCTGAGAAATCCGGCGGCGACCTACTCTCCCAGGGCGAATCCACCCAAGTACCATCGGCGCAGTTTGGCTTAACTTCCGTGTTCGGAATGGGAACGGGTGTGACCCAAACGCGATAGCCACCGAAATCTGTTGTCAACGGGGAGCGCCAGACGGCGCTCGACCCTTTGATAACTCCATAGCGAGCACGAGTTTCTTTGTCAATCCAAGCCCTCGGCCGATTAGTACCGGTCAGCTGAACGTGTTACCACGCTTACACTTCCGGCCTATCAACGTGTTGGTCTATCACGGGCCTTACCTGGTTAACCCAGTGAGGAACCTCATCTAGAAATAGGCTTCGCACTTAGATGCTTTCAGCGCTTATCCCTTCCGCAGGTCGCTAACCAGCAGTGCCCTTGGCAGGACAACTGGCACACGAGAGCTGCGTCCATCCCGGTCCTCTCGTACTAGGGACAGATT
>WBZL01000506.1_pt1 | contig 39435 bp, 38 predicted proteins | sample 5204291 | NCBI WGS metagenome assembly WBZL01 (sample SAMN12344345, study PRJNA552823) | activated sludge metagenome | biome: Activated sludge suspended growth; feature: Nitrification reactor; material: Wastewater; isolation source: activated sludge from nitrification reactor of wastewater... | reverse complement strand
ACACCGGCCGCATCCTCGCCGGTCGCCGGTACAACGAGGGTCTGCACCAGGCCATCGAGGCCAAGGAAGGGGTGGAGATCAAGGCGGAGAACCAGACGCTGGCCACCATCACGCTGCAGAACTTCTTCCGCATGTACGACAAGCTCAGCGGCATGACCGGTACGGCCATGACCGAGGCGGCGGAGTTCAACCAGATCTACAAGCTCGGCGTGGTCCCGATCCCCACCAATCGCCCGAACGTCCGGGTCGACCTGTCCGACGTCATCTACCGCACCGAGTCCGCCAAGTTCGCTGCCGTCGTGGAGGACATCCAGGAGTGCCAGGAGAAGGGCCAGCCGGTGTTGGTCGGCACCGCAAGCGTCGAGAAGAGCGAACTGCTGTCCTCGCTGCTGAAGAAGGCCGGCGTACGCCACGAGGTGCTGAACGCGAAGTACCACGAGCGGGAGGCCTCGATCGTGGCGGAGGCGGGCCGCAAGGGCGCCGTCACGGTCGCCACCAACATGGCCGGTCGCGGTACCGACATCATGCTCGGCGGCAACCCCGAGATGCGTGCCAACGCCGAGCTCGAGGCGCGCGGCCTGGACCCGGTGGAGACCCCGGAGGACTACGAGGCCGCGTGGCCCGACGCCCTGACCAAGGCGGAGGAGTCCGTGAAGGCCGAACACGAGGAGGTCACCGAACTCGGGGGCCTGTACGTGCTGGCCACCGAACGCCACGAGTCCCGACGAATCGACAACCAGTTGCGTGGTCGTGCCGCGCGGCAGGGTGACCCCGGCACCACCCGGTTCTACCTCTCACTCGAGGACGACCTCATGAAGCGCTTCAACGCGACGATGGTCGACGCCTTCCTCACCCGGTTCAACGTGCCCGACGACGTCCCGATCGAGGCGAAGATGGTTTCCCGGGCCATCGCGAGCGCGCAGGGACAGGTCGAGGCGCAGAACTTCGAGATCCGCAAGAACGTCCTGAAGTACGACGAGGTCCTCAACCGCCAGCGCCAGGTGATCTACGGCGAGCGCCAGCGGGTGCTGCACGGTGAGAACCTCGAGGACGAGGTGCGCACCTTCCTCGACGAGACCATCGCGGGTGCAGTGGCCAACTACACCGCTGAGGGATATCCGGAGGAGTGGGAGCTCGAGCAGTTGTGGACCCAGCTCGAGACCCTGTACCCGGTGGGTGTGAGCATCCCGGCACTCGAGGCCGAGGCCGGGGGCGACCGCTCCGGGCTGAGCGCCGACTTCCTCACTCGTGCTCTGCAGGACGATGCCCAGGCGGCCTACGACAAGCGCTGCGAGGAACTCACGGAGCCGGTCGCGCGCGAACTCGAGCGGCAGGTCATCCTCAATGTCCTGGACCGCAAATGGCGCGAGCACCTGTACGAGATGGACTACCTGCAGGAGGGCATCGGCCTGCGGGCGATGGCCCAGCGCGATCCTCTGGTCGAGTACCAGAAGGAGGGTTACGACCTCTTCGTCGCCATGATGAGCGGCATCAAGGAGGAGACCGTCGGCTACATGTTCCATGTCCAGCCCACTGTCGAGGGCGACGAGGAGGAGTCCGAGGAGTCGGAGCCGACGGCGGAGGCCGCAGAGGCCCCGGCGCACATCGTCGCCCCCGGCCTCGAGCAGGAGCGACCCCGACAGGTGCAGTACTCCTCGCCGACCCTCGACGAGGATGTACCGGCCCACGTGGAGCGCGGCACCCTCGGCGGTGGCAGCGCCCGCGACACCGATCCGCGCTTCCAGAACGTGTCACGCAACGCCCTCTGCCCGTGCGGCTCGGGCAAGAAGTTCAAGCGCTGCCACGGCGACCCCCGCAACGCCGCCTGATTCACAGGACGACGACACAGACGCACCGCCACCGCTGGTGACGGCGGTGCAGACGTAGTGCCAACGCACGTGTGCGTTCCGGGCACCCGACGACGGCCGCGACCTCGACGCTGTCGGTTCCCAACGGCTGCGTGCGCACCGACAGTACCCGTGCTCCTCGCAGCCGCAGTTGAGCGGCGGGGCTGCGCAACGCCTGGAAGACCACCGGGCTCACGTGGGACACCAACGTGCTCGCGGCGCGCTGGCCGCCCAGCACCTCCACGACCGATTGCGTCAGGTGACGGACCCATTCGGCATCCGGGGTGTCGACGGGAAGATCCGGGACCAGGTGCAGGTGCCGTGGGCGCGGCTGGTGGGCAGGGGGAGTCCATGCCTCGATACGGGCGGTCGCGTTGTTCATCGTCGTGGCTCTTTGCTGTCGTTTGATGATGTTTGATGTTGTTTGATCGACTATACGATCACTGGCTCGGGCACGGGTACGCTCTGTGGATATGCAGCAGGAATGGCCGGATCTGACGGCTGAGGAGGTCCGGGCCACCGCCATGGATCGACTCGAACTGCACTACGAACAGCAGGATGCGTTGGCCGTCGAGCGCGGGAAGTGGCACCTGGCCGAGCATCTGTGCCGGTGCGGTGTGCTGCAGGTGGTCGTGGGCGGCCGCACGGTCAAGGGGGATCTGGTCGCGGTCGGGGAGGACTGGGCGCAGCTGTCCACAGGGATCGTGCGTATCGCCTCCTGCGAGCAACTGCGTCCGCTCGGGCGGGGGAAGGATCTTCAGCGTTCGCCGATGACCTTCCGGCAGTGCCTGCGGCAGTACGCCGGTCGGGTGCCGCGCGAGATCGTACTGGAATCCGGTGAATCGCTCGTCGTCGGTCTGGACTGGGTGGCCGCCGACTTCATCCACGCCCGCGTGGCAGGCCGTCCGACGCTGGTGCCGTTAACCCAGGTCGCTGCTGTGCTCGGGGCTGTCTAGCAGTTCGGCGGTCTGCTGGTATGCCCGCTGGATGTAGGCCTCGAGTTCGGTCGTCTCGACCCGCCACTGGCCCCGACCACCCACTTTGATCGCACGCAGTTCGCCGCTGCGCACGAGGGCGTACGCCTGCGCCGACGAGATGTTCAACGTCTCGGCGACGTCTGCCAGCGTCATGAAGCGCACGTCAGCGATCCTCCCACACCGCATTATGATCACAAGGGCATGCACACAACCTGGGGATGATCCGTGGCGCTGGAGTTGGTGCTCGGGCGCACCGGGCAGTTGTGGGAGGAATCCCTGCTGGCCGAGGTGGATGCGGCCTCGGCGACTGCGGCCCAATGCCGGACGGTTGTCGAGTTGCTCGTGACCGCAGAGGTCGAGGTTCCCGATTTTGTCGTCATGTCCGAGGACTTCCCGCGCCTGGCCGAGGCGCTGGCCCGGCTTCGGGGTTTGAGCCCGGTCGTCGTTGTGGGTCATGGCCCGCTGGCAGACTGCCCGCCGGAAGGCGCCACGCTGGCGGGTCTGCGTGCCGCACTGGATCTCGCCACTGCCGACGGCGGGCGGGTGGTGGCGGTGTGGTGCCCACCCGGCTCCTGGGGGGCCACAACCGTGGCCACAGCGATCGCCGAGCGTCTCTCGCGGACGCAGACGACGGTCCTCGTGGATGCCAACGTGCATGCGCCGGCCCTCGCCGACCTGCTCGACCTGCCACTCGGAGGGCTGCTCGAGGCGTGCCTGTCCGCCGATCGTGGGACACCGGATCTGCCCGTGGTCCAGCACAACGGCCTCGAGGTGCTCACCGGGCTGGACCCCTCCCTCTACCCCGCCGCGCACCCTGGTGCGCTGCACCACGTCCTGGATCTGGCCCGCTCGCGCTACCGGCACGTCGTGGTCGATGTGGACAGTGCCGTCGATGTGGCCGGGGAGATCGGATTGGTGCCGGATTGGACCACGGCCACTGCGGTCTGTCTGCAGGCCGCTGATGATGTCGTCGTGGTGGTGGGGGAGTCGGACCTGTCTGCACGCAGGTTGTGGCGGGCACTGCCCGCTGTGGCCGACCTCGTGCGGGGGCGCACCACCGTCGTCGTCAACCGCTGTCGCGAGCCCCACACGTCGACGGCGGCGATCGCACAACGTCTCGGCGACTACCTGCCCGAGGCGGCCGTGGGCTGGCTCGGTGAGCCCGTGTCCGAGCAGGCGTTGGCGCCGATCGTGGCGGAACTGGCCGACGAGCAGCGCCGGGTCACCCGATAGCCTGAAGTCATGCCGCTGTCCGGACTCGTCGTCGACTGGGGTGGCGTGCTCACCATCGGAATGCGGGAAGCGATGGGCGCCTGGGTGCAGGACGAGGCCATCGACGTGGACGCCTACATCAGTGTGATGCGCGAGTGGCTCGGCCCGGAGTACGGCATGGAGGCCGCCTACAACCCCATCCACGCCATCGAGAAGGGCGAGCTCGAGGTACCCGAGTTCGAGGCGCACCTCGCGCAGGCACTGACCGCGCGCACCGGCCAGCAGATCGACGGAGACGGACTGCTGCGGCGGATGTTCCGCTTCTTCCGGAACAGCCCGGACATGATCGCGCTGGTGCGCCGGGCCAAAGAACGGGGGATCCGCACGGCCCTGCTCAGCAACTCCTGGGGGGACAACTACCCCGACGATCTGTTCGACGGGATGTTCGACGTGGTCGTCATCTCCGGTCGGGTCGGGATGCGCAAGCCGGACGCGGACATCTTCCACCACACGCTCGAGGAACTCAGTCTCACGGCGCCGGAGTGTGTCTTCGTCGACGATCTGCTTCCCAACGTGCACGCGGCACGTGACCTCGGGTTCGTCGCGATCCACCACACCGACTACCCGACGACGGCCAGCGAGATCGACGCGTTGTTCGGCATGACTCTGAGTCGCTGAGCCGTCCACGCGACGGCTCACTCGGATGTGGAGGGCCGACAGAGGCCGCCCACGTGCCACGCGGCGAGTAAATCGCTGTCCGCATGGGACAATGGATCCACTTGGGAAAGGCAGGAACCCCGTGCCCGATCGCCTCAGCGCGTTGGATGTCTCGTTCTTCTATCTGGAGGAGGAGACCACGCCCATGCATGTGGGCGAGATGCTGATTTTCCAGGCCCCGGACAGCGGATTCGACTACGACCGGCTCGTCACCCTGATCCGCAGGCGGATCGCCTTCGTCCCGCGCTACCGCCAGCGCGTGCGCTGGGTGCCGGGTCGTCTGGCCAACCCGGTGTGGGTCGACGACCAGGACTTCGACGTGGCCTTCCATGTCCGGCGCTCGGCGCTGCCGTCGCCGGGCACTGAGGGACAGTTGCGCGAACTGGCTGCCCGGATCATGAGCCGGCCGTTGGACCGCACCCGGCCGCTCTGGGAGGTCTACCTCGTGGAGGGACTCGAGGGCGGCCGGTTCGCCATCCTCACCAAGACCCACCACGCGATGATCGACGGCACGGCGGCAGTGGACATCGGTCAGGTGATCCTGGACCCCACACCAGACCCCAAGCCCGCCCCTGACCTGCACTGGAACCCGTCCCAGGAGCCCAGCGGCGCCGAACTCGTGGCCGGTGCGGTGGTGGACACCATCCGGCGCCCAGCCGCGATCGTGGATCATGCCCGCAAGAGCCTGACCGACGTCAGCGACGCCGCCGCGAACGCATTGCGGCAGGCCGGCGGCCTGGTCACGGCGCTGTGGAGTGCAGCCCGCCCCCCGGCCGAGAGCCCGCTCAACGTCCCCATCGGCGCCCAGCGCCGCTTCGGGACCGCCACGCTGGACCTCGAGGACTTCAAGACCGTCCGTCGCTATCACGGGGGCACGGTCAACGACGTCGTGCTGGCGGTGGTGGCGGGTGCCTTGCGCGCCTGGCTGATGACCCGTCAGGAGACCGTCGGAACCCGCCACACCATTCGCGCGATGGTGCCGGTGAGTGTGCAGGACATCGGGGCCCGACGGCCCGGGAACGAGGTCGAGGCCTTCGTCGTCGACCTGCCCACGGGTGAGCCGGATCCCGTCGTGCGGCTCACCCGCATCAGTTTCGAAATGGCCCAGTACTCGGCCAGCGGACACATGGTGGGCGCGCAGACGCTGGTGGCGCTGACCGGCTTCGCGCCGCCGACCCTGCACGCCATGGGTGCGCGCGTGGCCGGCGATCTGTCCCGGCGGGTCGCCAACGTCGTGATCACCAATGTGCCGGGACCGCAGACGCCGCTGTACGTCGCCGGTGCCGAACTGCTCGGCGCATATCCCGTGCTGCCGCTGGTGAAGGGGATGGCGCTGACCATCGGACTGACCTCGTACAACGGTGGTGTGTTCTTCGGGCTCAACGCGGACCGCGATGCGATGGACGACGTCGATGTCCTCACGGCGTGCCTGTCCGAGGCGATGGACGAGCTGCTGGATACGACACGACGGACGCGTAACCGCGCAAAAAGGGTGAGAAGGGGTTAGCGTCAGCCCGGGCACTGCTTCGTGACCGGACGCTGCAGTGTGAAGACCGAACAGGAGGGCAGAAGCGATCATGAGCGCTGAGTCCGTGGCCCCCCGCCGGGGCCTGGTTCTCGGGGGCGGCGGCATCCTCGGAGCGGCGTGGATGGTGGGCGCGCTCAAGGCCGTGGAGGAGATCCACGGCTTCGATCCCCGCACCGCCGAGTACATCGTCGGAACCTCGGCCGGGTCCGTGCTCTCGTCGTTGCTCGGAGCCGGGGTCAGCGTCGAACAACTCATCGACCACCAGCGCGGCAAGTCCATCGTCGACGGTCCGCTGGCCGGGTACTCGTGGGACTACGAGAAGGCCACGGGTGGACATCGCCCCTCGATCCCGCGCCTGCTCGGCCCGGGCAGCGGCAAGTTGATCCGTCGGTCCCTGGCCGGCCGGGCCCGCAAGATGCCGCCCACTGCCGTGCTCGCCGCGTTCATGCCGGCTGGCAAGGGCTCCCTGGACCGCGTGGGGCACCTGGTGGAGGCCTTCACCCCGTACGGCGAGTGGTCCCCGCACGACAACGTGTGGATCGTCGCCCTGGACTACGAGAGCGGTCGGCGCGTGGCGTTCGGGCATGAGAACGCCCCGCAGGTCCCTCTGTCCGACGCGGTGATGGCCAGTTGTGCGATCCCCGGGTGGTTCCGGCCGGTGACCATCGACGGGCGCACCTACATCGACGGCGGTGCTTGGTCGGCGACCTCGGCGGACCTGCTGGCCGGACTCGACCTCGACGAGGTGTACGTGCTGGCACCGATGTTGTCCTTCGCGATGGATCAGCCCGACACCGTGCTGGGCAGGGTCGAGCGCCGCTGGCGGGCCCAGGTGACCAAGCGCTGCGTCACAGAGGTCGGGAAACTGCGCGCCGGCGGGGCCGATGTGACGATCCTCGGGCCCGGACCGGAGGACCTCGAGGCGATGGGCGCCAACGTGATGGACAACAGCCGCCGGCTGGCCGTGCTGGAGACGTCCCTGCGGACCTCTGTGGAGGCCCTGCGCGACCCCGACCGGGTCGGCCCGGACCACCTGGCCGACGTCAGTTGATCCGCGCCTACGTTCCCAGCACGCTGCCCGAGGTGGTCGGCTGGTACGAGTCCGGCCTGGTCCCTGCGGGCACCCGCATCAACGCCGTCACCCGCGCCCTGCGCGCGCAGTACCCCGACGCCGACGACGAGGAGCTGGAGTTCCTGGCCACGAAAGCCGCCGAGGAGATCTCGACGGTCGCGGCGATGACCTCGGGCCACCGCCGGGCGACACTGGCCGTGGACCTGCCCGGTGAGGTGGCCGCTCCCGTGGCCGGTGCTGTGACCTCGATGACCACGACTGCGGACGTGCCGGTTGCGGACTGGGCGGCCCTTTTCGTCGACGACCTCGAGTGGTACGCGATCGAGGAGATCCCACATCTGCAGTAACTCGCCACGATCGGGCAAGTGATGGAAGGATCGGCGTCATGGATGCTGTCACGAAGATCCCCTCGATCGAGAACGAGCCGAACCGCCTCTACGAGCCCGGCTCGCCGCATCGCGTCTCACTGCAGGCCCGCCTGGCCCAGATGGGGACCCAGGGCACGATCGACCTCCCGATGTACATCGACGGCCAATGGACGATGGGTGGCGGCTCGCGGATAAAGGTCGTGCAGCCGCATGCGCACGCCAGCACCCTCGGCGTCACGAAGAACGCCACCCGCAAGGACGCGGCAGCCGCTGTCGCCGCCGCCAAGGCTGCGGCCCCGGCCTGGCGCGCGATGTCCTACGACGACCGCGCGGCCATCTTCCTGAAGGCCGCCGATCTGCTGGCAGGCCCCTGGCGCGACACCCTCAACGCCGCGACGATGCTGGGGCAGTCCAAGACCGCCTTCCAGGCCGAGATCGACTCGGCCTGCGAACTCATCGACTTCTGGCGCTTCAACGTGCTGTTCGCCGACGAGATCCTGCGCGAGCAGCCCCGGTCCAGTCCAGGGGTGTGGAACCAGACCGATCACCGCCCGCTCGAGGGGTTCGTCTACGCCATCACCCCGTTCAACTTCACGGCCATTGCGGGCAACCTGCCCACCGCGCCCGCACTGATGGGCAACGTCGTGGTGTGGAAGCCGGCGCCCACGCAGCAGTTCGCTGCGCACTACCTCATGCAACTGCTCGAGGAGGCGGGCCTGCCGCCGGGCGTCATCAACATGGTGACCGGCGACGGCATCGCCGTGTCCGACGTCGCACTGTACGACCCGGACCTGGCCGGGATCCACTTCACCGGCTCGACCCCGGTGTTCCAGCTGCTGTGGCGCACGGTCGGCGAGAACATCGACAAGTACCGCACGTACCCGCGCCTGGTGGGGGAGACCGGGGGCAAGGACTTCGTCGTCGCCCATCCCTCCGCGGACCCCGAGGTGCTCACCACGGCCCTCATCCGAGGTGCCTACGAGTTCCAGGGCCAGAAGTGCTCCGCGGCATCGCGGGCCTATGTCCCCCGCAGCGTCTGGAAGCAGATGAAGGACGATTTCCTGGGCAAGGTCGAGGGTCTGTCGATGGGTCCCGTGACCGACTTCAGCAACTTCATGAGTGCGGTCATCGACCAGCGCGCCTTCGCGAAGTTGTCCGGCGCCATCGACCGCGCGCACAAGAACGAGGACGTCTCCGTGGTGGCCGGTGGCACCTACGACGACAGTGAGGGCTACTTCGTGCGGCCCACGGTGGCCGTGAGCAAGGACCCGACCAACGAGTTCTTCACCGACGAGTACTTCGGGCCGCTGCTCGGCGTGTACGTCTATGACGACCGCCGGTACTCGGCCGTTGTGGACCAGATGGAGAGCATCGCGAAGTACGCGTTGACGGGCTCGATCATCGCTCAGGACCGGGCAGCCATCGCGCAGGCCCGGGAGGCGCTGCGGTTCGCCGCCGGCAACTTCTACATCAACGACAAGCCGACCGGGGCGGTCGTCGGGCAGCAGCCCTTCGGCGGGGGCCGGGCATCGGGTACCAACGACAAGGCGGGGGCCGCGCAGAACCTCATGCGCTGGACGAGCACGAGGTCGATCAAGGAGACTTTCGTGCCGCCGACCGACCACTCCCACCCCCACATGAAATAGGACGACTGTGAACGACGAACTGACCGAGTTACTCGCTGCCGCCCGGAAAGTGGCGGAGGCGGCGCGGCCCAAGGAGTTCGAGGTCGACCTCGGCGACTTCCTCTCCCGTTTCTACGAGGATGTCGCGCCCGAGGACCTCATCGGCAAGGACCCGATGGATGTGGTCGGACCCGCGACCCACATGCTGCGTCTCGGCGCCAACCGGCCGCAGGGCACAGCCGTGGTCGACGTCTTCACACCCACGGTGGCGGCCAACGAGTGGACGTGCGGCCACACGGTGGTGCAGGTGATCACCGACGACATGCCCTTCCTGCTCGATTCCGTGGTCGCGGCGATCACCGAGCACGGCAAGGCCCTGCACCTGGTGGCCCACCCGATCTTCGCAGTCGAGCGCGACGTCGCCGGCGCACTGCGAGTGGTGCTGCCCGGCTCGCCCGATGAGGCTCCCGACTCGGCCACCCGCGAGTCGTGGCTGCATCTGGAGATCGACCTCGACTCCGACCCCGCGTCGAACACCGCGCTCGAGGACGTCCTGCAGGCGGTGCTGCGCGACGTCCGGGAGGCGGTGGAGGACTGGCAGCGGATGACGGCGCAGGCGCTCGAACTGGCCGAGGAACTGCGCGTGTCGCCTCCGGTGAGTGTTCCGGAGAAGTACAGCGGGGAGGCCGCCGAGTTCCTGCAGTGGCTCGGCGAGGGCAACTTCACCTTCCTCGGCTACCGTACCTACGACCTCGTGCGCGACCCGGACCCGGTCGCGCTCGTCAGCCAACCCGGCACGGGGCTGGGACTGCTGCGCTCGGACCGGGTGCAGTCGCAGTCCTTCTCCGAGATGCCGCCGGCGGTACGCGCTCACGCCACCGAACCGCGGGTGCTGGTGCTCACCAAGGCCAACTCGCGCTCGACCGTGCACCGACCTGTTCCGCTGGACTACGTCGGGGTCAAGCGCTTCGACGCCGAGGGGGTCGTGATCGGGGAGCACCGGTTCATCGGCCTGTTCACATCGAGCACCTACAACCAGTCGGTCACCCAGATCCCGGTCCTGCGCCGCAGGGTGGAGGAACTGTTCGAGCTCACCGGCTTCCCGTCGAGCAGCCACAGCGGCAAGGACCTCCTGCAGTTCTGTGAGACCTATCCTCGCGACGACTTCTTCCAGACCGACGCCGAGGAGTTGTTCCCCATCGCGCGGTCGGTCCTGCAGATCCATCAGCGCAGGCAGACGCGGCTGTTCACCCGGCACGACCGGTACGGCCGCTACGTCTCGGCGCTGGTGTACCTGCCGCGCGACCGGTACAACACCGATGTCCGCCAGCGGATCCAGAACACTCTGATGAAGGCCTACGGGGGAGTCAGTGTCGACCACTCGGCGCTGCTCAGCGAGTCGGTTCTCGCGCGGTTGCACATCGTGGTGCACATGCCTCGTCGCACGCCGATCCCGGATGTGGACGAGGAGATGCTCGAGCGCGAACTCGCCGACGCGGTGCGCTCGTGGGACGACCACCTCGAGCAGGCGCTCATGACCAGCGTCGGGGAGGAGCGGGCCGGCGGACTGCTGACCGTCTTCGGCGGCTCCTTCCCCGAGGCCTACAAGGAGGACGCCACCGCCCGCGAAGCGGTACCCGACATCCTCAACCTCGACGCGCTCGGGGAATCGGGGATCTCCGTGGCCCTCGCGCAACCGGCCGTGGTCGCCTCGCTGCGCGACCGGCGGTTCACCATCTACCGCGCGGGCCCGGCGGTCTCGTTGGCCTCGGTCATCCCGATCCTCAACGGGTTCGGCGTGGAGGTCCTCGACGAGCGCCCCTACCGGATCGCCGGCAGCGACGGCGTCGAACGCCATATCTACGACTTCGGCCTGCGGCTGCCCGAACTCGACATGCCGAACGAGGACACGTTCACCAAGCGGTTCAGCGACGCCTTCCTGGCGTGCTGGTCGATGTACTCGGACTCCGACCGGCTGAACACCCTCGTGACCACCGGCGGTCTCGACTGGCGCGAGGTCGCAGCCGTACGTGCGTGGGTCGAGTACGCCCGCCAGATCGGGTCGCCGTTCTCCGCGCAGTACATGATCGAGGTGCTCGTCTCGCACACCGAGATCGTGCAGTTGCTGGTGAAGCTGTTCGCGGCACGCCACAACCCCGTCGGCAACGACGACCGTGCGGCGAAGGCCATCCACCAGGAGATCCTGACCGCTCTGGATTCTGTGGCGTCCCTCGACGACGACCGCGTGATCCGGCAGTTGCTGGGGATCGTGCTGGCCGTGCTACGTACGAATTACTACCAGCGCGTCGACGGCTCGCCCAAGCAGTGGTTGTCCTTCAAGATCGACCCGCGCGAGGTGCCCGGTATGCCGTTGCCGCGGCCCCGGTTCGAGATCTTCGTGACATCCCCGCAGATGTCAGGCGTGCACCTGCGGTTCGGGCGGGTCGCCCGCGGGGGCCTGCGCTGGAGCGACCGGCGAGAGGACTTCCGCACCGAGGTGCTCGGTCTGGTGAAGGCTCAGATGGTCAAGAACGCCGTGATCGTCCCCGTGGGCTCCAAGGGCGGCTTCGTCGTGAAGAACCCACCGCCGATGTCCAACCGCGAGGCGTTCATGGCCGAGGGCATCGCCTGCTACAAGACCTTCATCAGCGGCCTTCTCGACCTGACCGACAATCTGGTGCACGGTGAGGTCGTACCGCCACCGGATCTGCACCGTCGCGACGGTGACGACACCTACCTCGTCGTCGCCGCCGACAAGGGGACCGCGTCGTTCTCCGACATCGCGAACGGCAAGGCGCAGGAGTACGGGTTCTGGCTCGGCGACGCCTTCGCCTCCGGTGGCTCGGTCGGCTACGACCACAAGGCCATGGGGATCACCGCGCGTGGAGCCTGGGAGTCGGTGAAGCGGCACTTCCTCGAGATGGGTGTGGACACCCAGAGCGAGGACTTCACGGTGGTCGGCATCGGGGACATGAGCGGGGACGTGTTCGGCAACGGCATGTTGCTGTCCGAGCACATCGGCCTGGTCGCGGCGTTCGACCATCGGGACGTCTTCCTCGACCCCACGCCTGACCCGGCGGTCGGTTTCCAGGAGCGCAAGCGGCTGTTCGAGTTGTCACGGTCGAGCTGGCAGGACTACAACCAGGACCTGATCAGTGCCGGCGGTGGGGTGTATTCCCGGTCCTTGAAGTCGATCCCGATCAGCAAGCAGGTTCGCAAAGCCCTCGGTCTCGAGGACTCCGTGAAGAGCATGACCCCCAACGACCTGCTCCATGCGATCCTGCAGGCGCCCGTCGATCTGCTGTGGAACGGCGGGATCGGCACCTACGTGCGGGCCGGTTCGGAAACGGACGCGGAGGTCGGCGACAAGGCCAACGACCCGATCCGCGTCACCGGAGCGCAGTTGCGCTGCAAGGTGGTCGGCGAGGGGGGAAACCTCGGGCTGACCCAACTGGGGCGGATCGAGGCCGCGGAGAACGGGGTGCGGCTCAACACCGACGCGATCGACAACTCCGCGGGCGTGGACACCAGCGACCACGAGGTGAACATCAAGATCCTGCTCGACCGGATCGTGCATGACGGCGACCTCACGGTCAAGCAGCGCAACGAACTGCTCGCCGCCATGACCGAGGACGTCGCGGATCTGGTCCTGGCGAACAACTACTGGCAGAACATGTTGCTGTCCAACGGTCGCGCCCAGCGCGGCGGGCTGTTGCCGGTGCACCAGCGCGTCATGACGGTGCTCGAGGAACGCGGTCTGCTGGACCGCAAGATCGAGTTCCTGCCGTCCGACGAGCAGATCGGCGAGCGCATGCTCGAGGGTCGTGGGCTGAGTTCGCCGGAACTTTCGGTCCTTCTGGCGTGGTCGAAGATCGCACTGACCGACGACCTGATGGCCACCTCGGTCGACACCGACGGCTGGGCGCTCGATGCCCTGTCCCAGTACTTCCCGCCGGACCTGCAGGCCCGGTACGGGGATCGACTGGGCGAGCATCCGCTGCGCAAAGAGATCATCGTGACGATGCTGGCCAACGACATCGTCAACCACGGAGGCATCACCTTCGTGCATCGTCTGATCGAGGAGACCGGGGCCTCCGTCGAGGAGATCGCCCGCGCCTACGTCGCCTGCCGGCAGATCTTCGATCTCGACGGCGTGTGGGAGGAGATCAAGGCGCTTGACCGTGTCGCTCCGACCGCGGCGCAGAACGCGCTGTACCTGGAGTTCCGCCGACTGCTCGACAGGTCGGTGCGCTGGGTGCTGACCACCCGCGGTGGTGTGCTGGACGCATCCAAACTCATCGAGGATGTGCACCCGGTCGTGCACAGTCTCACCCCGATGGTGCCGCAACTTCTCCGGGGGTCCGAGCAGGACCGCCTTCGCGACCGGACTGGCGAGTTCGTCGCGCTCGGTGCACCCGAACCACTGTCGGTGCGGGCGGCCGCGTGTCTCGACCAGTACTCGCTGCTGGACATCGCGGATATCGCCAAGCGTGAGAAGGAGGACCCCGAGACCGTCGCCGCGCTGTACTTCGCGATCTCCGAGCGGTTCGGTGTCGACGATCTGCTCACCCAGATCTCCAACCTCGAACGCGCGGATCGGTGGTCGGCGCTGGCCCGCGCAGCGGTTCGGCAGGACCTGTACGCGGCGCAGGCCGGGCTCACGGTCCGAGTGCTGCGGCGCACGGACGCGGCGCAGACGCCGGAGGAGCGGATCGCGCAGTTCGAACAGGCCAACCCCGAGGGCTTGACGCGTGCCAGTGCCACGCTCAGCGAGATCCGGGTGTCCGGTCCTCCGAGTCTGGCCACGGTCTCGGTGGCGCTGCGTGTGCTGCGCAACGTGTCCCAGCAGGGTTCGTAGCCGGCGGCGTCAGTCCACCCCGGCTTGCCGGAACTGCACGCTGATCCGCGGTCCGGCGGCACGGACCTTCGGAACGGCGTGCTCCCACGTCGTCTGGCAGGTGCCGCCCATGACGAACAGGTCTCCGTGGCCCAGATGCAGCGTGCGCCGGTTTCCGCCGTCTCGTGGGCGCAGGAGCAGCGGACGGGCCGCGCCGAGCGACACGATCGCGATGATGGTCTGCGACCGGGTGTGCCGGATGTTGTCGCCGTGCCACGCCACGCTGTCCCGGCCGTCGCGGTACCAGCACAGGCCGGCGGTGGTGAAGGGTTCCGGCCCGTAACGCTGGTTGAGTGCGTGGAAGGCCCGCACCAGCGTGGGGTGGGGGAGTCGGGCCGGGTCTGTGCACCACGCGGTGAGCCGGGGCACGTCGACCGTCCGGTCGTACATCACGCGACGGCCCTGCCGCCACGGCGCGCCCGCACACACAGCGTCGAAGACCTCGACATCGTCGGTGAGCCAGCCTTCCAGGTGTTCGACCCATGCGCCGCCGCCCAGGTCGATGTGCTGCAGGCGGTCCAGGGCCGAGGGGTCGGCGCTGCGGCCGTTGGCGAACAGGGACTGCTGAAGGTCCACACCACTCATGGCGACCACCCTAGTTCGAACACGCGTACGCTTCAAGGCCCTGTGGCGTAGGCTTGGGCCGGTGAAGTACCTCGCTGTTGCCGGTAGTGCGCTGTCCCTGCTACTCCTGCCCGTCGCCCCCACCGTGGCCGACGACGCGATCCCGGTCGAGACGCCGGGGTCCCTGGCTGCCCCGCTGAACGTCGTGGCCGAACAGTCCGGGAGTAGCCTGCAGGTCAGTTGGGACGCGGTTCCCGGGGCCACGTCCTACCAGGTTCTGGCGGATCCGACCGGCCTCACGTGCACCACACCGACGACCTCATGCGTGTTCGACACCTTGCCGGTTCGCACCACCTACACATTCACGGTGACCGCCTCGGACGCGACAACCGTCAGCGTCGCGTCGGTCCCCAGTGCACCGGTGCGACTGCGGGCCCTGCTGTCCGAACCGATCTTCGCCTCGGACAAGGTGCTCGTCGGGCGTTCCGTGCGCGGTCGCAAGATCTGGGCCGTGCGCCAAGGCAATCCGCTGGCCGTCGACGTCCTGCTCAGCGTGGGTCAGATGCACGGAAGCGAACCCGCCGGCCTGCGGGTCACCGACCGCCTTCGCGCCAAGACCGTGCCCGCCGACGCCGACTACCAGCTCTGGACCATCCGCAGCATGAATCCCGACGGTGCCGCGCGCGGCAACCGCTACAACGCCCGCGGGGTGGACCTCAACCGCAACTTCCCCGGGACGTGGTCGTCGGGACAGTACCGCTCCGGCCGGGGGCCCGGCAGTGAGCCCGAGACCCGGGCCATGATGCGTTTCCTCAAGCGCCTCAAGCCCACCGGGGTGCTCAGCTTCCACCAGCCGTGGGACACCGTCCTGAGCGTGTGCGACCAGCGATCGGCCTACTGGGTGCGTCGGACGGCGCAACTGATCGGCCTGCGACAGCCCGGGCGTCCCAGTGATTGCGGGCGTTGGCTGCCGGGCACGATGAACCGCTGGACCGCCCGTAACACGCAGAGCTGGTTCGTCACCGTCGAGCTCGCGCCGAGCCACCGACTCGGTGCGCAGGTGCGCAAGTCCGCCTCGGCGGTGGTCAGGCTCGCCGAAGAGATGGCGGCGGACAGCGGTCCGGCCCTCGGGATGGCATCGGGCTGACGGTGCGCGGGTTCTCCCGTTGCGGGCCTGTGTCGCAGTAGTGTGGCCGCATGACGCAGACACCCGAGCCCGAATCCGACGCGACGCCCCCCGAGAGCAGCAGCGTCCCGCCCCCTCCGCCCAGCACCAGCGTCCCGCCCCCACCGCCGAGCAGCAGCGTCCCCCCGCCGCCGCCCGCGCCGGAGTCCTCGACCCCGGCACCTGAAGCGGCGACCCCTGTGCCCCCGCCCGCGGCCCCGGCCTCCCCGCCGCCTCCGCCGGCGCCCATCTCGCCGGCAGCCGCTGCCGGCGTGCCGACCTTCCCGGACGGAAAGCCCATGGTCGACGCCCAGGGTCGGCCCGCCTCGCCCAAGTCGCGACTGGCCGCGGCGCTGCTGGCGTTCTTCCTCGGCGGCTTGGGAGTCCACCGCTTCTACGTCGGGAAGATCGGCACCGGGATCGCCATCATCCTGACGATCGGTGGCTTCTTCGGAATCTGGCCATTGATCGACCTGATCATGATCCTGGTCGGCTCCTTCAAGGACAAGCAGGAGCGCTACGTAGCCAACTGGTAGACGAGCGGTCGGGCGCGGTTACCCTACGAGAGTGGCCGATCTGGAGCTCTCCGACCAAGTGACCGCGCTCGACAGCACCCTGAAGCAGATCGAGGCGGTGCTGGACATGTCCGCGCTCGCCGACGAGATCGCGGATCTGGAGCAGCAGGCCTCGGCGCCAGATCTCTGGGACGACCAGGAGCTCGCGCAGAAAGTCACGTCCCGGCTCTCCTTCCTGCAGCAGGAGCAGCGGCGCGTGCTCGCCCTTCGCCAGCGCGTCGACGACCTGCCGGTGCTCATCGAACTCGCGCAGGACGAGGACGATGCCGCCTCGCTGGAGGAGGCCGCTCGCGAGGTGGAGGTCCTGCACACCGAGATCGGCGAGCTCGAGGTGCGGACGCTGCTGTCCGGGGAGTACGACGAACGCGAGGCGCTGGTCTCCATCCGCTCCGGTGCAGGTGGGGTGGACGCGGCCGACTGGGCGGAGATGCTGCTTCGCATGTACAGCCGCTACTGCGAGCGGCACGGCTGGTCCACGGAGGTCTACGAGACCTCGTACGCCGAGGAGGCGGGCATCAAGTCGGCCACCTTCGCCGTGAAGGCCCCGTTCGCGTACGGCACCCTCTCCGTCGAGCAGGGCACACACCGGCTCGTACGCATCTCGCCGTTCGACAACCAGGGGCGCAGGCAGACATCGTTCGCCGAGGTCGAGGTGATCCCGGTGGTCGAGAAGACGGAGAGCATCGAGATCCCCGAGGACGAGTTGCGCGTAGACGTCTACCGGTCCTCGGGGCCCGGCGGTCAGGGTGTGAACACGACCGACTCCGCGGTGCGCCTGACCCACCTGCCCACCGGCATCGTGGTGAGCTGCCAGAACGAGCGGTCTCAGTTGCAGAACAAGGCCACGGCGATGGCGGTGCTGCAGGCGAAACTGCTCGAACGCCGGCGTCAGGAGGAGCAGGCCAAGATCGACGCTCTGAAGGGGGAGTCGTCGGGATCGTGGGGCAACCAGATGCGTTCCTACGTCCTTCACCCCTACCAGATGGTCAAAGACCTGCGCACCGAGGTCGAGACGGGGAACACCACGGCCGTCCTCGACGGCGAGATCGACGAGTTCGTCGAGGCCGGCATCCGCTGGCGCCGTCAGCAGGCATCGGCGAACTGACGCTCGGTTCCCGGGTCACCTGGGGCGGACAGGTGGCGAGAACCGCACTCTGGTCATGAATCTGCCATCTTCGTGAGTCTCCCCGGACGTACTTGCGCCATTCATCCCTACTTCTGCCGCAGGAAAGTGGCAGCGCGGGGACCGGTTCGCCCTTCCCACGGCGGTTTCGCGACCGGTCCCTGACTGGAGGGGTCAGGGGCGTACCGGCAGCGGGGCCACCCGACCCGCCGGGAGCGGCTGAACGGGGGAGGCGGGTCCGGTGCCTACACTGAAAGGCAGTCGGCCAGCAGGGTGGGAAATCTGTGATCACGTTCGAGCGCGTCACCAAGCGCTACGACAAGCGCAACCGGCCGGCGCTGCAGGACATCTCTCTTGACATCCAGCCGGGGGAGTTCGTCTTCCTCGTCGGCGCCTCGGGTTCGGGGAAGTCGACGTTCCTGCGCCTGATCCTGCGCGAGGAGAGAGCCACCACCGGCCGAGTCATCGTGTCCGGTCGCGACGTGGGCAAACTCTCGCGCTGGAAGGTCCCGCAGTTGCGCCGTGGGATGGGGGCGGTGTTCCAGGATTTCCGGCTGCTGCAGAGCAAGACCGTCTATCAGAACGTGGCGTTCACCCTGCAGGTCCTGGGGCGCAAGAACTCCGCGATCGAACGGGCCGTGCCGGAGGTGCTCGACCTCGTCGGGCTGGCGGACAAGATGCAGCGCTACCCGCATCAACTGTCCGGCGGTGAGCAACAGCGGGTCGCGATCGCGAGGGCCTTCGTCAACCGCCCGCCCTTGCTGCTGGCCGACGAGCCGACAGGCAACCTCGACCCGGCCACCAGCGTCGGGATCATGAAGCTGCTCGACCGCATCAACCGGGTCGGCACGACGGTGCTCATGGCCACACATGACGCGGCCATCGTCGACCAGATGCGCAAGCGCGTGGTGGAGCTCGATGCCGGGCAGATGGTCCGCGACGAGGCGCGTGGTGTCTACGGACAGGACCACCAGCCGTGAAACTTCGATTCATCCTCAGCGAGACGTTCCAGGGTCTGCGTCGCAACCTCACGATGACCTTCGCGGTCATCATCACGGTGGCGGTGTCGTTGACGCTGTTCGGTGCGGGGCTGCTCGTGCGCGCCCAGGTCGACTCGATGAAGGACTACTGGTACGACCGGGTCGAGGTGTCGATCTTCCTGTGCGGCGCCAGTTCGTCGGTGCCGGCATGCTCGCTGGGGGCGGTGACCCCCGAGGTGCGGGCGCAGATCGAGCAGGAGCTCAACGCCCTGCGACCCCTTGTGCAGGAGATCTACTACGAGTCCAAGGAGGAGGCCTACCAGCGCTTCCTCGAGCAGTTCAAGGACTCGCCGGTCACCCAGAACGTGACCCCCGACGCGTTGCCCGAGTCCTTCCGCGTCAAGTTGTCCGACCCCACCAAGTACGAGGTGATCGCGGCGGCGTTCGAAGGCAGACCCGGGGTGGAACAGGTCCAGGACCAGCGGCAGCTCTTGGACCGGTTCTTCAAACTGCTCAACGGTCTGCAGGTGATCGCCCTGTCCGTGGCCGTAGCGATGCTGGTGGTGACGGCGTTGCTCGTGGTGAACACGATCCGGGTGGCCGCGCACGCCCGGCGACGTGAGGTGGGCATCATGCGGCTGGTCGGGGCGAGCAACTTCATGATCCGCATGCCGTTCCTTCTCGAGGCGGCGGTATCGGCCGCGATCGGCGGGCTGATCGCGGTGGCCGCCATCGTCGCGGCGAAGGTGTTCCTCATCGACGAGGTGCTCGCGCCCTCGTACCAGTTCACGGCCTTCGTATCCTGGGATCAGATCATCGTGATCCTCCCGATCATCTTCATCACCGGAATTGTGATTGCGATGATTGCAGCCGGACTCACATTGCGCCGATATCTGAAAGTGTGAAGGTACCCTTGAGCATGCCCAGTTCGTCCCGAAGTGACCGGCGGGGGGTCCGCATCGCGGCCGCGACGCTGGCGCTCGGGGTTGCGGCGGGCATGGCGGCCTTCCCGGCGCACTCCGACGACATCAACGAGCAGGTCGCAGACGCCTCAGACGATCTGGCCCGCGCCGACGCCAAGGTGGACGCCGCGCTCAAGCAACTCGAGAATGCGCGCGAGCAACTGCCTCAGGCACGCCAGGAACTCGCCGCCGCGCAGTCGGAACTGACGCAGGCACAACAGCGCAAGTCCGCAGCCGACGTCAAGGTTGCCGAGGCGATCGCGAAGGTCGCGAAGGCAAAGCAGGAGATCGCTGAGACGGAGCAGCAGATCGCCTACCTGGAGCAGCGCATCGGCCGGATGGCGCGCGAGGTGTATCAGCAGGGCGGGCAGATCTCGGAGGTCGAGATCCTGCTCGACTCTTCGGATCCGGGCGATTTCGCGGCCAGGCTCGAGGCTCTGCGCAGCATCGCCCAGGACAACAACGACACCATGACCGACCTCGACGACGCGAAGGCCCAGTTGCAGACGCGACTTGCGGGTCTGCGCATCCTGGAGGAGAAGGCCGAAGAGGCGCAGGCCGAGGCCCAGCAGGAGGTCGAGAAGGCCGCCGCCGCGAAGGCCCGCGCCGATGCCGCCAAGGCGAAGATCGACGAACTCGTCGCCGCGCGCAGCTCCGCTCTGCGGGACGCCCGGGAGCGCAAGTCGGAGGTCCGCAAGCAGTACAACCAGCTGAAGGCCGAGCAGGCGCGCATAGCCGCCATCGCCCGCGCAGCCGCGGCCAAAGCCGCGAGTGGGCAGTCCGGCGTGCCGGTCAACATCGGTCCCGGCGGCCTGGCCTGGCCGGCGCCGGGCGCGCCGGTTTCCGGCAACGTCGGACCACGCATCCACCCGGTGTACGGGTACCGCTCCTGCCACACCGGCACCGACATCGGCGCCGGCGGCGGTTCCCCGATCCTGGCTGCCGAGGACGGCGTGGTCGTGTCCATCCAGAACGGCGGTCCCTACGGACTCCACACACTGATCCAGCACGGATCGGGTATCTCCACGATGTACGCCCACCAGTCGTCGACCTCGGTGAGTGTCGGTCAGAAGGTCAAGAAGGGCCAGGTCATCGGCCAGGTCGGATCGACGGGGTGGTCGACCGGCCCGCACCTGCACTTCGAGGTTCACGTCAACGGCACCCCGTACGACCCCATGGGCTGGTTCGGCGGGACCAAGGGCCCGGTGGGGTGCTGACCTGATGGTCAAGGAGAGGGGCCGCAAGGTCATCGCGGTGAACCGTCGTGCGCGTCATGACTACGCGATCGAGGACACCTGGGAAGCGGGGATCGTGCTGCAGGGCACGGAGGTCAAGTCTCTGCGCGCGGGCCGGGCGTCGCTGGTCGACGGGTATGCCGAGGTGCGCAACGGCGAGGTGTGGCTGGTCAACGTCCACATCCCCGAGTACGACCAGGGAACGTGGACCAACCATGAGCCGCGCCGGCCTCGCAAACTCCTGCTGCACGACTACGAGATCAACCGGCTGATCGGCAAGCTCAAGCAGAGCGGTCTGACGCTGGTCCCGATGCAGCTCTACTTCTCCGACGGCAAGGCCAAGATTGAGATCGGCCTGGGTCGGGGCAAGAAGAGCCACGACAAGCGGCAGGACATCGCCGCCCGTGAGGCCAAGCGTGACGCCGAGCGGGCGGTCGCCGCAGCGCGTCGCCGTGCTCACTGACGCCGATCTGCCCGGGCTCTGGAGTGAACTCGGGATCCCGGGGGCCATCGACGTTCACACGCACTTCCTCCCAGCGCCGGTCATGCGCGCTGTGTGGTCCTACTTCGACGAGGCGGAGGCGAACTACGGGGTTGCCTGGCCCATCACCTACCGCTGGCAGGACGACGAACGCCTTTCCCACCTGCGGGAGATGGGAGTTCTGCGATTCACCTCGCTGGTCTACGCTCACAAGCCCGGTATGGCTTCCTGGCTCAATGACTGGGCTCTTGATTTCGCGGCCGATGTGCCGGACTGCCTGCCCACGGCGACGTTCTACCCGGAGAGTTCCGCCGGCGAGTATGTCTCCTCTGCGCTCGAGCGCGGGGCGCGGGTGTTCAAGGTCCATGTGCAGGTCGGCGACTTCGATCCCCGCGACCGGCTGTTGGACCAGGTCTGGGGTTGCCTGGCCGACGCAGGTGTTCCCATCGTCGTCCATTGCGGGTCAGCCCCTTTGCCGGGGCGGTTCACCGGCGTGGAGCCCATCGGGGAAGTAGCACGACGGTTCCCGGGGTTGCGCCTCATCGTCGCGCATCTCGGGGCGGGTGAGTTCGCGGAGTTCCTGCGCATGGCACGGACCCGGCCGAACACGTGGCTGGACACCACGATGGGACTTACGGGCTTCATGCAGGAAATGCGGCCGTTCCCTGCTGACTTGATGCCCTCGCTGAGGGCCGCTGCCGGCGACGGGCAGGTGTTGTTCGGATCGGACTTCCCCAACATCCCGTACAGCTACGCGCACCAGGTGGAGGTGCTCCTCGACGCCGGGCTGGACATGCCCGAGATCCTTTGGGGTGCCCCGGCGCGGCTGTTCGCAGTGGACAGCGGGTGACCGCGGCTTTGGGTGAAGATGTGGCACGTGAGGTGCAACATTCTCACCGGAAGGTGGCTGGGGTTCGGCCGGGGGGTTTTGGGTGAAGATGCGGCACGTGAGGTGCAACATTCTCACCGGAAGGCGGCTGGGGTTCGGCCGGGGGGCTTTGGGTGAAGATGCGGCACGTGAGGTGCAACATTCTCACCGGAAGGTGGCTGGGGTTCGGCCGGGGGGTTTTGGGTGAAGATGCGGCACGTGAGGTGCAACATTCTCACCGGAAGGTGGCTGGGGTTCGGCCGGGGGGCTTTGGGTGAAGATGTGGCACGTGAGGTGCAACATTCTCACCGGAAGGTGGCTGGGGTTCGGCCGGGGGGCTTTGGGTGAAGATGTGGCACGTGAGGTGCAACATTCTCACCGGAAGGCGCCGCAGCATCAGGATCGCGCGCCCCGCAGGTGCCTCGACAGGTCCGTCCGCAGCGTCGTGACCGCATCGGCCACGTAGTTCTGGCGCATCCGCCACGGTGCGCGTGGACCCTGCTTCGGAAACGAGCCGGCGGCCCGCTGGATGTATCCCGACTGCATCTCCATCAGCGGCTGCGGCGTCAGGTCCTCCGGCGGCTCCGGCACGACCTGTGCGTAACCCATCTCCCGCATCCAGTTGAGGACCTTGCACACCAGCCGTGACGTCAGGTCCGCTCGAAGGGTCCACGAGGCGTTGGTGTAACCCACCGCGATGGCGAAATTCGGCAATCCGGTGATCATCGCGCCGAGCAGCACGAACTGATTCGGCAGGTCGACTGGCACACCGTCGACGGTGGGCTCCACTCCGCCGTTGAGCAGCATCTTCAGCCCTGTTGCCGTGACGATGATGTCCGCGGGCAGCACCTGACCGGATTCGAGGCGAACGCCCTCGGGCACGAACCGGTCGATCCGCGCGGTCACCACATCGGCCTTGCCAGTCGTTATGGTGCGGAACAAGTCGCCGTCGGGAGCCACACAGACCCGCTGATCCCACACGTTGTAGGTCGGGGTGAAGTGCTCATCGACGAGCCGTTCGTCGCCGAGTTGTTTGACCGCTATTCCACGCAGGAGCTTCGCCGCGCTGTGCGGGAAGCGCCGTGTGTACCGGTAGAAGGCCGTGCTCAGCCCGATGTTCTTGGCGCGGATGAGGCGGTGTGCGGCACGGTCGGGGAGGTGTCGGCGGGTGAAGTCGGCGACGGGGTCCGTGCGAGGCAGGGCGCTTATCCAGGTCGGGGAGCGCTGCAGCATCGTGATGTGCGCTGCGTCCGGGGCCATGGCGGGGATCAGCGTTACTGCGGTCGCGCCCGAGCCGATGACCACCACGCGCTTGTTCCGGTAATCGAGGTCGTCGGGCCAGAACTGCGGGTGGACGATTGTTCCGCGGAAGTCGTCGACGCCCTCGAAGTCCGGGAGGTAGGCCTCGTCGTAGTCGTAGTAGCCCGCGCACGAGTAGAGGAAGTTCGCGGTCACCGTGCGGCCTTCGGCCAAGGTCACGGTCCAGGTCGCGGACCGCGTGTCGAAATCGGCGCCGACCACCTTGCTGTCGAACTGGATGTGCGAGTCGATCCCGAACTCGGCGGCTGTGTCCTCGATGTACTTCTTGATCGCCGGGCCGTCGGCCAGGGACATCTGGTCGCGCCACGGCCGGAACGGGAACCCGAAGGTGTACAGATCCGAGTCCGAGCGGATGCCCGGGTACCGGAAGAGATCCCACGTGCCGCCGATGGCGCTGCGGGCCTCCAGGATCGTGTACGACAGGCCTGGGCACTGCATCTGCAGGTGGTATGCGGCGTCGATGCCCGAGAGCCCGGCCCCGATCACGACGACGTCGTAGTCCCGCTGCATGGGTCCAGTGTGACCGACCCGTGTGCGCGCGGGAATGTCGCAGGGGGGAGGTGGCGTTTCAAGTGCATGGACCGGTGTCGCAAGGTGCCGGTACGGTGTAGATACAACTAAACAGGGGGTGAACGGTTTCGACAGCGGATGTGCTGACGAGAGAAGCGGGCTGAGGACGACGGTCATCTCATGAACGATCCGTCAAAATCACAAGTGCCGATTCCAAGCGCACTGACTTCGCCCTCGCTGCCTAAGCGAGCGTGAGTCCGTCGGCCTGAGGGTGCCTTCCCCTCAGTTCCCGGCGTCATTCAGAAGGCTTGCTGAGCGCCTCGATCACGGAGGCGTGAGGGACTCCAAACAGTGATGTAGGCCGTGTTGGCGGATGGGTCGCACGAACCCGCCAGGCCGAATGCACCACACCGCGACTGCGCCCGGAGAAGGCTCCGATTCGCACCGTTGGACCCGGGTTCGATTCCCGGCACCTCCACAAGCAAGATGAAGGACCCCACCATGCTTGGGGGGTCCTTCATCTTTGTTCGGGTTTGTTACGGCGGGAAGCGGGAGGAGCGTCCCGGAGGGGCGCGACGGATCCCGGCACCTCCACAACACAACAGCACGATGGACCCCCAAGGCCGTGGGGGTCCATCGTGCTGTGGCGACACCAGGTCGTTATGCACACCGATCGACTGACCCTTCCGCGCAGGTCCTTCCATCGATCCACGTTGCCCCAACGAGGTTCGCGTCTGTCAGATCTGCGCCGGTCAGGTTCGCGCCGACCAGGTTCGCGCCGGTGAGATTCGCGCGCGTGAGAACCGCCCTCTGGGCCCGTGCGTTGTCCAGGTTGGCGCCGGACAGATCTGCGCCGGTCAGGTTCGCGCCGACCAGGTTCGCGTAGGCGAGGTGTCCGCCCGCCAGATTCGCACCGGCCAGGTTCGCGCGAGGGCCGACGAGGTAGCCACGGCTCAGTCGCCACTCCTTCGGCATCGCCTCGGGCTCGCCGGTGATGCCGCCGGAGGTCGCCGCGGTGAGGTCGGTGCCGGTGAGGTCCACCCCGGTCAGGTCGATCCCCGCCAGATTCGCACCGGCCAGGTTCGCGCCAGGGCCGACGATGTAGCCCCGGCTCAGCCGCCAGCTCCTCGGGAGGCCCACGGGACCACCGGTGATCCCCCCGGAGGTCACCCCGGTCAGTGTCGTGCCCGTCAGGTCCACCCCGGTCAGGTCGATCCCCGCCAGGTTCGCTCCAGTCAGGTTTGCCCCCGGGCCGACGAGGTAGCCACGGATGAGTCGCCAGCCGGCCGCCAGCCGGGGGCCACCGGAGATACCTCCGGAGGTGACCCCTCCGAGGTTGGCGGTCGACAGTTTGGTGCCGGCCAGGCGGGTCCTTCGCAACTCGGCTACTGCTGCGTGGTGTGTACGCCCGGTGTCCTGGGTCCTCGACGCGATCCTGATCCTCGCCGGCCGCTTCTACTACGACTTCCCGAGGTAGGCGCGATCCTGTAACCACCTGACAGCGTCATCGGGCCTCATCGGGCGGGCCCAGAAGAACCCTTGGGCGAACAGTCCTCCGAGCTCCCCGAGCGCATCGAGTTGCCCCTGAGTCTCAACACCTTCGGCGATGACGTCGAGGCCCAAGGACTGGGCCATCTTCAGGATCGCGTCGACGATGGGCCGGTCGAAGGCGTCCTCCGCCCCTCCGAGGCCGCTCACGAAGGCGCGGTCGATCTTCAGCGTCGTGACAGGCAGTCGCTTGAGGTAGGCCAACGACGAGTAGCCGGTGCCGAAGTCGTCCACGGCCAGGCTCACACCGAGTCGGCGCAGCCGGGCCAGGACGTCGAGCACCGGATCGAGGTCGTTCATGACCGCGGACTCGGTGATCTCCAACTGCAGCGCTGTGGCCGGAACCCCAGATTCGCGCAGTGCGTGCTCCACCTCGTCCACCAGCGTGGGGGACAGCAGTTGCCGTGACGAGATGTTGACCGCCACCCAGACGTCGGTGTGCCCGGACTCGGTACGCCAATCGTGCAGATCCGCCAAGGCGGCGCCGAGGACCCACTCCCCGATGGGGGCGATGAGTCCGGTTTCCTCCGCCGCGGGGATGAACAGCCCGGGCGCGACGAGCCCGCGATCCGGGTCCTCCCAGCGGACGAGCGCCTCCATGCCGATCGTGCGTCCGGTCGCGATGTCCAGGACCGGTTGATAGACCACTCGGAACTCGTCATGCTCCAGGGCGCGCCGCAGACCGACCGCGTCCAGCAATCGCTCGTTGGCCTGCCGATGCATCGCCTCGTCGAATCTGACCACCTGATTGCGGCCGTGCTCCTTGGCGCGGTACATGGCGACGTCGGCGTCCCGCAGCAGGGTCTGAGGTGTGGATGAGGGCTTGGCAACCGCCACCCCGACGCTGGCGGTCACCGTGACCTCCCGGTCATCGGACACGAAGGACTGACGCAGCGAAGCCGTGATCCGGCCGGCGATCGCGGTCACCTCCTCCTCGGAAACGTCCTCGCACATCACGACGAACTCGTCGCCACCGAAGCGCGCCAGGGTGTCGCCGGATCGCACGGCCGCTTTGAGGCGCTGGGCCACATTGATGAGCAGTTCGTCACCCGCGTGGTGACCGAGGCTGTCGTTGACGACCTTGAACAGGTCGAGGTCGAGGAACATCACCACGACCATCCCGCGCATCCGACTCGAGCGCGCCAGTGCCTGTTCGATGCGGTCGTTGAGCAGCACGCGGTTGGGCAGGCCGGTGAGTGGATCGTGCAGCGACTGGTGCTCCTGGTGCCGGGACATCTCTGCTGTCTTCTGCACCGCGAGCAGTGGCAACAGGAGCAGTGGCAGCATCGTCCACGAGTAGGGGTACGCCACGGCGACGATGGCGATCAGCGGGGACAGTGCCAGGACGGCCAGCGTGGAGACCGTGTAGAACCAGAACTCGTCGGAGAAGTCGTCCCACCAGGAGACGCCCTCGTCGGCAGCCAGGCCGGCGACCAGGGCGAGGTTGACGAGGTGGTACACGACCCAGGAGACGGCGATCCACCACAGGTCAGAGGCGGACATGTCCAGCAGGGGGGCCGTCGGGCTCGGTGTCACCCCGGCGATCACCATCACCATCCAGGCCGCGGCCAGGCTGCACATGTACTGACCGGTGTTGAACAGCAACTTCCACAGCGGCTTGCGCTGGAGGATCTCGGACAGCACGACCGAGCTGGCGTAGAGCAGGACCGCTGCATACAGTCCCCACAGGTACATGGCCGCGAAGACGAAGGCCAACGAGATCGAGACCGGGTTGCCGGTGAGCCTGGTCATAACGATCGGGCGCAGTTCGCTGAAGACCAGGATCGCGGCGATCATGGCCAGTGGCTCGCCCATCAGGCGAAGGTCCGAAGGCGTCAGCCGGACGATCGACAGGACGACCACTGCCCACCCGACCCACGTGCAGGCGTGCCACACCGCGGCGAAGACGCTCGGCCGCCACAACGAGGGGTGTGCGGGAACCGGCGAGGTCATTGTCGAACACCTCCCCTCGCTATGTGCAGAACCTACCGGCGTCTGCCGGTGCGTTCCTGCTGAGGCCGCGAGTCAATGGCTGCTCCGATCGGGGCGGTGGGCAGGTGAATGCGCCCGGACGAGCCGATGATGGTCATGTGTTGTTCACAGCGCTCGTGGTCGCCGGTATCGCTGGCTGTCCGGTGTTCCCTGCCGACAACTACTGGAACGCGCCGGTCTCCGGGCTGCCAGTGCATCCGTCCTCGCTGCAGTGGGTGGCCAGCATCGGGGACGCCGACCTGCATCCGGATTTCGGTGGGCCGCAGTACGGCATCCCCATCACGATCTCGAAACACAAGCCCCGCACCAAGGTGCGCTTCGACTACGCCGATGAAAGCGATGCGGTCCGCTACCCCTTGCGCCGCTCCACGCGCATCGAGGGGGGCAGCGACCGGCACACCGTGGTCGTGGACGCCCGCCGGTGCCGGCTGTACGAGACCTGGAACACCCGGCGCACGGCCGGTGGTTGGCGTGCGGGGTCCGGCGCGGTGTGGAACCTGCGTTCCAACGCCCTGCGTCCGGCTGGATGGACGTCGGCGGATGCGGCGGGGCTGCCGATCCTCCCCGGTCTGCTTCGATGGTCCGAGGTCCGAGCAGGCTCGGTGGACCATGCGATCCGTTTTACGGCACCCACCACCGCCCCGCGGTACCTGTGGCCGGCACGGCATGAGGCAGGCTCGGACCCGACGGCGCCGCCGATGGGTGCGCGCTTCCGGCTGGTGTCCGGATTCGACACCGCAGGCTTCTCGCCAGCCACCCGCACGGTTCTGGAAGCGATGAAGACCTACGGTCTCGTGCTGGCCGACAACGGGTCGCCCTGGTACTTCCAGGGCGAGCGCACACCCAAGTGGCCGCAGCGGTTGATCGAGGAGCTGAAGAGTGTGCCCAGCAGTGCTTTCGAGGCCGTGGACACCTCGGAAATGAAGCTCTCAGAGGGATCTGCGCGCGCTCGGTGACGCAGAGTGATCGTCGGCATGGCGCGCTCCTCACCCGAACGTGTCCAATTCGCGAACGCGTCGTCGCGCCGCCCCGGATTCCTGCTGCCGCCGACTTAGTGTGTTCTGCGGGAGGGTCCCACTTTCGCAAGAAGGAGAATCATGAGCATCACTCGCAAGGTTCTGGCGGTTGGTACCACTGCAGCGCTCACTGGCGGAGCCCTGTTCATGGGTGCGGGCGCGGCCACTGCGGCCAATGACCCCGGCTTCACCAAGGTCAAGGCGCCCAAGAGCGTCACGGCCGGCCAGACCTTCATCATCAAGTGCAAGCTCGACACCACGCTCAACAACTGGACCGGTGCCGACGCCGAACTGCTGGAGAAGGGCGCGACGATCAACGCGCACCGGACCGTGTCGTCCAACGGCGACTGCAGCATGCACGTCGTGCTCAACGCGACGGGCAAGCGCAAGGTCCGCGTCGTGGTCGAGCAGAACCTCGGCGCGATCCAGAGCAAGTGGCTGACCATCAACGTCAAGCCCGCTTCCTGACGCATCAGTCCTGAGTAGCGCAGAGCCGCGGAGTCCGATGGGCTTCGCGGCTCTCGCATGTCCGCCATCCACTGGGACTACCGTCGTGGGTGTGGACGCAGACGCCGAACTCGCCCGCAGGCGCGCTCTGACCGAGGATGCTGCGCGTGCCGACAAAGTGGCCCAGCGTCATGCCGCGGGTGGCCGCACGGCACGCGAGAACGTCGCAGCGCTGCTGGACCCCGGCTCCTTCGTCGAGTACGGACGGCTCGCCTCCGCGGCCCAGGAGAAGCGGCTCAACCCCGAGGAGTTGCTCGCACGCAGCCCCGCCGATGGGTTGATCGGGGGGATCGGCGCCATCGCCGGCAGGTCATGCGCGGTCCTGTCGTACGACTACCTGGTGATGGCCGGCACCCAGGGCATCCGGGGTCACCACAAGTCCGACCGACTGCTCGGGCTGATCGAGCAGCTGCGGCTGCCGGTGGTGTTCTTCGCCGAGGGTGGCGGTGGTCGGCCCACCGACACGGACTACCCGGTCGTGTCGGCACTCGACGTGCGTACGTTCGCCCTGTGGGCGGGCCTTTCTGGGCTGGTGCCCCGCATCGCGGTGGTGGCCGGTCATTGCTTCGCGGGCAACGCGGTGATCGCCGCGTCGTCGGACATCCTGATCGCCACAGCGGACGCCACGTTGGGGGTGGCTGGTCCGGCGATGGTGTCGGGGGCGGGTCTGGGGGACTACACACCCGAGCAGTTGGGTCCGTCGGAGGTGATGGCCGCCAACGGCGTGATCGACGTGGTGGTCGATGACGAGACGGCCGCGGTGGACTTCGCCAGGCGCATCGTCGGCCTGTTCGCAGGACCCGGAGTCGACGCAGGGGCCGCCGACCAGCGCCCTTTGCGTTCGGCGCTTCCCGAGCGTGAACGCTCGCCGTACGACGTGCGGCCGATCATCACCACGCTGGCGGACTTCGACTCGGTGGTGTTCCTTCGGGAACGGTTCGCTCCAGAGCTGGTGACAGCCTTGGCGCGCATCGAGGGTCGGCCCGTGGGGGTCTTGGCCAATCAGACGTTGCACATGGCCGGCGCGCTGACTGCCGCGGCAGGCGACAAGGCGGCACGCTTCGTCCAGTTGTGCGACGCACTCGGAGTTCCGCTGATCTCACTGGTCGACACCCCCGGCATCATGGCCGGTCCGGAGGCGGAGCGCACGGCCGTGTTGCGGCACGCATCCCGTCTGCTTGTGGCGACTGCCCGCCTGACTGTCCCACTGATCGGCGTGGTTCTGCGCCGGGGCTACGGGCTCGGGGCCCAAGCCATGCTCGGCGGCAGCACGAAGGAGCCCTTGGCCACACTCGCCTGGCCGTCCGCACACATGGGCCCCATGGGGCTCGAGGGTGCCGTGCGGCTGGCCATGGGCAAGCAACTCGACGCGATCGCCGATCCACAGGAGCGCCAGGAACGGTACCGGCAGGCCACCGACGCGTACCGCGAGCATGTGACGGCGTTCAATGCCGCGCGCGTGTTCGAGATCGACGACGTGATCGACCCCGCCGAGACACGTGGCCTGATCGCGCGGCTGCTCGCCGCGGCGCCTGCGCGACCGAGTGGTCGCCACATCGACACCTGGTGATCAGGCGGCGGTCGGAGTGTGGCTGCCGAGCCTGTCCCGGATCCACCCGGACACCAGGATCGCCACCAGCGCCATCGCGCCGCCGAGGACCGTGTACCCCACGCGCGCCGAGTCCACCGCCGCAGGATCGTCCGCGCCGGACAGCAGCACGATGGCCGGGGTGAGGAAGAAGGAGTACAACCAGTAGCGGGGGCCGGTGGCGGTGAAGACCGCCAGGGTCAGTGCGGCCAGTCCGATGATCGCCAGGGCCGGGCCGGTGGGCACGAGCGAGACGAGGCCGGCAGCGACCGCGCCTCCCAGGACGGTGCCGCCCACCCTCTGCAGCGTGCGCGACATGGTCGCCTGCGGTCCCACCTGCACCACCACGATCAGGGTCATCAGGAGCCACGAGGAGTTGCTCTGCGGCGCCCACGTCAGGACACCCCACGTGGCGATCGCGCAGGTCACTGTGATCACCGCCGTGTATTCGATGGTGTCGGCGCGCGTATTGCGGGGTGGCTTCGGCCTCGTCGCGTTGCGAAGCAGAAGGGGCACGACGATCGCGGGCCAGAACGCGCCGATGGCAAGGGCCAGCATGACGGCGGCGATGTAGTCGCTGTCCAGGCGTTCAGCGGTCGTGGCCCCCACCGTGGGCGGATCGACGAGCAGGTATGACAACCCCAGAAGGATCATGGACATGCCCTTGTGAACACCCCAGCCGGCGGTGATCCCCACTCCGATGCATGCCAGTGCCATCAGCGCCGCGCCCGCAGTCGGTACCAGTCCCGCGACGACGGCGACCGGGCCGAGCAGGGTGATGAGCAGCGCTGCGGTGAGGGCCAGACGCTGGTCGGCCATGAGCGCCACGAGCAGTCCCACCAGTAGGCCGAAGAACGTGATGATCGCCATCCGCGATTCGAGCAGCAGACCGACCATGATCAGGGGTGGAAGGATCGCGGCGGCGAGCAGCATCGCGATCTGTACGCCGCGTGAGCGCTGCGATCCACTCATGGCCCCAGTCTGCCCAGCCGGCGGTTGAGATGAGCGATTGCCGGATCACCGCACGGGTGCTTGTGTGGAGCAGTGACTCCCACACCCATGTTCCCGCTCGGATCGGTGCTCTTCCCGCACATGCCACTGGCCCTGCGGCTGTTCGAGCCGCGCTATCTGCAGATGCTCGCGGGCCTGCTCGAGCAGCCGCAACCGGAGTTCGCGGTGGTCCTCATCGAACGCGGCCACGAGGTAGGCGGCGGCGACCATCGGTTCGGATTGGGGACCATGGCCCGGTTGATCGAGGTGGAGGCTCGCGAGGAGTTCATGGCGATCGTCGCCGTGGGCACGTCGAGGGTGCGGGTGGACGCCTGGCTCCCCGATGGTCCGTACCCGCGTGCCGAGGTGTCCGAGATCGAGGACTTCGTCTGGGATGAAGACCTGCGCGACGAGCGCGACGCGACGGAGTCCCTCGTGCGCGAGGCGCTGATCGTCATGGGGGGTGAGCCGGACGTGGAACTCACCGATGATCCGGTGGGCCGGTGCTGGCAGCTGGCCGCGCTGGCGCCGGTGGGGCCGCTGGACGCGTGGCGGCTGTTGGGCAGTCAGAGTCTGGAAGACCTGATGGGGCTCACCAGGCAGTTGACCTCGGACGCCATCGACACCTTCCGGCTGGACAGCGGGTCAGGCGGATTCGACTGAGAGGGCGATGGGGACCGCCCTCAGTGCCTGGCTGACCGGGCAGTTGTTCTTGGCGTCCTCGGCGGCGGCGGTGAACCCATCGGCATCGAGGCCGGGAACGTCGCCGCGGACATGCAGTCTGATCTCAGTGATCCCGGTGCCGGGCTGGAAGTCCACGTCGGCCCGGGTCTCCAGGCGCGTTGCCGGAGTCCCCGCCTTGGCCAACCCGTTCGACAAAGCCATTGAGAAGCACGCCGAGTGCGCGGCGGCGATCAGCTCCTCGGGGCTGGTCTTGCCGGCGGGCTCCTCGGCCCGGGCGGGCCACGACACGGGGTAGGAGCCCACGCCCGAGGAGTCCATGCTCACCTGCCCGCTTCCTTCGAAGAGAGTGCCGGTCCAGACGGTCGATGCGCTGCGAGTGGTTGCCATGACTCCATGACTATCGCGGATCCGCGGGGCTGTCGACCGGTGACGAACAGGGGCTATGCGCCGCCTGTGAATTCGTGTCACTATGACTGACATGAAAGCGGCACGGCCATACAGGATGCAGGCGCGTGCGCAGTCGGCCGAACTCACCGGTCAGCGCATTCTGCAAGCGGCCGTCGACATCTTTTGGGAGCGGCCGAGGGTGGAGGTCTCCCTCGACGACGTCGCCGATCGCGCGGGCGTGTCCACCCGCACGGTTCTCCGCCGTTTCGGGACCAAGGAGCAACTGCTCACCGCAGCAGCGCAGTGGTCGGGCCGCAGAGTCGAGCAGCAGCGAGGTCAAGCCCCGGTCGGGGACGTGCCGGGCAGCGTGGCTGTGCTGATGGATCACTACGAGGAGTACGGCGAGCGGGTTCTGCGCCTGCTGGCGGCCGAGACAGAGGTACCGGCGTTGACGCCGATCGTCGACGGGGGCCGCGACGTGCACTTGGCCTGGTGCCGGCGCGTGTTCGCCCCCTACCTCGAGCACGGGTCGGCCGTCGACCGAAAGCGTAGGCTCGCGCAGTTCGTGGCGTTGTGCGACGTCTACACGTGGAAACTGCTGCGCCTGGACTCCGGGCTGAGCCGCCCGCAGACCGAACGTGCACTTGTCGAGATGCTCACCCCCCTCACCAAGGAGCAATGATGTCCAGAATCCTCGCGTACACCTCGCCGGCCAAGGGTCACCTCTACCCGGTCACCTCGATCCTGCGGGAGCTGCAGTCCCGTGGTCATGACGTCGAGGTCCGCACGCTCGCCTCCGAGATGGACACCATGAGGGCGCTCGGTTTCCGTGCGGTGCCGGTGGACCCGCGGGTCGAGGCGGTCGCACTGCAGGACTGGCGGCACCGCAGTCCTCAGAAGGCGCTGGCGGCCAGCGTGAGCGCGTTCGTGGAGCGGGCGCCGTTCGACGCGGCGGACCTCGAGCGTGCCATCGAGCAGGAGAATCCGGCGGTGGTCATCGTGGACATCAACTCCTGGGGTGCTCTGGCCGCGGCCGAGAAGTGGGGTGGGCCGTGGGCCGCGTTCTGTCCGTATCCGCTCCCGTTGCCCTCCCGCGAGACACCGCCCTATGGTCCGGGCTTCGCCCCGGCCGGTGGGCCTTTGGGTCGATTGCGTGATGCGGCGCTGCGGCCGGTTGTCGAGGGCACCATGAACCGCAAGATGCTGCCGGGTGTGAATCGCGTTCGTGGCGAGATCGGCCTGCCGGCGATCGGCAGTCTGAGCGACCAATTCCGCCGCCCTCCGCTGTTGCTGTACCTGACCGCCGAGCCCTTCGAGTACCACCGTGACGACTGGCCGGAATCGGTGGTCATGGTGGGCCCGTGCGCATGGGAGCCGCCAGCACACGAGCCGGAGTGGCTGGCGCACATCACGGATCCACTGGTCGTGGTGACGACGTCGTCGGAGTTCCAGGACGACGGCCGGCTCGCGCAGCTGGCGATGGACGCTCTGGCCGATCAGCCTGTGCACGTGGTGGCGACCGTACCGGCCGGCGATCCTGCCACGTTCCGGGTGCCGGCCAACGCCACCGTCGCCGAGTTCGTGCCACATGGGCCGCTGTTCGCGCGCGCCGACGCCGTGATCACCCACGGTGGCATGGGTGCCACGCAGAAGGCGCTGAGTCTCGGGGTGCCCGTGGTGGCGGTGCCGTTCGGTCGCGATCAGCGGGAGGTGGCCCGACGTGTGGTGGTTGCCGACGCGGGGGTGAAGCTGTCGGCCGCCAAGCTCAGCGGCGATCGGCTGCTCGCGGCTGTGCGAACGGCGATGGCCAAACGTGATGGTGCTGCGCGTGTGGCTCGGGGCTATCAGCAGGCTGGCGGGCCACTGGCTGCTGCCGATGCTGTGGAATCGCGCCTGATCGGTGTGTCCTCAGAGCTCTAGGGCGAAGCTCGCTGCCGCTTGGGCGTGCAGGAAGGCCGTAGGGAAGTAGGGGACGCTCACATCCTCTGGGGCCACCAGCAGCTCGATCTCGGTGCACCCTGCGATCACACCCTCAGCCCCCGCGTCCACGAGGTGCTCGATGGCTTGCAGGTACTGTCGCTTGGATTCCGGGGACACGATGCCCTGGACGAGCTCGCTGTAGATCACGTCGTGGATCATCGTGCGGTCCGGCTCCTCCGGGATGAGCACGTGCAGGCCGGCTGTGCGCAGGCGGTCCGCGTAGAACGACTGCTCCATCGTGTACCGGGTACCGAGAAGTGCGACACGATCGACCCCGCGTGCGCGCACTGCATCGGCTGTGGCGTCCGCGATGTGCAGCAAGGGCACGTCGACGGCGGCTTGGATCTGGTCGAACACCTTGTGCATGGTGTTCGTGCACAGCAGTATCGCCTCGGCTCCGCTGTTCTGAAGGTCATGGGCGGCAGCGGCCAGTGTTCGGCCCGCAGTGGCCCAGTCGCCCGCCTCCTGCATCGCCTCGATGTCCGCGAAGTTGAACGACCGGATCACCAGATCGGCGGAGGCGGTGCCGCCCAGGCGCGCTCTGACCTCCTGGTTGATCCATCGCTCGTACTCGATCGACGATTCCCATGACATCCCACCGAGGAGTCCGAGTCTCTTCATGACTGGCAACCCTAGGCTCAGAGCATGTCTGAGCTGCCGCTGGGCTGGCGCACCGACCTCGACGTGCTGACGAGGTCGGGTTCGACGATCACATCGGGCGATGGGCATCTCATTGTGCGGACACCCGCGAACCCCGGCTACTACTGGGGCAACTTCTTGTGCGTCACCGATCCCGGGCTGGCCCGCCGTCCGCAGGAGTGTCTGGCGTTGATGTCGAGGGCGTTTCCGGATGCCGCCCACGTGGCCATCGCCTTGCCCGCTGCCCCCGAAACCTCTCAGTGGGATGGGCTCGGGGTGGACATCGAACATGACGAGGTTCTGGCCTCTGACGAGCCACCTACGGGCCGGGCGCTGCCGACGGGATACAGCTCCCGTCCTCTCTTCGGGGAAGACTGGAAGCAGTCCCTTCGCAACGAGGTGGCCGAGTCCGGAGCCGGCGATGTCGCGGCGTATGTCGATTTCGCCCGCCGCCGGAACGCGTCGCGCCAGTCGATGGTTGCCAACGGCGATGCCTGCTTCTTCGGTGCCTTCTTTGGTGAACAGCTCGTCGCGGAGCTCGGAATCGTGCTGTGCGACGGCCTGGCTCGCTACCAGAGTGTGGCCACTGTGCCCGGGCACCGGAGTCGTGGCCTGGCGTCGCACCTGCTTCAGATGGCGGGGGAGTGGGCACGGGGTCACGGTGCCGACCGTTGGGTGATCGTGGCCGAACCCGGCGCGGACGCGGCCCGCCTGTACCGCGCGTGCGGGATGCGTCCGGTGGACGATTCCTGGCAGGTCTTCCGAGGGGTCATCTGATGGCGACGCGATACAGCGCCGGACTTCTTCCCTGGCGCCGAGGTGAACACGGCGTCCAGATCTTCCTGGTCCACATGGCGGGGCCTTACTGGGCGCACAAGGACGACGGTGCCTGGTCCATCGCCAAGGGCGAGTACGACCCGGAGTTCGAAGACCCGTGGGCCGTCGCCCAGCGCGAGTTCTGCGAGGAGGTGGGTATCCCGGCGCCACCAGGGGAGTCGCGGGACATCGGTGAGCACCGCATGCCCAGCGGCAAGCGTGTACGGGTGTTCCTCGTCGAGACGTCCCAGGACTTGAGATTCGTCTCCAGCAATCTGTTCGAGATGGAGTGGCCACGGGGGTCCGGGACGATCGCCGAGTTCCCGGAGACCGACGACGCGCGATGGTTCGATCTGGAAACCGCTGGGCGCAAACTGGTCTCCGGGCAGGTTCCGATCCTCGATCTGCTGCGCGAGGCGCTGACCTGACGCGGTGTCCAATGGCGCGTCCAGCGACTACACTCCCGCGTATCATCATCCGCTGGGTACCGAAGTCGGGGAGACGCCATGACATCCTGGAAGATCGTCGTCGTCGCGTGTTGTGCCCTAGTGCTCGCAGGGGTGACGCCAGCAGCCGCCAAGTCGGGACCTAAGACCGGCACCTACCGTTCGACCGGTGATATCGAGTTCCGCTTCACGGTCACCAAGGAACAGTGCCGCCTCCCCAAGGGCAAGCTGGTCAACGGCTTCTGCCTGTCCGGTATCGATAAGCCGCAGGCCCCGGTCGATTGCCCGGATGGTGAGGGATACCAGCCCGACTACAGCGACTACCCGAGCTTCCCCTACCTGGCCCGGATTCCCAAGAACGGCAAGGTGAACTGGAGTTCCACCACGTTCTTCGCTAGTGGCGATGAGGCGGGCAAGAACTACTTCTCGATCAAGATCAAGCGCAACGGGACCGCCAAGGGCTGGGTACGGCTCGACAGGGTGTCCACGTGGGGCATCCCCACCACATGCTCCACCGGGAAGTTGAACTTCACGGCAAAGCGTTCATAGCAGCAGCTTGCTGCCCGACCGCCTCTCCTAGCCGGTTTGGGGTGGTGCTCGGGTGCCGGTGGTGGTGATGTGGGGGATGCCGTGGGTCATGGTGATGGTGTAGTGGCCGTGGTGCAGGTCGTGGTGGCATCTGGAGCAGAGCAGGACCAAATTGGCCAGGTCTGTTGTGCCGCCGTGGCGCCAGTGGTGGATGTGGTGGGCCTGGCAGTATCGGGGTGCTTTGCCGCAGCGGATGCAGCCACGGTCTCGTGCGGTCAGGGCCCGCCATTGGTCGTGGTTCGCGGTGCGCTTTCCCCGGGCCAGGGCTAGGGGGACGAAGGATTTGTCGCGGCGGGTGCCCAGGATCACGGAGATGATGGCGGTGCAGGTGATCAGGTCGAGCATCCGGGTACCCAACGCGGAGTCGTCATCCAACACCGCACCGTCGGATGACAGGTCTTCCAGGTCCACCATGACCGACACCTGCGACACGCCCAACGGGTTCTCGTTCGCCGCACCGGCGGTGGTCAGGTCGGTGAGCGCGTCGGCGCGGCGCTGCAGCGGGGTGCGCCGGTCGTCTCGTCCGGTGCGGCCCATCAGGGTGGCCAGGGCGTCGCGTAGCGCGGCCCCGGCGATCGGGTCGAGGTAGCCGTCGAGGCGGAACATGCCGTTGGCGGTCTCCGACAGCGAGATACCGCGTTTTGCGTGGAGGTGTTCGGCGGTGTCGTCGCGGGCTTCGGGACGGCACTGCTCCACCAACAACGTCAGCAGCCGTCGCAACTCGGCCGGTTCCACGGTCTGCGCGATGGTGACCACCTGGGATTCGATGAGATGGAACCTGGTGATCCGCGGCGCCTCGGTGGTGATCACCGCCACATGGGCACTCGAGATGCTGCCGTCCCGGAACGCGGCACTGACTGCCGGCAAATGTTGCAGGGCGTTGCCGCGGGCCACGGTGGCCGACCCGACCGCCGGATTCTGCCCCGTCGCGACCGCGACCATCGTCCCCGTCGTCCCAGCACCCAACACCCGGGAATCGTGGTGCTCATCAGCACATCCGGCGAGTTCGGTGATGGCGGCGTCGATCCGGTTACGCAACACCGCCAACGCTTTCAACGTCCCGGCCCGGGACTCGGCATGCATCAGCTGCGGGTCCGGCAACTCATCGACCAGCGCGTTGATCTCATCCAGCACCGGCGGGTGTTCGGTGGGCAGGTCAGCGGCCAGACCGATACGGCGCTGGACTCTTCGTGAGATCTCGAACACCGCCATCATTCACCCCGCCTTCGTACCTCCATTATCGCACGGGTGTACGACGAACACCAGTACCAAACCGGGGATGTGGACAACAAATTCGGGCGCCTGCTGATCATCGCGCGGTCACCGATCCCACCCCGAAACCGGTAACCGCACAACCAGCCAGCACCCGGAGCCCCGACCCAGGCGGCGAGTGTCACCACAGGTCAAATCCCGACCCCGAAACCCGACCTGCTCGTAGCACTCGACACCGAAGGGCCGGGAGGGGCTGGGGGACGACGGCGGCGGACCGCGGCGCCACTCAGGCGCGGCCGGTCTCGACCCTGGCCATGTGATGCGACCACCGCTCGACGTCCTCGCGCCCTGGTCCGTCGGTCTGCGCGACGACCTGAATCGTGAGGCCGTCGAGCAGTGCCAGGAGTCTCCACGCCGAGGCGCGCGGATCGGCGCAGACGAACTCGCCGGTCTCGGTCCCTTCCCGCAGGATCTGCTCGAGCAGACCCTGCCACCCGCTGTTCAGCTTCGCGGCGATGTCGCGCACCGCCGGGTGCCGCGCCGAGCTGCTCCACGCATCCATCCACCACTGGAACTGCCACGCGTCGCGGGCGGGTTGGAACTCCGAGACGATCGCATCGAGCCGCTGGGTGGGGGTCGCGAGCGCCTCGACCAGGTCCCTCGCGCGCTGGAGGTCCTCGGCGGCGACACGCTCGAAGGCCGCCGCCATCAGGTCGTCATAGCTGTCGAAGTAGTGGTGCATGAGCCCTGTGCTCACCCCGGCCTCGGCGGACACGGTGCGGGTGCTGGACTCGAGCATCCCGTTGCTTCGGATGGCGCGCACAGCCGCAGCGATCAGCGCCTCGCGCCGATCGCTGGCGGACATGTGCACCTGGTTGCTCATCGAGTACCGCTGGGCTCCTGTTGGGTGATGCAGTGGACGTTGCCACCCCCGAGGAGGATCTCACGGCCGGGCACGGTGACGATCTCCCGATCCGGGAAGAGCCGTTTGTACGTGAGAATGGCGTCCTCGTCAT
>WBZL01000629.1_pt1 | contig 39466 bp, 35 predicted proteins | sample 5204291 | NCBI WGS metagenome assembly WBZL01 (sample SAMN12344345, study PRJNA552823) | activated sludge metagenome | biome: Activated sludge suspended growth; feature: Nitrification reactor; material: Wastewater; isolation source: activated sludge from nitrification reactor of wastewater... | reverse complement strand
CCTCAAAAATTGGTAAACCATTTCAATTTGTTTAAGGAAAGTGGCGTTTTGCATACGCCGCTTAAATCACTGCCCAAAAAATTTGTCAACTTATTCTGACGAGACTCCTTAGCTCATGTGCCCATTGCAATAGAATTTGGTGGGAGGAGGCACGCTTCAAATTTCCAAACAGGACCCCGCCTAAAAAAAACGGGTGCGCTTTTTTCATCAGTTCAAACGCCAAGATACTCTTCCCTACCCCAGGCCATCCAGTTAAAGCCAAACCATTACGATGGAACAAGCCATTTTCAGGATCCGGCGCGAGTAACTTGTAGATCAGTGCGCTGGTCAATTCTGGCCGCGCAACATGATAGGCTGGGAGTTGCAAGCGCGGGAAATTACCTACACGCAGCGGTTCCTGCCAGGCTGGAAATTGCGCGCGAAGGGCTTTCTCAAGATTAGGAAGTGCTAACAGGCCATACCAATCAGAAATTTCTTGCAATAAGTCCCCATTCGAAAAATGCAGTTGATACTTAAGGGCCGGTCGTAAAACTTGTGATATTTGAGTTATGTACGGTGTGGGGTCTCGTTTTCCTGAAAGCCAATGTGATACCAAACTCGATGTGATATGGTCTTTATGTGCATCATGACTGCTAATTTTCTCAGCAAATTCTTTATGCGAAAGATCCAGGCTCTCCAGAAGAAACGCCAACCGCCTCCGAAAGAGCGTTGATAAAGGCATGTGTCAGTGGCCCGGGGCGTTGTTCTCCAAGAAAATAATTGCTTCCCAGCCTAAGCAAACCGAGCTATTTTACTGATTTTCAAGTGAATGTCTACCTGAGCGTTCATTAAAATCTGTCAATTTTTCGTGAGGTATGTCAAAGCTTAGGAGTGTTTGGTCAAGCAAGGTCAACTATCCTTGTCCTGCATGCAAAACCTAATTTCTGCTTACCGGTAAGCAAATCTCACTCCAACAGGAGATTTGCAAAGTGTTTAGTAAACCAAATCCTTCCGAAACTCAAAAAGAGCCGACCCTAGCCGAGTTGAAACGCCAGAAAGAGCATTTCATTCAGAAACTGGTTGAAATTCGGCGGAAAGAAAATGATCGCGAGAAGGAAACTTCGTTAAAAATGGAGGATTATGAAGGGTAGTTTGGCCGTTTTCGAGTAAAATTCATTGGATTCACCCTTGCCCGGCCAGGTTTTTACCCAGCCGGGCATTGCTCTCTTTATCAGGATTGTTTTTATACGAACTGCAATGTCTATACTTGATTCCTCTTATTCCCGTGAAGTTGTGCTGTATGCACGTGTGTCCAAAGATGATCAAGCCACCGCCGATCACTTTTCTATTGACGCGCAGTTAGGAGAAATGCGCGAATATGCCGCTGAACATGGTTGGACGGTGGTCGAAGCCTTTGTAGATGATATGACTGGGCAAAAGATGCGCCGCCCCGGTTTGGATGCCGTCAAGGAGATGGCCCAGGCCCGTGGGTTCGACATCCTCCTTGTTCATGAACTATCGCGTTTATCCAGGGCCTCCGTCTACGAAACATTGGAAATCTTTCAGTGGCTGGGCGAACATAATATCGGGTTTGCCTCCGTCAAAGAACCTGATTTCGATTTTGCCGACCCTTCCAAACGTTTTTTCCTCATCTTGCTGTCCGCTTTGAACCAATACTATATTGATCTGTTGCGGGTCCATACCCAAAAAGGAAAACGAGAACGTGCCCGTCAGGGCTTGTATAACGCCTCAATCACGCCTTTTGGATATACCCATACCGGCGGACCACAAGACCCACCGGTGATCGACAAACAAGAAGCGGAAGTGGTGAGAAAGATATTTGAAATGTATGCAGCGGGCAAACGCTCACATCAAGAGATTGCGGAGTATCTCAATACCGCTGGGTTTCGGACGCGCCCCACGCCTAAACAACCCAAAGGCGGCCCGTTTGCCAAAGCCCATATCGCGAAAATCCTGAAAAACCGCTTTTATACCGGCAAAATCGTCTACGGCACACGGAGGCCAAACAAAGCGATGGAGGTTTATCAGGGTCAGCATGAAGCCCTCATTCCGCAGGAACTTTGGGACCGTTGTCAACGCATCCGGGAAGCGCGGCGCGCCAACTCCCGTGCGGTCCAACAACCTTATCGAGTCTATCTGCTCGGAAATCTGGCCGTTTGCGATGTATGTGGGCGAAAACTCCGCAGCCAAGCCGAGAACGAAGTGAGTTATTACCGTGAACTATCCTACCAAAGCGGCCACACCGATTGCCCCAATCGAAAAACGGGAACCCGGACGGGGCCGGTGGATGCGATGATCCATGCACTAATTGACGCGATCCGCCTCCCCCAGGATTGGTTGGAAGAGGTGCTCAAACGGATGGGCGACCAAGAAGAGGTGCGAAGTCTGAGTCACCATCATGAACGCCTGGAAGCGGAACGCAGGCGGTTAAAAATGATGAAAATCCGCGGCGAATTTGACGATGATCCTGACCTCTACAACCGGGAGATGACCCGCATTCGCATCCAGATGGATGCGCTCCCCACCTTCGATGAACTTGAAAACCTGAGGACGACCGTGGCGGCTATTCAAGATTTGCCTGAAACCTGGCCCAAAGCCAGCCCAACCGATCAGCGCGACCTGTTGCGCCTGATGTTCCGGTCCGTGCAGGTAGATGTTCCCAATGGACGGGTTGTCGCGGTCACCCCACAAGCCGTGTTTATTCCAATCCTGCGGGAAGTTCCTCTGTTGGAAGAAAGGGAATTCGGCGTTTTTGTCCCCGTTTGGCCCCCGGAAAAAGTGAAAGCAGAGCCACAACCCCATCACGTGAGCTTACCGGCCCTGCCTCGGGTCGAGCCGAACGCACTTGCTTCTGGCCTGCTCCCTTTTCTGGACAGGAATCCCCTCCAACCCCAACCCGAAACCCGGCTGGCTACCGGACTAAAGCGCGCCATGGAAGCAGTAAAAGCCCATGGACAAGAACCGGAGATGGTGATCCAACCCTCAACCAATGGACATGACATGCTCCCAGTTGATTTGAGTAAATGGCCGCTTGCGACAGAAATGAAACTTCCTCCCCCTGAAATCCTGACTCGCCCTGAGGAGAGTATTGATGTTTTAGCCACTCAGTTTTGGGTGTGGGAGCGCCTGGCCGAAGGAAAATTTGCGGAGGCAGAAGCCTTGCTGGATAAGGCTTGGCGGGTGCTGACCCCTGGCGGCACCTGGTACGCGCAGGAGATGCTGCCTCTTGAAATGCCCGCCCATTGGGTCTTCCGATTTTTCCCCTCAGCATGGGGATGGGCGAAGGAATTCACCTGGAATTTTCATACCCTCCATGCCCGCTTGCAAGGGACAGGCTTTACCCCTCAAGCCACGCGCCACGTGTATTTTCAACCAATCACCATTTCAACCGCCCTCGCCTTCGCACAGCAACGCCCTACCCTATTGGCAAACATTCCCGATCGGGATTACCAACATGGCTTGCGTCAGTTGGAACACTTATCCAGTACCCACGCGCCAGAGACGATCTTGAGTTCCGAAGTAGCCATCGTCGAATTTTGGGGCCAGAAAATTACCCACGAAATGTTCAATCAACCTAGGTGGGGGCAAGATGATTAAAGAAAAACGCTCCGAAAATCGGGTGGCCTTGTATGCGCGGGTGTCATCCGAGGAACAGGCAGGCCGTGACCACTTTTCGCTTGCCGCCCAGTTTAATGAAATGCGAGAATACGCCGCGCGCCGGGGTTGGAAGGTCATAGCCGAATTTGTGGATGAGGGGATTTCTGGGGAAAAATGGGAACGGCCCGGCTTGGAAGCCTTGCTGGCCCTGGCCAAAGATGGCGGCTTCGACGTCCTTCTGGTTCATGAGCTTTCGCGTCTCTCGCGGTCGCTGTTTCACACCCTGGAAATCTTCGACCTCCTGGGGCTTCATCGGCTGGGGTTCGCGTCCGTGCGTGATCCCAATTTCAACTTTGCCGACCCCACCCAACGCTTGTTTTTGACGATTCTCGCGGCCATCAACCAGTATTATTTGGATGTCCTTCGCATGCACGTGCGGAAATCCAAACGCCAACGTGCCAAGGCTGGCTTGTATAATGCTTCGATGGTGCCCTTCGGCTATCGGCTGGCTGGGAGTCCGAAAGAGCCCCCGGTCATTGTTGTGGAGGAGGCGAAAGCCGTCCAACTGGCTTTTGAGCAATATGCCAGCGGGCGGATGTCACACAACGAAATCGCGCATCTGCTGAATGAGCAAGGCTATCGCACGCGGCCTCTTCCTAGTTATCCGGAGGGACGGCTTTTTTCCAAAGACAATGTGTCGGAAATGCTCAAGAATCCCTTTTACATGGGTAAGGTCAAATACCAGGCTTATAAATCCGACCAGATAGAGATTTATGAGGGTTTACATGAGGCCCTCATCAGCACGGAATTATGGGAGGCTTGTCAAAAGGCTCGCACAAAACGGCGCGCGAGTACCCGCGCGATGCAGAAGCCTTTCCGCATCTATCTGCTTTCCAATCTGGCCCGGTGTGATGTGTGCAAGCGTAGTTTACGCTGTCAGGCTTCGGCCTCTGGGCAAACCTATTACCGCGAAACCTCCGCCGAACGAGGGTATCACGATTGCCCCCATTCCCGGTTAGGCACGCGCACCGAACCGGTGGATGCTTATCTCCATGCCCTCATCGAAAATCTAACCCTCCCAGCCTCCTGGTTGGAGGAAACGGCTACGCGGATGGGCAAGGATGAGGACTTGGATGCGATCCAAAAACGCCGTCGCGAATTAGAAAACCGCCGCCGGAGACTTAAGGAAATGCATCTGGCAGGGGATTTCGAGGAAGATGCCGATTTGTATAAAAGCGAGATGGAACGCATTCGCCGCGAACTCGAAGGCCTGCCCAATTTTGATGATCTGGAAGCCCTGAAAAAAACCTTCACCGCCATTCAGGATTTACCGGAAATCTGGCGGAAAGCCTCCGAGGAAGATCAGCAAGATTTGATTCGCTTGATGCTTCGAGAAGTATACGTAGATGTTCCTGAACAACGCGTCGTTTCGGTCGTGCCCCAGGCCGTATTTATGCCTATCTTCCGCCAAATTCCGCTCTTACAAGAACGCGACTTTGGCGTCTTTGCCCCCGTATGGACGCCTGAACATGTGAATCATACAGGTGAAGAGAACTTTCTCGCCCTGCCTGAACTGCCTCCCATCGGTGAAATCCCTGCTCAACCCGCCGCGGTGCCTTTCCTTTTTGAAAATCCCTTGACGCCTACCCCTGGAACACGTATCGCCCCCGGAATAAGTCACGCCCTGGCTTTAGCCCGGCAAAATGGGGCTGATCCCCGACAGGTCTGGCAAATGGTTCTTCCTAATCAGAACCCGCTTCCTGCGGACCTGCGTAAGTGGCCTAAAGCGGAAAACCGGCACTTTTCTCTGGAAGACCTCCTTTCCTTCACCGGCCATGTCGAGGTTTTGGCCTCACAATTTTTGTTCTGGGACAACGCCCTTTCAACCTCCCCCCAGAATCCTGATGAGTTAGTGAGGCGGATGGGAAGTTTGCTCGCCCGCCATGGGGTTTGGTATATCCAGGAACTGCTCCCGCTGGAGATGCCTGCCCACTGGATGTTTCAAATGTTCCCTTCCTTATGGGCTTGGGCACGGAAACATACCTGGAACCTGTACACGCTCTTCAACCAACTCAAAGCCTTGGGTTTTGACCTGGAGGTCAAGCGGCATGTGTTTTATCAGCCAGTTCAGCTCGATATAGCGGTAAAGCTTGTCAAGAATGGCAGTTTCTTGTTTCAACTTCTCTCAGAAGAAGAATATACAGAAGGATTAAATCGTCTTGAAGCCCTTCAGAAAGAATCTGGTGGCACGTATCTGGTAGGATCAGAAGTGGCAATGTTAGAAGTTTGGGGCCAAAAAAATAACCAGGATTAACTATCAGAAGATCATCCCCCAGCCATTAGACTGGATGTGAATGTTTCTTTAACCAGGTCCATACCGTCTCAAACTCATCCGAGGAGACGATTACTACCGATAAAGTAAACGCCTCCAATTCATCCTGATCAGCCACCAGACGATATTGATTTTGCAATAAGAATATGCCCGTTGCAACAATTCCTGTTCGCTTATTTCCATCTACAAAGGCATGATTGCGGATGATGGAATGGAGGAGAGCGGCCGCCTTAGCAAACAAGTCTGGATAGAGATCGCTTCCCCCAAAAGTCGCCCTGGGCCGCATGACGGCGGATTCTAGTAAGCCAAGATCACGCAAGCCATGACTACCTCCAGTTTCATCGATCAGACGCGCGTGAATGAAAAGAACTTGTTCTATGGTCAGGTACCGGATCATTTCTTCGCAAGGGCTTCTAAGGCTGGCCGGTACTGTTCAATGAACGCGTTTACCTGGTGAGTAAAGTGCTCATCAACCCCCACCTCAGCCAGGGAGGTTTCAAGTGGGCGAATCACAATCCTCCCCCTTTCTCGATCTAACTCGACCGAAACCTCAGACCCCTCCTGCAGGTGTAGATAGTCCAAGGTTTCTTTTGGGATGGAAATGACGGTACTATTTCCGGTTTTGAAAATTTTCCTGAGCATTAATTTCTCCAGATTTGTTCAATCACCATGTACTTACGTTGTAAGTATACTACATCATCCCTATTAGAGCTCAATCAACCCCTCCGATCATCCAAATAAAAAAAGAACCAACCATAACCTCAGGAAAGTTTAATTCAATGGAGATAAAGATGCACTTCTTCAATACGGCCCCCAATCCCATCTGAATCATCCCCAACTAAGTTATGGAGCAATGGGATTATTACAAACGGTTTTGTAGTTCTAGCAGATAGTTAAGGATGTCAGGGTGGAAATCAAACTGGTGCGCCTGAGGTAAGGCTTCTAATAACATACGCTCAATTCAAATGGATGTGGTGATTTTGAATGAGGGAAACAAGATCAACCAGATCGGAATCTGTGCCGCGATCCAGTTTATTCAGCGCAATGCTGTACGGAACAGCCACATGGCTTTCTAGATTCCCAAATTGGCCGATGCGGATGAGACGTTGCTACCTGGTTGCAAAGGGATGAAGCATTCCAGGGGAACCGGCTCGACATGCACTTTCAATTCTCGCGCGATTTGCAAAATGGTCTGATGGAATACGCTGGGTTTTATATCATCCCCGATAAAGTCAATGTCAATTGTCAGACGAGGACTGCCTAACAACGCCAGTGCGCTACCCCAAGCAAAACCAGCTGGGAACCAGGCGGAACGCGCGCCCAATTAATTGTAAAATGGAACGAATTTCGGCGTAATCCATAGGTGCATAGACACCGCCTCGCAATGACGTTTTCGGGTAATTTCTTGGTCCCGTTTTATCCAAATGCGCTTGCCCTGATCTTGCAACCATAACGTTGATGAAAATCGATGAATTGTAGTATGATGAGGGTGGAGGCCGATATGCAAATTTCATTTTCTGTCCCTAACAACACATTCGTAGCACAACCACTCCATACCGTTGTGCAAAAAATTCGCATGTTCGCCGCCCTGGGCATGTACCAGGCTGGGGAACTTTCGATAGGCGCGGCGTGTGAACTGGCTGGTGTGGATCGGTACGCCTTCCTCGATTTTTGCAAACGTGAAGGAGTACAGGTGCAAACCCAAACGCCGGATGAATTAGAAGCTGAGTTCAAAAAAGGCTGACCATGCTCATCGTTGCCGATAGTTCTGCGCTGATTGCGCTGGCAACCTGTCAAGGTTTGGACATTTTATTACAACTATACGATGACGTTAAAGTGCCTCAAGCCGTCTACGATGAAGTCGTCGCACCGAAGAAAGCTATGGCCGAAGTTTTGGCGAGTTTCCTCGCAGGAAGGGTGGAAAAAGTTGATACGACCCATTGGGTGTTAACCGCCGGAGACCTGGGGCAGGGTGAAATTGAGGCCATGGCCCTCTATAAATAATTATCTGCGGACGCCCTATTGATTGATGATCGCCGCGCCCGTTTAATCGCCGAACACAATCGGATCCATTGTATTGGCGCGTTGGGACTGTTGTTGCAAGCCAAAGAACGCGGAACCATCCAATCCGTTACTCCATTTGTGGTCAAATTACGACCTTCTCCAATACATTATGGGGACGCGTTATTAAACAAAGTGCTGGAACTCGCAGGTGAATGATCCATAGCCTGCTAGTCTCACTTAACCCGATTGCATTTTCTGCCTGGAGGTCACTTTCCTATAGGGATTGGTGGATGCCAGGTTAAATAAAAAAGTCCCGGTGCTCCAAATGAACATGGGGGATAAAGTCTAAAGCCTTGAGTACTCCCTTTTCGACACCCGTGGAGACAATATAGCCCCGCCTCGGGTCAAAATCACTCCCCACCCGCGTTTTTAGATTCCCAGCACCTACCCTCACTTAGGTTGTGCAACCCCCGACCTGTCCGGCGAGATTCTCTCGCCGGGAGTTTTTCAAGCCAAGACAGGCCAGAGGGGCAACCGGAGCAGTTCCCCACCAGCCCCAACCGCCCGGTCAACCCCGCCGCCATCCCTGAACTCCGCAACCGTGGGTGTCTCAGCCCAGCCACCTTCTGGCCCAGACTTTCAGGCGGGCGGACGAAATGATATAGCCCCCACAAACGTATGGAGTACCTAGCCAGGCTACCCCGTGATCATTTACCCATTCACCGGCAATTGGATGATAAAGGTTGTTCCCTTCCCCAATTCGCTTTGCACATCAATTCTCCCGCCGTGGGCGTGGACGAGTTGTTTTGCGATGGCCAAACCCAGTCCGCTGTGCGTTCTTTCCCGGCGCGCTTTATCGCCGCGCCAGAAGCGGTCAAAGATGAAGGGGAGGTCTTCGGCAGGGATGCCTGCGCCTGTGTCGGAAATCGAAATTTGTAAGGAGTAACCGGGGTTACCCTGAATTGGCTCAGTACGCAAAGAAACTTCGCCGCCTTTTGGCGTGTGGCGTAGCGCGTTTGAGGTAAGGTTGGAGAGAACTTGATTGAGCCTATCGTAATCTGCGGTGAGTTCTAGATTTGGATGCGAGACATTCGTTTGTAAATCAATCCCCAGGGCCGCGGCCTGGGATGAAAAGCTTGAAGCGAAATCATCTATTAGCTCAGCGAGCAGGAAACGGGTGGGATGAAGGGGGAGTTGCCCTGTTTCGGCGAGAGAGAGCGTCTGAAGATCGTTGACGAGGCGAGAGAGGAGGCGCGTCTCGTCCAGAGTGATATGGATGTGTTCGACGGTGGGTTGATAGACCCCGTCGAGGAGACCTTCGAGGTTGCCCTGGATAACGTGGAGGGGCGTACGCAGTTCGTGGGCGATATCGGCGGTGAGGTTGCGGCGTTGTTGTTCAGCACGTTCCATTTCACTGACCATTTTGTTGAAGCGTTTGAATAAGTCGTTGAACATGTCAGATTTGTTCTCTGTCACGCGCACAGAGAGGTTGCCTTCCTCCACCGCGTCAATGGCGTTGAAGAGTTCTTCGAGAGGTCTGCCAAAACGCAGGTAAAGGTTGATCACGATGGTAAAAAGGATAACCATCAGAACAACTGGCGCGCCGCAAAATAGAAGCCATATGTTTCGCACCCCCGTGTATTGTGAGAAAAGCCAATACAAGAGGGCCGCCGTGCCTCCCACGAAGATAAAGGCAAAGAGGATGAAAGTAAGCGAAATGCCCAAAGCGCGGGTGATGCGACGTTGTCTGGAGGGGTTGGGCAGAGTAGACATGGGGTTGGAAACGATTTGCGCGCGCGGGTGGGGACGCGGTTTACATATTGCCCTTGAAACGGTAGCCAACGCCATACACAGTTTCGATCATAGCCTGGCCTGAGGCAGTTTCGAGCTTCTTACGCAGGTTTTTTATGTGTGAATCCACGCTTCGATCCAGATTGGACGCGGTTCCATGTAAATTTTCGAGCAGTTGTTCGCGTGTGTGGATTAAACCAGGACGACTGGCAAGGAGAAAGAGCAGTTTGAACTCGTTGGGGGTCAATTTAATCGGCAGGCCTTGAAAAAGGACGGAATATTTTTCTTCGTCAATCTCCAGCCCGCCCACGCGGACAATGTGCGGGGCTTTAACCTCGCCATACGTTCTGCGGAGAAGCGCCCGCACCCGCGCCACCATGGCACGGGGCGAAAACGGCTTGGTGATGTAATCGTCCGCGCCAATTTCTAGCCCTGTCACCTGATCAATCTCTTCGGAGAGAGCGGTGAGCATGATGATGGGCACCTCGCTTTCGCGGCGCAGGATGCGGCAGACTTCGCGCCCATCCATTTGGGGAAGCATCAGGTCAAGAAGAACAAGATCAGGTTTTTCGTGGCGCGCCATCGTAAGCGCAGATTGACCATCGGAGGCGGTGAGGACGCGAAATCCATTTTTTTCCAGATAATCGCGCGCGAGGCGGGTCACGTGGGGTTCGTCATCAACCACAAGAATTAAAGCCGGCATAGGGATAGTATAAAGGATGAATCTGGAGACGAAGCAATTTTGGGGGAAATCCTCCCGTTCAACACGGGAGTCCCTCCCTATCTCGCCTTTGCGCGGGTTACTTCAACTTCCAGATTTCCCAGTTGCCGTTCCCGGTGACGGGCATGCCCTCCCCAAGCCATTCATACATCGAGCCGTCATACACAGCAACATTTTCATGCCCGGTCAGGAGATGCGCCGCGGCGTTGACCGTGGCCGCAATTCCCCCTCCGCAATAGGTAATGACGCGATGATTTCCCGGCGTTTCCTTCAAGTGAAGGGCGAGTTGGTCGTTGGGGCGCAGATATTCCAGCCCCTCCATCAGGTCCATACAAGAGAGGTTGATCGAGTTGGGAATGTGTGCGGCTTCGTAACTGACCGGCGGCAAGACGTTCACGAGGTCAACCTCCTGATTTTCCATGGCGGCGAATACTTCATCCTTGTCAGCGAACATCTCCGGCCTGGGATTTCCCTTGAAGACTGCCGGTTCATAACTTTGGGGAGCCTGTTCAGTGGCGCCCCCGGCATTTTTCCACGCCGTAAACCCTCCGTTGAGGACACGCACCTTGTCATGCCCCGCGTATCGCAAAACCCACCAGGCGCGAATAGCATAAGGAAGCATCCCACAGGCATAAACCACAACCTCTGAGTCGTTCGAGATGCCAGCCCTGCCGATTTGCTCCATGAGCCGGTCCCCAGGCAGAATGGTACACATGTACGGACTATCAGGCAATGAAAACCTGTCATGGTTGAAATAGACCGCCCCGGGAATATGTCCCTGCATGTACGCATCCTCGGTGATGGTGGCATCAAAAATGCACAGGTTTTCATTGCCTATTTTCTTCAGCAATTCCTCTGCTTCTATCAACATATTTTCGCGTTTCATGATTCAAACTCCTTGTTCATTTTTGGCTCTTCTGTCCATGAGGAGGGCCGATTTTATCTCGACCCGTCTTTGGTTTTCATGGATTGTTCCTATGGGGAAATTTCCATAAGCATACCCATCCATTGTGGAGGAAATATGGAGAAACTCGTCAGGGTTTGTGGAGAAGTTCCCCCGCCGCCATCCCTGGACTCCGCAACCGTTGGCGTCTCAGCCCAGCCACCTTTTGCCCCAGGCTTTCGTGTGGACGGACGTAGTGGTAATAGGCGCGCCACCAATCCACATGTAAAGTCAGGTGCCCTGTGGTTTGGGCATAGGCCCAAGTCTTCCGCATCAACGGGGCCACCCCGCGGCGGAGGGTCAAGTTCACCCGCTCGATAAAGGCGGTTTGAATCAACGTTCTGAAACCCTGCTCAGGGAAGGTTCGGTAAAATGCTCATCGGGAGCCGATTTTATTCGGCTTTCCCGACCAGAAAGGGCTTTTTTTCTCACCTCACCTCATTTCCTTTATCCCCCATAAACATAGGGAGCAACTGGTTGCAATCCCGTTAAAGGAAACATTTACAAGCAAGATCGTCATCACTCATTGAAAGAGAAAACTTTCCAAGCCTGAAAAAATGTTTATCCGATTCATAGAGAAAAATTAGTTGCATCGGCTCAAAAAGGTAGAGAAGACTTGCGTTCGAGAAAACCCGTAAATGGATATAGGGGGTTAAGGGAGTCAATCCTCCTCCCCACGCATGGAGACCCATTCGAACGGTGCGAGGGGCAAGCACGGGACTATATTCGGGCAATTTTGGCTTAGTCCGGGATTCTGGTTGGGGGGCGAAAGCCATCGGCTTTTGCCTTATACAATGCGACCACATTGGCCGAACGGTTGACTGTTTTATGTTGGTAGGTCCGGGCTGGGAGTTGGGCAAAGAGTTTTTATTCATCTGAGTAGTTCAAACTGCCTGGCGTTACGCAACTGGTAATCACCGGCTTAATCGTCATTTGTCGTACATGGCGTATGGATTACCTGTTTGAGTAGAGAAAATATTGCTTCTGGAGAGGCCCCCTTTTGAAGAAACCAGGGGGAAAGGTATATCGCGTCCTTCGACACGGCTCCGTTTACACTCAAAATAACCCATTGCAAGGCGGAATGATTTAATTGCACATCCTGGCAGTATTCGAGAGGCGGGCGATGGGGTAAATCCCAATCCATCAGAATAATATCCGGGACGGCTATTTCGATTTGTTTTATTAATTCCTCCCCGTCAGCAACCTGCACAATCTCATCGACCCCCATTTTGTAGACAAGCCAAAGCATGAGGGCCTTTCGGCTGGTAGGGTCGGGATCGGCAATGATAACGCTTGGCATAGAGGTACCTCATTCCAAGTGTAAGCCCAACGAGTTGGGGTAGGATCGGCCAGTGGTTAAGTTTTTCCCTGGCCAGGCGGATAGGTTTTTGACTTGGGGCCAGCTTATTTAAGACAAAAGCGGCACGAAATTCGTGCCGCCATTGGAAGAATGAGAAAAGTTTAGACCAGTTTTTGTTCGATCGCCATCTTAACCGCTTCAATTCGGCTGTCCACATTTAACTTCTGGAAGATATTGGAGACGTGAAATTTTACTGTGCCTAGACTAACAAACAATTTCTCGGCGATTTCGGAGTTATTCAAGCCGTTGACCACGAGTTTGAGGACTTCGTATTCGCGATCCGTGAGGTGATCGGAGGTGTGTTGGGGTTGGGTTACGGATTGGGCCAGGATTTGGGTGGCTTCGGGGGAGAGGGTCATGCGTCCGGCGTGGGCAGAGCGGATGGCGTGGGCAAGTTCGGTCGCCGAAACGTTCTTTTGCAGATAGCCCACCGCTCCAGCCTGGAGCGCCCCCTGCACCATCGCTTGTTCGGCAAAGCTGGTGAGGGCGATGACTTTGACTTTGGGGTATTTCTGTTTGATCTCGCGGGTAGCCGTGATGCCGTCCGTCCCGGGCATCATCAAATCCATGAGGACGACATCCGGTTGGTGAAGGGAAACGAGTTGCACGGCCTCGGAACCGTCTGAGGCTTCGCCGACCAATTCCAGGTCGCGATTGACCATCAGGAATTTGCTCAGGCCACTGCGGACGACCGCGTGGTCGTCGGTAATGAGGATTCGTATGGGGGTAGAGTCATTCATGTTTATCTTCCATTTTGACTTTCCATCCAGGTCGCGGCGACGCGCGTGCCGTGTCCCGGATGGCTTTCAATATTCAATTCTGCCTCGATGGCTTCGGCGCGCTCGCGCATAATCCGCAGGCCAAGGCTGGTGGGTTTTCCGTGCTCCAGCTCAAAACCGATGCCATTGTCGGCGATTTCCAGGTGGACGCCCGTGGGAGAGTAAATGACGTGGATATCCACTTGCGAAGCTTGAGCATATTTGACGACGTTATTGAGCGATTCCTGCGCTATCCTGTAGAGGGCCACCTGCACATCCGGCGGAAGTTTGCGTTCGCCGTCAATTTTCACCTGGATGGGGAGGCGAGTGCGTCCGATCAGGGCTTCGGCGAGTTGTTTGAGCAGGTCTTCAAATCGCACCTGGGTGAGCGCGGCGGGGCGCAGTTCGAGGAGCAGGGTTCGCATTTCGGCGAGGGCACCCCGCGTGAGTTGTTTGAGTTCGTCGGTGCTTTTGAGGGCTTCGGCGCGGTTGAGGTCCCACAGATCGGGCAGGACTTCGGCGATCAGGCTGGCGGAGAAGAGCGTTTGGGTCACGGCGTCGTGCAGGTCACGGGCGAGGCGTGTACGTTCGAGGATAACCGCTTCCTCGGCGGCTTTTTCGGCAAGGGCTTGTTCCACCCGCTTGCGTTGGAGAATTTCTTCTTGCAGACGCTTGTTGGCTTCGGTTAGTTCACGCGTGCGTTCCTCCACACGGCGTTCGAGCCTGCGCCGGTAGTCTGCCTCCTGCGCGGCGAGTTGGGCCTGGGACTCTTTCAGTTCCTTTTCCGTCTGCTTTTGTTCGGTCGTGTCCTCCATCATCCCCACAGCAAAGCGCGGGTTTCCTTCCAGATCAAGAATCATCGAGACGATGACATTGGCCCAGAAAACCGTCCCGTCACCGCGAATATAACGTCTTTCAACGCGATAGGAATTCCGCTCGCCTTTTAGCAGTTGCATAAATTCATCCCCGCCGTGCTCCCGATCCTCGGGGTGGATCACTTCTGTAAAACGGATTTTTTGCAGGTCTTCGAGTGTTCTGCCCAGCAAACGACAAACGGTGGCATTAGCATCCATTATTTTGCCATCCAGCCCAAGAATGCCAATCCCAATGACGGACTGGTTGTACATCGCCTGGAAACGGGCTTCGGATTGCTGGAGTTCTTCTTCCGCACGCTTGGCGAGAGCGGCTTCCGCGCGAGTGCGGCGTTCGACTTCGGCTGCGAGTTGCTGGTTGGTATTTTGAAGTTCGGTTGTACGTCGGACGACGAGGTTTTCGAGGTGGGCCTGTTGACTGCGGATACTGCGGATGCGTGCCACAAACGCGAACGCGACCATGCCCAGAGCCAGGATCCCCGCACCCGTCAGGAACCACCAGGTTTGCCAAAGTGGGGGGATGATCGTGAGCGGGAGCGCCACCCCGGTCTCGTTCCACACCCCGTCGCTGTTGGACGCTTTCACGCGGAAGGTGTAATTTCCGGCGGGGAGACTGGTGTAGCTGGCGTAACGGCGGGCGCCTGCTTCGATCCAACCGGGGTCAAAGCCTTCGAGTTGGTAGGCGTATTGGTTCTTTTGCGGGTCTTGAAAATCGAGGGCGGCAAATTCAAAGGCGATGAAGTTCTGCCAGTAGGGAATTTCGAGACGGGCATGGCCGGATAAGTCCACGAGCAGGGGTTCGTTAAAAACGCGGAATGTGGAAACGACCACAGGCGGGGGCGTCTGGTTGTCCCGGATTTGCGCGGGGTCGAAGACGTTGAACCCGTGTACCCCTCCGAAATACATGAGGCCTGCCCGATCTTTGAAGGACGCGCCAGAGTTGAATTCGTTACTTTGTAGGCCATCGCGGGTGCTGAACACCCGGAAAGTTTCGGTGACGGGGTCAAACCGGGCCAGGCCATTGCCGGTACTGATCCATAAATGCCCTTCGGCGTCTTCCTGGATGCCCATCACATTTTCATTCGGCAGGCCATCCTTCAGGCGGTAGCTGGTAAAAGTGCCATCTGAATTCATCCGGTTCAGACCGCCTTCCGTCCCAATCCAGAGTTGCCCCTGGTAATCCTGCTGAAAAGACAAGATGGAGTCATTACTGATCGATTCTGGGTTGGCCGGGTCGTGGTTGAAATGGGTGAATGTGTCCGTCTTAGGTTCGTACCGGTTCAACCCACCGCCCCAGGTGCCCACCCATATGTCCCCGTTCTGGTCGAGAAAAAGACTCGTGCAAAGGTCGCCACTAAGCGAAGCGGGGTTGGCCGGATCGTTCTGGTAGTGCGTGAACCGACCGGTTGCGAGGGCGTACTTTTCCACCCCAGCCAGGGTACACACCCAGAGAAAGCCCTCGGCGTTTTCGCGGATGAGATTGACCGTCGCGTTAATACTACTTTCGGAGTTGGTTGCGTCCCGCAGGGCTGGACTAAAAATGCCTGAGTTGGGATCAAACTTAACTAGCCCCACGGCAGTCCCGACCCAGTATTGACCCGTGCTGTCTTTGAAAAGCGTGCTGACGACATCACTGGGTAGGCTTTTGGGATTGGTGGGGTCGTGACGAAAGTGGAAGAATTCGCCCGTTGTCCGGTCAAACCGGGCAATGCCGCCGCCCCAGGTCATGACCCAAAATTCGCCGTTTTCCCCCTCGAAAAACCCGCTGATGATCTCGTTCTGCAGACTGTTGGAAACTCCGGGCTGGGTCTGGTAGAGGGCGAACAGCGACGAGCGGGGATTGAATTTACTGATGCCCCCTGGCACTGTCCCTACCCATACAACCCCTGACCGGTCACTCAGGATGTTCCATACCACGTCGAAACTGAGGCTGTTGGGGTTATACGGGTCGTTGACCACATGGTGGAAAATGGCGGGTTCGCGATTCGGATCGTATAGGTTGATCCCCCCGCCCCAAGTGCCAATCCAGAGATGCCCGTTGGTATCCTGCCAAAGACTCATGACGTTGTCGGTGCTGAGGCTATCGGGGTTTTCGGGATCGTGTTGGAAATGGGTGAAGATGCCGGAGGTGGGGTCGGTCAGGCGAGCGAGCCCGCCACCCGTGAGGCTGTATCCACCAGTACCTATCCAGAGATTTCCGAGGTCGTCCTGGAAAATTGCCCCTACGTTGTTACTGTTGAGGCTGTTCGGGTTCGCGGGGTCATGCAAGTAACGCGTGAAGGTGCCGTCAGAATTTAGCCGGTTCAAGCCATTGCCTTCGATGCCAAAACCGGTGCCAATCCAGAGGACGCCCTCCCGATCTTCGTAGAGGACGGAGAGGTTGTCTGCGCTGAGAGAATGTTCGTCCGCGGGATCGTGTTGAAACCGGGTGAACGTCCCGTCGGGGTTCATCCGGTTCAGCCCGCCACGGGTGGCAATCCAGAAGGTACCGTCGCGAGTGATCAGGAGGTCGGTCACGGTATCTTCGCTGAGGCTGGTAGGATTATCGGGGTTGTGCTGGAAGGCAGAAAATTGTCCGGTGCGGGGATCGTAGCGGTTGAGGCCGCCACCCCAGGTGCCGATCCAGAGGTAGCCATCCGCATCTTCGGCGAGGGAAAGGACACTACTGGCACTGAGGCTGTGGGGGTCTTCGGCGTCATGGCGGAAGATCGTGAAGGAGTAGCCATCGTAGCGGTTAAGACCATCCTGCGTGCCAAACCATAAGTACCCCTGTTGGTCTTGCAAGCTAGCGAGAATGGCGCTTTGGGACAGGCCATCTTCCAGGCCGAGGCGTTCAAAGCGGATGTTTTTGGGGGTGGGGGGGAGAAGCGGCTCGGCCAGAGGTGGACTGGCTGAGGCAGATGCCGAGGTAAGCATCAGCGTGAAGAAAAAGAGGGTAAGGAAAGAATTTCGCATTCGAAAAGTGGTTTAAGGAGCAAGCATACTGGTTCATTCTACAAACACCTAGCCATTCGGCCAGGGGCAAACATAACCATTGGGAGGGGACATTTATCACGGATTCTTCTACACTTTGGGACATGAAAGGAGACATATGAAAACTACTGAGGCACGAAACCCGATTTCAACTGCAATTCGTGAAGAAAAAACAGGATACGCCGCGAAACCCGACACTTCCCGCTTCCTGCTGATTGCTGCGTGGGGCATGGCGTTGTTTGCCAGTATTTTGCCCGAAGTGATTGCCGATCAATTTTTTGCCATGGGAATTCCCTGGATGAACCATGCGCGGATCGCGGTCTTTGCCCTGTTATTCCTCGTGACTTTTTTCTGGCACCCCATCCGTCCCCTACGGGGATTCTCAGCCATCTGGTTGGTGGTTTACACAGGGTCAGAATTCATCTCTCGCCTCCACCTTCGTTGGGCGTTTTTGGAAAACTTACTCGGAAATACCCCCTTTGTCCGCCAGATGCAACCCGAACAATTCGGGAAATTTGCGCTTGCCCTGGTGATGATCGCGGCCTTGCTCGCACTGGGGTATAGCCGCAGGAAAATCTATCTCACCCCCGGCCAACTCGACGCGCCGATCACGCCCGTCAAATGGATGGGTTTTCCCAAACCCGATTCCTGGTGGTGGTTTGGAGGGCAGTTTGGGTTTTACATCCCGCTGGGCATGGGCGTCGTCATCTGGATGATGAGCCGTCCAGCCCCGGAACTATGGACAAAAGTCCTTCCCGCTTTACCGGCCATCCTGCTCTTTGCCGCGATGAACGCCTTTTATGAAGAAATGACCTACCGCGCCTCTATGCTGGCGACGCTGGAACCCTTCACCGGGATGAAACACGCCTGGGCGATGAGTGCGCTCTACTTTGGCATGGCCCATTTCTACGGCGTCCCCTATGGCTGGATCGGCGTGGCGCTGGCCGCGTTCAATGGCTGGTTGTTGGGCAAGGCCATGCTGGAAACTCGCGGGATGTTTTGGGCGTGGTGGATGCACTTTTTGCAGGATATTGCTATTTTTATCTTTCTGGCGATGGGCGCCCTCACGCCGGGCGGTGCGTAAATCAATTATTTGGAGTTCTTATGTCCTCTCCTGTTATACAAATTACTTCTCTCACCCGCCGCTTTGGCGAAAAAAACGCAGTGGATAACGTGACGCTTGAGGTACAAGCGGGCGAAATCTTCGGTTTTCTCGGCCACAACGGGGCGGGGAAAACGACCACCGTCCGCCTGCTGAATGGAGTGCTCGAACCGACCTCGGGCCGTGCTACGGTCCTCGGGCTTGATCCGCAAACTGACGGGCCTGCCCTCCGCGCCCGAACCGGCGTGCTGACCGAAACCCCCTCACTGGACGAGCGCCTGACCGCCCGCGAGAACCTGACCATTTACGCCGACCTGTACAACGTGCCGCGCCCCGAGGTTTCCGCACGGGTCAACGCTCTGCTCACCGAGTTTGAACTTTCCGACCGCGCCGACGAAAAAGTTGCCGGATACAGCAAAGGGATGAAACAACGCCTCGCGCTGGCCCGCGCTCTCCTGCACCGGCCCGAATTGCTCTTCCTGGACGAACCCACCTCCGGGCTGGACCCGGTGGCCGCGCGGCATGTCAACGGGCTGATTGAGAATCTGGTGCGCCGGGAAGGATGTACGGCGTTCATCGCCACCCACAACCTGGTCGAGGCCCAAAAGCTGTGCGACCGGGTAGCCGTGATGGAGCATGGGCGGCTCGTGGCGCTCGGCACACCGGCAGAGTTAAGCCGCCAGTATGTCAAACGGCTAGAGGTGGATTTGGAGGTGGACTCCTGTCAGACGGAACTTGCGCTTGGGGTGTTGAATCAGGCTGATGGGTTGGTGATCGCCCCGCCCAAAGTGGAAAAGGACCGGATCACGGCAACCCTGTCAGGCCGGGAGGCGATCCCGGAGTTGTTAGCTGTCCTGCTCCAAAAAGGTCTGCGGGTTTACCGCATGTCTCCACAAGAGACTGATCTGGAAGATGTTTATTTTGCCATTCACGGAGGTGCCGCATGAACACACGTGCCATGTCTGCCATTATTCGAAAAGATTTGAAAGTCGCCGTACAAAACAAGGGGGTGGTGGTTCCGCTCATTGCCCTACCATTGATTTTGTTTGTCATCATTCCCTGGGTATTGGCTTATGCCCCTGACTGGGCGGGTGCAGGTGGGGCTTCCGTCAGTAACCTGGACGAATTACTGGGACGGATGCCTGCCGCGTTGCTCTCCGAGTTGACCGTATATACGCCTGACCAGCAATTTATCGTCTTTATGCTGGTTTACCTGCTGGCCCCGATGTTTCTTATTCTGCCGTTGATGGTTTCGGCTGTTTTGGCCGCCGACAGTTTTGCCGGGGAAAAGGAGCGTAAAACGCTCGAGGCTCTGCTGTACACGCCGACAACCGACCGGGAGTTATTCACGGCCAAGTTGATCGGGGCGTGGGTGGCGGCGGTGGTCGTGGCGGTTTTGAGTTTTCTGGTGTATGCAGTGATGGTCAATGCGGCGGGGTGGCACAGTATTCAGCACCTGTTTTTCCCCAACTGGATGTGGGTGGCACTCGTGTTCTGGGTGTCGCCAGCCGTCGCGGGGTTGGGAATGATCGTGATGGTCTTCGTATCCGCGCGGGCACAGGGCTTTCAGGACGCGTACCCGACTGGGGGCATGGTGGTTCTGCCGGTGCTTTTCCTGATGGTTGGTCAGATTTCCGGCGTGATGTATTTCAGCCTGGGGGTGGTCATGATCGTCGGGCTGGTGGTATGGGTGTTGGATTTTGTCCTGATTGGTCTGGCGAGTAAAAGTTTTCGCCGCGGCGAGTTGATGACGAAGTTGTAAATCTCGAAGGGAGATCTCCTCATGGAAACTAGCCCGTTAACGTTGGATCACTTGCTCGAAATGACCGCCCAAGATGGGGAAGGCTGGGGCCTCGCCCACGTGCGGCGGGTGATGGAATTGGCGAAATGGATCGGGGTGGATGTCCCGCACGATGCCTATGCCCTGACGCTGGCCGTTGTTCTGCACGATTGGGGCGCATTTCCGCGGTATCGCGTCCCGGGCGTGGATCATGCCCTGCGTTCGCGGCAAATTGCCGAGACGGAAATCATCCCTCAGTTGGGCGTGACCCCGTCCGTGAGCGGGATCATCCTCGAGGCGATTGAAAAACACGATTACCGGGACAAACGTCCGGTGAACACGAACGAGGCCCTCCTGCTTCGGGAGGCCGACATGCTGGATTTGATTGGCATGATCGGGATCGCACGCGAGTTTGCCTGGGGGCCGAACAATTTAGACATCTGCCAACAGCGCATCCGCGCGCGGCTGGAAGGTGTCCGAGGGCGGTTCACGTTACCCCGCGCGAGGGAGATTGCCCAGGTTCGTCTGGACCGGATGGCGCAGTGTTTCCAGTGGTTGGATGAAGAAAGTTTTGGATTCTTGTGAGGCATGAAAATGACGGACGCTTCCCCTTTTCTCGATTTTTATCTCAAATTTCATGAGGCCGCCGCGGTCAGCGAGGCCAATGCGTTGTTCTGTGAGCGGGTATACGGGAAGAATTTATGCCAGCAAGGGTTTGCCGAGATGGCGCATCTCGATCATTTGATTCAGGTGACGGGGATTCAGGCAGGTCAACAGGTGCTAGATTTGGGCTGTGGGAATGGGATGATCGCCGAATATATCTCCGACCGGACAGGGGCGGCGGTGACAGGGGTGGACTTCATCCCGGGGGCCATTCACACCGCGGAAACCCGGACTCAGGCGAAACGGGCACGGTTGAATTTCCGGGTCATGGATATCGCGCAATTGGCGTTTCCCCGCGCGAGTTTTGATGTGATCCTTTCGATTGACACGTTGTATTTTTCGGATTTGGACGATTCGCTCTCCCGAATGGTACAAACGCTAAAACCGAGTGGGCGAATGGGCATTTTTTTCAACCAAACCTGCCCGCCGTGGGTAGACCTGGAGACGTTCCCGCGGGAGTCCGTTCACCCGGATCGCACGGACCTGGCCCAGGCATTGCGCGGGATGCATCTGCCTTATCAGGTTTGGGATTACTCCAGGCAGGATTATGAGCACGCCCAGCGTCGCAAAGTAGTTCTGGCGGAGTTGAAGCCATTGTATGAGAAGGAAGACCGGTTGTTTTTGTACGAGAGTTATGAGGGGGAGGCGAACGGGGTGAGCTATGCGTATGAGAATGGCGTGCACGGGCGGTATTTGTATCGGGTCGACCTGGCCACCTGACCAGTCGAATCCCTGCCCATCAGCAAAGTTGCAAACTCCCCTGCCGACCTGGTTGAGACTTGACTCACGGCAGGGGAGTTTTTTTGTGGTGGATTCTACAATGGGGACAGTCAAGAAAAAGGAATGCCACCATGAACGGAATTTACTCCACCAACAATATACACCCCATGATGATCAGCGGAAATCAAAAGGCCAATGCGACCCTTGGCCTGTTCCATAAGGCATCTTCCAACGGCTGGTTGTTCCGGCTCAAGGCCTTCTTCCTGCGCCGCCCGAAGGAATTGCTCGATTTAAACGCCGTCAAAAAAGAAATTCCCTTGGGCAACAGCCATACAGTGGGGCGGCGGGATGTCTCGATTGACCGGATTGTGGGCACGGAAGGCCGGGTGCAGGATTTTGACCGGGGCTTTCATCCCCTGTGCGAACGGATGCGCGACCGCTGGATGCGCGTGGCCGGTGCCATTCTTGCGAACGAACCCATGCCACCCATCGAACTGATTCAGGTGGGCGACAGCTATTTCGTCCGGGATGGGCATCATCGCATCTCCGTCTCACGCGCGTTGGGGCGGGAAGTGATCGAGGCCGATGTTATCGCCTGGGATGTTGCTGACCCGTATAAGCAACATGGCGTGTTCAACAATGTGTGTTGTTAGTTGCAAGCCTATCCATTTGACCAGTTCAGATCCTCCACGATCCGTACACCGCGATCTGTCCGTATCAATCCATTTCAGCCAGTTGTCCACATCCCGGTCACGCCGAATTTGTCGCTGAAACAAAAGGCGTTGCCAACCTAGATGCGATTTGGCCTATCCACTTGACCAGTAGAAAGACTCCCCCAACGACAGAGGAGTCTTTTGATTAGGGGAGTTAAAATGGATAAAACGATTACAGGAGATTAAAAATGAATTCAATCTTTGTTGACTGGAAACGCATCGGGATTTTTATCCTCTTTGCCTTTGGCATGGCCTGGTTGGTTGCCTTGGGAATTTACTTGGCAGGTGGCTTTGAGAAAGTTCCCAATCTCCTCCTGCTGTTAGCGGTGGGATACATGGGCGCACCCGCCATTGCAAATATTCTGACACGACTGGTCACGCGGGAGGGCTGGCACGATCTGTATCTGCGCCCCAACTTCAAGCAGGGTTGGCGGTACTGGCTGATTTGCTGGATTTCCCCGGTTCTCTTTACTTTTGCAGGCATGGCAATTTTCTTTACCCTGTTCCCACAGTATTTTGACCCCACCTTTTCTGCGGCACAAAAATTATTGGATACAGCTCAGGCAGGAGGTCAGTCCACTCCGGAGATTACCCCATCCATGTTGATCCTGATCCAGACGGTTACCGCCCTGCTCATTGCCCCCATCCTCAACGCCATTCCCATCCTTGGCGAGGAATTTGGCTGGCGCGCGTATCTGCAACCGAAACTGATGCCACTCGGCGGACGAAAAGCCATGATTTGGATGGGTGTCATTTGGGGGCTGTGGCACGCGCCCTTGATTGCGATGGGGCACAACTACGGCACGGAGTATCCCGGCGCGCCCTGGCTGGGCATCCTGGCAACGATTTGGCTCATGTTTATCCTGGGTACATTCCTCGGCTGGGCGACCTTGCGCGGTGGCAGTGTGTGGCCTGCGGTCATCGGACATGGAGCCTTCAACGGCATCGCGGCCATCTATGTGTTTTTTACACAGGGTGAACCCAATCTCATCCTGGGGCCATCTGTGGCCGGGTTGGTCGGCTCCCTGGGGATGGCGGCGGTTACGTTCGCTATCTTCTTCTGGCCTGGTGCGTTGGATGCGAAAGCACTGTCCGTTAAACCCATGCAAATTGGCCTGGGAGAACAACCCAACCCTCTCGCTCATTAACTTCTCTCCTGTAAAAATACCGAACCACGTAACCGCTCAGATGTATGTGGAGAATCCCCGCTTTCTTATCCAGACTTAACGGTTACCCGATTCACAACTCAAAAAGGAAAATCTCATGAACAAAAGAAATATCCCCATCGCCCTTATTGGCGTGACAGCTGGCATCACCGCTGGAGTGGCGGCTTACGTGAAAATTGCTCGCCCCTGGTTCCTCCACTGGGGTTCCACAGATGAAGAAGTATCTCGCGCGCTCCCCGGAGATGACCTGCTTGCCACCGCGAAGATCAACGCCACCCATGCGGTGACGGTGAATGCTCCCCCTGAGCAAGTGTGGCCCTGGCTCGTTCAGCTTGGACAGGGACGCGGCGGTTTTTACAGTTACGATTGGATCGAAAACGCCATGGGGTTGGACATCCACACCCTGGATCGCATTTTGCCTGAATATCAAATCCTGCATGTGGGCGATAAAATCCCCCTCGCCCCGGACGGATTTAGCATCCCGGTCGCCATACTCGAACCTGAACGGGCACTCGTCCTGCACGGAGACACGCGCACCGGCGGCCCGGGCACGCCCCCAGTCAAACCGGGTGAATACCTCGCAGTCAGTTGGGGCTTTTATCTTGAACCGCTCCCTGACGCAAAAACCCGCCTGATCGAGCGCTGGAAAGCCGATTGGACCCCCACCCTGCCCAACAACGTGTTTTATCGCGCCTTTCTGGAACCTGGCGCGTTTGTGATGGAGCACAAGATGCTGTTGGGAATCAAGGCGAGGGCGGAGAGGAAAGAGAAGGAACTCGCACAATGAACAACTGGGTTCGCATCATCCTGCTTGTCGCCGTGTTTGCACACGGGATTGGGCACATCTTATTTCTCATGCCCACGCTTGGGTTCGCCAGTTGGGGCCAAACCACCCAATCCTGGCTGTTGTCGAACCTGATGGGCGACAAACTCAGCCGCGGCTTTGGTATAGTGATCTGGGTCGCGGTCATCCTCGCGTACATGAGTGGATTGTACGGGTTTTTCGCCCAAACCGCCTGGTGGCCGCAATTGCTGATCGGAGCCTCTGGGGTTTCTGCAATTGGGTTATTATTATTCTGGGCTAGTTCTTCGCCGGTCATTTCAGCGATGGCCTTTGACATTGTCATCATTTTGGCTCTCCAGGTTTTTAAGTGGCCTGTGGCCTCCTATTCGTAAAACCAAAACTTCGGAAGTCTTCTCCTGGCTCCTATCTCCAAAAGACTTCCGAGGTTTGTGAAAATCATGACTCATACACCTTCTATTCGAAGTGCCAACTGGCTGTATCTTGTCTCGATGGTGCTGATTCTCTCTTTAGGCACCTTTCTACAAAAAACATCCTTCCAATGGGGCTTATTAGGAACAGAATTTTTACTCATTCTTCTTCCCACACTCCTGTTCCTTCATTTTAATCGCCTTTCCCTTTCGGAAACACTGTCCCTGCGCTGGCCGGGCTGGGGATTGATTCTCCTTGGCTTCATGGCAGGGGTGGGGCTGTGGGTGATGGATGTGACCATTGACGGGATCATCGCCTATATCACCGGATATACGGCCTCAACACTTCCAGAAACTTACCCCACGACAATGGGCGCAGCCATCCTGAGTTGGATTGCGCTCGCCATTGCGCCCCCCATCTGCGAAGAAATTCAGTTTCGCGGGTACATTCAAAAAGCTTACGAAATCAGAGGACGCCGGATCGGGGTGATCATCCCGTCGCTGATGTTTACATTCTATCATTTCCGCCTGCATGGACTGGTCGCACTGCTACCGATTGCGTTTGCGTTAGGGTATATGCGGATGCGAAGCCGTTCGCTTTGGCCGGGGGTTGCGGCACATTTTGCCAACAACACCCTGGCCGGAGTCTTGCTGGTCACAGCGGGGATGTACCCGGATCAACTCTCGAAACTACCCATCGCCTCTCCCGCCGCGTTCCCGGTTGGGCTTTCATTAATCGTCATTTCTCTGGTAGGGATCGCGAAGATAACGCAGAAAGAAGATCATCAAAACCCTGAAGTCATTCCTACCCCGGCACAAACTGTCCGTAGAGCATGGCCTGTCCGTTGGCTGACGGGGCCAACGCTCCCCCTCTTGATTGCGGGGCTGTTCTATCTCTCAGTGGCGAGGTTGGAATATGTGTCTACCTATGGCATCTCAAAATTCCCCTCGGAACCCTTAAGGCTTAACGCCCCTTCCCAGACACAAACGACCCATCTGCGCTATGAAATCTGGAACGCCGCGAACGAGCGTGTGGGACAAACACAGTGCAAACTGTCCCCGGTTGCTTCAAATGTTGGTTTGGACTGCCAGACCAACATCAAAGCGTTCAAGGTGGAACTGCCGGGGAGTTTTTTCCAGTCGGGGAATTACAACGTTCATTTCATCTTTGAATGGGCGGGGGACGATTTGTCGCTCTTGAATGGGAAAACGACGGCGATGCATGATGGATCGTTGCAAGAGACCACCCTCATCTTGTCGGAGGGAACGGGGCAGGTGACGGTGAAAGATTCCGATGGGGAACAGCAGTTCATCCTGCCCGAAGACGCATTGATGCCGGATGAATGGGCGTGGCGGCTGATGGCGCTTCCGTTCGAGTTAGGGCTTATTCAAAAAGCGCAATATGTCTACCCGTCCTTCTGGGATGACACAAACCAAACCAACCACCCTACTAGTCAGGAAATCGCCATCTTCATTACCAGCAGTGAACCCCTGGCCATCCCCGCCGGGAACTTCATCGCCTGGCGCGTCCGGGTGGGCAACTGGACAGTGTGGTATGACGTAAAAGCCCCGCACACACTCTTGAAATATGACGCGGGGTTTGCGACCTATCTCCTGACCGATATAAGCGAGGAAACAACCCGATGAACATGATACACACTGAAAATTTGACCCGCGATTTTAAGTCCGTCCGCGCGGTGGATGGCCTTTCCCTGGATATTCCCGCGGGCATCGTCTTTGGGTTTCTGGGGCCAAATGGCTCCGGGAAAACCACCACCATTCGCCTGCTGTTGGGCTTGCTAGAACCCACGCAAGGCCGGGCGGAGGTGGTGGGGTTTGACACGCGCACCCAAGCCGACTCCGTCCGTGAACGCACTGGCGCGCTCCTGGAACACAGCGGCCTGTACGAGCGGTTGAGCGCGGAAGATAACCTGGACTTTTACGCGCGGATTTGGCATCTCCCCAAAACCGAACGGCAAGCCCGTATTAAAGAACTCCTGTCCCAAATTGGACTGTGGGAACGCCGGAAAGAGATCGTCGGCAGTTGGAGCCGGGGGATGAAACAAAAACTGGCCGTTGCACGCACGCTCCTGCATCGCCCGGAACTCGTGTTTCTGGACGAACCCACCGCGGGACTTGACCCGATAGCCTCCGCCGCATTGCGTGACGACCTGGCCTCGCTGGCCGCGCACGAAGGGGTCACGATCTTTCTCACCACCCACAATCTGAACGAGGCGGAGAAACTCTGTGGCCTGGTCGCGGTCATTCGGAAAGGCCAGTTGCTGGCAACCGGACACCCCGACGAACTTCGGAAACAGCGTTCCAACCCTCGCACCGAGATCATTGGGCGCGGATTCAATGAAACCGCATTGGCGGCTTTGCAGGCACAGCCGGAAGTTCTAGGTGTTACCCAACAGAATGGTCGTTTAATCATTGACCTGCGCGGAACGGTGGAGACTGCTCCCCTGATCAGCCTCCTTGTCATGCACGGCGCACAAATCGAGGAAGTCCGCAAAAATCAGGAAAGCCTGGAAGATGCCTTCCTAACCCTCATGGAGGAAGAGAAATGATTGCCGATATCTGGACGATTATGCAAAAAGAACTCAAGGAAATTATGGCGATGGGAGGGGGAGGGCGCCGAGGGTGGTTGAGCCAGTTGATCATGCTTGGTGTGTTTGGCATTTTCCTCCCTTTGCAATCGGGCCGGGCATGGGTTGAAACCCCAATGGTCTTAATGGCGTGGGCGTGGCTACCCTATCTTCTCACGGCGTCCACGGTAGCCGATTCCTTCGCTGGAGAGCGAGAACGCCACACCCTCGAAACCCTCCTCGCCAGCCGCCTCTCTGACCGGGCTATTTTATTTGGCAAGGCCCTGGCTGTGGTAGTTTACGCATGTGCCCTTTCATGGCTCCTCGTCTTGTTGGGGTTAATTACCGTAAACGTGATCGCATGGGGAGAAGGATTGGTGATGTATACTCCGCTGACCGGATTTGGGATTGTTGTGTTTAGTTTGTTGGGCAGCGGCGTCGCGGCGAGTGCGGGTGTACTCATTTCCTTGCGCGCAGCTACGGCGCGGCAGGCAGCACAAGCGATGAGTATGGTGATTTTCGTTTTGTTTATTCCCATTTTTATTCTCCAGTTCCTTCCGCAGGAGACCCAATTCCGTATTTTCCAGATGTTGAATGGCATTGACCCCTGGCAAATCGCTTTATATGCGGCGACATTTTTATTTGTTCTTGATGTTGGGCTAATTGCAACTGCGCTGGCCCGCTTCAAACGGTCGCGCCTCATTTTGGATTGAAAACATCTTATGACCGAAGGCCTCCTCAAAACCAAACTATTTGCCCCCACGCCACGCCATCGTTTGGTGGCGCGGCAGGCGTTGTTGGATAAGCTAAACGCGGGCTTGCAAGCTGGGATTCCACTCACATTGGTCTCCGCCCCCGCCGGATTTGGGAAAACCACGCTGGTGGGGGATTGGGTGGCGCGGACGGGTATTCCATTCGCGTGGCTCACGCTCGATGAGGGGGATAACGACCCTGTTCGGTTCTGGCGGTATGTGGATGCGATGTTTCAAACGATTGACAAACGCCTGGGGGAGGGTCTGCGTCCGGCGTTGTTCTCGCTCCAGCCTCCCGCCATCCGGCAGGTACTAACCGGGCTAGTCAACGACATCGTAGAGAGGAACATGCCGTTCATCGTGGTGTTGGAAGACTACCACCTGATTGACCACGCCGACATCCACGAAAACGTCAACTTTCTCCTCGATCACCTGCCGCCCGGTGCCTATCTGGTCGTCACCACCCGCTCGGACCCGCCGCTCCATCTCGCGCGGCGGCGCGGGCGTGCCCAGGTCTCGGAAATCCGCGCGGCGGACTTGCGTTTTTCGCTGGACGAAACCGTAGACTTCATCAACGAAACCATGCGCCTGGGGATGTCTCTTGCGGACATCGCCGCGCTCGAACGCCGGACGGAAGGCTGGATTGCGGGCTTACAGATGGCCGCGCTCTCCCTACAAGATGAATCCGATCCCCACGCGTTTGTGATGGCCTTCAGCGGGGATGATCGGCACATCGCCGATTACTTGATCGAAGAAGTGCTCCAACGCCAACCGCTGGATTTTCAACGCTTTCTCCTGCAAACTTCCATTTTGACCCGGTTGAGCGCGCCCCTGTGCGACGCCGTGACCGGGCGGGGGGACAGCCGCGCCATCCTCAATACCCTCGAACGCACGAACCTGTTCATCCTGCCGCTCGACAACCGCCGCGAATGGTTCCGTTACCACCAACTGTTTGCCCAACTCCTGCAAAAACGCCTGCTGGACACGGAGGGCGACGAGGCGAAGGTCAACGCTCTCAAACGGGCGGCCAGCCAGTGGTATGCGGAAAATAATCACATTGTCGAGGCCGTCGAAATCGCCCTCGCCATCAAAGATTACGACCAGGCATGTACCCTGATCGAGCGCTCCAACGCCTTGCTGTTCATGGGCGCGGAACTTAACATGTTGCGAAAATGGGCGACCATGATTCCCGCGTCCATCGTCGCCACTCGCCCGCGGTTAAACGTGATGGCGGCCTGGGCCAACCACGCGACCGGACATCCCGATCAGGCTGAAGTATTCGTCCAACTACTCGAATACGCCGCCGGAGTCAGGGTCGAGGACTTTCTCGGAACCTTCCCCGCCGCGCGCGGCCTCACGCCCATTCAACGCTCTGCCCTCCTGGAGGGGACGGTGATCCGCACCCGGATGGCCGTAGACTCCCTCGAACTGGATCGCGCCTTCACCCTGGCGAATCTTGCCCTGCCGCATCTCGTTCCCACCCCCGACGAACCCCACGCGTTCAACCTGCCCGAACACCTGCACTGTGTGGAACTGTTCAATCTGGGTTTGGTGCATAAATTTCGGGATGATCTGGATCGGGCCGTAGACGTTTTGGGCATGGCTGTGGCTGAAGCCAAACAAATCCCCAATCCGCATATCATCGCCCTTGGGTTGGGGCATCTTGGGGAAACGCAAATCGCTCAGGGTGAGTTGAAAGCGGCGCAAAAGACGTTTGAACAGGCGCAGGAAGAATCGAAGAACTTTCCGCCCCGCTCGTCAGCCTTTTGGGGAATGTCCAGTACGGGGTTGGGGAACATTGCTTATGAACGGAATGATCTCGCCAACGCTGAAATTTGTCTGCTCGAAGGGGTGGAGTTGGGGAAACTCTGGAGTTCCTGGGAATGTCTACTCCCCGGGATGACCGGGCTGGCACGGCTTCACGCCGCGCGCGGGGAATGGGATCGGGCGTATTCTGCACTCGAAGATTTGCTCGAATGGGGTGCGCTGAACGCGTTGCTGATCCGCCCGGCAGTGGAGGCCGCGCGGGCCGGGGTTCAACTCCGGCAGCGGAACCTATCTGCCGCCATAAAGTGGGCGAAGTCGGTTCACCGGGCGGAAATCGGGCGCAACAAACTTCAATGGATTCAGGATGCTCTCCTGGCCGCTCGGATCGACCTCGCGCAAGGAAAAGTCAGCGAGGCCGAGGCCCTGCTCCAAACCCTGCTCCCGGAAACCGACCGGTGCAATCGTTTTTGTTTGGAAGCGCAATGCCTGCAAGCGCTTTTGTTCGATGTCACCCATCGCCCCAAAGAGGCTGTTGCCACACTCCAGGCGGTCTTGGAGCGGGCAGAACCGAAAGGGTATGTCCGGTTGTTTGTAGATGAGGGCGAAAAGATGCAGGGGCTATTAACCCGCACTGGGCGCGAAACGCCCGCGCGGGCAGGGTATGTGAGCAAGTTGCTGGCCGCTTTTAGCGTGACCTTTACCCCCGATCAAAAACCTGCCCAGGCCGGGCTAGTCGAACCCCTCACCGAGCGCGAGTTGGAAGTGCTAAATTACATCGCGCAGGGCCTATCCAACCCGGAGATCGCCAAACGGCTGTTTCTCTCTCCCAACACGTTGAAGGCGCATTCGCAGAATATTTTCTCCAAGTTGAATGTGCATAACCGCGTGGAGGCGACGAATCGGGCGAGGGATTTGGGCTTGGTGGGGTAGAGATTGGATTGGGATTGCGGATATAATGGAAGGGGGAGGGCTTGATAAACGGGAGCTCGATTGTGCAAGATGTATGGGTAGTGACGGGTCATCAGAAAAGCAGGAGTTGAATGATGAACGCAAGATTGCCAGATACGAACGATGCGGTGCTCCATTCCCTTTGTAAGGCAGGTGGAATCGCTTCGTTTGTTTTCATTGTTTATTCGTTGATTACCATGGTGGTTCTCAATGTTCTTGGTGGTCAACCAACAACTGCCATGGAAGCTTTTTCCATGCTTCAAACCAATCGCCTTTTGGGTTTACTACGCATGGATTTGTTGACGATCATTTTCATTCCCCTTTATTACCTGATCTTCCTGGGAATATTTCTTGCACTCAATGGTAAAAAGAATGTCTGGGCCATCATTGCCTTGCTCTCCATATTTGTGGGGGTCACACTACTGTTGGCAACACCCTCGGTGTTCTCTATGCTGAATCTGAGCGATAAATATGCCCTGGCAACGAGCGAAAATCAACAAAATCACTTCATCGCCGCCGGTGAAGCCATTCTTGCCTCGGACATGTGGCATGGTACGGGGGCGATTTTAGGCGGGGGTCTAATTCAATTCGGGGCGTTGGTGTTGTCCATCCTGATGCTTCCCGGACACGTATTCAACAAATTCACCGCGTATGTTGGCATTGTCACCCACGGCCTGGACTTAGCCCACATCATTTTTCTGTTGGTTGTCCCAACGGTGGGGGTTATGCTTCTGATTGTCGCGGGGACCCTTTATTTGTTGTGGTTCCCTCTGGTGGGTGTACGTCTCATTCAAATTGGTAGAAGCGGATCGGCCTGAATCCTCACTGATCGCGAGTTTAAGGAGTTTAAGTTGGTAAAGTGGTTTTTTGCGAAATTATGCCGATTTGCGGAGACGCTGGGAAGAGACCCAATCAAGTAGTATCCATTACATTTATGGGCGGAGATATTAATCCCCCTCCAAGCCCTGGTTCCTCCCAACCAGGGCTTTTACATTCCCAAATTAACCCTCCCCCTTAATCCAATCGTGCGATGCGGTTAATCCCTCCCGGCCGGTATAAATAGCCAAAGACCTGACAGGTTTCCGATAAAAGCTGTCAGGTCACCCTACGAGGTTCCTATGAAAACATTTCTCAGCGTGACCGACCCCGCTACCTACCGCATCCGCATCTCCGGGCGCGTGGACAATGGCTGGGCGGACTTTATGACGGATGTCCAAAACACCGTTTCCCAGGAAGAAGGGGCCACCCTCACCGTCGTCACTGGCACCGTGCCCGATCAGGCCGCGTTGTTTGGCCTGCTGTTACGCATTCGCGACCTCGGGCTGGCGCTCGTGTCGGTCGAATATCTATCCAAAAATCCAGCTACTTAGCCTGACCCGCATCCTTCGACTGCGCTGGATAAAAGTAAGGCCAAAACTTGAGTAAATTGACGCTCCGCTCAGGATGCTTCATAACACGCCTGAGCGATTGCCAGACAAAGTTTGAATCAATAAATAGCACCAAGAAAGAGGCACAAAGTCCAAAAAGCCATTTTCCTTCGTGTTCCTTCGTGCCCTTCGTGGTTTAAAAAATTTCACAAATCAAGGAGCCAAATGATGAACTCCGCAATTGAAGTTCAGGCCCTCCAAAAATCCTTTGGAGATATCCATGCCGTGCAAAGCGCAACTTTCCGTGCCGAATCCGGCGAAATCCTCAGCCTGCTCGGCCCCAACGGGGCGGGCAAATCTACGACCATCTCGATGTTGTCCGGCCTGCTCGAACCCACCGGCGGCGAGGCCCACATCATGGGCCACTCCGTCACCCGCGACCCGGAAGCGGCCAAAGCCAGCCTGGGCGTCGTGCCCCAGGACATCGCCCTCTACCCCGATTTATCCGCCCGCGAAAACTTGAACTTCTGGGGCAAGATGTACGGCTTGCGCGGGGCGGCGTTGAAATAACGCGTGGATGAAGTCCTCGACATCATCGGCCTCGCGGACCGGCAAAAGGATCACGTCGGCAAATTCTCCGGTGGGATGAAACGGCGCGTCAACATCGGCGCGGCCCTCCTGCACAAGCCCCAGGTCGTGATTATGGACGAACCCACCGTCGGCATTGACCCGCAATCCCGCCGCCATATCCTCGACAACGTCAAGGAACTCAACCGCCAGGGCATGACCGTCCTCTACACCACCCATTACATGGAGGAAGCCGCCGAACTCTCCGACCATATCGCCATCATGGACAAGGGCAAAGTGATCGCCTGCGGTACCCATGACGAACTCATCCAGCTCGTCGGCGAACAAACTCGCATCGACTTGTCCCTGGACACTGAAGGCGCGAGCATCCTCGACACCTGGCGCGCAGTGGATGGTGTCTCGAAGGTGTATGCGGAAAACGGACACATTACAGCTTTGGTTAACGACAGCAACCGCGTCCTCCCCCGCCTCTTCTACACCGCCAACTCGCAAGGCGCCCGCATCACCTCCATCGACATCCAGGAACCCAACCTCGAAGCGGTGTTTCTACACCTGACGGGGAGGGCGTTGCGTGACTGACCAAAGACAGATGACCGATGACGGAATACTTGCCCGTCCCTGGTCTCCGGTCTTCTGTCCCAACGGAGTTTTCTATGAAAATCCTCTCCATTGCCCTCAACGATCTCACCCGTTCCTTCCGCAGTGCGTTTGCCATTGGCATGATGGTGGTCGCGCCGCTGTTGCTGACCGGGCTGATTTACTTCGCCTTTGGCAGTATGTCCGGCGGGGATGTTGCGATGACCGCGATCCGCGTCGGAGTGGTCAACGCCGATCAACTCCCTGCCGATTCCGTGCTCGATGCCCCAATAGGGGATAACACCCGCACCATGTTCTTTGACGAAAGCGTGGAATCCTGGATCACCGCGTCCGATTACCCCGACGAAGCCAGTGCCCGCGCGGCGGTGGATGCCCAGGAAATCGGTGTCGCCGTCATCATCCCGGAGAACTTCACCGAACATTATTTGAACGGGGAACAAGATATTCAGGTGTTAATCCTCAGCGACCCCACACTCTCGATTGGCCCAGCCGTTGTGCAAGATATGGTCACAATGATGGTCGACGGCGTCGCGGGCGGGGGGATCGCCATCCAGACGATCATGGAACGCCTGCAAGCGAACGGCGTCCAACCCGAGCCGGCGCATATCCCCGGCTGGATCGAACGGTACAGCAACTGGTATCGCGACTTCCAACGCGACCTGTTCCACCACCCGGACAAAGCCGCCCTCGTCCTGACCGCCCCCTCTGCAGGAGAGGAGGACACTGCCGACCCCCTTCAACAAATGATGGGGCTGACCATGACTGGACAGATGATCTTCTTTGCCTTTTTTACGGGGAGCTATGCGATGATGTCCATCTTGCGGGAAGATGAAGAAGGCACGCTCGCCCGCCTATTCACCACACCCACGGCCCGGACCAACATCCTGATCGGGAAGTTTGTCGCCGTGTTCATCACTGTCACCCTGCAAGGGATCGTGTTGATGGTCGCCGGACACTACGCCTTTGGCATTCAGTGGGGCGAACCCCTGAGCGTGAGCCTGGCCCTGATCGGGCAGGTGGTCGCGGCGGCGGGGTTGGGCGTTCTGCTCATCTCGTTCGTCAAAACCACCAAACAGGGTGGCCCGGTGTTGGGGGGTGGCCTGACCGCGCTCGGCATGTTAGGCGGCCTGTTCACCGCCAACATCCCCGGTGGGATGCCCGAAGCCTTCGCTATGCTCGCCAACTTCACCCCTCAAGGGTGGGTGCTCAAAGGCTGGAACATCGTCCTATCCGGCCAACCCGTTGCTGACTTACTCCTACCATTCATCGTCGTCCTCGTGATGGGCATCCTCATGTTCGCCCTTGGCGCGATGATGTTTCGGAGACGGTATGCGTAGGAAGTAAATAAAGTAGATAAGGTAAATACGGTAAACAAGTAGACATCTATTTACTTTATCTACTGTATTTACCCTATGTACCTCCCCCGGAGAACCTCCATGAGAATCCTCGACCTCGCCCTCAAAGACCTTTCCCAAATGTTTCGCGACAAACGCTCTCTCTTGTTTCTCGTGGCGATGCCCATTGCCTTTACCTTTTTTATGGGCTTTGCCTATCGTGGCAGTACACAAACGGATGAAACTGCCGATACCCGCATCCCCCTTGCCCTTGTGGACCCGGAACCGGATGCCATGCTGAACCAACTGCTGACCGACCGGCTGGACAGCTCCACCACGCTGAAACCCGTCCCCCTGACCGAACCCGAAGCGATGGATGCCTTCCACAAAGGCGATGTCGCGGGCGTGCTCGTCATCCCGATTGGGTTCAGTGCCCAGGCCGAAGCGGGTGAAACCCCGCAGTTGAACCTGATCGCCGAAGCGGCCTCCTCGCAGGGGCAGTCCCTTTACCAGTCCCTGCGCGTGCCCATCTCCCAACTGATGAGCGCGGTCGAAGCCTCCCGTCTCACCGCGGATGAACAATCCAAACCCGCTGAATACGTTCCCGCCCTCGAACTGGCGTGGAGCCAATGGGAGGCCAATTCTGCCAAAAGTCTGGTGCGGATTGAAAAAGCCGTTGCCGAACAGGCACCTAGTGCCGCACAAAGTGACTGGACAGGCGGTAATCCGTATAACCAGGCCTCACCCGGAATTCTGGTGCAGTTTGCCATTATTGGTCTCATCACGTCTGCACAAATCCTGGTGCAGGAACGCAAAACCCGCACCCTCCAACGCCTGATGACCACCGCCATGAAACCCTGGGAAATCGTCGCCGGGCATCTGCTCGCGATGTTTACCCTGACGTTTGCCCAAACTGCGATGCTGGTCATTTTCGGCCAACTCGTGTTGGGGGTGAATTACCTGCGCGAGCCATTGGGCACGCTGTTGGTTTCGGTAGCACTGGGGCTGTGGGTGGCCGCGATGGGACTGTTGATCGGTGTGCTGGCGAAAGGGGAAGAGCAGGTAATCCTGTTTTCGATGCTTGCGATGTTTCTGTTCTCCGCATTAGGGGGGACGTGGTTCCCTCTGGAAGCGGCAGGTGGCGCATTCGGCACGATTGGGCGGCTGATGCCCTCCGCGTGGGCGATGAACGGGTTGCAGAACATCCTCATTCGCGGGCTGGATTTGTCCTCGGTCTGGTTGCCAACGGGCATTTTACTGGCCTATGCCGCCGGATTTTTTGCCCTGGCAGTGTGGCGGTTTCGGAAAAGTGAACTGTGATAGGTTATGGTGAAGCGCGATCTGTAATACAGGAAAAGAACTCCCTCAGCAATGAGGGAGTTTTCGATGTACGACGCTTGAATTTTAGTGTTTGGGCGGCTATCTTTGTTTTCGCCATTCCAGAAATTGAATGGTGGCAAAGATGTCCACGCAGACAGCCGTGATGCCAATCGCCCATTTTGCATCGGGAGTAAAACTAAAAATAGGTAGGATAAGGAGGAGGATGCTTCCCAATACCCAGGCAGAGTCACCGATAACAGTAAAAAGCGTGAAACCGCGACGAATTTTAGGGCGCAGGGTGTTGAAGGCAATCAGGGCGGCATACCCGAACATAATGCTGGCAAGCACAAGCATTAAACCGGGTGATGCACCTAAAAATTCGGCCAGCGGGTTTCGTGCAAGCACGAAAAAAAGACCGCTCGTAAATGAAAACATGGCGTTCGCGTGAAGGATGTGGTGTAGGTTGAAAGGGTTGTAATTTGTGTTCATGAGTTTGTCTCCTTTCTTTCCATTTTAGAAAAAGGAGACTGCCATGTACACGAAAAATACTGCCATCGAGTGCCAACTTTCCCCACCGCTTCCAAAATTTGGCCCTTTTCCCGCCAAAAACGGACAAGCCCCAAAAAATCATGCAATCGACTCGTGGGGATCGCCAAATCCAGATGAGATTTGGCAATCCGGCTGAAGCATTGTGGGATTTAATATGTTGGGTTTATAAAATTAGTCTCATCCACGAATATCTTCCGCTATTAATTTTGCGGCAATATTTTGCCAGTTGTGGAGAGTCCGTTCGGGAACAGAGGTTTGGAACCATGCAAGTGCTGCGCGTGAGGATTCGTCGAGAGCGTCGGCATCGGGACGATGCGTATAGGGCTTGAGGCCAAGCACATACGGGAAGTGAACGGCATTGTAGTAACGCCATTCATCTGTTGTGCCGAATCTTGCATCGGACTGCGGCTTAAGCTTTTGGATAGAATTTACGAGTAGTGCCCTCAATGCGTGGGCGCGGTCTAGAGGATTTGTCCCTGAAAGCGTAGACAAATTCACCAAAGGACTGGTTGCCAGCTTGGACAAATCTCCGAGATGGGAAAGCGCGCGCCGCGTCAATCGAATGAACTGTTCCTCCTCTACTGAGGTGGGTTCTAGCGATGAGAGAAGAGGCAGTGCATCGGCTGTCTGGCGCAAGGTTTGACGTTCATCATGGAGGTGGCTTGCCAAAGTCACCCGATCCAACAAAAGTTGGATTTGATTGGAAAATGTTTGCGTCAGCACCCCGAAGGTAAGTAAGATGAGAAGGAGGGTTCTATTCTCTGAGAATAGGATGGCGATCAGAGCCAGAGCGCCTGCATAGTAAAGATTGGATACCAATGAACGAAAAAGATGCGCTCGAATGCTTTCGCCTTCATCGAAAGCATCCCAGGCGGTCAGGGTGAGGCCCAGGAAAAGTAAATCAAAACCAAGAAGCGTCATCCCCCAGGGGAGTGGAATCCAGTTGAGGGGAAGGATCAGCAGGCCAACGCTGAGGGTAACAAAAAGTGCGATGACAGCGAGTAAGGCGAAGGTGTTTTTGAAATATGAGGTATACGCAAGTTTGGCGATCATGCCCGTGCAGAACACAAGGGCAAGGACAATGGTGATGGCAAACCATTCGTTGAGTTGGGTCAGGATAGCCAACGGAATGGAGGAGACCAGCCAGGTACGAATGAGAATGGAGCGGATTGGGTTTTCTTGAGGGAGCAGGTGAAGCGCCGCACCGATCCACAACAAAGCAGGGAGGAGTAAGATAATGAGGAAAAACTGGTCAAAAACAATTTGTGTAGCAAGCGCAAAGGCGTAAGTGAGCAAGCCCCAGCCGGTAAGATTGACTGCTGTCTTTTGCGAGTTGCGCGCCAGTAAATATGCGCCAAGCCATAAGGTAAAGGTGTAAAAGGTGAAGAAAATGACAGGCATGATTATGTGATTATAACCATAGTCGCTGGATACGTTGGAAATCAAAGGAATAGCCTGTCCAGATAGCTAGGCTTAATCTGCCTGAATGGTCAGGTTCAAACTCCCCTCCTGGCAGGGGAGTTTTTGTTTTCTTCCAGGTATCCTTCAAGAAAGTATGCTACTCAGAGAGATTAGCCCGAAAAAAGGGTAAAGGGGGGAGGTCCATCTCCTTTTACCCTTTTACTCGGAGCGTTTCCTCTCTACTGAGCAGTTACAAAGCGTGAATGCTTTAGGATCGCGAAGAACACATTCTCAAGGAAAAACATGAAAAGAACCCACGTTGTAAATCTAACAAATCGAGTTCAGGAAAACTCCTTTAATCGGGGCATGCTTGCATGCAAAATACTTTCCGTCCTGGAACAAACCCTGGCGGGGATACTGGTGATCTTTTTGGGCTTGCTGGTAGTTTTGCTTCCCCTTTCAACGGCGGTCCCAGCCTGGATTTGGATACCGCTTGCTCTGGCAGATGTTGGGCTGATTATCCTGCCATTTCGCCTCAAACCCACCTGGCGCGGGGTAACTGTTAGTCTCCTGGGGATGATCTTAGTGGGTCTAATCGCCATTTTCACCTCCCAGGTTTTTGCCGCGACCCCACCGATTACCGGGGCGGACGGGAAACCGTTATCCGGTTCGATTGCGGTGCTCGAAAAGGTGATGCTGAACGGGAGTGAGCAATGGATTACCATACGCGGGCACGATACGACCAAACCAGTGTTGCTAAATTTGGGGATGGGTGGCCCTGGCGGGGGTGGGTTTATTCAACGGACGCTGTTTGAGCCCTTGGAAAATGAGTTCGTCGTCGTCAGTTGGGATGAACCCGGGACGGGCAAATCGTACCACGCGGTGCCTATCTCCTCCCTGACGCCCGCGCGTTTCATCGAGGATGCCCATGCCCTGACGTTGTATTTGCAAGAGCGATTTCACCAGGAAAAAATTTACGTGTATGGCACTTCGTGGACGAGTATTCTGGGAATTTGGCTGGTTCAACAATATCCAGATTTGTACCATGCCTATCTGGGCAATGCCCAAATGATCAACACCACGGAAAATGACCTCATGGGATACGAACTGGCGCTCAATTACTCAGCCGAACGCGGGGATACGAAAATGGTAGAAACCCTTCGCCGGAATGGCCCACCGCCGTATGCGGGAGAGGGGATGCTGGCGAAATACGTTGCTTTTTTAGACGTGTTGAACGACTACATGGATGCGCCCCGGTACACCTTCGTGGTGCCCATTGCCCCTTTCATCGCCCCGGAATATGGGTGGGTCGATAAGATCAACCACACGCGGGGACTGGTTGAATCGTTCGAGGTGGTCTATCCCCAGTTGGAAAACCTTGACTTCAAGACCCAGGCGGCAAAGCTGGAGGTGCCGGTCTACATTTTTATGGGGCGGGATGATGTAAGGCAGTTCCAAGAAAATAAATCGTCAACAGGTCAGGCCGGTAAAGGTGGGATACGCACAAAATACTTTTCCAGACCGGACAAGCGCTCCAAGCGTTGCTCC
>WBZL01000628.1_pt1 | contig 39543 bp, 33 predicted proteins | sample 5204291 | NCBI WGS metagenome assembly WBZL01 (sample SAMN12344345, study PRJNA552823) | activated sludge metagenome | biome: Activated sludge suspended growth; feature: Nitrification reactor; material: Wastewater; isolation source: activated sludge from nitrification reactor of wastewater... | reverse complement strand
TCCATGCCCTTGAACTGCCAGCGGCCCATGTCCGCCAGTTCCGCCAGGCGGGGCGCATCCAGTCTGGCGACGCGGATGCGGCCGTCGTACTGGATGCCGGCGTCGAACAGGTCGATGAGGGTGCGCGCCACCGGCTTCAGGCGTTCCGCCTTCAGGCGGATGCGGCGGCCATCCGGCCCGTCCAGGGTCACCGTGGCGGTGTCGGCGATCCGGTCCAGGGCATGGAGGTCGAGCCAGCGCGGATCCCGGGCGAACAGGCTGGCGAGCAGCGGCGCCAGGGCCAGGCGGCGGCCCTCCACGACGATGCCCATGGAAAGATCGAACCAGCCCGGGGCCGCTTCGCTGACTTCCGCCTGCCATTCGTCGATGTCCACATAGTCGTGGCGGAAGTCCGGCGGCAGTTCCACTTCCCAGCCGGCCGCCCGCAGGCGGGGCAGGAGTTCGCTCTTGAAATCTTCCCACGCGGCTTCGCTGGCCAGACCGTAGCTGGGCCGGGGCAGGGGGCGGGCGGCGTAGATGGCATGGTGGGGAACCGGGGTGAAGCCCAGTTCCGCCAGGGCGCCGATCAGGCGGGCCTCGGCCTGGGGATCGCGCCGGATGCGCACCGTTTCGCCGGTGGCCAGGGTGACGAATTCCTGTTTCTCATCCAGGCCGAAACGATGGACGCCATAGCGAAACGCGGGTACCGCGTAGTCGAACAGACGGCGATCCCACTCGTCGCCATAGTCCCGATAGCCGGACAGGCCATAGATATTGGCGGTGGAAATCTGCAGGACCGGCGTCAGGCTGGCCTCGACGACGCGAAAGGCCTCGTTGCTCCCGGCGGGCGAGGGCAGGTCGGGGGCGATCTCCGCCAGGGTGGCGGCCACCACCTGGGCTTCCGAGGGCGACAGCGAGGGGCCGGTCAGCAATTGCCGGGCCAGGGTGGGCGGAATGGCGCTCTTGAGCGCGCCCGCCTCGCCCGAGACCGGATCGAGATACCAGGGCGGGTCCAGGGGAATGGCCCGGGCCGACTCGGGCCGGCTGCTGAGGCGGGCATGCAGGCGTCCACGGGAATCGGGCCGCCAGGCCAGCATGGCGGGGCGCTCCGGCCCCAGCCGCCAGGGCAGGCGCGTGTCCCGGTCCATGAGCCAGCGGCAGCTGGCCAGCATGCGGCGCAGCACCTCGTCGCCATGACGGCCGTCGAGCAGCAGGGTGTCGCCGGGATGTTCCCGGGGACGCTGGGCCCAGAGCAGGCGCAGGATGCCCAGGTCCTCCTCGTCGACGAACTGGGGCGGATTGGCCAGCGCCCGCTCGAAGCCGCTCCAGCCCTGCAGGGCGCCGGTGGGCCGGCCCATGGCGTCGGTTCTCGCCTTGTAGCAGTTCACCCGGTACTCGCCCCGGCCGTCCGGCCCGTCCACCAGGTAGAACAGGCGGATGGTGGGGGCGGCCTTGGCGCGCTTGCCGCTTTTCGGCGTGTCAGCGAGGCGGCGCAATTCCTGTACCCAGTTCAGCACCTCGGGCCGCACCTGGTCTGGGTGGTCCCGTTCCTCCAGGGCCTTCAGCAACACCGCGGCCGCGTGCTTGCAATGGCCGCCCACCGGGCAGGAGCAGTAGAACCGGGGCCGCGCGCCCTCCGCCGGCGCGGGCTGGAAGCGGATGTCCACCCGGTAGGGGCGCGGGCGCGTGCCGCGCACCGAGGCGGTGAGGGTGTCCGACTCCACCCGCAGGTCCTCCACCGCGCCCAGGTAGCCGCGTCCCTTGATGACCACCCAGTCGCCCAGCCATTCCTCGATGTCTTTCGCGGCGTAGCTTGCGGTGGGGGCCTGGTGGGAGCCGGTCGTGTCCTGGGAGCGCATTGCGGGCGTAGTGGATGCCTTGGCAGGCAAGGCGGCGAAAACGGGCATTATCTCCCGAAAGGGCCACCCTTCGCCAAGGCTGTACAGATCAGCGCCGGCGCAACCAGTCGGTCAAAGTCCGCGGCATCGCGACGATCGTGGCGGTCAGCCAGGCCGCCAGCAGGCCCCATTTAACCAGGGCCAGGGCGCAGGCCGCGGTCGAAATGGCCGGGTCGCCGGCGTCGATCAGGATGAGATGCAGCGCGTTTTCCACCATATCGGCCGCCGCCGCGACCAGGGGCAGCCAGGCAAGGACGGCGGGCTGACGCGAACCCCGGCCCGGATCCCAGCCTGCCCGGTAGGCGGCGAAGCGTTCGCTCAAGGCGGCGAGGGCGATGCCGTAGGCCGGCGCGAACCCCATGTCCCAGTACAGGCTCAGCCTGGCGTGTTGGCGGGCTTCCTCATCCCACATGGCCAGGATGGCCCCGGCCCCCTCGGCGGCGCAGGCGAATTGCAGGGACAGGATGCCCAGGGGCGCGGCCGGGGTGACCAGGGCATCGGCATGGGCGCGCATGGGCTCGCCCAGGGCGAGCGCCAGGACAAACAATGCGACCAGGCCCGGCGTGGAAAGCAGGGCCCCGGCCAGGGCCGGGGGCAGCAGGGTGGAGGGCGATCTTCGGAAAGGTGCCGGCATGGGGCCAGTGTTCATGCCGGCCGATCAAATGGCAATAACCTAACTCGACATGGCAAGAACCGCGCCCAACGTCGCGACCGGCGCCGGAGGTTGACGGCGGCCCGGTCCGGTTGCAGTCTGTCCGCTCTTCCGCCCTCGCTTCCGGATCCATGCGCCGCCCCATCCGCCTGAAGATCTTTGGCATCACCCTGGTCCTGCTGGCCCTGATGGTGGCCGTGACCTGGCTGTCGGTGCTCAATTCCCGGCAACTCAACAACCAGGTGCGGGCCCTGTCCGACGTCTACCTGCCCCTGCAGCAGCAGGTGGCCAGCGTGGAAATCCTGATCCGCCAGCAGATGGTGCACATGGAGCGGGTGCTGCTGGGCATGGAGGCGGCCAGGCCCGACCCGGCCTTCCTCGCCAAAGAGTCGGAGGGCTTCGACCATCGGGGCATCAACGCCGACCAGATCGTGGATTCCTCCCTGCGCATGCTGGGAGAGGCGGAGGCCGGCGGCGACATCGATCTGGACCGGGTCACCCTGGCGGTGCTGAAGCAGCAGTTGCCCAACCTGCAGACGGCGCGCCAGGATTTCCACCGCAGCTTCCGCCTCTACCAGATCGAGGCGGAGGAGGGCACCCGCCGATCCGCCAATCTGGTGCGGGAAAACCTGCTGCGGGAAAAGGACAAGCTTGACGGGGAGATCGGCAAGGCCATCGACCTGCTCAACAAGCTCACCGCCGACACGGCCGCCCGGGCCAAGGCCGAGGAGGAACGGGCGGTCAGGCTGAACTGGATCATCACCGCCATCGCCACCACCCTGGGCCTGATCTTTGCCTGGATGGTGAGCCGTTCCCTGGTGGAACCCATCCGCCGTCTGCTGGGAGGGACCCAGGCCGTCGAGTCGGGGGACCTGGAGGTGGAAATCCTGGTGCAGACCCGGGACGAACTGGCCACCCTGGCGGATTCCTTCAACCACATGGTGGTGGGCCTGCGCGAGAAGGAACACATCAAGGCCACCTTCGGCCAGTACGTGGACCCGCGCATCGTGCGCGGCCTGCTGGACAAGCGCCTGCCCGCCGAGGGCGGTGAGCGCCACGTGATGAGCGTGTTCTTCTCCGACCTGGCCGGCTTCACGCAAATGTGCGAGGGCCTCACCCCGGACGCGGCGGTGCGCTTCCTCAACCGCTACTTCGCCCTCATGGCCGAGGTCATCCGGGCCCGCCAGGGCATCATCGACAAGTACATCGGCGACTCGGTCATGGCTTTCTGGGGCCAGCCCTTCACCGAAGAGTCTTCCCACGCCGCCCTGTGCTGCGAGGCGGCCCTGGACCAGCGCGACAAGCTGGACGAGTTTCGCGCCGACCTGCCCAGCCTGATCGGCATCCGCCACGGCCTGCCCCGGGTGGAGGCGCGCATGGGCATCGCCACCGGCGAGGTGCTGGTGGGCAACATCGGCTCGGAAACCGCCCGGGGCTATACCGTCATCGGCGACACGGTCAACCTGGCCTCGCGCCTGGAGCAGGCCAACAAGTTCTATGGCAGCCGCATCCTGGTGGGCGAACAGACTCGGCGCCTGGCCGGCGACGCCTTCGTGTTCCGGGAGATCGACAGCCTGCGGGTGATGGGAAGGGTGGAGCCGGAACGGGTATCCGAATTGCTGGGACGTCGCGGCGACGCCGACGCCCAGGCTCTCGCCGTCGCCTTCGAGGCGGGCCTGGCGCGCTACCGGGCGCGGGACTGGGACGGCGCCGACAGCGTCTTCAACGAATGCCTGAAACTGGCGCCGGAGGACGGGCCCAGCCAGGTGTTCCTGGATCGCATCCGCGCATTCCGGGAAACTCCGCCGCCCGGCGATTGGGATGGGGTCTGGGTGGCGGCGGGGAAATAGCGCCGACGAAATGGCACCGGCGAAATGGCACTGGCGAAATAGCGCCGGAGAAGGGCCTTGTCTGCCTGACATGCCTATCCATTGAGCGATAGACTTTTCCCTACAGCATTCACTGTCCCCCCAAGCCGATGACCCGCACACTTGCATCCCTGGCGCTCGTTGCCCTCACCCTGTTCTCAGGCCTGCTCGCCGCCGCCCAGACTGAACCCCACCGCGCCACCCGCCTGGGAAACCCCGCCACGCGCTTTGCCGACCCCTTGAAAACGCCGGAGGACCTGCGTCGCACCCTGTTGAGCGATGCCTTGCGGGAGGATGTGCAGCAGGTGCTGCGCATGAGCGAATACAGCGGCGACATCGAGGATTTCCGCGGGGCGGCCGCGAACGCGCCGATCAGGGAGTTACGCATTCCCGTCGGGACCGTCCTTCCGGCCATGTCGACCCGAACCAAGGGCAAGGTCGACTTGCTGCGCAATGTGAAGTGGGCGGGGAAAAAACCCATTGATGCCTACGAGTTTTCATTCATTTCCGGCGAACGGCGCTATCGGGTGGTCACGCCCAAGGCCTGCAGCAATTTCTGGATCGAGGAACAGCTACCGCGGCCGAAACATGAGCTGGCCCTGAACTGCGAGGCGCCCACCCAATCGCCACAGTCCCAACTGATCACCTACTGCTGCACGCTTGGCAATAGTGGCGACCTGACCGACCCCCAGGCGACATTGATCCTGCCCATGCCGACGGGCGCCAAGGTGAGGTGCGTATCCGGCGGCGCGGATACCAGCGACAGCACGCAACTGTCCTGGAAATTTGACGACTTCACCCCCGCGGCGAAACGCACCGTTTGCGCCACCTTCGCGCCAAATCAGCCTGGACAGGTCGTGTTCAAGAGCTCGGCCGTCGGAAAACGTGCCGCCAGTGTTGCAAGTCAAATTGAAGTCCAGGTCACTGCCGTTCCCGCTGACACGCCCTAAAAGCCTATTTCAACAGGGGTCATGCCCTGCGCCGTTTGTCTGCGGCGCATTGCCGTGTTGCGGGTGACTTGTGGAGAACGACTCCACTTCGCCCCCCGCGCCTTGCACGGCATCCTCCGGCGGGTCGGCTTGGATGGCGACGAGCCGTATCGGTCGATTGTCCGTCTACACCCGCTCACGCTGGGGATGGGTGAGGTAGCCTGAATCGGCCCTCAGTTCTCCACCCCGGAATCCCCGTGGCAGGCGCAGTTGGCGCTGGTGGTGTTGTCGCAGCACACGATCTTGCCGGCGCGGCAGCCGCAGACGCCCTTATGGCCCTTGCAGCAGTCGGCCTGGCTGACCTGGCTGAGACGGTCGGGGGCGGGGCAGGGGGACAGGATGCTCGCCGCCGGCGCCGAGGCCTGGAGAACGAGGTCCTTGGGGGGCGCCATGTCGGCGGCGCCCAGGGGGGTGATCCAGGACAGGAAGAAGACGATTGCCAGGATGTGTTTCATGACGGGTACCTCCACAGGGTTCGCGGGCACTATAGCTCAATGATCCATAACGGGCAGCGGGGAGCGCGGGATGACAGGGGGCGTTCCGCCTCAATCCCGCCATGCCACGGCCCCGCCACGGAACGCGGATTCCCTCGCGTCGCGGAGCGAGGAAGTCCCGGGCCGGCGAGCGGAGCGTTGTGATGGGGTAACAGGCCGCCCCGAATCACCGGGCGCGGGGTGCGGCGAGGCTGCAATCCGGGGCGGAGGTGAGGGAAAATCGGAACTGCCTGAAGTATTCAGCCAAGCGCTCCAGCAGTGCATTTCGGCTCGCTCCAAGCTGTTCCAATCTCATCCAACAAGGATTCATCATGCGTCGTCCCTTCATCGCCATTCCCCTGATTTCAAGTTTGCTCGCCGGTTGCGCCACCAACGACCTGGGCGATCCGCGCGAATTGACCAAAACCGAGCAGGGCGCCCTCATCGGCGCGGCCGGTGGCGCGGTGCTGGGCGCGGTGATCAACAAGAAGAACCGGGGCAAGGGGGCGCTGATCGGCGCCATCGGGGGTGGCCTGGCCGGCACGGCGGTGGGCCACTACATGGACAAGCAGCAGAAGGATCTGGAGCTGCAGCTGCAACCGGAAATCCAGCGCGGGGAAATCACCCTGGACAAGCGCGCCTCGGATAACGTCCTGCTGGTGCGCATGACCTCCACCACCGGTTTCGACAACCTGTCCGCCGTGCTGAAGCCGGGCTATCTGGCGACGCTGGACAAGATTTCCCGGGTTCTGAATCAATACGGCAAGACCACCGTGACCGTGATCGGCCATACCGACAGCCTGGGAACCCACGCCGACAACCAGGCGCTCTCCGAGCAACGCGCCCGGGCCGTCCTGGATCATTTCGCCAGCCAGAAGGTCAATGCCCTGCGCCTGGATGCCTACGGCCGGGGTGAGACCGAGCCCCGCGCCGACAATGCCACCGAGGCGGGGCGTCAACTCAACCGCCGCGTCGAATTGTGGGTCGTGCCCGTGGTGGAGGAAAAGCCCGCCACCACTCCCTCTACCCCGGGCGTGACGGGCGCCTGACCGGCGCGGTCATCGCGTCGTTCGGTCCCCGCTCCGCGTTCCACGGACGGGGAGCGGGGCAAGTTTTCAGTGGCTGGAGAGTCGCCTGAGGCGCGCCAGGAGGCGGCGCGCCAGGTCCCCGAACATCTCGGTCTGGGTGGGGTGGGGGAAGATGGCCTGAGCCACCTGGTCGAGGGTCATGCCGGCGGTGACCATCATGACCGCCGCGCCGATGAGGGTGTCGGTGTGGTCGGCCAGCAGGTGGACGCCGATGATCCTGCCGTTGGCCTTGTCGGCCACCAGCTTGATCATGCCGTGGTCTTCCATGGCGATCATGGCCTTGGCGTCGATGCTCATGGGCATCTTGGCTTCCACCGCGTCGATGCCCCGGGCCTTGGCCTGGGCCACCGACAGGCCGACGAAACCGGCCTGGGGACGGCTGAAGGTGACGCCGCAATCCAGATCCTGGTGGTACTCGAGAGCATGGCCGAGCAGGTTGTGGGCGGCGACGCGGCCTTGGGCGGCGGCGGTGTGGGCCAGCATGTAGCCGCCGATGACGTCGCCCACGGCGTAGATGTGGGGGACGCTGGTGCGGCAGCGGGAATCGGTCTTGATTGCGGCGCCGTCGAGTTCGACGCCGGCGGCCTCCAGGTTGAGCCTGGCGGTGCCGGGGCGCTTGCCGGTGGCCATGAGCACGTAGTCGCACAGGCACTCGCCCGGGGTGCCGGCGGCGTCCGTGTACTTGACGCGCATGCTGTCGGGCTGGCCGGTGATCTCGGTGATGCTGGCGCCGGTCACGATGGGGAACTCGCCCTTCAGTACCTCGGTGAGGTGCCGGGCGATCTCCTCCTCGATCTCCGCCAGGATGCGTTCCCTGGCTTCCAGCATGAGGACTTCGCCGCCGAAATCCCGGCAGATCTGCGCCATTTCCACGCCGATGACGCCGCCGCCGATGATGCCCAGGCGGGCGGGCGGGCGCGGCAGGTTCCAGATCGTGTCGGAGGTGAGCACGCCGCCGGTGGCCACGCTCTCGCGGGCGCCGGGGATCGGCGGGATGAAGGGAGGGGCGCCGGTGGCGATGACGGCGGCGCCGAAGGTCAGGGTGGACTCCGCGCCGTCGGGGGCCACGATCTTCAGGGTATGGGGATCGACGAAGCTGGCGAAGCCCTGGCGCGCGTCGATCTTCACGCTCTTGTCCGCCTTCATGGCCAGCTCGCCCCGGGTTTGCAGCACGTTCTTGCGATGAGCCTCCAGGGTGGCCCAATCCAGGCGCGGCCTGTGGGTGCCGATCACGCCCTTGTCCGGGTCCCGGGCCCGGTCGCGAATGAGGTCGGCGGCATGGCGCCAGGCCTTGGAAGGGATGCAGCCGCGCCACAGGCATTCGCCGCCGGGCAGGGGGGCGTTGTTGACCATGGCCACCTTGACGCCGTGGTCGGCCAGGTCCCGGGCGCAGTCCTCGCCCCCGGGGCCGCCGCCGATGATGGCGACCTGGACGTCCCAGTCGCCGGGGGGGATGGGGGATGACATGCCGGGGGCGGCATTCTGCTGGTCCATGGGAACTCCTCGTGCTTGTTGTGCGCGCATCATCCCGCTAGTCTTGTTGCACTGCAATAGGGGCGATCGCCCCGGTCTTGCGCCGGATCAAGCCGGTGCCGGCCATGCGCGCCACCTTCGCCCTGCTGGAAAAGAAGGATTGACGCCTACTTTCGACGCGGGGGCAGCAAGTCGGTGATGGTGCCTTCCGCCATCTCGGCGGCGAAGCAGATCGTCTCGGAAAGGGTGGGGTGGGCGTGGATGGTGAGGCCGATGTCCTCGGCCGTGGCGCCCATCTCGATGGCCAGCACCGCTTCCGCCAGCAGTTCGCCGGCGTTGATGCCCACCAGGCCGGCGCCGATGACCCGGCCGGATTCCTTGTCCAGGATCAGCTTGGTCATGCCCTCGGCGCGGGCGATGGACAGGGCGCGGCCGCTGGCGGCCCAGGGGAAGGCGCCTTTCTCGATCTCGATCCCTTTCGCCTTGGCTTCCGTCTCGGTGACGCCCACCCAGGCCACTTCCGGGTCGGTGTAGGCCACGGCGGGGATGACCAGGGCCTGGAATTCGACTTTATGGCCGGCGATGACTTCCGCCGCCACCTTGCCTTCATGCACCGCCTTGTGGGCCAGCATGGGCTGGCCGACGATGTCGCCGATGGCGAAGATGTGGGGCAGGTTGGTGCGCATCTGCTTGTCCACGGGGATGAAGCCGCGCTCGTCCACGGCCACGCCGGCGGCTTCGAGGCCGAGTGCCTTGCCGTTGGGGCGGCGGCCGATGGCCACCAGCACCCGGTCGAAGGTCTGGGTCTCTTCCCGGGTTTCCGTACCCTCGCCGGCCTTCAGGGTGACGTGGATGCCGTCCTTCTTCGCCTCCATGCCGGTGACGCCGGTGTTGAGCTTGATCGCCTCGAAGCGCTTTTCCATGCGTTTGTGCAAGGGCCTGACCAGATCGGCGTCGCAGCCGGGAATGAGCTGGCCGCCCAGTTCCACCACGGTGACCTTGCTGCCCAGGGCGTCGTACACCGTGCCCATCTCCAGACCGATGATGCCGCCGCCGATGACCAGCAGGCGCTTGGGCACATCGGCCAGGGCCAGGGCGCCGGTGGAACTCATGACGCGGGGGTCGTCCGGCTGGAACGGGAGTTTGATGGCTTCGGAACCGGCGGCGATGATGGCGTGATCGAAGCTGATGGTTTGGGTGCCGTCGTCGCCGGCGACTTCCAGGCTGTTGGGGCCGGTGAACCTGGCCACGCCGTGGACCACGGTCACCTTGCGCTGCTTCGCGAGCTGACTCAAACCGCCGGTGAGTTTGCCCACCACGTCCTTGGCCTTCCATTCCCGCAACTTGGCCAGATCGATCTTGGGTTTCGCGAAGCCGACGCCGTGCTCGGCCATTTCCTCCGCCTCGGTGATGAGGCGGGCGGTATGCAGCAGGGCCTTGGAGGGAATGCAGCCGACGTTGAGACAGACGCCGCCCAGGCTGGGGAAGCGTTCCACCAGCACCACGTTCAGGCCCAGGTCGGCGGCGCGGAAGGCGGCGGTGTAGCCGCCGGGGCCGGCGCCGAGGACCAGGACCTGGGCATGGAGGTCTGATTGGGAAGTGGGAAGTGGGAAGTGGGGGGTGGGTGCTTCGGTGGGCGTAGCCGGGGTTTTCCCCACTTCCGACTCCCCACTTCCTACTTTCAGAACCAGGATGGACGAGCCCTCGGAAACCTTGTCGCCCACCTTCACCAGCAGCTTGCCCACCACCCCGGCCTGGGGACAGGGAATGTCCATGGCGGCCTTGTCGGACTCCACGGTGAAGAGGGAGGCGTCCTTGGCGACACTGTCCCCGGGCTGGACCAGGATGTCGATGACGGCGACGTCCTTGAAGCCGCCGATGTCGGGGACGCGGATTTCGATGGATTGGGTCATCTCGTTCAAATGGGTGAAGGGTGAAGGGTGAAGGGTGAAGGGTGAAGGGTGAAGGGTGAAGGGTGAAGGGTGAAGGGTGAAGGGTGAAGGGTGAAGGGTGAAGGGGCGGGCTTTTACCCTTCCCCCTTGAGCGCCAAAGGCGCGGACCCTTCCCCCTTCGCTGAATTTACAACAGCAACCGGCGCACGTCCGAAAGCATCTGGCGCAGGTGGCTGGTGAATCTGGCCCCGTCGGCGCCGTCGATGACCCGGTGGTCGTAGGACAGGGACAGGGGCAGCACCAGGCGCGGCTCGAAGTTCTTGGCGGCCTTGTTCCACACCGGCTTCCAGTCGGCCCGGGACAGGCCCAGGATGGCCACTTCCGGGCAGTTGATGATGGGCGTGAAGGCGGTGCCGCCGATGCCGCCCAGGCTGGAGATGGTGAAGCAGCCGCCCTGCATGGCATCCACCTTCAATTTGCGCTCCCGCGCCAGTTCGGACAGTTCCGCCAGTTCCCGGGCGATGTCCATGACGTCCTTCTTGTTGACGTCGCGGATGACCGGCACCACCAGTCCGTCCGGGGTGTCGCAGGCGAAGCCCACGTGGAAGTACTTCTTGAGCACCAGGTTCTCGCCGTCCGGGGCGAGGGAGGCGTTGAACTGGGGATAGGCGCGCAGGGCGTTGACCACCGCCTTCATCAGAAAGGCCAGCAGGGTGAGCTTGACGCCCCGTTTCGCCGCTTCCTCCAGCATGGACTTGCGGAAGTCCTCCAGGTCGGTGATGTCGGCCTCGTCGAACTGGGTGACGTGGGGGGCGCTGACCCAGTTGCGGTGGAGGTTGGCGCCGGACAGCTTGCGGATGCGGGACAGGGGCTGGCTCTCGACCTCGCCGAACTGGGTGAAATCGATCACCGGGGCGGGCGGGAAGCCCAGGCCGATGGCTTCGCCGGTGGGCTTGGCCAGTTCCGCCTTGACCCATTCCTGGACATCTTCCTTGAGGATGCGGCCGCGCGGGCCGGAACCCTTGATGCGGGCCAGGTCGGCGCCCAGTTCCCGGGCGAAGCGGCGCACCGAGGGGCTGGCGTGGGCGGGCTTGCCGGTTTCGAATTCGACATGGGCGCCAACCGGGTCGGGCCGGTGCCTGGGTGGGATGTGGGTCGGCGCGTCGGGGGCGGGATGGGAGGGTGGCGGGACGTTCACTCCCTCACCCCCGGCCTCACCCCTGGCCTCACCCCCGGGGGGGGAGGGGGGTGGGACGAAGGACTTCACCACCGGCGCGGCGGTCCTGGCCGCGGTGTCGCTGGACGTATCCAGCATCAGCACCAGGGAGCCGGCGGAGACCTTGTCGCCCACCTTGATCTTCATTTCCTTGACGGTGCCGCCGAAGGGGGCGGGGATATCCATGGCGGCCTTGTCGGATTCCACGGTCATGATGGAATCGTCGGCGGCCAGGCTGTCGCCCGGCTTGACCATGATCTCGATGACTTCGACGTCCTTGAAGCTGCCGATATCGGGGACGAGGACTTCCTTGATGCTCATTTTCTCGCCCCCTTACACGTTGACCGGATTGGGCCGGTCGGCGTCGATGCCGTATTTCCTGATCGCTTCCGCCGCCTTGCTGGCGGGGATCACGCCATCGTCGGCCAGGGCCTTGAGGGCGGCCAGGGTCACGTAATGGCGATCCACCTCGAAGAAGCGGCGCAGGGCCTCGCGGGAATCCGAGCGGCCGAAGCCGTCGGTGCCCAGGGTGACAAAGCGGCGGCGCACGTAGGGCCGGATCTGGTCCGGGAAGGCGCGCATGTAGTCGGTGGCGGCGACGATGGGGCCTTCGCTGGCGTCCAGGCATTGCTCCACGTAGGAAAGCTTCTGCTTCTTGTCCGGATGCAGCAGGTTCCAGCGGTGGGTTTCCTGGGCTTCCCGGCGCAGTTCGTTGAAGCTGGTGGCGCTCCACACGTCGGCGGCCACGCCCCAATCCGCTTCCAGCAACTCGGCGGCGGCCATGACCTCCCGCAGGATGGTGCCGGAGCCCAGCAACTGTACACGCGGCATGGTCTTCTTCCTGGCCCCTTGCCCCTTGCCCCTTGCACCTTCACTCAGCCTGTAAAGCCCCTTCAGGATGCCCACCTCGGCGCCCTTGGGCAGGGCCGGATGGCTGTAGTTCTCGTTCATCACCGTCAGGTAATAGAACACGTCCTCCTGCTCCTGGAACATGCGGCGCATGCCGTCCTGGACGATGACCGCCAACTCGTAGTGGAAGGTGGGGTCGTAGGTGACGCAGTTGGGGATCATGCCCGCCTGCAGGTGGCTGTGGCCGTCCTCGTGCTGCAGGCCCTCGCCGTTCAGGGTGGTGCGGCCGGCGGTGCCGCCCAGCAGGAAGCCCCGGGCGCGGGAATCGCCGGCGGCCCAGGCCAGGTCGCCGATGCGCTGGAAGCCGAACATGGAGTAGTAGATGTAGAAGGGCATCATCTGCACGCCGTTGACGCTGTAGGACGTGGCGGCGGCGAGCCAGGAGCTGAAGGCGCCGGCCTCGTTGATGCCCTCTTCCAGGATCTGCCCGCCCTTGTCCTCCCGGTAGTACATGACCTGGTCGGAATCCACCGGCTCGTAGAGCTGGCCCACGGAGGAGTAGATGCCCACCTGGCGAAACAGACCTTCCATGCCGAAGGTGCGCGCCTCGTCCGGGATGATAGGGACGATGTGGCGGCCGATGGCCTTGTCCCGGAGCAGGCTGGTGAGGATGCGGACGAAGGCCATGGTGGTGGAGATCTCCCGCTCGCCGGTGGCTTCCAGCATGGCCTGGAACGCGGACAGGGGTGGCGCGGACAAGGGCTCGGCCTTGATGCGACGGGTGGGCACGTGGCCGCCCAGGGCGGCGCGCCGGGCCTGCAGGTATTTCATCTCGGGGCTGTCGTCGGCCGGGCGGTAGAACGGCAGATGTTCCAGCTGGTCGTCGGCGACGGGAATCTGGAAGCGGTCGCGGAAGGCCTTGAGGTCGGCCAGGGCCATCTTCTTGGCCTGGTGGGTCGGGTTCTGGGCTTCGCCGGAAGCGCCCATGCCGTAGCCCTTGATGGTCTTGGCCAGGATCACCGTGGGCTGGCCGGTGTGCTTCACCGCCGCCGCATAGGCCGCGTAGACCTTGTGGGGATCATGGCCGCCCCGGTTCAGGCGCCAGATGTCCTCGTCGGACATGGCGGCCACCATTTCCTTCAACTCTGGATATTTTCCGAAGAAGGCCTCGCGGGTATAGGCGCCACCCTTGGCCTTGAAGTTCTGGTACTCGCCGTCCACGCACTCCTCCATGCGCTGGCGCAGGATGCCCTTGGAGTCCATGGCCAGCAGCGGGTCCCAGTAGGAACCCCAGAGCACCTTGAGCACGTTCCAGCCGGCGCCGCGGAAGGCCGCCTCCAGTTCCTGGATGATCTTGCCGTTGCCGCGCACCGGGCCGTCCAGGCGCTGCAGGTTGCAGTTGATGACGAAGATCAGGTTGTCCAGCTTTTCCCGGGAGGCCAGGGTGATGGCGCCCAGGGACTCCGGCTCGTCGGTCTCGCCGTCGCCCAGGAAGGCCCAGACCTTGCGCCCGGAGGTGTCGGCGATACCCCGGTCGTGCAGGTACTTGAGGAAGCGGGCCTGGTAGATGGCCTGGAGCGGGCCCAGGCCCATGGACACGGTGGGGAACTGCCAGAACTCCGGCATCAGCCAGGGGTGGGGGTAGGAGGGAATGCCGTGGCCATCGGCCTCCTGCCGGAAGTTGGCGAACTGGTCCTCGCTGATGCGGCCTTCCAGGAAGGCGCGGGCATAGATGCCGGGGGCGGAGTGGCCCTGGAAGAACACCAGGTCGCCGCCCCGGGAGGCGTCTATGCCATGGAAGAAGTGGTTGAAGCCCACCTCGTAGAGGGTGGCGGCGGACTGGAAGCTGGCGATGTGGCCGCCCACGCCGGGGGCCTTCTCGTTGGCGCGCATGACGCAGGCCACCGCGTTCCAGCGGATCAGGGCCTTGATGCGGGATTCCATGGCCACGTCGCCGGGATGCTTGTCCTGGAGATGCACCGGGATGGTGTTCACGTAGGCCGTGGTGGCGTTGTAGGGCAGGTAGGCGCCGGAGCGGCGGGCCTTGTCCACCAGACGCTCCAGCAGGTAGTGGGCGCGCTCGGCGCCTTCCTCCTCGATGACGGCGGCCAGGGCGTCCAGCCACTCGCGTGTTTCCTGGGGGTCGATGTCGGGCTTGGAATTCGGCATGAAAAAGGTCTCCGAATACGGATCGGGATGAGGGGCCAGGTCGTTTGCGCGCGGCTCATGCCCCTGTGCGCGATCCGGGAATGTTCTAGGGTTTTCGTGGAACAATCGGGGTGAATGAAAGCGGGCGGATTATCCCGGCTGAGGTATTACCCGTCAATTCTTCAATACTTAGTATTTACATTTTTAATATTAAAGGTGGCTAATGGATAACGCCTCGAAGAAACCCGGCATGCTCACCGCGCCCCTGGCGCGCCTGCGGCAGAAGGAGACTGTCCTGACATGCCGCGACGGCAAGGCTCGACACCTGCTTCATGTGCTGCCGGCCGGGTCGGAATGGCATGATGCCCCGGATCACGAGGCGGCGCTCGCCGCCCTCGAACGTCGCGGCAAGGAAGCGGGAGACCTGGGCAAGCAGCCCCTGGTCCTGGAGTTGCCGGGCGGCTGTCTTTCCTCCTGGGTGCGGCTGGATGAGAAGAAATCGGCTTTTGCCTGGCATGGCGCCTTGCGTCTCGCCCTCAAGCCCCTGCTGGACGAGCATCCCGGAGAAGTCCGGATCGCCCTCCACGGCGCGGACACTTTCCGCGCCCGGGCTGGCAAGGCCGCGGCCTATGTGGCCTGGCTGAATGGCGCGATCCTGCCGAACTGGAAAAGTGGCAAGGCGCCGGTTGCCCTGGAGCGCATCGTGCTGCACGGCATCGCCGGGCTGGACCTGAAGCGGGAGCAGGCTCTGGCGGAAGGCAACACCCTGTGCCGGGCGCTTACCCTGCTGCCGCCCAATGTGCTGACGCCCGCGACCTACCGCGAACGCATCCGCGCCCTGGCCAGGGATGCGGGCTGGGGCATCGAGGAATACGACCTCAAGCGCCTGAGGAAGCTGAAGGCGGGCGCTTTCCTGGCGGTGGCCCGGGGCAGTGGGCACGAGGACGCGGCCATCGTTCGGCTGACCCACAGGGGACAAGGGGCGAGAGGCAAGGGAAGGTCGCATCTCGCCCTGGTGGGCAAGGGCATCTGCTTCGATACCGGTGGCCACAACCTGAAGCCGGCGCGCTACATGAACAACATGCACGACGACATGAACGGTTCGGCGGTGGCCCTGGGCATCCTGCTGGCGGCGACGCGAATGAATCTGCCGGTGAACCTGGAAGTGTGGCTGGCCATCGCCCAGAACCACCTGTCGCCCGAGGCCTACACCCAGAACGAGGTGGTGGCGGCCCTGAACGGCACCACCATCGAGATCGTCCACACCGACGCGGAAGGCCGCATGGTGCTGGCTGATACCCTGGCCCTGGCGGCGAAGGAGAAACCGGAGGCCATCATCGATTTCGCCACCCTCACCGGCAGCATGGCGGTGGCCCTGGGCGAGCGCATGAGCGGCGTCATCAGCAACCGGGATGGATTGGCGGCCAGCGCCGTGGCGGCGGGCCAGGCCAGCGGCGAGCGGGTGGTGGCCTTCCCCATGCCCGAGGACTACGACGAGGCCCTGGATTCCACCGTGGCGGACGTGAAGCAATGCACCCTGGACGGCGAGGCGGACCACATCCTGGCGGCCCGCTTCCTCAACCGCTTCGTGGACGACACGCCCTGGCTGCACGTGGACTTGTCCGCCAGCCGCTGCAAGGGCGGGCTGGGCGGGGCGGGGTCGGACATCACCGGGTTCGGGGTGGGGCTGGGGTTGGAACTGTTGTCGGCCCTGGTCTCGAACCCCGACAATGCCGGCGCTCCGACTCCGCCGAGCGACGGGGACTGAGGCACCCATGGCCGCCCCCCTCGGCAAGAAAGAGATCAAGCGGATGCCGGTCCGCTCCTATGAAACGGTCCGCGACGACCTGCGTTCCGGCGATCTTCTGTTCTGTTCGGGGTCCTACCTGTTCTCCGGCCTGATCCAGCGCTTCACCGGCTCGGTCTGGAGCCATGTGGGGGTGGTCTATCGGGACGAGGCCCTGCAACGCGTGTTCGTGCTGGAGAGCGAGACCGGCATCGGCGTGCGCCTGGCGCCCCTGTCCAAATATCTGCGCGACTATCACGGTCGCAACCGTCCTTACCGTGGCCAGATCCTGGTCGGGCGAGTCACGCCGGGCCTGGAAGCGGAACAGGTGCGCAAGGCTGTCAGCCATGGCATGGATTTGCTGACGCGGCCTTATGACAACGGCGAGATCGTGCGCATCGCGGTGCGCATCCTGTTCCGCATCGGCCGCCGCAGCCGGGACCGGAAATTCATCTGCTCGGAACTGGTCGACGAATGCTTCCGTTCCGCCGGAGTGCGTTTTACCTGTCCCGACAACTACATAAGTCCCGACGACATCTGGCGCAACCCGTGTGTGGAGGTCGGTGGGCGGATACTGTAGCGTCGGCCATCCGGCCGGATCGGGAATTCCGGAACCGGCCACGCAGCGGAAAGGAGCGGCGGCCCTAGAAATGGAACATCGGGCCTATCAGGAAAGTTCCCGGATGGAACGGAGAGATCGTCGCGTCCGTCGAGCATTTTTCGCTTGCCATTTCCCGGGTTGTCTCATCCTCCACCCAGAAGGTCATCAGCATCTCGTCGATCTCGAAACGGACAAGGTAGGACTGCCCGGCCATCAGGGTGGCCTTCAGTTCCACCGTTCCCTCCAGGTAATCGTCAGGATCCAGAAAACCTGGCTTGTGCCCGGTCACAGTCAGGGTTCTTGCTCCCGGATCGACCAGAATCGGGCCTGTTGCCGTGTCCCAGCGCGATCTGGGCAGGCCCTCTATCTTGTCGATTGTGATAAAGGGGCGCCATGTTGCCCACGACCAGTGACCACGAACCACGGCCCCCTGCCGCTGCGAAGGGGCAGCGGCGTGGTATTCAGGAATGCTGGCGCAACCTGCAAGCGTCACAAGCAGCAACAGTAGTTGGCGAACCATGAGCAATAATCCTTCTGCCGCTTCCCGGGCATGCAACATCCTAAACATATCGCCTGGCGGGCTGGGAAAGCCTCGACCATGCCATAATTTCGATATTAATTAATCCGCTCAAGCCATGTCCGGCAACACCCTCGGTCTCATTTTCAGCGTCACCTCCTTCGGCGAATCCCACGGGCCGGCCATCGGCTGTGTGGTGGACGGCTGCCCCCCGGGCCTGGCGCTGACCGAGGCGGATATCCAGATCGACCTGGACCGGCGCAAGCCGGGCACCTCGCGCCACGTCACCCAGCGGCGCGAGTCGGACACCGTGGAAATCCTCTCCGGCGTGTTCGAGGGCAGGACCACCGGCACGCCCATCGCCCTGCTGATCCGCAACGAGGACCAGCGCAGCAAGGACTACGGCAACATCGCCGTGACCTTCCGGCCCGGCCATGCCGACTACACCTACGACCAGAAATACGGCTTCCGCGACTACCGCGGCGGCGGCCGCTCCTCGGCGCGGGAAACGGCGGTGCGCGTGGCGGCGGGGGCCATCGCCAGGAAATGGCTGAACGAGAAATTCGGCACGGTAATCCGGGGCTATCTGGCCCAGCTCGGCCCCATCGCCGTGGCCTTCAAGACCTGGGACAGCGTGGGCGGGAACCCGTTCTTCTCACCCGACCCGGACGCCGTGCCGGCCCTGGAGCAATACATGGACGACCTGCGCAAATCCGGCGATTCCGTCGGCGCGCGCATCAACGTGGTGGCGGAGAACGTCCCCGTCGGCCTGGGTGAGCCGGTGTACGACCGTCTGGACGCGGACTTGGCCCACGCCCTGATGAGCATCAACGCGGTGAAGGGCGTGGAGATCGGCGACGGCTTCGCCGTGGTGGCCCAGAAGGGTAGCGAGCACCGGGACGAGATGACGCCGCAAGGCTTCCTGTCCAACCACGCCGGCGGCATCCTGGGCGGCATTTCCAGCGGCCAGGACATCACGGCGTCCATCGCCATCAAGCCCACCTCCAGCATTCGCATTCCCGGACGCACCATCGACAGCGCCGGCGCCCCCACCGAGGTGGTGACCCACGGCCGCCACGACCCCTGCGTCGGCATCCGCGCCACCCCCATCGCCGAGGCCATGCTGGCCATCGTCCTCATGGACCATGCCCTGCGCCAGCGCGGACAGAACGCCGACGTGGTCTGCCCGACCCCGAGGATTCCAGGAAAAGCCGTTTAATCAGCCCGTTTAAGGAGAGACCCATGATCGAAAGCCACGATCTGTTCCATGAATTTCCCGAGCATCAGGACACCATCCGCAAGCTGATGCTCAGCAACGACGGCTTCGTCAACCTGATGAAGGACTACGACGAGGTCGATCGCAAGGTCGCCCGCATCGAGCAGCGCGTGGACCCCGCCTCCGACCTGTATGCCGAGGAACTGAAATACCTGCGCGTCCGCCTCAAGGACCAGCTCTACAAGATGCTCGTGCAAGTGAAGGCCTGAGGTTCCGGACCCAGGATCGGCCCGGAGTCCCGGCTCCGGGCCGATTTCTTTTCCACGGCCGTAAGCCGATCCCATGCCTTCCCATGCTGGAACCCCAGGAATGCTGCCTTACTGGCGCCTGTCGGGCTTCTATTTCTTCTATTTCGCCTTCGTCGGCGCCATGGCGCCGTTCTGGGGCCTGTACCTGCGTTCCCTGGAATTCAACGCTTTCCAGATTGGCGTGCTCATGTCCCTGCTCCAGGTCATGCGCATCTTCGCGCCCAACATCTGGGGCCATATCGCCGACCACACCGGCAGGCGGGTGGCCATCGTCCAGCTGGCGGCCCTGGTCTGCCTGGTGGCCTTCATCGGCGTGTTCTGGGCCACCTCGTTCTGGACGCTGTTCGCGGTGATGAGCCTGATCAGCTTCTTCTGGAGCGCCTCCCTGCCGCTGGTGGAAGCCACCACCCTGTCCCATCTGGGCGACCGCGCCGACCGCTACGGCCGCATCCGCTTGTGGGGCTCGGTGGGCTTCATCCTGGTGGTGGTGGGCCTGGGCGCGGCCCTGGATCATGTCTCCATCAGACTCGTGCCCTGGGTGGTGCTGGGTCTGCTGGTGGGCATCGTGCTTACCGCCCGCTTCATCCCGGAGGCGGAGATTGCCACCCGGGACCATGCCCACATCCCGCTGCGCGACGTGTTGCGCCGGCCCCAGGTGCTGGCCCTGTTCATCGCCGCGTTGCTGATGGCGGCGGCCCATGGACCCTATTACACCTTCTTCACCATCCACCTGGTGGAAACCGGCTACAGCAAGTCGGTGGCCGGCTGGCTGTGGGCCTTGGGCGTGGTGTGCGAGATCGGCATCTTCCTGGTCATGCCCCGGGTGTTCGCCCGCGTCAGTCCGGAAGCCGTGCTGCTGGCTACTTTGGTCGTCGCCGCCGTCCGCTTCCTGCTCATCGGCTGGCAGGCCGACAATCTGCCGGTACTGCTGCTGGCGCAGTTGCTGCATGCCTTCACCTTCGGCGCCTACCACGCCTCCGCCCTGGCCCTGGTGCACCGGCACTTCACCGGCAGGAACCAGGCCCGGGGCCAGGCCCTCTACAACAGCCTGGCCTTCGGCATCGGCGGGACGCTGGGCAGCCTCTATTCCGGCGCGGCCTGGGACGGTTTGGGCGCCGGCATGACCTTCAGCCTGGCGGCCGGATGCGCGTTGTTGGCCAGCCTCGTCTTCGCCTGGCGAGGCCGATCGGGCCGGCCATGAGCAACGGGGACGCCGGCCAATGGCGTTCCACCCGCTCGCTCGGCCTGCAACCGGGGGTGCTGTGTAATAATTCACAACTTTCCGATTGACTGTTGGACCCGCACTTATGCAGCCCCGCACGCTTTACGACAAACTCTGGGACGCCCACGTGGTCCATGTGGAGCCCGACGGCACCGCCCTCATCTACATCGACCGGCAACTGGTGCACGAAGTCACCAGCCCCCAGGCCTTCGAGGGCCTGAAAATCAACGGCCGCAAGCCCTGGCGCCTGGCCTCTCTGCTGGCCACGCCGGACCACAACATTCCCACCGCCGACCGGGACAAGGGCATCGCCGACCCGGTTTCCCGCACCCAGGTGGAGACCCTGGACGCCAATTGCGCGGAATTCGGCATCACCGAATTCGGCATGAACGACCCGCGCCAGGGCATCGTCCACGTCATCGGCCCGGAACAGGGTTTCACCCAGCCGGGCATGACCCTGGTATGCGGCGATTCCCATACCAGCACCCACGGCGCCTTCGGCGCCCTGGCCTTCGGCATCGGCACCTCCGAGGTGGAGCACGTGCTGGCCACCCAGTGCCTGTGGCAGAAGAAGGCCCGCGCCATGCAGGTGCGGGTGGAGGGTGCGCTCAAGCTAGGCGTCACCGCCAAGGACATCGCCCTGGCGGTGATCGGCCAGATCGGCACCGCCGGTGGCACCGGCTATGCCTTGGAATTCACCGGCACCGCCATCCGCGGCCTGTCCATGGAGGGCCGCATGACCCTGTGCAACATGGCCATCGAGGCGGGGGCCCGGGCCGGCATGGTGGCGGTGGACGACAAGACCCTGGAATACATGCGCGGCCGCCCTTATTCACCCCGGGAAGGGCAGTTCGAAATGGCGGCGGCTTACTGGCGCACCCTCGTTTCCGATCCGGGCGCGAAATTCGACGCCGTGGTGGAACTGGACGCGGCCAATATCAAACCCCAGGTGACCTGGGGAACCTCGCCGGAAATGGTGGTGCCGGTGGACGGCCGGGTGCCCGATCCCGCCGATGCGCCCAACGCCGTGAAGAAATCCGACTGGGAACGCGCCCTGGCCTACATGGGCCTGCCCGCCAATACGCCCATCGACCAGATCAACGTGGACAAGGTGTTCATCGGCTCCTGCACCAATTCCCGCATCGAGGACCTGCGCGAGGCGGCCAGGGTGGCGAGCTGGGCGCTGGGGCAGAACCGGCGCGTCGCCGGCAACGTCAAACTGGCCATGGTGGTACCGGGTTCGGGGCTGGTGAAGGCCCAGGCCGAGGCCGAGGGGCTGGACAAGCTTTTTACCGCCGCCGGCTTCGAGTGGCGGGATCCGGGCTGTTCCATGTGCCTGGCCATGAACGCCGACCGGCTGGAGCCGGGCGAGCGCTGCGCTTCCACCTCCAACCGGAATTTCGAGGGCCGGCAGGGGCAAGGCGGGCGCACTCACCTGGTCAGTCCCGCCATGGCGGCGGCGGCGGCCGTCTTCGGTCATTTTGTGGATATTCGGAATTTGGATAATGAGGTGATGCAATGACAACTCCACAGAAATGGGTTCTGTTCGGCGTGGTGAAGGTGGCGCTGCTGGCGGTGGCCGTTGGCGTGGTGTTCAGCATCTACGGCTGCAACACGGTGCAAGGCCTCGGCCAGGACATCGAGAAAGCCGGCGAGGCGATCCAGAGGTCGACGAAATGAAGCCGTTTACCCGCGTCGACGGCCTGGTGGCTCCCCTTGACCGGGCCAACGTGGATACTGACGCCATCATTCCCAAGCAATTCCTGAAATCCATCAAGCGCAGCGGCTTCGGCCCCCATGCCTTCGACGAATGGCGTTACCTGGACCACGGTGAACCGGGCATGGACTGCTCCACCCGCCCGCTGAACCCGGATTTCGTGCTGAACCGGGCCCGCTACCAGGGCGCCTCCGTGCTGCTGGCGCGGGAGAACTTCGGCTGCGGCTCGTCCCGGGAGCATGCCCCCTGGGCGCTGGAAGACTACGGCTTCCGCGCCATCATCGCGCCGTCCTACGCCGACATCTTCTTCAACAACTGCTTCAAGAACGGGGTGCTGCCCATCGTGCTGGCGGCCGACATCGTCGACAAGCTGTTCAAGGAGACGGTCGCCAGCGAGGGCTACAAGCTCACCGTGGACCTGGCCGCCCAGACCGTGACCACCCCGTCCGGCGAAGCCTTCGCCTTCGACGTGGATCCGGAGCGCAAGCACCGCCTTTTGAACGGCCTGGACGACATCAGCCTGACGCTGAAATTCACCGACAGGATCCAAGCCTATGAAGCCCGGCGCAAAGTCGAGGCGCCCTGGTTGTTCGCCTGAAAGGAAGCTACATGAAGATCGCGGTATTGCCGGGTGACGGCATCGGAACGGAAATCGTCGCCCAGGCCATGAAGGTGCTGGATGTCCTGAAAAAGGACGGCATGAAGATCGAGACCGAGGAGGCCGCCATCGGCGGCGCCGGTTACGACACGGCGGGCGATCCCCTGCCCGAGTCCACGCTGGCCCTGGCCAAGGCTTCGGACGCGGTGCTGCTGGGCGCCGTGGGCGGCCCCCGGTACGACAAGCTGGATCGGCCTCTGCGTCCGGAGCGGGGCCTGTTGCGCATCCGCAAGGAACTGAACCTGTTCGCCAACCTGCGTCCGGCCCTGCTGTATCCGGAACTGGCCAGTGCCTCCACCCTGAAGCCGGAAGTGGTGGCCGGCCTGGACATCATGATCGTGCGGGAACTCACCGGCGACGTGTACTTTGGCCAACCGCGCGGCATCGAGGTGCGAGTTGACGAAAACGGCAAGGGCGAGCGCTGGGGCTTCAACACCATGGTCTATTCCGAGAGCGAAGTGCGTCGCGTGGCCCACGTCGGCTTCGGCATCGCCATGAAGCGCGGCAAAAAGCTCTGCTCGGTGGAAAAGGCCAATGTGCTGGAGTGTTCCGAACTGTGGCGCGACGTGGTGGCCGAGGTGGCGAAGGACTACCCCGAAGTGGAGCTGTCCACCATGTACGTGGACAACGCCGCCATGCAGCTGGTGCGCAATCCCAAGCAGTTCGACGTGATCGTCACCGGCAATATCTTCGGCGACATCCTGTCCGACGAGGCGTCCATGCTGTCCGGCTCCATCGGCATGCTGCCCTCCGCGTCCCTGGACGAGAATAACAAGGGCATGTACGAGCCCATCCACGGCTCCGCCCCGGATATCGCCGGCAAGAACCTGGCCAACCCCCTGGCCACCATCCTGTCCGTGTCCATGATGTTCAAGTACACCTTCGGCGACCAGGCCACGGCCGACCGTATCGACAACGCGGTGAAGAAGGTGATCGCCAAGGGTTACCGTACCGGCGACATCTGGACCGAGGGGTGCGAGAAGGTTTCCTGCGGCCAGATGGGCGATGCCGTCGTGGCGGCTATGTGATTGATTCTGGGAAAAGGGAAAAGGGAAAAGGGAAACGTAAAGTCAGAACCGCAGCCCGAGTGGCGGTTTTCGCGTTTCCCTTTTCCCGTTTCCCCTTTCCCGCCTTTCCAAGGAAATAAAAAATGAAACGCGTAGGTCTGATCGGTTGGCGCGGCATGGTGGGCTCGGTGCTCATGGGCCGCATGAAGGAAGAACGGGATTTCGATCTCATCGATCCGGTGTTCTTCACCACCTCCAACGTGGGGGGCAAGGGTCCCGATATCGGCAAGGACGTCCCGCCCCTCAAGGATGCCAACAGCATCGACGAGCTGAAGGCCATGGACGTGATCATCACCGCCCAGGGCGGCGATTACACCAAGGAGGTGTACCCGAAGCTGCGCGCCACCGGCTGGAACGGCTACTGGATCGACGCCGCCTCCGCCCTGCGCATGAAGGACGATGCCATCATCATCCTCGACCCGGTCAACAAGGACGTGATCAAGAACGGCCTGGCCGGCGGCGTGAAGACCTACGTGGGCGGCAACTGCACGGTTTCCCTCATGCTCATGGCCATCGGCGGCCTGTTCGACGCCGGCCTGATCGAATGGATCTCCCCCATGACCTACCAGGCGGCCTCCGGCGCCGGTGCCCGCAACATGCGCGAGCTGATCAAGCAGATGGGCGCCGTCCACGGCGAGGTGGCCGATCTGGTGGCCGACCCGGCCTCCGCCATCCTGGAAATCGACAGGAAGGTGGCCGATTACATCCGCTCCGACCGTTATCCCCTGGATGCCTGGCCCGTGCCCCTGGCCGGCAACCTGATCCCCTGGATCGACGTGGCCCTGGAGTCCGGCCAGTCCAAGGAGGAATGGAAGGCCCAGGTGGAAGCCAACAAGATCCTTGGCCGTTCCGATAACCAGATACCCATCGACGGTCTCTGCGTGCGGGTGGGCGCCATGCGCTGCCATTCCCAGGCCTTGACCATCAAGATGACCCGGGACGTGCCCCTGGACGAGATCCATGGACTCATCGCCGCCCATAACGAATGGGTCAAGGTGGTGCCCAACGACCGCCAGATCACCATGGAGCAGCTCACCCCCGCCGCCGTCACCGGCACCCTGACCGTACCGGTGGGGCGCATGCGCAAGCTCAACATGGGACCCCAGTACCTGACCGCCTTTACCGTGGGCGACCAGTTGCTGTGGGGCGCCGCCGAACCCCTGCGCCGCATGCTGCGCATCCTGCTGGAAGCCTGAGTTTGGCTTCCGGCAAGGCTCCCAACCTGAACTCTGGCGCCGCCTCCCGGTTCGATCTGGCCGTCCTGGGGGCGGACGATCCCCTCGGCGGGGCTGTCCTGCAACTTCTCGACGAACGCGAAATTCCCGTTGGACGTCTTTATCCCCTGACCCTGCGGGATCCCGACACAAATGTCGTTTTTCGTGGCCAGGACTGGCCTTGCGAGCAGGCCGTCGAGTTCGATTACAGCCGGGTTCAGGCCTTGTTGGTGGCGAGCCATTCACCCGCCGCGTCGCGGCTGTCGCGGGAAATTCGCTCTCGACGCCCCACCATGCCGGTGATGACCCTGGACGAGATCGATCCCGCTCCCGCCGTGGCCGTGTCACGTGTGCTGAAAACCCTGGCCGCCCTGGGTGGCGGGCTTGCCTCCGTCGACGCCTTCGTCGCCTTGCCTGCGGCGGTCGCCGGCCAGGATGGCGTGGAAGAATTGGCCAATCAGTCCCGGGGGTTGTTCAACATGGAAAGCGCGGAACCGGAAGTTTTTCCGCTCCAGATCGCTTTCAACCTGGTTCCCCATGGCGCCGTGGGCGATGCGCCGTCCCACGAGAGTCATTTGGCCGATGCGACCGCCAGGCTGACGGACGGCGCCGACGCCGCATTCAGCGTGGTCTGGGCGCCGATATTCTTCGGCGCGGCCATCGCCTTGCATGCGCGCGCGGAAAAACCCCTGGATATCCAATCCCTGCGCGGCGCCCTCGTCCATCGGGACGGCATCACCCTGATGGAAGCGGAATTGCCCGCCGCCACACCTACACCCGCCACCGATGCCCAGGGCAGTGAAGCGGTTTTCGTGAGCCGTATCCGGGTCGACGGCAAGCTTGCCCGACTCTGGCTGGTTTTCGATCCGATCCAGATGGAAGCCGCGCAAATGGTGGCCGCCGTGGAAAATTGGATTGATAAGCCCGCAAATTCAATGCTAACGTGAGACGACTTCAGGATATGCGCCTAACCTTATGACGTTTTTAAGGAAATGGGACATATTGCCGATAATGGGTGGTGACATTTAAGTGTTCCTCGGCGGATTTCAGTCAACAAGGGCGAAGAGATGAAAAAATCCATGAAAATCAGTGGGTTGGTGTGGGCATTGCTATTTGCATCGGGCGCCGCCAGCGCCGCGGGGCTCGGCAAGCTCACGGTTCAATCCGCCTTGGGACAGCCCCTCAGGGCGGAGATCGAACTGCTCTCCGTCAGCAAGGAGGAACTGGCGGACATCTCGGCCAGGATCGCCGGCCAAGACGCCTACAAACAGGCGCGCATCGATCGTGTCGAGGCCTTGAGCAACTTGCGCTTCGCCGTGGATCAGCGCGCCAACGGCCAGCCCGTCATCCGCATCACGTCCTCCACGGGCGTGGCCGATCCCTTTCTGGATCTGTTGATCGAACTCAACTGGAGTTCCGGTCGGGTCATCCGTGAATACACCATCCTGCTGGATCCGGTCGCCGACGCGAAGCCCGCGGAAGCCGTCAAACCCATAGCCATTCCCGAGGCTGGCCGCAATGGCGAACCGCGGCAGGCCGCCAGCGCCGAGGCGCAAAAGGCGAAGACGCCGGCCCCGGCCCCGGCCCCGGCCGCCGCCGGGCCGCGACGCTATGGTCCGGTCAGGTCGGGTGAAACCCTGCGCGCCATCGCCGGCAAGGTGAAGCCGGCGGAAGTGAGCCTGGAACAGATGATGGTGGGCCTCTATCAGGCCAACAAGGGCGCCTTCTCCAACGACAACATGAACTGGCTGAAACGCGGCCAGGTACTCAATGTGCCCGAATCCGGCAAGGTGATGGCCACCGCGCCCAGGGATGCCGCGCGCACCGTGCGTGGACATACCGTCGAATGGCATGCCTATCGCAGGAAACTGGCCGAAATGGCGGGGACGGTGCCCCAGGCGGAAGAAAAACCCGCCGCCGGCAAGATCACGCCCCAGGCCGAGGAAAAGGCCGCGCCCGCGCCGGCCGCGCCCAAGGATGTGCTCAAGCTGTCCAAGGGGGAGCCGGGTACCGGCGCCGGCAAGGCGGACGCCAAGACCCAGGAACGACTGCAGACCCTGGAGGAGGAGGTGGCGGCCAAGAGCCGTGCCTTGCAGGAAGCCCAGGATCGCGTGGGCCAGCTCGAGCGCACCGTGCGGGACATGCAGAAACTGCTGGAACTCAAGGCCCAGGAGGCGGCCAAGATGCCGGCACCCGCGCCGGCGCCAGCCGTGGTTCCGCCGGAACCGCCCAAGGTCGAGACGCCCGCCCCGGTGCCGGTCCCGCCCGCACCCGCGCCCGTTGCCCAGCAACAGCCCGCGCCGGCTCCCGCGCCTTTGCCGGCCGCGGCCGAATCCGGCTCCAGCTGGATCTCCACGTTCATCAGCAATCCGCTGTATATCGGTGGCCTGGTGGCCGCCCTGCTGCTGTCGGCGCTGCTCTGGATGATGATGGTCGGAAGCCGTCGTCGTCAGGGGTTGACCAAGTTCGAAGACAGCATCATGACCGGCGGCGAGTTCAAGAACAACGTTGTCTTCAATCCCCCGGCGGGTGCCGCGCCGGTGGCCGGCGCGGCCACGGAAGGCAGCATGCTGCTGACCGATTTCAGCAAGCTGGGCATGGGGGCCATCGACAGCCACGAGGTGGATCCCATCGCCGAGGCCGAGGTGTACATGGCGTATGGCCGGGACTCCCAGGCCGAGGAAATCCTCAGGGAAGCCCTGGGCAAGGACCCCGGCCGCCACGAGATTGCCCTGAAGCTGCTGGAAATCTACGCCTCCCGCAAGGACACGACCGCCTACGAGACCACGGCCAGCGAGCTGTACGCGGGCCTGGGCGGCCAGAACACCCCGGTTTGGCAGCGCGCCGCCGAGATGGGCCGCTCCATCGATTCGGAAAATCCCCTTTACCGGGTGCCCTCCGGGGCCACGGCGGGATCCCACGTCCTCGCGGGCGCGGCCGCCGCCGCCACCGCCGGTCTGGCCGCGAGCGCTGCCCAGGCGGTGCCCCAGGCAGCCCCAACTTCCGTCCCGGAAAGCATCGAGGATTCGGTGATGGCCGGGGAGTGGCCTGAAAGCCCGGTTGTCGATACTGAACCCCAGGCCGTGATGTCCGCGCCGGATCTGGTCTGGGAAACCGAGACACTGGCCGCTCCCGAGGAAGTCCAGGCGGCCCCGGCGGAGGTCGAGCCCCGGGCCGACATTCCGGAACCCCTGGAGGAGATCGGCGCCCTGGCGGAGGACATCCTCGAACCGGAAGCGTCCGCCGAGGCGTTCGCGCCTGAAAGTGACATCTCCCGGTTCGATGTCGGCCCCGAAGCCGGCCCCGAGCCGATGGAGGAACTCACCGCCGAGCTTCCCCGGGAAACGCCGATCGAGGAGGCGTTCCCGGATATTTCCGCCCAGGACTTCGACCTGTCCGTGGCGGAGATGGAATCCGAGCCCGAATCCGTGCCGGAACTGGATCTGTCCGGCATCGACCTGGATCTGGAAACCCCGGAATTTCCTGCCATGGCGGAGGCGTCCGGCGAGATCGCCGAAGCCATCGAGACCTCCCTGGATTTCGAGCCGGCCAGCCTGACGGCCGCCGAAGCCGCCGCGCCGGAAGCCGTTGCGCTCGCGCCCGAACCTGCCGCCGCGGTCGAGGCCGAACCCGCGGAAGCGGCCATGGACCCGGAATTGCGCGAGGAGGTGAACACCAAGCTGGATCTCGCCCGGGCCTACCTGGAGATGGGCGACCGGGAAGGCGCCCGGGAGATCCTCCAGGAAGTGCTCAACGAGGGGGATGCCGGCCAGAAGGCCGAGGCCGGCAAGCTGATGGCGGAGGCGGGCTGATTGCATCCGGCGAGCCGGATACTGACCTACCTCCTGGCAGCCCTGGTGATCCCGGGGCTGCCTTTTTTCATGCTGGCGATCCCGCTGCTCGGCGCGCTTCCCATCCTGTCCGCCCAGCGGCGCGCACCCACTCGCCTGCTTTGGCGAACACGCTGGTTGCTCCTTGTGCTCACCCTGGGCTATGCCTACGGCCTGCCGGGCCAGGCGCTCGCCCCAGGATTGGGGGATTTTTCGCCCACGCGGGAAGGATTGTTGTACGGCGGCGAACAGGCCCTGCGTCTTGTAGCCCTTTTGCTCTGGCTGGATATCCTGGTGCTGGCTCAGCCCGCCGACGGGCTGTTGGAGGGGCTATACCGCCTCCTTCAGCCCTTCGCCAGGCTCGGCCTGGATAGTCGTCGCGCGGCCCTGAGACTGGGTTTGACGCTCAAGGCGATCGAGAGCATGGAGCGGGGGCGAGGCAACCTGTCCCGCATGCTGGATCCGGACGGCGGTCCGGCATTGCCGACCAGCTTCCGAATCCGGAGCCGCCCCATGGCGCCCGTGGATTTGCTTCCCCCCCTGGCCATGCTGGCCGCCATGGTGAGCCTGTGGCTGAGCGCATAGCGCTGGGGATCGAGTATGACGGGCGGGGGTTTTGTGGCTGGCAGACCCAGCCCGGCGGTTGCGCCATCCAGGATCATGTGGAGCGAGCCCTGGCGGAAATTCATGGCGCGCCCGTCCACACCGTCACGGCGGGGCGCACGGATGCCGGCGTGCACGCCCTGGGCCAGGTTGTCCATTTCGATGCCCCGAATGCAAGGCCGGAGTCGGCCTGGGTGAAAGGCGTGAACGCGCACCTGCCGACTGGCATATCGATAATGTGGGCGAAACCCGTGCCTTCGAACTTCGATGCCCGTCACCGCGCGCTGGAACGCGCCTATCGCTATGTCCTGCTCAATCGTCTCGCCCGCCCGGCCATGCTCGCGGGGCGGGTGGGCTGGGTGCATGGGGCGCTGGACGACCAGGCCATGGCCGAGGCGGCTTCACGCCTGCTGGGCGTGCACGACTTTTCCGCCTTCCGCGCCGCCGAATGCCAGGCCAGGAGTCCCATAAGAGAACTGCGCCAGGCCAGCCTGACGCGGCAGGGCGAGTTCCTGTGTTTCGAGTTTCGCGCCAACGCCTTTCTTCACCACCAGATCCGCAACATGGTTGGCGCCCTGGTCTGGGTGGGGCTCGGGCGTCGCCCGGTCGAATGGGTGAGCGAAGTGCTGGAGTCACGGAATCGTTCCCTCGGCGCGGCCACCTTCGCGCCGGACGGTCTCTACCTGGTGGAGGTGCGCTACGATGCCAGCCTCGCGCTGCCGGAACCGTCCACCTCCATGCCATTCTTCCCGCCGCATCCGCCGCTACAACCCCCTGACCGCCCGAACCCGTCATGACTCGAGCCAAGATCTGCGGCATCACCCGCGTCGAGGATGGCCTGGCGGCGGCCCGTTGTGGCGCGGATGCCATCGGCCTGGTGTTCCACGCCCGCAGTCCGCGCAATGTCGAGCCGGACCTGGCGGCGACCATCGCGCGCGCCTTGCCGCCCTTCGTCTCCAGCGTCGCGCTGTTCGTGAACCCCTCCGCCGGCGAGGTGGAGCGGGTGACTCGCCAGGTGCGCCCGAACCTGCTGCAATTCCATGGCGAGGAAACGCCCGAATTCTGCCGTTCCTTCGGCGTGCCCTATCTCAAGGCCGCGCGGGTGAGGCCGGGCGTCGATTTGCTACAATTCGCGGCCTTGTATGCCGACGCCAGCGGCCTGTTGCTGGATGCCTGGAGCGAGGGCGCCCACGGCGGCACCGGAGAGCGCTTCGACTGGTCCCTGATTCCCCCGGATCTGCCCAGGCCGGTGATCCTGGCGGGCGGACTCCATGCCGGGAACGTGGCCGACGCCATCCGCGCGGTGCGGCCCTGGGCGGTGGACGTCAGCAGCGGCGTGGAAGTCTCGAAAGGCATCAAGGACGCGGCCAGAATCGCCGCCTTCATGAAGGAAGTGAGAAATGCAGATGAGAGTGGTGGCAAATGAGTTGCCGGACGCCCGCGGGCATTTCGGCCCTTATGGCGGCGTGTTCGTCGCCGAAACCCTGATGGCGGCTCTGGACGAGCTGAAACACGAATACGAATCCGCCCGCCACGACCCGGATTTCCAGGAGGAATTCCGTCACGAGTTGCGCCACTACGTCGGCCGCCCCAGCCCCATCTACCACGCCAAACGCTGGTCCGAGATGCTGGGCGGCGCCCAGATATTCCTGAAGCGGGAAGACCTGAACCACACCGGCGCCCACAAGATCAACAACACCATCGGCCAAGCCCTGCTGGCCCGGCGCATGGGCAAGAAGCGGGTGATCGCCGAGACCGGCGCCGGCCAGCACGGCGTGGCCTCCGCCACCGTGGCCGCCCGCTACGGCATGGAATGCGTGGTGTACATGGGCGCCGAGGACATCAAGCGCCAGTCTCCCAACGTGTTCCGCATGAAGCTGCTGGGCGCCACCGTGGTGGGCGTCGAATCCGGCTCCAGGACCCTCAAGGACGCGCTGAACGAGGCCATGCGCGACTGGGTCACCAACGTCGAATCCACCTTCTACATCCTGGGTACCGCCGCCGGTCCCCACCCCTATCCCATGCTGGTGCGGGACTTCCAGTGCGTCATCGGAGAGGAGTGCAAGGTGCAGATGGCCGAGATGCTGGGCCGCCAGCCGGACGCCGTGATCGCCTGCGTCGGCGGCGGCTCCAACGCCATTGGCATCTTCCATCCCTACATCTCGGTGGAGGGCGTGCGCCTGATCGGCGTCGAGGCGGGCGGCGAAGGCATCGCCAGCGGCCGCCATGCCGCGCCCCTGTCCGCCGGCACGCCGGGCGTGCTGCACGGCTTCCGCTCCTACCTGATGCAGGATGCCAACGGTCAGATCATCGAAACCCATTCCGTCTCCGCCGGCCTGGATTACCCCGGCGTCGGCCCGGAACACAGCTATCTGAAGGACATCGGCCGCGCCGAATACGTCGCCATCAACGACGACGAGGCCCTGGCCGCCTTCCACAACCTGTGCCGCTACGAGGGCATCATTCCCGCCCTGGAATCCAGCCACGCCCTGGCCCACGCCGCCAAGATCGCCCCCACCATGGACAAGGACAAGATCCTGCTGGTGAACCTGTCCGGCCGGGGCGACAAGGACATCAACACCGTCGCCCGCCTCGCGGGCATCGAGCTCTGAACATGTCGCGTATCGCCGCCACCTTCGCCGCTCTGAAATCGGCCAACCGCAAGGCCCTGATCCCCTTCATCACCGCCGGCGACCCCGATCCGGCCGCCACCGTGCCCCTCATGCACGCCCTGGTGGCCGGGGGCGCCGACATCCTGGAACTGGGCGTGCCCTTTTCCGACCCCATGGCGGATGGCCCCACCATCCAGCGTGCCAGCGAGCGGGCGCTGAAGCACGGTGTCGGCCTGAAGGACGTGCTGGCCATGGTGGCCGAGTTCCGCCAGATCAATGGCGATACGCCGGTGGTGTTGATGGGCTACGCCAATCCCATCGAGGCCATGGGCTGGGACGGTTTTTGCGCCAGCGCGAAGGCCGCCGGGATGGACGGCGTGCTGACCGTGGACTATCCGCCCGAGGAGTCCGGCGAGTTCGCCGCGAAATGCGCGGCGGCTGGCCTGGACAACATCTACCTGCTGGCGCCCACCACCCCGGCCGAACGGGTCGACGCCGTGGCCCGGCATGCGCGCGGCTTCATCTATTACGTCTCGCTGAAAGGTGTGACCGGCGCGGCAACCCTGGACCTGGGCGAAGTGGCGGCCCGGCTGCCGGCCATACGCGCCGCCACCGGCCTGCCGGTGGGTGTCGGCTTTGGCATCCGCGACGCGGACACCGCCCGACAGGTCGGTGGTATCGCCGACGCCGTGGTGATCGGTTCCCGCATCGTCCAGGAGATCGAGCAATCGGAGCCGGCTGCGCGTCTCGACAATGTCAGGAATTTCGTCGCCGGCGTGCGCGCCGCCCTCGACCGCGGATAAAGGACTCGACCATGAGCTGGTTCCAGAAAATCATTCCCCCCAAGATCAAGCGCCGTGAATCCGCCAAGAAGGTGGTGCCCGAGGGCCTGTGGAGCAAATGTCCCAGTTGCGAGGCGGTGCTCTACGCCGCCGACCTGGACAGCAACCAGCATGTCTGCCCCCAGTGCGGTCACCACCACCGCATCGGTGCCCGCAAGCGGCTGGACTACCTGCTCGACGAGGAAGGGCGCAACGAGTTGGGCGCCAATGTGCTGCCGGTGGATTCGCTCAAATTCAAGGACAGCCGGCGCTATACGGATCGCCTTTCCGAGGCGGCCAAGGAGACCGAGGAACTGGATGCCCTGGTGGTCATGGAGGGCAGGATGCATGGCTTGCCGGTCACCGCCGCCGCCTTCGAATTCCGCTTCATGGGCGGTTCCATGGGCTCCGTGGTGGGGGAGCGCTTCGTGCGCGGCGCGGAAGCTTCGGTGCGCGGCAAGAAACCCTTCGTCTGCGTGGCCGCCAGTGGCGGCGCCCGCATGCAGGAAGGGCTGAATTCCCTGATGCAGATGGCCAAGACCTCCGCCGCCCTGACCCAGCTTTCCGCCAACCGCATTCCCTTCATCTCGGTGCTCACCGATCCCACCATGGGCGGGGTGTCCGCCAGTTTCGCCATGCTGGGCGACATCATCGTTGCCGAGCCCAACGCGCTGATCGGTTTCGCCGGTCCCCGGGTGATCGAGCAGACCGTGCGGGAAACCTTGCCGGAAGGTTTCCAGCGCGCCGAATTCCTGGTGGATCATGGCGCCGTCGACCTGATCGTCGACCGCCGCGAGATGAAGAAGACCCTGGCCCGCCTCTGCGCCCAGCTGACCCGCAAGGCGAGCCCGGTCTGACGCGCCGGCCGTCATCACCGGACCGGCTCCCCATGGCCGATGGCCGCCGGGGCCGGGATCTTTCCTTCTTGATGTGACCACGCCCGATACCTTATCCGCCTGGCTCGATTGCCTGGAACACCGTAATCGGCGGGCCATCGTCCTCGGGCTGGACCGGGTGCGCGCCGTCCGTTCCCGTCTGGCGCTGGACCCACTCTTTCACCTGATCACGGTGGGCGGCACCAACGGCAAGGGGTCCACCTGCGCCTACCTGGAGGCCATGCTGGGCGCCGCCGGCTATCGGACGGGGTGCTATACCTCCCCCCATCTGCTGCGCTACAACGAGCGGGTGCGCGTCGCCGGAGAGCCGGCATCCGACGCCGACCTGTGCCAGGCCTTCGCGGCGGTGGAGGCGGCCCGGGGCGAGATCCCCCTGACCTATTTCGAACAAGGCACCCTGGCGGCCATGTGGCTGTTTCAGCGCGCCAATCCGGATGTGGTCGTGCTGGAAGTGGGCATGGGCGGCCGCCTCGACGCGGTCAATGCCTGGGATGCGGATTGCGCCGTGGTCACCAGCGTCGATCTCGACCATCAGCAATTCCTCGGCGATACACGGGAAGCCATCGGCTTCGAGAAGGCGGGCATTTTTCGCCCTGGGCGACCCGCCATCTGTGGCGATGCCCAGCCGCCGGCCAGTCTGATCGAGCACGCGCGGGACATCAGCGCCGGCCTGCTGCGCATCGGCGATGGCGTGCATATCGAATTCGGGGATACCGGCTGGACCTGCCGGGTGGAAGACGCGGTGTTTCCCGCGCTGCCGCGACTGGCCATGCCGGGGCGTCATCAATACGCCAACGCCGCCTGCGCGATCGCTGCCCTGGCCTGCGCGCGGCGGCGCCTGCCCGTCCCCGTGAACGCCATGCGCGCGGGTCTGGGAAACGCGCGCCAGCCCGGTCGCTTCCAGATCGTCGGCCAGCAACCCTTGCGCATCCTCGATGTGGCCCACAATCCCCATGCCGCCCAGGCGCTGGCGGGGAACCTGGCGGACTTGCCACCCACGGGCCGGATCATCGCGGTGTTCGCCATGCTGGCGGACAAGGATATCGAGGGCGTGATCGCGCCCCTAGCGGCGCGGGTTTCCCATTGGCACGCGGCAGGTCTCGAACCCCCGCGTGGTCTGCCCGGGCCCGATCTGGCGCGGCGCCTGCGCGCCATGGGCTGTGACGCAACATGCCACGGACGCGTCTCGGAAGCCTGGCAAGCCGCCTGCCGACAGGCCGGGCCGGCTGATACAATCGTCGCTTTCGGCTCCTTCCATACCGTGGCCGAAGCAATGGCGGAAATGACCGGCGGAAAAGACACCCATGGCTGACTCCAAGCTTTTGACCCAGGATGAAATGGCGCTGCGCCGACGCGCGCGCCGACGTCTGGTTGGCGCCGTGGCTATCGCCCTGACGGCCGTGTTGGTGCTGCCCATGGTGTTCGATCCGGAGCCGAAACCCCTGGGCCCGGAAGTGGATATCCGCATCCCCTCGAGGGATACGCCTTTCGCCGCCGCGCCCGCCGCGCCGGTTGTCCCGCCGGCGCCCGTCGACAACGAGCCGGCACCCCGGGCGGCGGAACCGACTTCGCCGCCCGCCAAGCCTGTCGCCGAGCCCGCGGACAAGGTGTCCCCCGTCGAAGCGAAGCTGCGGGAGAGCGCGCCGCCGGAAGAAAATCCCGCGGAAGTGAAAGCCGCCAAACCGGCGACGAGGGAAGCCGCCAAACCGGAAAAGACAGGCGTGGACGGCAAGGTCGAAAAGAAGCGCCCCGAAACCGCCAAGCCATCGGCCAAGGTCGACGCGGCGTTCGCCAGCAAGGGCTACTACCTCCAGCTCGGGGCCTTCGGCAGTGAGGGCAATGCCAAGCAGCTTCTGGACAAGACCCGCGCGGCGGGATTCAAGGCCTCCCTGTCCAGCGCGAATGGTCAGTATCGTGTGCGGGTAGGGCCTATGGCCGAGCATGACAAGGCCCTGGAAATACAGGCGAAACTCAAGGCCAAGGGCTTCAGTCCGGTGCTGCTGGGACCTTGAAACCGCCATGACCCCGCTGTTCTCATCTCCCGCGTATTCGCCCTCCCTGGCCCGGCGCATGGCCCGCCGCAGGTGGTCTCCCGCCCGGCGGCCTTGCGCTTCGATCATCCTGATTCGCTCCTGACATAGGCATCAAGCGAGGTACGGCAACATGTGCGGCATCGTCGGCATCTTTTCCCACCAGTCCGTGAACCAACTGCTTTACGACGGCCTGCAACTGCTCCAGCACCGGGGACAGGATGCCGCCGGCATCGTCACCATGGACGGCAGCATGTTCCACATGCACAAGCAACTGGGCATGGTGCGCGACGTCTTCCGCACCCGCGACATGCGTAATCTGGTCGGCAATAGCGGCATCGCCCATGTGCGCTATCCCACCGCGGGATCCGTCGCCAGCCCGGCCGAGGCGCAGCCGTTCTACGTGAATTCGCCCTTCGGCATCGTCCTGGCCCACAACGGCAACCTGACGAATACCGATACCCTGCAGCAGGAACTGTTCCTGGACGATCTGCGCCATGTGAATACCGGATCGGATTCCGAGGTGTTGCTCAATGTCCTGGCCCATGAACTGCAAGAGGCGGTCCATGGCCATCGACTCACCGCCAGCGACGTTTTTGCCGCGGTATCCGGTGTGCATCGGCGTTGCAAGGGCGCCTACGCCGTGCTCGCCATGATCGCCGGTTTCGGCCTGCTGGCCTTCCGTGATCCCAATGGCATCCGCCCCCTGGTGGTCGGGCGGATGGAGACGGAAAACGGCCCGGAATTCGTCATCGCGTCCGAAAGCGTGGCCGTGGAGGCCCTCGGTTTCCAGGTGCTGCGCGACGTGGCGCCGGGGGAGGCGATCCTGGTGACCATGGGCGGCGAGTTGATCAGCCAGCAATGCGCGGCCCATACCAGCTTCACGCCCTGCATTTTCGAGTATGTCTATTTCGCCCGCCCGGATTCGGTGATGGACGGTACCTCGATCTACGAAAGCCGCCTGCGCATGGGCGAGTTCCTGGCGGAGAAGATCCGGCGCCAGTGCGCCGGACTGAAGATCGACGTGGTCATCCCCATTCCCGACACCAGCCGGCCTTCGGCCCTGCAACTTGCCTTCAAGCTCGGCTTGCCCTACCGGGAAGGTTTCATCAAGAATCGCTATATCGGCCGCACCTTCATCATGCCCGGGCAAAACGTGCGCAAGAAGTCCGTGCGCCAGAAACTCAATGCCATGCCCCTGGAGTTCAAGGGCAAGAACGTGCTGCTGGTGGACGACTCCATCGTGCGCGGCACCACCAGCCGGGAAATCATCCAGATGGCGCGGGACGCGGGCGCCGCCGCGGTCTATTTCGCTTCGGCCAGCCCCCCCGTGCGTTACCCCAATGTGTATGGCATCGATATGCCCACCCGCCGGGAGTTGCTGGCCAACGGCCGCACCGATGGCGAGATCGCCGAGGAGATCGGCGCCGATGCCGTGGTCTACCAGGACCTGGGCGACCTGATCGCGGCGGTGAAGTCGGTGAATCCCGGAATCGCGCGGTTCGACGCGTCATGCTTCGATGGCTGCTATGTCACCGGCGATGTCACCGAGGATTACCTCGCCCGCCTGGAGGGTCAGCGCGGAGGCGCCTCTTCCACCACCCCCGCCACGCCACAGATGGACCTGAACCTGGCCACGACATGATCCAGAACGATTTGCATCCCGATACCCTGGCGGTGCGCGCGGGCACCCGGCGCACGGCATTCCAGGAACATTCGGAGGCCATGTTCCTGACCTCCAGTTTCGTTTTCAACAGCGCCGCCGAGGCCGCCGCGCGCTTTTCCGGCGCCGAGGCGGGGCCCATCTACGCCCGCTTCACCAACCCCGGCGTGAGCATGTTCGAGGAGCGCCTGGCCAGGCTGGAAGGCGCCGAACGCTGCGTGGCCTTCGCCTCCGGCATGGCCGCCATCCTGGCCACGGTCATGGGGCTGATGAAGGCCGGCGAGCATGTGGTGGCATCCCGCTCGATCTTCGGTTCCACCGTGCAACTGTTCCAGAACATCCTGGGCCGATTCGGGGTGGAGACCACCTTCGTTTCGCCCACCGATCCCGCCGAATGGCGGGCGGCGGTGAAGCGCAATACCCGCCTGTTCTTCGTCGAGTCGCCTTCCAACCCGCTCACCGAGGTCAGCGATATCCGCGCCCTGGCTGGCATCGCCCACGAGCACGGCATATGGCTGGCGGTGGACAACTGTTTCTGCACGCCCATCCTGCAGAAGCCCCTGGAACTCGGCGCCGACATCGTCATCCATTCCGCCACCAAGTACCTGGACGGGCAGGGCAGGGTGCTGGGCGGCGCGGTGCTGGGCGCCAGAGATCTGATGGAAGGCGTATACACCTTCCTGCGCACGGCGGGTCCGACCCTTTCCGCCTTCAACGCCTGGGTCCTGTTGAAGGGCCTGGAAACCCTGCCCCTTCGCATGCGCGCCCATTCCGCCAATGCCCTGGAACTGGCCGAGTGGTTGCAGGGGCAGCCAGGCGTCAGGCGGGTGCTCTATCCCGGCCTGGCTTCCCATCCCCAGCACGCGCTGGCCATGTCCCAGCAGGCTAGCGGGGGCGGCATCGTCGCCTTCGAGCTTGATGGCGGCCGGGAAGCCGCCTGGCGGGTCATCGATGCCACCCGGGTCATGTCCATCACGGCGAACCTGGGGGACACCCGCACCACCATCACCCATCCCGCCACCACCACCCATAGCCGCCTGACGCCCGAACAGCGGGAAGTCGCCGGCATCGGCGACGGCCTGATCCGCATCGCCGCGGGACTGGAGGATGTCGCCGATCTTCGCGCCGACCTTGCGCGCGGCCTGGCGGTCTGAGTATCAGGCCGAAAAGTTGACCAGGTTCTGACGATCCAGAACCGTGATCACGCGGCCCCTGACCTGGATCAGGCCGGCTTCCGTGAGTTGTCCCAGCACACGGGAGAAGGTTTCCGGGGCCAGGTTGAGATGGGAGGCGATGGTCTGCTTGCTGGAAGGCAGATTGATCTCGTAGGCGTCCTTCTCGCCACCGGTCGCCGACTGGACGAGAAAACAGATCACCCGCTGCACGCTGCTGCGCAACATGCAGGTTTCCATGTCGCCCAGCAGTTCATGCAGGCGCAAGGACAGGCTGGCCATCATTTTGCGGCATAACGTGGGGCTGGCGTCCATGGCTTCCAGCAGGACACGCTTGGATACCAGCAGCAGCAGGCTTTCCGCCGTTGCCTGGGCGCTCACCGGATAGGGCTTGTCGAGAAAGACCACCGCTTCGCCAAAGGTGTTGCCCGGCCCGCATACATGCACCACCTTTTCCATGCCCTGGGCCGAGGGCAGGGCCAACTTGATCTGGCCCATGACCACCACATGCATGCCCTCGGATGGGTCACCCTTGTGGAAGATCATTTCATTCTTCTTTACCCGGAATTCCCGGGTGCCAGCCGAAATCTGCGCCAGTTCGCTTTCGGACAGCCCCCGAAACAGGGGCTGGCGGGAAAGAATCTCATGAATGGGGTGTCGTGTTTCCAGGATCAAGGCGGGTCCTCGGCGATCAGGTCATGGGCGGCGCGGCATTGGCGCATTCATTGGCACATTATATGCGCGACTGAAAGTTGATCATCGTCAAAGTATTCTCAGGACACGATTGTCAGGATTTGGTTGCTGTCTAACCGAGGAGGAAGACTGTGAATTTGTCAGGCATTTTGGTAATGGCCAAGCCCGAATGGCAAGCGCAGGTGGTGGAGGCGCTCAATGCCCTGGAAGGGGTTGAAGTCCATCAGGTGGACGCGGCGACCGGCCGTATCGTCGCGGTCCAGGAAGCCTCTGATATCCACGCCGAGATTGAAGGCGTCAAGCGCATCAAGGCGGTCCCCCATGTGATCATGGCCGAGATGGTCTACCACTATCTCGCCGAGGATGAACGCATTTACGAAGCCATGCCGCCG
>WBZL01000627.1_pt1 | contig 39551 bp, 29 predicted proteins | sample 5204291 | NCBI WGS metagenome assembly WBZL01 (sample SAMN12344345, study PRJNA552823) | activated sludge metagenome | biome: Activated sludge suspended growth; feature: Nitrification reactor; material: Wastewater; isolation source: activated sludge from nitrification reactor of wastewater... | reverse complement strand
GACGTCGACGAGCTGTGGGCGCTCGCTCACTTCGTCGCCGTGAGTCGCCCTGGACACGCTCTGAGCGTGAGCGGTCTGCCGGAGGGCGACGTAAGCTTGGTCGAGATCCCGGCCCTGGCGAGCGAGGTGAGCTCGGTCGAGCTGGCCACCATGGTCGGCCGCGACGACGTCACCGTCTCGACCATCGAGCATCTGCTCGCAGCCGTCCGGGTGGCCGACATCGACAATCTGTGGATCGAGATCGACGGCCCCGAGATCCCCATCCTCGACGGCTCCTCGATGCCGTTCCTGAGCCTGCTCGACGCCGCCGGCGTGCGCCAGCAGGTGGCACCGCGGCGAATCCTCGCCGTCACCCGCCCCCTCGAGCTGGCGATGGGCGCCAAGCGCATCCGCGTCTCGCCCTACCCCGGTTTCCGGCTCGCCTACCAGATCGACTTCGCGAGCGCCGCGATCGGCCACCAGAGCCTCGACCTCGCCATCGACCGCGAGAGCTTCGAGCGCGAGCTGGCGCCGGCGCGGACCTTCGCGCAGGCGAGCGAGGTCGAGCGCATCCTCTCCCGCGGGCTCGCCCTCGGTGGTGCCAGCGACAACTGCGTGATCTTCGGCGAGGACGGGCCGGTCAACACCGAGCTGCGCTTCGCCGACGAGCCGGTGCGCCACAAGGCCCTCGACGCCATCGGTGACCTCGGCCTGCTTGGCGCTCCGCTGTGGGCCTACGTCGAGGTGGAGCGCGGCGGCCATCAGCTGCACTACGCGATGGTCGAACTGCTGCGCCAGCGCACCGATTGCTGGACCTGGCTCAGCGGGACGGCCAGCGAGCGCCAGGTCGAGGAAGAGCGACAGCCGGCCACCGCGAGCCTGCAGCCGGCCTTCGCGGTCTAGAGTCGCTCGCCTGAGCTCCCTGCGCTTCGGAGCCCCGCCCGGGATGCGCCGGCCGCGCAAGCCGCCGGCGCTCTGCCGAGCGCCTTCCCTCATTGGCCTCGGGGCGGCGTTATCCTTCTCGCGATGAGAGCCTTCTTCGCCGTCCTCCTGCTCGGCCTCACGGCCTGCTCCGCGCGCGCCGCTGAGGTGCGCGACCTGGCACTCAGCACCCAAGGCGACCAGCTGCTCGCGAGCTTCCACCTTGCCGGCTCGTTCGACCCGCGGATGACCGAACGCATCGCGAGCGGCCTGCCCACCACCCTGGTCTACGAGGTCGAGCTGATGTCGGACCGCAAGCGCTGGTTCGACCGCGGCCTAGCCGACACCACCCTGACCGTCGTCGGCATCTACGACGCCGTGCGCCGCGAGTACCTGGTGAACTTCAAGCTCGGTGGCCGGCTGCTCGAGACCCGCGTGGTGCACGACCTCGCCGAGCTCGAAGCCGCGATGACCCGCATCGCCGACCTGCCGGTGTTCACCATGCCGGCCGTCGAGGAGGGCAAACGCATCCTCGTGCGGGTGCGAGCGGAGCTCGGGATGTCTCACCTGCTGGGTTTCATCCCCAGCCGCCTGACCACCGACTGGGTGGAGTCCAACAAGATCCGCGTGCGGCCTGCCGCCCCCTAGGCCGTGGCGATGCGATTCAGCGAGCGCTTCCGCCGCCACCGCAAGGACGCCCGCCTGATCATCGGCGCGCTCGGCGCCCTGATGGTGGTCCTCGTCTTCAGCCTGTACCTGATGCAGCGCGCCGAGGAGCTGCCGCCGGCGTTGGTGACCAACCGGGTGCTGCTCTTTGCCCTCTGGTACGTCAACGTCCTGCTGATCCTCGCGATTCTCTTCGTCCTGCTGCGCAACCTCTTCAAGCTCTTCGTCGAGCGCTACAACCACATCCTGGGTGCGAAGCTGAAGACCCGGCTGGTGCTGTCCTTCTTCGGCGTCTCGCTGATCCCCGTGCTGCTCCTCTTCCTGATCTCGACCCAGCTGCTACGTGGCGCCATCGACCGCTGGTTCTCCACCCCGATCGGCGAATTGCTGCCGCTCGGCCACGCGGTGTCGGAAGGCCTCTCGGTGCGCATCGAGCAGGAGAACCTGCGCGATGCGCGGCGGGCGCTCGCCAACCTGAGCGGGCTGCGGCTCGCCGAGCCCACCGATCGCGTGGCGCTCAACCGGCGGCTGCGCGACCAGCTGTCGGCCCTCGAGCTCGACTACCTGGCGCTCTACGAAGGCACCGAGCTGGTGCAGGGCGCGATCAACTCGGCGAGCCCGCTCGCCGACCTTCCCGAGCCCGGGCGGGCCCTGTTGCGCGAGGCCGCTGCCGAGGGGAGCGCCCATGGCCAGCCGCCCATCGAAGGCGACGGGGTGTTGATCGCAAGCGCCGTCTCCGACGTCGCCGCCAGCGAGGCGGCCGGGGCCCGCGAGCCCCTCGTGCTGGTCGCCGGACGGGTGCTGCCGCCGAGCCTCGCCATCGCCTCGCGGCGGTTGATCGAGGCCGCCCAGAGCCACCGCCAGCTGCGCGTGCAGCGCGAGGACTTCAAGGCGAGCTACCTGCTGATCTTCCTCATGGTGACGCTCCTCATCCTGCTCGCCTCGTCGTGGCTGGGGCTCTACCTGGCGCGGCGGATCACCGTGCCGATCCAGGCCCTGGCGGACGGCACGCGGCGGCTGTCGAGCGGCGACCTCGACACCCGCGTCGAGGTCGAGGCGGACAACGAGCTGGGGGTCCTCGTCGACTCGTTCAACTCGATGACCGCCGAGCTCAAGGGCAACCGCGAGCAGCTCGAGGCCGGCAACCGCGAGCTCACCCTGTCCAACGAGCGGCTGGCCCGCGAGCGGGCGCTGATCGGCGCGGTGCTCGCCAACGTCGCCGCCGGCGTCATGTCGGTCGATCGCGACGGCCGCATCCGCACCTGCAACAAGGCGGCGCTCGCAATGTTGCGCCAACGCGAGGAGGAGGTCGTGGGGCGGCTGGCAAGCGAGGCCTGGGCCGACCCCGAGCGGGCCCGGCTGGCGCAGATCCTCGGCGAGGCCCCGGCGCCCGGCCAGCGGCTGAGCCGCGAGGTCCAGCTGCTGCTCGGCGGCCGCTGGAACAACTTCGAGGTCAAGTTGACGGCGCTGCCCGAGGGCGACAGCGAGCCCGGCGGTTGGGTGCTCGTCCTCGAAGACCTCACCGAGCTGATCCAGGCGCAGCAGCTCGCCGCCTGGCGGGAGGCGGCCCGCCGCATCGCCCACGAGATCAAGAACCCCCTCACCCCGATCAAGCTCGCCGCCGAGCGGGTGCTCGCCCAGTTCCGCAAGGGCGACCCCGACCTCGGCAGCAAGCTCGAGCAGGGCGTCGGGATCATCGTCCGTGAGGTGGGCACCCTGCAGGACATGGTCGACGAGTTCTCGCGCTACGCCCGCATGCCACCGCCCCGGCCCGCCCCCGTCGACCTCGACGGCCTCTGCCAGGAGACCGTGCACCTCTACCGCAACCTCAAGGCCGGGGTCACGGTGAGCAGCCAGGTCGAGCCGGGCATCGGCACCGTGCGGCTCGATGCCGAGCAGGTCAAGCGGGCCCTGATCAACCTGCTCGACAACGCCCTCGAAGCGACGGAGGCGCCGGGGACGGTGCTGGTGCAGGCCAGCCGGCGGGACGGCCTGGTGCGGATCAGCGTCGCCGACGAGGGCCGCGGCGTCCCGCCCGAGGCCAAGGAGAAGCTCTTCCTGCCCTACTTCTCGACCAAGGGCCGCGGCACCGGCCTGGGCCTCGCCATCGTTCATCGCATCGTGACCGACCACCACGGCACCATCCGCGCCGAGGACAATCAGCCCCGTGGCACCGTGTTCACGATCGAGCTGCCGGCCTGAGCCGGCCGCGGGCAGACGATAGGATCCTTCCGATGGCCGAACGCATCCTGATCGTCGACGACGAGGCCGGCATCCGCAGCACGCTCGCCGGCATCCTCGAGGACGAGGGCTACCAAACGGCAGGCGCCGACAGCGTGGCGGCGGCGCGCACGGCGATCGAGCGCGAGAGCTTCGACCTCGCCCTCTTCGACGTCTGGCTGCCCGACGGCGACGGCCTCGATCTCCTCGCCACCGTGCGCGAGGCGCGCCCGGAGCTGCCGGTGATCGTGATCTCCGGCCACGCCAACGTCGACGCCGCGGTCAAGGCGATCCGTCTCGGCGCCTACGACTTTCTTGAAAAGCCCCTGTCGCTGTCGCGGGTGGTGCTCACCGTCGCCAACGCCCTCGAGCGCCGGCGCCTGGCCCGCGAGCTCAGGGAGCTCTCCGAGCGTCTGGAGGCCAGCGAGCCGCTGATCGGCAACAGCCTGCCGATGCAGCAACTCAAGGCCGACCTCAAGCTCGCCGCGGCGGCCGACAGCCGGATCCTGGTGACCGGCGAGAACGGTACGGGCAAGGAGCTCGTGGCGCGCCAGGTCCACCGGCTGTCGCGGCGCTCCCGCGGCCCCTTCGTCGAGGTCAACTGCGCGGCGATCCCCGAGGACCTGATCGAAAGCGAGCTCTTCGGTCACGTCAAGGGAGCCTTCACCGGCGCTGCCGCCGACCGCCCCGGCCGTTTCGAGCAGGCCAGCGGCGGCACCCTCTTCCTCGACGAGATCGCCGACATGTCGCTGAAGACCCAGGCCAAGGTGCTGCGGGTGCTGCAAGAGCAGCGCTTCGAGCGGGTGGGCGGCACGAGCACGATCCAGGTCGACGTGCGCGTCGTCGCGGCCACCAACAAAGACCTCGAAGGCGAGATCGAGGCGGGCCGCTTCCGCGAGGACCTCTACTTCCGCCTGGCGGTGATCCCCCTAACGGTGCCGCCGCTGCGCAGCCGGCGCGAGGACATCCCGCTCCTCGTCGACCACTTCATCGCCCACTTCGCCCGCGAGCTCGGTCGGCGGCCCAAGCTGCTCAGCCGGGCGGCGGCCGAGCGGCTGCAGGCCTACGGCTGGCCCGGCAACGTCCGCGAGCTGCGCAACGTGGTGGAGCGGATGATGATCATGGTGCCGGGCGAGGTGATCGACGCCGGCGCCCTACCGCCCGCCATCCGCGGCGAGAGCGGCGACCGCGGCACGCCGCTCGAGGCCCAGGACTTCCCCACCCTGCGCGATGCCCGCGCCGCCTTCGAGAAGCGCTACATCGAGCGCAAGCTCGCCGAGCACGGCGGCAACGTCTCGCGCACCTCGCTGGCCCTCGGCCTCGAACGCTCGAACCTCTATCGCAAGATGAAGGCCTACGGCATCGCGGCCCCCGAGGAGGGCTGAGGGGCTGTGAGACAATCGGCGCCATGAGCACGAACCCTGGACCCTCACCCCAGGAGCGCCTGGAGGCCGACGTCAGGGCGGCCCTCAAGGCCGGCGAGAAAGAGCGGCTCTCCACCCTGCGCATGCTCCTCTCCGAGGTCAAGAACGAGGCGATGAGCGGCAGCGGCCCGGTGGACGAGGGCCGTTTCGCCGCCCTGGTCAGGAAGGCGATCAAGCAACGCCACGAGGCGGCCGAGAAGTTCGGCCAGGGCGGCCGCGCCGAGAGCGCGGCGCAAGAAGAGCGCGAAGCCGTGATCCTCGGCGAGTACCTGCCGCAGCAGGCGAGCGAGGCCGAGCTCACGGCGGCGATCGCGGCCCTGATCGCCGCCGAGGGCCTCAGCGGGCCGACAGCGATGGGCCGGGTGATGAAGGAGGTCCTCGGCCGTTTCGGCAGCCGCGCCGACGGTGCCACCGTCTCCCGCCTCGCCCGCCAGCTGCTGGCGTCGTAGAAGGCTTGCGATGCAGCGCGCCGTCGTCGGCACCGCCGGCCACATCGATCACGGCAAGACGACGCTGGTCAAGGCGCTGACCGGCATCGACTGCGACCGCTGGGCCGAGGAGAAGGCCCGCGGCATCACCATCGACCTCGGCTTCGCCCACTGGAGCGACGGCGAGCTACAGCTGGGCTTCATCGATGTGCCGGGCCATGAGCGCTTCCTGCACAACGCCCTGGCCGGCCTCGGCGGCATCCGCGTGCTGCTCTTGGTGGTGGCGGCCGACGAGGGGGTGAAGCCGCAGACCCGCGAGCACCTGGCGATCGCCTCGCTGCTCGGCATCCCGACGGCGCTGGTGGCGCTCAGCAAATGCGACCTCGTCGAGCCGGACCTCCTGGAGCTCGCTGCCCTGGAGGTCGAGGAGGAGCTCGCCGCGACCCCCTTTGCCGGCGCCGAGATCATCCCCGTTTCGAGCCTGACCGGCGAAGGCCTCGACGAGCTCAAGGCGCGCCTGTTGTCCCTCGCCCGCGAGCAGGCCCTGCCGCCGGACGCCGAGCGCCCGGCGCGCCTGCCCATCGACCGCGCCTTCCACCTGAAGGGCCTCGGCCTGGTGGTCACCGGCACCCTCGTCTCCGGTAGCCTGAGCCCGGGGAGCGAGCTCGAGGTGCTGCCCCAGGCGACCTCCCACAAGAGCCCGCAGCGAGGCCGCGCTCGCGTGCGCGACGTGCAGGTGCACGGCCAGCCACGCGAGGCGGCCTGGGCCGGCGAGCGCACCTCGCTGCGCCTCGCCGGGGTGGAGATCGAGGAGGTGGCACGCGGTAGCGAGCTCGCCACTCCCGGCGCCTTCGGCAGCGCCCGCCTGCTCCTCGGCCGCTTCACCCTGCTACCCGCAGCGCCCGCCCCGCTCGCCGGCTTCACCTCCGTGCGCGTCCACCTCTACACCAGCGAGGTGATGGGCCGCCTGCGCCCGCTGGCACCGGCCGTCCTCGAGCCGGGGCAGAGCGGGCTCGTCGAGGTACGCCTGGCGGCGCCGGTGGTCGCCGTTCGCGGGGACCGCTTCATCGTTCGCCGGCCGTCGCCGCCCGCCACTCTGGGCGGCGGTGTGGTGCTCGATCCGGCGTGGCATCGCTACCGCGGCAAGGCCCTGGAGCCCGCTCTCGACGCCCTCGACGGCGAGCGCCAGGCGGTCCTGCTGTTCTGGGCCCACGAGGCGGCCGAGCCCGGGCTCACCGCCGAAGACGTTGCCCGCCGGCTCGGCGAGCGGCCCGAGCGCCTGGCCCTCGAGCTCGAGGCGCTGACCACCGCGGGCCGCCTGCTCGCCACCCCCACCCAGCCCCGGCGCTGGCTCGCCCCAGCGGTCTACAAGCGGGTGGCCGAGCGCGCCGAAGCGCTGCTCGTCGCCCACTTCAAGCAGGACCGTCTGTCCCCAGGCCTCGCCAAGGCGGAAGCCGTGGCGAGGCTCTTCCCCCGCCGCGGCGGCGAGCTTGCCGAGGTCTATCTCGGTTGGTTGGCGGCGCAGAAGAAGCTCGTCGTCGACGGCGGCCGGCTCACCTTGCCCGGCCGCGGCGGCAAGCTGACCGACGAGGAGTCCCAGCTCGCCGCCGCCGTGCTCGCTGCCTTCGAGCGGGCGGGCCTCGCCGCGCCGTCGCCCAACGACGTCCGCGACGAGCTCAAGGCCAAGCCACAGATCTTCGACGGTGTGCTGCGCTACCTCACCGACCGCGGCAAGATCACCAAGCTGCCCGGCGGCCTGCTGATCGCCAGCCAGGCCCTCGCCGCGCTGCGTGCCACGCTCGTCGAGCTCGGCTGGGAGCGCTTCGGGGTCGCCCAGTTCAAGGACCACTTCCAGCTCTCTCGCAAGTGGGCCATCCCCCTGCTCGAGCACCTCGACTCGGTGGGCGCCACCCGCCGTCTGGGCGATGAGCGCATGGTCGTGCGCTAGCTCGACCCCTCCCCACTCCCCCTGAGGGTGGCGCTCTGGCAGCCGATTTCCCGCAGAATCGTCCGCGGGAGGCCCGGAACGTGGAGGCGTTGCAGCGAGATCTCCTCGGCGCCGACGGCGAGCTTGTCGAGACCCACATCTCGTGGGTCTTCCTGCGCGGCGACGAGGTGATCAAGGTCAAGAAGCCGGTCGATCTCGGCTTTCTCGACTTCTCGACCCTGGCGCGCCGCCGGGCCGCTTGCGAGGCCGAGATCGCGGTCAACCGCCGCCTAGCGCCCGTCGTCTACCTCGGCGTGGTGCCGATCACCCGCGACGCCGCCGGGCGCCATCGCGTCGGGGGCGAGGGTGAGGCGGTCGAGTGGGCCGTCCGCATGCGGCGCCTGCCCGCCGAGCTACGGGCGGACCATCTGCTCGCCGCGGGGCGGCTCACCACCGCCCACCTGGAGGCCGTGGCCCACCGCTTGGCGGACTTCCATGCCACTTGCCGCAGCGACGAAGAGACGGCCCGCTTCGGCACCCCGGCGGCGATCGCCGTCAATGTGCGGGAGAACTTCGCGCAGACGGCAGCGAGCATCACCGAGATGATCGAACCTGCCGAAGCGGACGAGATCGAGGGCTGGCAGATCGGCTTTCTCGAGCGCCACGCCGATACTTTCCGCCGCCGCCTGGCCGAGGGCCGGGTGCGCGACGGCCACGGCGACTTGCGCCTCGAGCACGTCTACTTCGCGGCCGGCGAGCTGCCGGCTCCGGCGGCGGTGACGATCCTCGACGCTATCGAGTTCAACCAGCGCTTCCGCTTCGCCGACGTGGCCTCGGACGTCGCCTTCCTGTCGATGGACCTCGCCGCCCACGGACGGGTGGACCTCGCCGAGAGCTTCCTCGCCGCCTACGCCCGCGCGGCGCAGGACTACGGCCTCTACCGGCTGATCGACTTCTACGAAAGCTACCGGGCCTTCGTGCGCGCCAAGGTGGCGAGCTACCTCGCCGCCCAGGGGGGCCTCTCGCCGGCTGCCGAGGCGAGCCGCGCCGAGGCCCGCCGCCACTACCTCCTCGCCCTTGCCGCGGATCGCCGCTCGTTGCTCGCCCCGGCGGTGGTGGCGGTGGGCGGCTGGATCGCCGCCGGCAAGAGCACGATCGCGGCGGCGGTCGCGGCGGCGATGTCGGCACCAGTGGTCGACGCCGACCGCACCCGCAAGCACCTCGTGGGCGTGGACGCCGAGACACCGCTGCGCCATCCGGCGTGGCAGGGCGCCTACCAGCCCACTGCCACTCAGGCGGTCTACGAGGAGATCTTCGAACGAGCGCGGGCGGTGCTCGCCTCGGGGCGACCCGTGATCCTCGACGCCTCGTTCCGTGCTCGGGCCCATCGTGAAGCGACGCGCCAGCTGGCCCGCCGCCACGGTGCCGCCTTCACTTTCATCGAGTGCCGGGCGCCCCGCGCGGTCCTCCTCGCCCGGCTGGCCGCCCGCGAGCAAGCGAGCGGAGTGAGCGACGGGCGACGGGAGATCTTCGACGAGTTCGTCACCCGCTGGGAGCCGGTCGACGAGCTGCCGGCGGCCGAGCACGTGGTCCTCGACAGCACGCGGGCCGTCGCCGAGTGCCTCGCCTTGCTGCGGCGGCGCCTCCCCACCTGGCCGAGCGGGCTCTGAGCCGGCGCCGGCAGGCTGCTACCATCGGCCGCATGAAGACGATCGCCGTGCTGGGTGCTTCGCCGCTGCGTCACAAGTTCGGCAACAAATGCGTCCGCGCCTATCTCGAGGCCGGCTGGCAGGTCTATCCGGTCAACCTCGCCGGCGCCGAGGTCGAGGGCCTCACCACCTACCGCGAGCTCGCCGAGGTGCCGCTGCCCCTCGACCGGATCAGCGTCTACCTGCCACCGGCGGTCAGCCGCGAGCTGCTGCCGGCGATCGCCGCGGCGGCCGCGGGCGAGGTGTGGTTCAACCCCGGGGCCGCCGACGCCGCCGTGTTCGCCGCCGCCAAGGAGATGGGGGTCCCGGCCGTCGACGGCTGCAGCATCGTCGACATCGGCTACTCGCCCTCGCAGTTCTCCTGACCCCGCCGAGGGAATGCGGCGGCAGGTCCGCGCGTGCTGGCTCTCATCGTCCCGTTCCGCGAACCCCCCGGCCCGGGTGGCCGGCCCTGCCACCGGAGGACGTATGACGAGCTCGACCACGCCCGACCTGGCGCTCAACCTCCCCCTGCTGCTGCCCCTCCTGATGGTCGCCCTGTTGTTTCACTTCCTGCCGCAGTGGGGCCAGCCGGAGATCTTCTTCGCGCTGACCGTGCCGGCCTCCTTGCGCAGCTCGGCGACGGGCCGGGCCATCCTGCGTGGCTATCGCCTACGGCTGTGGCTGGGTTGTGCCGTTGCGCTCGTGGTGCTCAGCCCGGCCTTCTTCGCGCCGATGACCTGGCTCGCGGCGCTCGTCATGCCCGTCGCGCTCGGCGGCTTCCTCTGGGCCTTCTTCGCCGCCCGCCACGAGGTGGCGCCGCATGCCGTACCGCCCGCCGGCCTGGCCACCCTCCCCGGCCCGGCGATGCCCAGGGCCCTCCCTGGTCCACTGGCCTTCGTCGCTCCCCTGGCCGTCCTGGCCGCGGCGGCCGTCGTGCTGCTGCTCAGCTATGACGCCATCCCGACCCGCTTCGTGACCCACTGGAACGGCCGTTGGGAGGCCGATGGCTGGGCCCAGAAGAGCGTCTGGGCGCTTCTCGCACCGCTCGCCCTGGGGGCCCTGATCAGCGAGCTGCCCGTGGCGCTCGGCGCCCTCACCTTGGCCGGCGCCCGGCGTGTCCACACCGACGGCGAGGCCGCGGCCTTCGAGACCGCTCGCCGCCGCGCCAACCAACAGCTGCTCAGCCACCTCGGCCTGTTCGTCGCGCTCGTCTTCGCAGCCGTCGCTCTGCTCCCGCTGGCCGGCACGCCAGCGACCGCCCGGCGGGCGGGGACCGGCCTCGTGATCGGTGTCTTCGTCGGCCTCGCCGGGCTCCTCGCGACGTGGTTCCTGCGCCACCACCGGCTCTTCACAGCTGCCACCCGGAGCGCCGAGGCCGCCACGGCCGGTGGACCTCCGATCGGTGATCGCAGCGCCGACAGTCGCTGGAAGCTGGGCCTCTTCTATTACAACCCCGACGACCCGGCGCTCTTCGTCGAGAAGCGCTTCGGGATCGGCTACGACCTCAACTTCGGCCGGCCGGCCGCCTGGCTGGTGCTCGCCGTGCCCCTCGCCTTCTCGCTCGCCGGCCTGCTCGTGGCACTGCTGCGGGGCTAGCTCGCCGGCCTAGCCGCGCCGGGCCTTGAAGGCCGCGGGATCGATGCCGAGCGCCGTCATCTTGGTGTGGAAGTTCTTGACGTCGATGCCGGCCTTGAGGGCCGCCCGCGAGATGTTGCCCTGGGTCTCCTCCAGACAGCGCTGGAGGTAGTCGCGCTCAAAGGCCTCGACGGCCCGCCGCTTCTCCTCCTTGAAGCTCCCCCGTGGGCCGAAGCGAAGCGGCGTCGCCGGCCGCTCGTGAGAGAGCGCCTCGGGCAGGTGCCGCGCCTCGATCACCGGCCCCTCGGCGACCAGGATGGCGCGCTGCAGGATGTTCTGCAGCTCCCGCACGTTGCCTGGGAAGGCGTAGGCGCTGAGGGCCGACTCGGCTGCCGGGCTCAGCTGATAGTCGTGCGGATCGCGCTCGTCACGCAGCCGTTCGAGGAAGTGGCGGGCGAGCAGCGGAATGTCCGAAGGCCGCTCGCGCAGCGGCGGCAGGCGGATCTTGATGACCGCCAAGCGGTAGTGGAGGTCCGGCCGGATCTGCCCCGTCTTGACCAGCTCTTCGATATCGCGGTTGGTGGCCGCCACCACGCGCACATCGGCCTGGCGGATCCGCGTCGAGCCGACGGGCGAATACTCCCCGGTCTCCAGCACCCGCAGGAACTTCACCTGCAGGCTGAGCGGCATCTCGCCCACCTCGTCGAGGAAGAGCGTGCCGCCGTCGGCGCGTTCGAACCAGCCAGGATTGCTGCGCACGGCACCGGTGAAGGCGCCGCGCTCGTGCCCGAAGAGCTCGGCCTCCTGCAACGTCTCGGGCAGCGCTCCGCAGTTGATCGGAACGAAGGGGCGGTCGCTGCGCCGGCTGTTGAAGTGGATGGCCCGCGCCACCAGCTCCTTGCCCGTGCCGCTCTCGCCCTCGATCAGCACCGTGGCTTCCGACGGCGCCACCTGCGCCACCTGCTTGAGGACCTCGAGCATCTTGGGATCGCGGCCCACCAGGGCATCGAAGCGGTACTTCTCGCGCAGCTCCCGCTCTAGGAGGCCGACGCGATGGCGCAGCTGGCGGCGATCGAGGGCGTTGTGGGCCGCCAGGGAGATGAAGTGAGAGAAGTTCTCGGCCAAGGCCAGGGTCTCGCCAGTGAAGGCCGGCTGGCTGGCCCGGCTGTCGAGGTAGACGACGCCGAAGACCACCCCCTGGTGGATCATCGGCAGGCAGATGACGGCCATCAGCCCGAGCCGGTAGACGCTGTCGGAGAGGCGGCCGGTGGGGTGCGCTGGCAGGTTGGGGTCGAAGAACGGCCGGCCTTCGGCCCGCACCCGCCGGATCACTGTCCGGCTGACCTGGAACTCGGGCTGCTCGATGTCGCGCCGGTCGAGATTGCGCGCCTTCTCGAACAGCAGGGCGCCATCGGCCCCGAACAGCAGGATCATCCCGCGTTCGGCCCCGCACAGCTCGATCACCCCGTCGAGCGCCCGGGTCAGCACCTGGTCGACGTCCAGCTCGCCCAGGACGGTACGGGCGATCTCGAGGACACGATCTCTCATCCCTTGGGCTCACACGGCAAACAGCCTTCGACAGCGAGCCTGGATGGTCGCTGGGGTGCTTGCGGGCGCCATCATAAGGTCCTGTGGCCGCAGCGGCGCCGCCAACCTGGCAAAAAAACCAAAGAGGCGGCAAAAAGACCAAGGCTGTGGCAAAAAAACCAACGAGGCTCTCCCGGCGTGCTGGCGTGGCAACGCCGCCTCGTCGCCGCCAGCGGCGGCCGCAGATCCCAAGGCGCTGGCATGCCAGGGGCGCTCTGCGCCTGGTTTCGCGGCCCCCTCCGCGCCTTCCGGACGCTGGCTGCGCCGCCTCGCGGCAGCACCGGCCGGTGCCGCAACGCCACGCGGTCGACCTGGCCCGGCGATTGCTTTGGACTTCGAACGGCAAGAGAAAGGGCGAGCGTTCTGCCAGAGATCGCTCACCTCCCTCAACGTGGAGCGCTCGCCCGCCCTTTTTTCCCCGCCGTTTTTCCCTCCCGCTGGTCATTCTCCTCGCAGCAGGACCACTCTCGTGGCAGTGCCTCGCGTTGCACGGTCGTCCTCCAGACCGCTCGGCTCGCTCCCCGACGGCGGGCCTCGATGTCCCTCCAAGCTGGCCGCGAGGCACCTACCTCTACGGATTCCCCGGTTTCTCAGCCTGCCGGACGGACGGCGTCGCTCGTTCGTCTCTCGCGGCGGGGTGCAGAGAGTGGGCCGCTGGCGGCCAGCTGCTCGCGGAGATCCACCGCGCCGCCGGGTGGCGGCGTCGTTGCAGCTCGCAAGGAGGAGATCGCAATGGCTCGAAGGACTTCGACGCTCCTAACCCTCGCCGCGCTCGTCATGCTGGCCCTCGCGCCGCCAGCGCAGGCGCAGCCCGCGGCGGCCGGCCCGCCCTGGAGCTGGGCCGAACGGCTGTGGCTCAGCTGGTGGGAGCTGCTCACCCCCGCAGGTGCACCGGCGCAGTCCGCCGAACGCGCCGAGCCAGCGGCAGCCTCCAGAGAGCCCGTCGCGAAATCCGCCACGACCGCGGTCGCTGGCGTCGGTCAAGAGACCTTCAGCCACAGCGGGATGATCCTCGATCCCGACGGTTACAACTAACACCGACTGTCGCGACAGAGAGGAACTGCCAGAGTGAGCGGGCGAGCCGGAAGCGTGGCAGCGATGCCGAGCCAGGGAGCGGGCAGCCGTGAGTGAGAGGCATCGCCGGCGGCAGAGCGCCGGCTGGTCGCCTCGCCTCGTGCGCTCGACCCCGCGGCGCACGAGGACGGCCGACGCCACCGGCGAAGCACCCGTGCGCCTCGCTGCCCGCGGTCCCCGGCCAGCGACCGTCGCCGAGATCTCCGCCGTCCGCGGTGGCGGTGTCCCGCGGCGCAACGCCGGCGTCGAGACCTACGAGGCGGCCCTGGCGCGCGCCGTCGAGCGGGCCCAACGCGAGGCCGAGGCCCTGGAGCAGTCGCGTGCCGTGGCACCCGCGCTCGCCGCCAACCTCCTGCAGCTGGCGCCGGATCAGCAGCTGCTCAAGGTCCGCAACCATGCCCGCTACCAGACCTGGGGCCTCGCCGAGCACCTGCTCGAGCAGGCGCGCAGTACCTGGGCCGACGACGCGGACCGTGCCGAGCAACAGTGCCGGCTGGCCGCCGAGATCGCCCGCTCTATGGTCCCGGTGGGCGGTTGCTCGATGCTCGCCGCCGATCTCCGGGGCCGCGCCCTCGGCTACCGCGCCAACGTCCTGCGCATCAAGGGCCGCTTGCAGGAAGCAGGGACCCTCTTCGCCGAGGCCGAGCGCGCCCTCGCCGAGGGTTCGGGCGACAGCCTCGAGCACGGCCAGCTCCTCGACCTCAAGGCCTCGCTGATGGTGGCTCTCGGTGAGCCACGGGCCGCCGCCGACCTGCTTGCCCAGGTGATCGACCTCTACGAACGCTGCGAGGATGGAGTGCTCCTCGGGCGCGGGCTGATCAAGCTGGCGGTGGCCCTGCGCGAGCTGGGCGAGCCCGAGGCCGCACTGCCCGTGCTGCATCGCGCGGCGACGCTGCTCGACGCCGACGCCGAGCCTCGTCTGCAGCTCTGCGCGCTGCACAACGAAGTCGTCTTCCTGCTCGAATGCGGGCAGGTCGACGCCGCTGCCGAGCGTCTACCGGCGCTGCGGCGCCGCGCCCTGGCGATCGGCAACCGCCATGACCTGCTGCGCCTGCGCTGGCTCGCCGGTGCCGTCGCCCGCCATCAGGGGCAGTTGCTGCGTGCCGAGGCGCTCTGGTTGGAGGCCCGCGCGGGCTTTCTCGCTGCCGGGCTCAGCGTCGAGGTCGCGCAGCTCGGGCTCGACCTCGCCAGCCTCTGCCTCGAGCTCGGCCGGCCGGCCCAGGCGCGGGCGTTCATCGCCGAGGTACGGCCCCTGTTCGCGGCCGCGGGGATGCGGCGCGATGCGCTCGCCGCTCTGCTCCTCCTCGAGCGGACGATGGCCTGCGAGGTCGTCGGCAAGGCGGCGCTGAAGCGGGCCGCACGGCTCCTGCGCGAGGTCGGTCTGACCGGCTTCCGCCGTCTGCCGGGGGCCGGCAGCGCTGCCCTGCCGGGTCCTGGTTGACCACCACCCGGCGACCGTCGTAGAACCCCGTCCGAAGTCCGCGCCGCCGCAGAGGTTCGGCTCGGGGCCCGGGCTGGAGGGCGCGCAACCATGGCCGTCGAAATCACCGGTAGATATCTCGGCAAGCTCAAGACCGAGCTCCACCACGGCCCCTCGGGCACGGTGATCACCACCGCCGCCCCGGTCGACAACCAGGGCGACGGCAGCTCCTTCTCGCCCACCGATCTGGTCGCCGCGGCCCTCGGCGCCTGCATGATGACGATCATCGGCATCCTCGGCGAGCGCGACGGCCTCGACCTCCATGGTGCCCACTTCCGGGTCGAGAAGCACATGCAGAACGAGCCGCGGCGGATCGGCCGCCTGCCGGTGACGATCGCGCTGCCCGCCCACCTGCGCCCCGAGCAGCGCAAGAAGCTCGAACGCGGGGCGCTCACCTGCCCGGTCCACCGCAGCCTCCTCGCCGAGATCGCGAAGGACGTCGAGTTCGTCTACGACGTGTAGGGGGCCCCTCAGCCGAGGGTGGGATCCGGCGGTACGCCGAGGGCGCGCAGGCGCGCGGGCAGGCCGGCGAGGAAGGGCGCCAAATCGTCGCCGCCCGGCAGCGTGATCTCCACCTTCCCCCGCGCGTCCAGGCGAACGCCACCCTCACCCGCCATCTCGAGGGGCACGGTGATCGCCTCACGGGAGAGTGGGTAGTCGTCGATCACCGCGAAGAGCTCCACCATCACTGCCTGGGTCACGAGGCGCATGACGGCATCTTAGCGGCTGGAGCGCCCGGCCGCAGTGCGTCTGCTATCCTCCGCGCGGGACCTCGTCCCGGCGACCCGCCCGAGACCGGCGGCCCCATCGGCCGCCGCGGAACCCGTCCCGCACCCGACCATGAGCCAGTTGTCGCAGGAAGTTGCGCGCCGGCGCACCTTCGCCATCATCTCGCACCCCGACGCCGGCAAGACCACGCTGACCGAGAAGCTGCTGCTCTTCGGCGGCGCCATCCAGATGGCCGGCGCGGTCAAGGCGCGCGGCGAGCAGCGCCGGGCGCGCTCCGACTGGATGAAGGTGGAGCGCGAGCGCGGCATCTCGGTCACCGCCTCGGTGATGACCTTCGAGTACCGCGGCACGATCTTCAACCTCCTCGACACTCCGGGCCACGAGGACTTCAGCGAGGACACCTACCGGACGCTGACCGCCGTCGACTCGGCCGTGATGGTGATCGACGCCGCCAAGGGCATCGAGGCGCAGACCAAGAAGCTCTTCGAGGTCTGCCGCCTGCGCAACGTGCCGATCATCACCTTCGTCAACAAGCTCGACCGGGAGGGCCGTGACCCCTTCGCCCTGATGGACGAGATCAGTGAGACGCTCGCCCTGCAGGTGAGCCCGGCGACCTGGCCGATCGGCATGGGCCAGGCCTTCCTCGGCTGCTACGACCTGGTGCACGACCGGCTGATCCGCCTCGACCGCCAGCGCCGCGACGTCGCCGCCGTCGGCGAGGTGCTGGCCGGCCTCGACGACCCGCGGCTCGCCGCCCAGCTGCCGGCGAACGCCGTCGCCACCCTGCGCGAGGAGGTGGAGATGGCGCGCGGGCTCACTCCGGCCTTCGATCTCGACGAGTACCGTTCCGGGCACCTGACGCCGGTCTTTTTCGGCAGCGCGATCAACAACTTCGGGGTCCAGGACCTGCTCACCGGCCTGATCGAGCTCGCTCCTTCACCGCGCCCGCAGCCGGCCGCGGAGCGGCGCGTGGCGCCGACCGAAGAGGCGGTGAGCGGCTTCGTCTTCAAGATCCAGGCGAACATGGACCCCAAGCACCGCGACCGCATCGCCTTCCTGCGCCTCTGCTCCGGCCGCTTCTACCGCGGCATCAAGCTCCTCCATGTGCGGAGCGGCAAGAGCCAGAACGTCCACAACCCCGTGATGTTCCTCGCCCAGGAGCGCAACATTGCCGAGGAGGCCTTCCCCGGCGACATCCTCGGCATCCCCAACCACGGCAACCTGCGCATCGGCGACGCTCTGACCGAGGGCGAGGAGCTGCACTTCACGGGGATCCCGAGCTTCGCGCCCGAGCTGCTGCGCAAGGTGCGACCCGTCGACCCGCTGCGCGCCAAGCACCTCGGCCGCGCCCTGCTGCAGCTCGCCGAGGAAGGCGCCGCGCAGGTCTTCAAGACGCCGCTCTCGGAGTGGATCGTCGGCGTCGCCGGCGCCCTGCAGTTCGACGTGCTGGCCGACCGCATCCGCACCGAGTACGAGATCGACGTGGTGTTCGAGACGACCTCGTTGCTCACCGCCCGCTGGGTGGAGGCCGACGACCCCAAGCTGCTCAAGCAGTTCCTCGACCAGTACTACGCCAACGTCGCCGAGGACCACAACGGCGATCCCGTCTTCCTGCCGCGCAACGGCTGGCACCTCGGCAAGGCCGCCGAGGACTTCCCCAAGCTGCGCTTCCAGAAGACCCGCGAGCACCACGCGTAGCGCACAGCCTGGCGTGGGCTTGCAATCCTGGCGGCCTCCGCCCTAGCGTTAGCCCGATGAGCCGCTTCGACGCCGACCTCGAGGGCGAAGGCAGCCTCGCCACCCAGCGGCAGAAGAAGGCCGCGCGCCCGCGGCGCGCCAAGGTGCTGCTCCACAACGACGACTTCACCTCGATGGACTTCGTCGTGCGGGTGCTCACCAGCCAGTTCCACAAGCCACCCGCCGAGGCCATGCAGGTGATGCTCGAGGTGCACTACAAGGGCGTCGGGGTGGCGGGGACCTACCCGCAGGAGGTCGCCGAGACCAAGGTGGTGCAGGTCACCGCCTGGGCCAGGGCCGAAGGCATGCCCCTCCTGCTGACCTTGGAAGCCGAATGAAGCTCACCCAGGACGCCCAGATCAGCCTCACCGTCGCCCTCTCCGAGGCCCACCGCCTCGGCCACGAGCTGGCGACCACCGAGCATCTGCTCTACGCCCTCGCCCTCGACCGCAAGGTGGCTGGAGTGCTGCGTCATGCCGGGGCCGACCTCGGCCGGCTCAAGGACGAGCTGGTGCACTACCTCGAGACTGAGATCGAGCGCATCGAGGGCCTCGACGAGCCCCTGTTCAGTCTCTCGGCCCAGCGGGCCCTCGCCCAGGCAAGCCTACAGGTCGAGGGCTCGGGGCGCGAGGAGGTCAGCGGCACCGACCTCCTGGTGGCGCTCTTCTCCGAACCGCAATCGCACGCCGTGCGGCTCCTCGCCGCCGGCGGGGTGAGCCGCCTCGACGTGGTGAGCTACCTGGCGCATGGCATCTCCCGCCTCGACGAGCCGGCGGATGGCGAGGCCGCGCGACCAGTGCCGGCCCAGGGCGGCGACGACGAGGACGGCGCGCCGGCCCGCGACGCCCTGGCGGCCTACACCGTGGAGCTCACCGCCCTCGCCCGCGACGGTGGCATCGACCCGTTGATCGGCCGCGGTGGCGAGCTCGACCGTACGCTCCAGATCCTGCAGCGCCGGCGCAAGAACAACCCCGTCTTCGTGGGCGATCCCGGCGTCGGCAAGACGGCGTTGGTCGAGGGCCTGGCCTGGCGGATCGCCCGCGGCGAGGTGCCGCCGGCCTTCCGGGAGACGAGGGTCTTCCGTCTCGACCTCGGCGCCCTCCTGGCCGGCACCCGCTACCGCGGAGACTTCGAGAACCGCCTCAAGGCCGTGCTCGCCGCCCTCGCCGACCCGGCGCGGGCCGGAGAGGGGCCGATCCTCTTCATCGACGAGATCCACACCGTGGTGGGGGCCGGCGCCGCCGGCCGCGGCACCATGGACGCCGCCGACCTCCTCAAGCCGGCCCTTGCCGCCGGCCGGCTGCGCACCATCGGCGCCACCACCTGGGAGGAGTTCCGCCAGACCTTCCAACGCGATCCTGCCCTCGCCCGCCGCTTCCAGAAAGTGGAGGTGGTCGAGCCGTCGTGCGCCGAGACGACGGCCATCCTGCAGGGGCTGGTCGAGCGCTACGAGGAGCACCACGGAGTGCGCTACGCCCGGCCGGCGATCGCCGCCTGCGCCGAGCTGGCGAGCCGCTACCTGCGCGACAAGCGCCTGCCGGACTCGGCCCTCGACCTCCTCGACGAGGCGGGCGCCGCGGTGGCGCTGCGCGGCGGCAAGAAGGCGACGGTCGCCGATGTCGAGCAGGTGGCGGCGCGGATGGCGCAGATCCCCGTCGGCACCTTGCGGCGGGACGACCGCGAGCGCCTGCGCGACCTCGAAGGCGAGCTCGCCGCCGTGGTCTTCGGCCAGGGCGAGGCGATCTCCCGCCTCACCTCAGCGATCAAGGTGGCCCGCGCCGGCCTACGCGACCCGGCAAAGCCCGTGGGCAGCTTCCTGCTGACCGGCCCCACCGGCGTCGGCAAGACGGAGATGGCGAAGCAGCTCGCCCGCGTCCTGGGCGTGGCCTTCCTGCGCTTCGACATGAGCGAGTACATGGAGCGCCACACGGTGTCCCGCCTCGTCGGTGCCCCGCCCGGCTACGTCGGCTTCGACCGCGGCGGCCTATTGACCGAGGCGGTGGCGAAGAGCCCGCACGCCGTGCTGCTCTTGGACGAGATCGAAAAGGCCCACCCGGACGTCTTCAACCTGCTCCTCCAGGTGATGGACCACGGCACCCTCACCGACACCAACGGCAAGCCGACCGACTTCCGCCACGTGATCCTGCTGATGACCTCGAACGTCGGCGCCCGCGAGCTCTCGCGCCGCAGCTTCGGTTTCGGGGAGGGTGGCGAGGATCGCCATCACGACGGCACCAAGGCCGTCGAGCAGCTGTTCTCGCCCGAGTTCCGCAACCGGTTGGACGCCCAACTGCGCTTCAACCCGCTGTCCCGCGAGGTGATGGAGCAGATCGTCGACCGCATGCTGGGCGAGCTCACCGCGCAGCTCGCGCCCAAGCGGGTGCGGCTCGACCTCAGCCCCGAGGCCCGCGGCCTCCTCGCCGAGCGCGGCTTCGACCCCGCCTTCGGGGCCCGGCCGCTGGCGCGGGTGATCGAGGAGACGATCAAGCGACCGCTCACCGACGAGCTGCTCTTCGGGGCGCTGGCCGCCGGCGGGACGGTGCGGGTGGAGGTGGCCGACGGAGAGGTCCGGCTGAGCCCGCAGCCCGGCTCGCGGCTCCACTGACCGCCCTTCTCAGCCCTCCCAGGGCACGTGGTGGACGAAGGGGTCGTCCACCACGCGGACGAACCAGCGCAGGCCGTTGTCGGCGCAGAAGCGGCGCACGGCGCGCAGGTAGGGTTCCTCTTCTTCGCCGGGCGGTTCCACGCAGTCGAGGCGGATGAGCACCGGCAGGCCGGCGTAGTCCGGGTACTGGTGGCCGAGGTGGCCGTCGAGCACGTAGCCGAAGTAGCTGTTGAGCTTGTCCTCGAGCTGCTGCATCTGCTCCGGGACGCTCCCCCACGGCCGGCCTTCGAGGATCGCCAGCACCACCTCCCCGCGCTCGGTGTCCGTGGTCAGCAGATCGATGATCCGCGGGTTCTCCACCCCGCGGCGCTCGTAGGTCTCGGCCTCGGCCGGGGGCGGGCTCGCGATGGGCTCGTCGCTCATGAGGCCGATCCTAGCGGACATCGCTCGGCACCCGCGGGAAGCAAGCCCACCCAATCGCAACTCGGCGCGGGGCTCGCGCCGAGCCGGAGGCGACGTAGCGGACCACGATCTCTCAGCGGCTTGCTCCATCCGCGAGCTCTCACCGGTCGTATCCGCCCTCCCCCCTCTACAATCCCCCGCCGTGGACGATCTCGCCATCGTGCCCCGACCGGGGGACTTGCTGGAGGTGACGCCGCGGGGGCTGTTCTGCCCGGCGGGCGGCTTCTACGTCGACCCGCTGGTGCCAGTGGAGCGGGCGGTCGTCACCCATGCTCACGCCGACCACGCGCGGCCGGGGTCGAAGCGCTATCTGGCGGCGCGCGCCGGGGAACGGGTGCTGCGTCGCCGCCTGGGGGCGCAGGCGCGGATCGAGACCGTCGCCTACGGAGAGGCGGTGAGCCTCAACGGTGTGAGGGTCTCCCTCCACCCGGCCGGGCACATCCTGGGCTCGGCGCAGGTGCGCATCGAGCACCGCGGCGCCGTCTGGGTGGTCTCCGGCGACTACAAGCTGGCGCCGGACCCCACCTGCGCTGCGTTCGAGGCCGTGCCCTGCCAGGTCTTCGTCAGCGAGTCGACCTTCGGCCGCCCCGAGTTTCGCTGGCGGCCCAGCAGCGAGGTCAGTCAGGAGGTCCTCGCCTGGTGGCAGGCCAACCGCGAGGCGGGCCGGGCGAGCCTGCTCTTCGCCTACGCGCTGGGCAAGGCGCAGCGCCTGCTCGCCGAGCTGGAGGCTGCGAGCGGCGGACTGGCAGCGCTCGGCCCCGTGTTCACCCACCGCGTGGTCGCCGACCTCTGCCGGGACTACCGGGCGAGCGGTGTGGCGCTGCCGGGAAGCCAGCGGGTGCAGGATCGCGGCTCCGGCGCCAGCTGGGAGCGCGCCTTGATCATGGCGCCGCCCGCTGCCAGCGGCACCGCCTGGGTGCACCGCTTCCGGCCGGCCGCCACGGCCCTCGCCTCGGGTTGGCTGGGCGCGGCCGACGCCGCCGGTCGGCGAGGTCTCGGCCGCGGCTTCGCGCTTTCGGACCACGCCGACTGGCCGGGCCTGCAGGCGGCGATCACCGCCACGGGTGCCGAACGCATCTGGCTCGACCACGGCGATGCTCCCGAGCTGGCGCACGCGCTGCGTGCGGTGGGCAAGGAGGTCGGGCTGGTCGGCGGGTGGCCGGCGGGCGGCCAGGCCAAGGCAGGCTGAAGACCGGCAGCCAGCACGAAACCTGGAGCAAGCCGCGTTCGTTGAAGGCTTGTAGACATATCTCGCGCCAACCCGCGAGCCGGTGAACCGCTCACGCCACCCGTCCCAGGTAGGAGACGATGAACAGCTTCCTGCGCGACCTCCAGTACGCCCTCCGCACCCTGGCCAAGAAGCCCGGCCTCTCGCTCACCGCCATCCTCGCCTTCTCGCTCGGCATCGGCCTCACCACGGCGATGTACTCGATCGTCCATGGTGCCCTCGACGACCTGCCCTTCGCCGAGGTCGACCGCCTGATGCACCTCGAGCAGAACAATCTCGAGCAGGGAGACGACTCGATCGAGGTCGGCGTCCACGACTTTCTGGACTGGCGGCAGGACCAGCGGAGCTTCGAGAGCCTCGCCGCCTTTTACGACGGGACCGCCAATCTGAGCGGCGGTGACGATCGCCCGGAGCGGCTGTCCGGGTGCTTCATGTCGGTCAACACCTTCGACCTGATCGGCGCTCGCCCCATCCTCGGCCGCGGCTTCCTCCCCGGCGAGGACGCGCCCGGCGCCCAGCCGGTCGCGATCCTCGGTTACGGAGTGTGGAAGAACCGCTACCACAGTGACCCGGCGATCCTCGGCAAGACGGTGCGGATCAACTCGGTGGAACGGCAGGTGGTCGGCGTCATGCCCGAGGGCTTTGCCTTCCCCGTCAAAGAGCAGATCTGGCTGCCGTACATCTTCGATCCCACCAAGGGCAAGCGCGGCGAGGGTGCGACCTTCGAGGTGATCGGCCGCTTGAAGCACGGCGTGAGCTTGCGCCAGGCGCGAGCCGACCTCGACGCGGCGAGCGAGCGGCTGGCCCAGCGCTACCCGGAGACCAACAAGGGCGTCGGGGCGGTGGTCAAGCCCTACATCGAAGAGCAGATCCCCGCCGGTCCACGGCGGGTGCTCAGGACGATGCTCGGCGCGGTGATCGGCGTCCTCTTGATCGCCTGCGCCAACGTGGCGAACCTGCTCCTGGCGCGGGCGGCGTTGCGCGGCAAGGAGATCGCCGTGCGTTCCGCGCTGGGCGCCCGCAGGGGTCAGCTGGTGCGCCTCCTGCTCGCCGAGACCACCGTCCTCGCGACGAGCGGCGCCGCCCTCGGGATCGTCTTCGCGCACTTCGGCCTCGCGGCCTTCAACCGCTACATCGCCTTCTCCGAGCCTCCCTACTGGCTCAACATCCGCATCAGCGGGCCGGTGCTGGGGGCGACCCTCGTCGCCACGCTGGCGGCCGCCCTGGTCTCGGGGCTCATCCCCGCCCTCAAGTCCTCTGGGCGGCGGGCCGGCGAGATCTTGAAGGACGAGAGCCGGGGCTCGTCGTCGCTGCGCCTCGGTCGGCTGTCGAAGGGTCTGGTGATCGCCGAGATCGCCATCTCGTGCGGCCTGCTGTTCGCCGCCGGCCTGATGACCAAGAGCGTGATCAAGCTCAAGCTCAACTCGTTCGGCGTCGACCGCGAGCACGTGCTGACCGCCCGCGTCGGGCTCTTCGAGCAGGACTATCCCGACCGCGACCGCCGGGCCGCCTTCTTCGAGGCCTTGCTGCCGCGGCTCGCCGCGTTGCCCGGGGTGCGCGCCGCCGCTCTCGCCGACAGCCTGCCGGTGAGCGGCTCTGGAGCCGCGCGCATCGAGATCGAGGGCCGTACCTACACGGCCGAGGCCGACTATCCCTTCGCCCGCCAAGCGGCCGTCACCCCGGCCTTCTTCCAGGCCGTCGGCAGCCGCATCCTCGCCGGGCGCGACTTCCGGCTCGACGACCGCCGCGACGGCGATGCCGTGATCGTGGTCAACCAGCCCTTCGTCGACCGCTTCTTCCCCAGCGAGAACCCGCTCGGCAAGCGGCTTCGCTACGCCTTGCGCGACGACGCCGAGCAGGCGCCGTGGATGACGGTCGTGGGTGTCGTCCCCAACCTCTACATGGGCGGCCCGGACTCCGACTCCTCCCCCAAAGAGGGCTTCTACCGGCCCTTCGCCCAGGTCGACCGCGGCTTCGTCAGCCTGGTCCTCGCCACCAGTGGCCCACCGCTCGCGATCACGCCCCTGGTCCGCGACGAGGTGGCACGCCTCGACCCCAATCTGCCGATCTACTTCGTGCGCACGCTTGAGGGCACGATCTTCCGCGAGACCTGGTTCTACGGCGTCTTCGGCACCTTGTTCATCATCTTCGGGGCGGTGGCGCTCTTCCTCGCCGCCATCGGGCTCTACGGCGTGATGTCCTTCTCGGTCAGCCGCCGGGTCCACGAGGTAGGGATCCGCATGGCCCTCGGCGCCGAAGCTGGCCAGGTCCTCGGCCTGATCCTGCGCAGCGGCTCCTGGCAGCTCGGCGGCGGCCTCGGCCTCGGCTTGCTGCTCGCCTTGGGCATCGCACAGCTGCTGCAGGCCGGCCTCTTCGACGTTCGCCCCTGGGACCCTACCGTCCTCGTCTTGATCGTCAGCGCCTTGAGCCTCACCGGGGTGGCCGCCTGCCTGATCCCGGCCCGCCGGGCCTCCCGCGTCGACCCGCTGGTCGCCCTGCGGCAAGACTGAGCGCTCCGCCTTGGCGGGCTGCTCGGCCCGGCGCCGGGAGCGCTTCCCCGGGCCGGGCGCTGTTGTATCCTCGGCCCGCCATGAAGACCCTCAAGAGCTACGTTGGCGGCCGTTGGCACCAGGCCACGGCCGGTTTCTCCCCCCTGCTCAACCCCGCGACGGAAGAGGTCATCGGCCAGGTCTCGAGCCAGGGCGTCGACTTCGCCGCCGCCGTCGCCTACGCCCGCGAGACGGGTGGTCCGGCGTTGCGTGCCCTGACCTTCGCGCAGCGCGGCGAGCTCCTCAAAGCGATGTCGAAGGTGCTGCGCGAGAACCGCGACGAGCTCCTCGCCCTGTCACGGGACAACACCGGCACCACCACCCCCGACGGCTCCTTCGACATCGACGGCGCCTCCGGCACCCTCGCCTACTACTCGGTCCTCGGCCGCAGCCTGGGCGACCGCCCCTACCTCACGCCGGGCGACGGCGTGCAGCTGGCGCGCAGCGAGGCCTTCTGGGGCCAGCACGTGATGGTGCCGCTCCAGGGCGTCGCCGTGCACATCAATGCCTTCAACTTCCCCGCCTGGGGCTTCGCCGAGAAGGCGGCCTGCGCGCTCCTGGCCGGCATGCCGCTGATCACCAAGCCGGCGAGCTCGACGGCGATGGTCGCCGAGCGGGCGATCGAGCTGATCGTCGCGGCGGGCGTTCTCCCCGCCGGCTCGTTCCAGCTGATCTGCGGTGGCACCGGCGACCTGCTCGACCAGCTGGGCCCCCAGGACGTGATGGCTTTCACCGGTTCTGCCGACACCGCCCTGCGGCTGCGCTCGCGGCCGGCGCTCCTCGCCGCCAACACGCGCTTCAACGTCGAGGCCGACAGCCTCAACGCCGCCGTGTTGGGGCCGGAGGCCGGTGAGGGCGCCACCTGGGCCCTCTTCCTCAAGGACGTGCTGCGCGAGATGACCCAGAAGGCGGGCCAGAAGTGCACGGCCGTGCGCCGCATCCTGGTGCCGCGGCCGGACCTCGACCGCGTCCGCGCCGCGCTCGCCGAGCGGCTCGCGGCGGTGGTGACCGGCAACCCGGCCGACCCTGCGGTGACCATGGGCCCGCTGCCCACGGCGCAGCAGCTCGCCGACGCCCTCGGCGGCGTCACCCGGCTGCGCCAGAGCGCTCGCCTGGCCTGCGGCTCGGGCGAGCGGGTGGACGGTGTGGGCAGCCCGGCCGGCAAGGGCTTCTTCTTCGCTCCCACCTTGCTCGAGGTGGCTGACGCCTTCGCCGCCGGCGAGGTGCACCGCCACGAGGTCTTCGCCCCGGTCGCCACCCTGGTGCCCTACGACGGCACGGCGGAGCAAGCGGCGGCGATCGTCGGCCTCGGCGGCGGCACCCTCGTCACCTCGGCCTACAGCGACGACGGCGGCTGGCTCGCCCGCTTCCTGGCCGGCGCCGGGGCCACCACCGGTCGGCTCTACGTGGGGTCCGATGGCTCCGCCCCGGAGGCTCCGGGGACCGGTATGGCGATGCCGCAGCTGCTGCACGGCGGCCCCGGCCGGGCTGGTGGCGGCGCCGAGCTCGCCGGTCTCGCCGGTCTCGACCTCTACCTGCAGAAAGTGGCCTTGCAGGGGCACCGCGCCGTGGTCAACAGCCTCGCCGGCATCACCTCGTAGGCGCGCGCGACCCCTCCTGGTACCGCGGCGCCCCCAGCCTACCCCTGGTCATCGGGCAAACGCTCTCGCCCGCCCCCACGTATGCTAATGTGACATATCAACGGACAGCGTCTGCCGGGCAACCGACCTCCGCCCGGCGAGGAGACCACCATGAGATCGCCTTCTGCCTCGAGCCTCGTCGGCCTCGCCTGCCTCCTCGTGCTGCTCAGCCCCAGCGTCGTTTCCGCGCAAATTCTCCCCCTTGGCGTTTCTGAGCCGGTGAGCCCCAATCCCGTTCTCTTCGACGGCCCCATCGGGGTCGCAGCCCATCCAAACCAAGGTGCCATGGTCCTCTACACCCGTGCCGGTCTCGCGGGGCAGGGCAACTTGCGCGCCCAACGGATCGAAGAGACCGGTGGAACTGGGGTTGCCGAGACGATCGTCAATGACAGCAACGACGCCGGTGCCGCCGCGATCGCCTACGACAACCAAGGGCACTTCGTCGTCGCCTGGGCGGCCAACATCACCGCGGGCAGCACCCACTCCGTCTTCGTACGGCGGGTCAACCTCAATGGCACTACCACCGAGCCACCCCGGCCGCTGGTGACCGCGGGTGCCCCGGGCCTCGAACAGACCCTGCCCAAGGTGGGCTGTGACCTCAACGGCCGCTGCGCCGTCGCCTGGCAGGAAGGCTTCGGCCGCGGCCGGGTACTGCTACGCCTGATCGACACCGCGGGCGTCCCCACGGGCGATGCCATCGAGGCCGTGGCGCTAGACCCGAACAGCAACGACGCGGTCACCGCCACCGGCATCGCCGTGGCGCCGGACGGCACGATCGCCGTGCTCTGGGTGCGCTCGACCTTCATCGGCCGGGGCTTCGGGGACTCGGCCCCCTTCGCGCGCTTCTTCACCGCCGGGGGTACGCCGCTCACCGAGCCGCTCGACCTGCGCCACGCGGGCCTCTTCCTCGGCCTCGCGACGGCGATCAGCGGCGCCTTCGATGGCGACGGCCGGCTGCTGGCGAGCTGGGAGAGCCGGATGACCGGCTTCGTCGAGTCACCGGTCGGCGCCATCTACACCCGGTTGGTGATGGCCAACGGTGCGCTGCCCGACCCCGCGCGCCGGATCGAGAGCTCGGGCGCCGCCCCGGCCGTCACCTGGTGTGCCGCCGAGCAGCGCTTCGCGGTCGCTTTCGACCGCAGCCTGACCAACCTGCCGGAACCGAGCTCGCTGACCCTGCAGCTGGTCGACGACGACGGCGAGGCGAGCGGCGCGCCCATCCCAGCCGCCGCCAGCAACCAGCAGGGTTTCCGCTTCGCTGCCATCAGCTGCGGCAATCTCATGCTGTGGACCGCGTTCCAGGCGGTCACCGCACCGCCGCAACCGACCTACCACGCCCACCTCCTGCGCTTGCGGCAGGGGCCGCCTCTGTGCGCCGGGCCCTTCCTGCCGATCCCCGACGCGGTCCCCTGCGGCAGTCTTGGGCCCCAGGGCCGCTTCGGGGTCTACGCCGCCTTCCGCAACGAAGACGGGCACTCGCGCTTCGCTGAGCCCATCAGCGTCTCGAACGACGCCTCCTTCTTCGCCTTCTACGATGCCGAGAACCCCGAGCTGGCGACCAAGATCGTCGACGGCAGCACGCTCAACGACCACTTCTGGTTCTTCTACGGCGCCCTTTCCGACCGCGAGTACGCGCTCTCGGTCTACGACTTCCAGACCGGGCTCTCCCGCGTCTACGCCAATCCGCTGCATCACCTGGCGAGCGTCGGCGATACCAGCGCCTTTGCCGCCGACGCGCCGCAGCTGCCTGCCGAGCTGCGCAGCGCGGCCCCAGCGAGCCGCCCGGCAGCCCCTGCCGACAGCGCGATCTCGCTCGCCGATCGGGTGAGCTGCCCGGTCACCGACACCGTCCTCTGCCTGCCGGCGAGCGGGGCCCGGATCCGCGTGCACTGGCGGGACTTCCAGGGCCACGAGGGTGAGGGCCACCCGGTTCGCCTCACCAACCAGGGTGGCTGGTTCTGGTTCTTCAACCCGCAGAACCTCGAGCTCGCCATCAAGGTGCTCGATGGCCGGCCGCTCACCGGCAATTACTGGGTCTTCTACGCTTCGCTCAGCAACGTCGAGTTCACCATCCGCATCGAGGACGAGCTCGGCCAGCTACTGCGCGAGTACACCAACACCTCCGGCGGCTTCCTCAGCGTGGCGGACACCACCGCCTTCCCCTGAGCCCACCCCGGGCCGCCCTGGCCCCGCAACAGACCCCTCCCCCCACGGCCGGGCTTCGTCCCGGCCGTCCTACCGTCTGGGCTGCCGCTGTGCCGCGCCACCGAGACCCGCGGCTCCCGCCGCGGGGGGCGCAAAACCGCTGGGGACGCTGACGCACCCCGCTACCGAGACCCGCGGCTCCCGCCGCGGGCTATCGCGGAAGCTCCCTGCGGGAGCGGTCGCCGACCTACCACCAGCCCGGGGTGGAAGCCCCGGGCGGGGTGGAAACCCGGGCCGTCGATCCCCCGCCGGGCGGTAAGATGCCCTTCTTGAGCACCCTTCGCCCCGTCCATCGTTCCTGGGCTGCCTGCCTGCTGGGGGCCCTCGCCGGGCTCTTCGTCGCCAGCCACCTGGTGGCGATCGGCACGGAGGGCATCAACTGGGACGAGCTGGCGCTCTTGAACCGCGCCGAGCGCACGCTCGTCACAGGCGTCCTCGACGGCGGCGGGCGTCCGGGGCTCGCTACCCTCGTGCTCCTCCCCCTGGTCGACGGCTGCCAGCGCACCATCGCGCTGGTGCACCGCGCCCGGCTGCTCTGGGCGATCCTCACCTTCGCCTACCTCGGGGGCGTCTACGCCCTGGCGCGGGCGGCGGGCGCCCGACGAGCCGGTGCCCTCCTCGCCGTCGGTGCCCTCGCCCTGGCACCGCCCTTCCTGCGCTGGTCTCTCCAGGTGAGGAGCGATCAGCTGGCCCTCGCCGCCACGGTCTGGGCGGGCGTCGCTGGTCTCGCGAGCCTGCGTCGTCAGGGGCGCACCGCCTTTGTTCTCGCAGCCGCGGCCGGCCTCCTTGCCTGCCTCGGCTATCTCGCCAGCCAGAAGGCCGTCTATCTGCTCGCGGTGACCACCCTCATCGCCGTCGCCTGGCTCGCCCAGGCGAGAACGGCGACGGGAGCGAGCCCTGCCTCTCTGCTGCGTCTGGCTGCCGGCCGCGTTCTCGTCGCGGGTGGCGCGGCCGGGGCCGGCTGGTTCGCCTTCCGCGGCCTCGTCCGTCTCTCCTTCGGCCTACCGCCAGCCTACTCGCTGGAGCGCGGCCTGCAGCAGCTCGAGTGGTACCGCGAGGTGCTGGGGATGGGGGCCTACGCCGCCATGGCACCGGGGCTCTGGCCGCAGGTCCTCCTCGTGGGCGCCCTCGTGCCGGCGTTGCTCCTGCTCCGCCCGCGAGACGCGCACGGCTTCGCCCTCTGGGCCCTGCCCCTCGCCCTGCTCGCGCTGGGTGGCGGGATCGCGGCTTTTCACGCTGCCGCCTTCCCGTACTTCTGGCTCACCCTCGGCCTGCTCCCCGCACTGGCCCTCGGTCTCGGCACCTCGGCCCTCAGCGCGGCGGGGCCGCCGCAACCGGCCTGGTGGCTGCTGGCCTGGCTGCCCTTGGTGGGCGCCAACGTCGGGCCCGCCCTGGCACTGCTCCACGACACCCAGGCCGTGCAGCGCGAGAGCTACGATCTTGCCGAAAGCGCCTTCCCACCGCCAGCGAACGGCTTCCAGGTCGAGGGCGGCCTGCTCTGCCGCGGCGAGCACCAGCCCATCCCGCGCATGCTCTCGCAGCACATCGCGGCCCGCTTCTTCGGCCCCGCGGCGGCAGCCGAGATCGCCGACCTGCTGGCCGAGCACCGCCGCCGGCCCGTGGCCTTCATCCTCTCCTCCCATCGCATGCAGCAGTTCCCGCCGGAGGTACAGCGCTTCTGGCGCGACCACTACGCCCCCTACCGGGCCGCCCTGCTGGTCCCGGCGGCGGCCGCGCAGCTGGCACCTGGCAAGCGAGCGAGCCTCGAGATCCTGGTCGCCGGCCCTTACCGGGTCCAGGCGGCGGACGGGCTTGTCGCTCGCCTCGACGGGGCCACGCTCGCCGACGGCGCGGTGGTCGAGCTCGCGGCGGGGATCCACGCCGTGGAAGGCGTCGCCGGCGCGGCGCGCCTCCAGCTGCGCTGGGCCCTCGCGGAGCCGCCGGGGGCCACCGCCGCCTTCTACAGCGAGGAGCAGATCTACGAGCTCTCGGGGCACCTCTGAGCCCGGCCTGATGACCCTCGTCACCATCCTCCTCGCGGCCCGCGACCGGCCCGAGCTCCTCGCCGAGGCCCTGGCGAGCGCCCTCGATCAGGACTGGCCGGAGCTTGAGGTGCTGGTGGTGGACGACGGCTCCGGCACGCCCACGTGCACCCTGCTGGATGGCCTCGCGGCGCGCGAGGACCGGCTGCGGGTGCTCCACACGCCGGCCGCCGGGGTGGCAGCGGCGCGGGCCCGCGGGGTGGAGCAAGCCCGGGGAGAGATCATCGTGGTCCTCGACTCGGACGACCGCCTGCTCCCCGGTGCCGTGGCGCGGCTGGTGGCGGCCCTCGACGCCGCTCCCGCCGCCGACCTGGTCTACGGTGACGTCGTCGAGCTCCATCCCGACGGCCGGGAGACCTGCACGCCCTACCAGCGCTTCGCCGACCCCCGGCAGCTGCGGCGGGCGGTGCTCACCGCGCCCCGGGTGCCCTTCAAGCACAGCGGCATGGCGCTGCGCCGCGCGGCGGCCCTCGCCGTCGGCTCCTACGACGCGACGCTGCCGGCGAAAGTCGACATCGACCTCATGCTGCGCTTTCTCGCCGCCGGCCGGCCGGTGCGCCACGCAGGTGGTGCGCCGGTCGCCGTCTTCCGCCTGCACGGCGGCTCGCTGTCGCGGAGGCGCTGGCTGGGGGTTCGCACCTGGGCGCGGCTGATCGACCTCTACGGCCCCGCCAACCCGGCGGCGCGGCTGGCCCTCAAGGTGTGGCGGGCCGGCGCCGAGGGCGGCAAGGCGCTCTACGAGCTGCTGCTGCGCTGAGCCCCCTTCAGCGCCAGGAAGGGCACCCTCTCCGGCGGGTAGCGGTCCATCCGCCACAGGCTCATCCGCCTGCCGTCCGGCCACCGATGGGGGCTGGTCCACTCCCAGACCATCTCTCCGGCACGGGTGATCTCGAAGACGTAGCCGGCGTTGGACTCGGTGATCAGCGTGTTGCCGTTCGGCAGCCGCTGGCAGCTGCCGCGGCTCTCACTGAAGAAACGGCTGCCGTTCGCGTAGCGCCAGCCGACCCGGTGGGTCAGCGGATCGACTTCCAGCACCTCGGACGCGCGGGTGCCGTTGTTGAACACCAACAGCTTGCCATCGGCGAGCAGTGACGGGTGATGCTGGTAGAGAAGGTTCGAAGGGCCCCAGGCCCACAGCACCTCGCTCCCCGTGGGGTCGAGGATCAGGAGCAACGACGGGACCCGCATCGAGACCAGCAGATTGCCCGCGGCATAGAGGGGCGAGCGCGCAGCGAGCCGGCCGTCGAAGACCTCGACGTGGTTGGTGTGCAGGAGGTCGAGGACGGGGTTGGGGTTCTTCGCCTTCGGCACGAAGTCGTCGGTCGCCGGCAGCAGGAAGCGATAGGGCGAGCGCCACACGGTGTCGAAGAGCGAGATCTCGCGCTGCAGCCTGCCCTCCGCGGAGATCACGAGCAGGAGGTCGTCCACCACAGGATAGCGATCGCTGATCTCCGTGACTGGCCGGCGCCGGCGGGCCAGGGCGACGATCTCGCCACGCGGAGTCCGCCAGAAATCATGGTGGAAGGTCGCCGGCAAGCGCCAGAGCTGGCGGCCGGCGAGGTCCACCTTGACGAGCGCCTCGTCCTCGATGATCGCTAGCAGCTCACCCTCGGAGGTCAGCTCGCAGTGGGTCGGTCCCTTACCGGTGAAGGGCCAGCGATGGACCTCCCGACCTTGGAGGTCGATGAGGATGGCGGCACCCACCTCGGGCAGGCAGTAGAGGCCGAAGCCGGGCGAGACCCGCGCCGGGTCCAGGATCGTGGCTCCTGGCCCGCCTGCGCGCTCGGAGCCCGTCTCGAGATAGGGCAGGGCCTCGAGGGCCGGCCGGTTGCCGGCCGCGCGGCGCAGGTCCGGCAGCTCGGCGCGCAGCGCGGGGCCCTCCGTGGTTGCCGGCGCCGCAACGGCGGCCGCCGGCGCCGGGCCATCCGAGACGGCGAGGAGGCCGAGGGCCACGCCGCTCAAGAAGGCGAGCGCGAGACCCAAGACGACGGTCGTGCGGCGTAGAGTCATACGGAGGTTCGCGGTCGAGAGGTGCGGCAGCAAAGTACCGAAGGCGGCGGTCCGGCGCAAGCCCGTGGACCGAAGGGCGCGCGGCCTTGTGAGAGACTCCCCTCTGCCATCACCATGAGCAAGCCTCCGGGACCCCGCTATGCCCTGGTCACACCGGCGCGCAACGAGGCGCGGACCCTCGGTCAGACGATCGCCGCCGTCGCCCTCCAAACGTTGCCGCCCGTCGAGTGGGTGGTGGTCGACGACGGCTCGACGGATGCCACGGCCGCGATCGTCCGCGAAGCGGCTGGACGCCTCCCCTTCCTGCGCTTGATCGACCGCCGCGACCGCGGCCACGACCTGGTGGGGGCCGGGGTGGTGGCCGCCCTGCGCGACGGCTTCGCCGCTCTCGCCACCGACTGCGACTTCATCGGCAAGCTCGACGCCGACATCGTGCCACCGCCCGACCACTATGCCCGCCTCCTCGCCGTGATGGCGGCCCACCCCCGCCTCGGCATCGCTTCCGGCCGCGAGCAGGTACGCAACGCCGCCGGCGAGCTGGTCACCGAGAAGCGGCTGCGCTTCCACCCGGTGGGCGCCGCGCGGGTCTGGCGCCGCCAGGTGCTGGTGGACAATGGCGGCCTGGTGGAGAGCCTCGGCTGGGACACCCTCGACGTCGTCCGCGCGCGGGTGAACGGCTGGCTCACCACCAACCTGGATGGCCTACCGGTGCTCCATCAGCGACCGCTGGGCGGCCGCGGCAACCTCGCCGACGGGGTGCGCCGCCGCGGCCGCGCCTCCTACCTCCTGGGCTACAGCCGGCTGTACTTCGCCGCCCGTGTGCTCTTCTTCACCTGGGCACAGACGCCGCGGCCCTGGCAGGCCTGGTGGCTTTTCCAGGGCTACTGGCGGGCGCTGCGGGCGGGCGAGCCGCGGATCGTCAACGCCGCCGAACGGCGCTGGCTGCGCCGCTTCCAGCACCGCCTGCTCCTCGGCTTGGGAGACCCCACTCCGGCCTTCTCCGAGCCGGCCGGTGAGGCGGGCTGAGGCGGTGGACGCCAGCCGCCAGGCGGTGCTACGCCGGTTGATCCTCGCCATCGACGGCATTTTGATCCTCGCCGCGATGGTCCTCGCCTATCTCGCGCACGGCGTCCTGCGGGCCTCCGGCGGCCCCTTCCGTGACCTGCTGAAGGCGCCCCCCCGCTTCGAGGCCTACGCCGCCCTCGCCTATCTCATCCTGCCCCTCTGGCTGAGCTTGATCGCGCTGCTAGGCCTACACCGCTTCCAGGAGCGCCGCTGGGGTCAGCTCGACCTGCTCTGGGGCCTCCTCAAGCTGCACGGGTTGGGCCTCGCCGCCTTGAGCGTGGTGGCCTTCCTCACCCAGACGCTGATCAACCGTAGCCTGGTGGCGATGCTCCTCGCCGCCACCTTCCTCTTGCTGTGGGCCGAGCGCAGCATCCTCGGCGTCTGGCTGCGCTACCTCCACGGTAGCGGCCAGGGCCGCGAGCGGCTGCTGCTGGTGGGGGCTCCCGGCGCGGCGATGCACGGCTACCTGGCGGCTGCCGGCACGGCTCCCTACCCTCCCGAGGTGGTGGGCTTCCTCGCCGCCGGTCCACCGTCGAACGAGCCGTCGCTCGCTGGCCCGCACCGCCTCGGTGACCTCGCCGACCTCGATCGCCTGCTCCACGACGAGGCCATCGACGTCGTGGTCTTCCTGCCCCCCGTGCACCAGCCGGAGGCCGTGCCGGAGGCCGTCGCGAGCTGCGAGGAGCTGGGCGTCAAGGCCTATTTCTCGCTCGATCTCGAACGCCTGAGCCGGGCCCAGCCACGGGTGATCGAGCACCACGGCTCGCCGTTCATCGCCCTCGAGGGGCCGCCCAAGAGCTCCCTCGGCCTGGCGATCAAGCACGCCAGCGACCTCGCCCTGGCCGCCGCGGCCCTGGTGTTGCTCTCGCCTCTCCTGCTCGCCGCCGGGCTCGCCATCCTGCTCACCATGGGGCGGCCGATCTTCTTCACCCAGGAGCGGGTGGGGCTCTACGGCCGCCGCTTCCGCATGGTCAAGCTCCGCACCATGGTGCGCGGCGCCGAGGCGCGGCGCGGCGAGCTTTCGGCCGCCAACGAGATGGACGGGCCGGTGTTCAAGCTCGCGCGGGACCCCAGGGTGACGCCGCTCGGGCGCTGGCTGCGCAAGACCAGCATTGACGAGCTGCCCCAGCTGTGGAACGTGCTGAGCGGGGAGATGAGCCTGGTGGGGCCGCGGCCGTTGCCGGTCGCCGAGCAGCAGCAGATCCGCGGCGGCCAGCGCCGGCGGCTCGCCATGCGACCCGGGCTGACCGGCCTGTGGCAGGTCTCGGGGCGCAACGAGGTGGACTTCGAGCGCTGGATGGAGCTCGACCTGCTGTACGTCGACCGCTGGTCGCTCGGCCTCGACTTCAAGGTCCTGCTGCGTACCGTGCCGGCCCTGCTCTCCGGCCGAGGCGCGCGGTGAGCGGCGAGCGCCCCCTGCGGGTGCTCGCCTGGCCGGCCTGGGCCTTCGCCGCCCGCCAGCCCTTCCAGGCCCAGCTCGCCGACGAGCTCACCGCCCTCGGCGTGCGCGTGGCGGACTTCACCCCCCGCACCGCCCTCGGGCGGCACGACGTCTGGCACCTCCACTGGCCGGAGCGGGCCTTCGCCAGCCCACGGCCGGCGAAGGCGCTGGTGAAGACCGGCTTGGTGGCGCTCGCCCTCGCCTACGCTCACCGCCGCGGCGCCAAGCTGGTGTGGACCGTCCACAACCTGCAAAGCCACGACGGCCGCCATCCCGGGCTCGAGCGCTGGCTCTGGCGCTTCCTCGGCCGCCGGCTCGCCGGCATCATCCACCTGAGCGAGACGAGCCGCGGTGAGCTCGCCAGGCTCCACCCCGAGCTCGCCGCCAAGCCCGCGGTGGTGATTCCCCACGGCCATTTCCGTGCCGCCTATCCCGCGTCGCCCGCCCGCGCCGCGGCCCGCGCGCACCTCGGGCTGCCGGCCGACGCCCCCGTGGTGCTCTACTTCGGGCAGATCCGGCCCTACAAGAACGTGCCGGCGCTCCTCGCCGCCTGGGCGCCGCTCGCCGCGGCCGGCGCGCGCCTGGTGGTGGTTGGCCGACCGGCGAGCGCCGCCGATCGCGCCGCCGTGGAAGCCGCAGCCCGCGGCTGCGCCGGTGTCGACCTGCGCCTCGCGCTGGTGCCGCGCGAGGAGGTCCCCACCTACTTCGCCGCCGCCGACCTCGTCGCCCTGCCCTACCGCGAGATCCTCAACTCGGGGGCCGCCCTCCTCGCCCTCTCCTTCGATCGCCCGGTGCTCCTGCCCCGCCGGGGTGCTCTGGCGGAGCTCGCAGCGAGCCTCGGGGCCGGCTGGGTGCGGACCTACGACGGCGAGCTCACCGCCGGCGTGCTCCAAGCCGCGCTCGCGGCGCCGCAACCGGGGCCAAGAGCCCCTCTCGACCATCTCGACTGGCCCCCCCTGGCGGCTGCCACGCTCGCCTTCTACCGCCAGCTCCTCGCCGCATGAGGGAGCCTTCCGCCGGCCACCCAGGATCACCGAGGCGGGCCCTCGCCGGCCTGCTCGCTGGCCTGCTCGACGGCCTCGCGGCCGGCCGGGCCGACACGCTGCTACGCACCGGCGGCCTCACCCTCGCGGCGCAGCTCGGCTCGCTCGCCGCGGCCGTGGCGCTGCAGGCCCTCCTCGCGCGCCTGCTCGGCAAGGACGCCTTCGGCGACTACACCTACGCTTTCTCGTGGGTGCTCCTGCTGAGCCTCGGTGGCAAGGCCGGCGTCGAGCAGGCAGGGCTGCGCTTCCTGAGCACCTACCTGGCGGGCGGTGACCTCGCTCGGCTCCGCGGCCTCCTCACCTGGGGCCTGCGGCGGACGGCGGCGACGGCGAGCCTCCTCGCTCTCGCGCTCGCCGCCGGCGGCGCCCTCGCCCCCGGGCTGCGGCAGGAGCTGCGCCTCTGTTTCTGGATCGCCGCCCTGATGCTGCCCTTCGACACCCTGGGCGAGGTGTGGACGGCCCTGCTGCGCGCGGCCCGCCGGCCCGTCCTCGGCCAGCTCCTGAACGGCCTCTGCCGGCGTGGCGGGCTCGCCCTGGTGGTCGGCACGCTGGCGCTCGCCGGTGCTGCCTGGACGGCTCCCTCGGTCCTCCTCGCCTCGCTCGCGGTGAGCGTCGCCATCTTCGCCGCTCTCGCCATCGCCCTGCGCCGCTCGCTCCCCGCCCCGCTGCGAGCGACGCCGCCGCACGAGGAGCCGGCCAGCTGGACGGCCGCCTCCAACCAGCTCCTCGGTGCCGGCCTGCTGCAGGCGGCGATGAACCGCACCGACGTGGTGGCCGTGGGCCTGCTCGCCGGGCCGACGGCCGCCGGCCTCTACGCCGTCGCCAGCCGCCTCGCCAATTTCGTCACCTTCGGGCAGACCGCCCTCGCCACCGTGGTCGCTCCGCAGTTCGCGGCCCTCCACGGCAGTGGTGCGCGCCACGAGCTGGAGCGCGTGGGCCGCCTCTCGGCGCGCGCCGGCAGCGCCTTCGGCCTCGCCGTGGCGGTGCCCTTGCTCGCCGCGAGCGGCCTCGTCCTCGACCTCTTCGGACCGGGCTTCCGGGCCGCGGTCCCGGCGCTCTTGGTGCTCACCGCCGGCCAGCTGGCGAGCCTCCTCGTCGGCTCGGTGGGCTACCTGCTGGCGATGACCGGCCACCAGCGCGACGCCCTCGCCGTGCTGGCGCGGGTCTTCGCCCTCAACCTCGTGGCCCTCGCCGTGCTGATCCCTTGGTTGGGGCCGACGGGCGCCGCGCTCGCCGCGGCGGCGAGCAACCTGCTGGCCAACCTCGGCCTCGCCCTCGCCGCCCGGCGCCGCCTCGGCATCCGGCCCGAGGCGTGGGCCGCCGGCTGTTCCCAGCCACCGGGTGGCGGCTAACGAGTACAATCCACCGCCAGGCCTTCTCGGCCCGCGCCACCGCGGGCACCGCTCCACCTCATACGGGAGACCTCGTGACTCGACGCATGCTGATCAACGCGCAGCGCTCCGAGGAGCTGCGCATCGCCATCGCCACCGGCAACACCCTCGACAACTACCAGGTCGAGGTCGCCGACTACACTCTCACCCGCGCCAACATCTACCGCGGCTCGGTCGCCAGCATCCAACCCAGCCTCAACGCGGCGTTCATCGACTACGGCGCTCCCCGCCACGGCTTCCTCGCCATCCAGGACTTGGTCGAGCAGGCCTACCACCGGCAGCCGAGCGGCGGCGGTCGGGTCAAGATCGAAGACGTCCTGGAGCGCGGCCGCTCGATCGTCGTCCAGGTCACCAAGGAAGCCGAGGGCACCAAGGGCGCCGCGCTGACCACCAGCTTGTCGCTCGCCGGGCGCTACCTGGTGATCACGCCGTTCGAAGACACCCGCGGCGTCTCCCGCAAGGTGGAGGACGAGGACGTCCGCCGCAGCCTCAAGGACCAGGTGGCCAAGCTCGAGGTGCCGGCCGGCTGCGGCGTGATCGTGCGCACCAACGCCCTCGACCAGAACAAGACCACCCTGTCGCGCGACATCTCGGCCCTACTGCGCCTGTGGAAGCAGATCGACGCCGAGGCCCGCAAGGGCAAGAAGCCGAAGCTCCTCTACAGCGACCAGGACCTCGTGCTGCGGGCCCTGCGCGACTACCTCGACAGCTCGATCGAGGAGATCTTGGTCGACGACGACATGAGCTTCGCCAAGGCCGAGGAGTACCTCAAGGCCTTCCTGCCCCGCGGCAAGGTCAAGCTGCTGCGCTACAGCGACCGCACACCGCTGTTCTCCCGCTTCCAGCTCGAGCCGCAGATCGACCGCATCTACCAGCGGGTGGTGGAGCTGCCCTCCGGCGGCTCGATCGTCATCGACCGCACCGAGGCGCTGACCGCCATCGACGTCAACTCTGGCAAGGCGACGCGGGCCGCCAGCCAGGAAGAGACGGCCGTCCTCACCAACCTCGAGGCCGCGGCCGAGGTGGCCCGCCAGCTGGTGCTGCGCGACCTCGGCGGGCTGATCGTGGTCGACTTCATCGACATGCGGGCGAGCCGCAACCAACGCAAGGTGGAGAAGGCCCTGCGCGAGGCGATGAAGGCCGACAAGGCCCGTTCGAGCGTCGGCCGCATCAGCTCGAACGGCCTGCTCGAGATCAACCGCCAGCGCATCCAGCAGGCGCTCTCGCTGCGCACCCACCGGGCCTGCCCGACCTGTGCCGGCACCGGCCGCATCGCCAGCCCCGAGATGGTGGGCCTGGCGCTGCTGCGCCGCATCCAGGAGCGGGCGGTCACCGGCACGCTCGCCAAGGTGCGGGTCGCCCTCCATCCCGAGCTCGCCGACGCCTTCCAGAACAGCCGCCGCCGCGAGCTCGCCGAGATCGAGGAGGAGTACGAGCTCAAGATCGAGGTGATCGCCTCGACCTCGTTGCACCGCCCGGACCAGGAGATCGAGTGGTTCGAGCGTGACCCGGCCGACGTCCGCCGCCGCCAACCGAAGCCGCTCGAAGCGGCGGTGCAGGTCTCGCAGCTGGTGCGGCCGGTCGAGGACGACGAGGAAGAGGACGGCGAGGAGGACGGTAAGGCCGAGGGCCGCGGCCGCAAGCGGCGGCGCAAGGGCCGCAAGGGCAAAGGCGAGGGCCCGCGCGCCGCGGCGGCCGAGGGCCCGGCACCGGCAACCACGGCGCCCGCCGCCGAGGCCCCGGACGGCGACGGCGAGGAGGCGGCCGGCCCCGCCGGCGCCAAGCGCGGCCGGCGGCGGCGCAAGCGTGGCCGGCGTGCCCCGGACGGGCGCGGGGAGACGGCGACCGGTAGCGAGGCGCCGGAGGCGGCGCGAGAGAGCGGCGCGGGCGCCACGGATGGCGGCGAAGGCAGCGGCGAAGGCAGCGGCGAAGGCCCTGCGGAGGGCAATGGCGGCCGCGCCAATCGCCACCGCAAGCGCCGGCGTCGCGGCCGGCGGCGGCCGGGCGAGGGAGGCGGCGGCGAGGGGCCTGGCGGTGACAACTCCGCTGGGGACGGTCCGGGCGGCGACAGCGGCGGCGAGGGCTAGCCGCGACGCTGCTACACTGCCGGGACCGTGGCCGTCGTCGAGAAAGTCAGCCGCTACGAGGTCCTCGAGAAGATCGCCGAGAGCGGCTTCGCGGTGGTCTACCGCGGCCGCGACCCGGCGAGCAACGAGCCGGTGGCGATCAAGATCTGCGTCGCCGCCGACGAGGCCCTCCGCCAGCGTTTTCTCGAGCAGGCCGAGCGCGCGGCACCGCTGCGCCATCCCAACATCGCCTGCCTCTACGAGTTCGGCTCGGGCGACGGCTGGCCTTACCTGATCGAGGAGTTCTCGGCCGGCCCCGACCTGCGCGCCTGGATGCGGCGGGCCGGGGCGGCGACCGGGCACCGC
>WBZL01000625.1_pt1 | contig 39649 bp, 33 predicted proteins | sample 5204291 | NCBI WGS metagenome assembly WBZL01 (sample SAMN12344345, study PRJNA552823) | activated sludge metagenome | biome: Activated sludge suspended growth; feature: Nitrification reactor; material: Wastewater; isolation source: activated sludge from nitrification reactor of wastewater... | reverse complement strand
GCGTCCGCCTCCGCCGGGGTAAAGGTCAGTCTCAGCATCGCAGCCTGTCCCTACAGAAAGCAATGCTCGAATTCTACAGCCCATTACACCAGACAGTTAAAGTCGTTTGTTACCTATTTCAGTATAATAAGGAATCACGGTCGGCACCTGGGTTTGCTGCAACATGATTTCAGATAACCAGATGCGGTACGGGTCAAATGTCTGTTGCCAGGGCAGATCGTGGCGGCCATGCACCCTCTGCCAGGCAATCACCCGTATCGAGAAGCCCGGCCCGGTCGCCGGCCAGGCGTCAGCCATGGACTAAGCACACCGGTGCCACCGATGTCGGCCTCAAGGTCATGCCAGCGGTGGCCGACAAGCACCGCGGATAAACCCCTGCAGCTGTCTCGGTAAATGTCCGCGCGCGAAAACAGAAATGGCACTGCATCAGAATCGTCTCGACATATGAAAGCTGCCCGGTGATAATCATGAGTTTTGTACAGTATCCGGTGGATCAGTGGCAGCGCAGAATAATTCGGGAACTCGGGAATCATTTTACCAACGTTCGACGTTGAATCTTGACACGCCTGCACAACACATCCGGGTCGCCTGATGCGTGCCCCTCTTGACTCCTCCCCGGACAATCCGGAAGCAGCGGCGATCGACCTGCCCGGCGGGAATACCCGTCACGCACAGGCCACCAGGGATAGGGATCTGGTCTGCCGCGACTTTCGCGACGCACTCGGCAGCTTTGCCACCGGCGTCACCGTGCTGACCACACTGGCCACCGATGGCAAGCCGATCGGCCTCACCATCAGTTCCTTCAACGCCGTTTCCCTGGACCCTCCCTTGATCCTGTGGAGCCTCGCATGCGACTCCCCCCGACTCGCAGCCTTTCGTCACGCTGGCCATTACGCCGTCAATGTCCTGGCCGCCAATCAGGAAGCCATCTCGAACTGTTTCGCCAGCCGTGACGAGGATCGTTTCGATGCGCTCGTCTTCACGCCTGGGCTGGCCGGAGTACCCCTTATCGAAGGCTGCTCGGCGTGGTTTGAATGCAGTCACGAGGCGCATTATCCGGGCGGCGACCACCTTATTTTCCTGGGTCGCGTCCAGCGCTTTGCCCGTGGCCAGGCCGCCGATCCACTGATTTTCCATGCTGGCCGCTATCGACGGCTGCACAGCAATTCGGAATGTTAATGTGAAAGTCGCGCCAGCGACTCACGACTTTACCTCTCCACTTGCCGAGGGGTCGTGGAATAAGGAAATGATCATGACTTTCATGATCGAGGCCAGTGAAAGTCATGCCCGTTAACTCCAACCTTATTCGGCATTATGTCCCTTGTTTCGAGGCGATAACCTCACAATGGCAGTGGTATGAAATCCGGTTTTTCTTCTAAATTAACTGAATATCTGCAGCCTCGGCGCCACGGCTTTAAATTGACCACGCGAGCAATCGGTCATTGCACTTGACAAATAACCGACAGCCTGTTGCAATCATCCGGTTATGGTGTATAAGACGATTTTCCCAAAGGAGTAGTGTATGGCCAGTTATCAGGAACTACTCGCACAACGTGCGATCCTGGAAAAACAGATAGAAGCCGCTCGGCAGGCAGAGTTGTCGGAAGTGATCGCTCGGGTTAAGCAATTGATTGCCGAGTACGGCCTGACGGCGGCAGACCTTGGCTTCAAGATGGCAGGGGCAATGGGAATGGTTGCCGGCAAGATCCGGGTACCTGTCGCCGTCAAATACCGTGGTCCCAACGGTGAAACCTGGTCGGGTCGCGGCAAACCACCAAACTGGCTGACCCGCCTTGAAACAGAAGAAGGACGGCACCGCGACGAGTTCCTCGTTTAAACTCCTGGTTTAATCGGGGATGGCGTAGAGCATTGCACGTCCGCCATGAACAACGGTTAAACGCTCTTGAAAGAGTCTTCCGACATTCCTGCGGCCAACTGTAAGGAAAGCGCGAGTCGGAGATCGGAGAACTTATCTGGCGGCGCTTATCGACGCGCAATGCCTGCCATGACAGCGGACCTCCGGCAACGGATCCCAGGGAATTTAGCGGATGAATATTTTGGTCACCGGAGGAACCGGTTATATCGGTTCGCATGCCTGCGTCGCATTGCTCGCCGCTGGTCACACCGTGACCGTCATCGATAATCTCTCGAACAGCCGGCGCGAAGTACTCGATCGGGTGGCAAAGATTGCCGGTCAACGACCGCTCTTCTTCCAAGGCGACGTTCGTGATCACCAGTTATTGCGGTCGATTTTTGCCGCGACGCCGATCGATGCCGTGATTCACTTCGCCGGTCTGAAGGCCGTCGGCGAGTCGGTCGCGCAGCCTTTACGGTATTATGACTGCAACGTCGGCGGCGCCATCGCGCTGTGCAAGGCGATGGCCGAGGCGGCTGTGAAAACCCTGATTTTCAGTTCTTCCGCCACGGTTTACGGCAACCCGGCTTCGGTACCGATCCGTGAAGACTTCCCCCGTTCGGCGACCAATCCCTACGGTGCCAGCAAGCTGATGATCGAGGACATCCTCGCCGATCTGGCGCACGCCGACACCGCATGGCGGATCGCCCGCCTGCGCTATTTCAATCCTGTCGGCGCGCACGAAAGCGGCCTGATTGGCGAGGAACCGAATGGTGTTCCCAATAACCTCCTGCCCTACGTCGCCCAGGTGGCCGCAGGCAAACGCCCGCAGTTGAGCGTTTTCGGCAGCGATTATCCGACCCCTGACGGCACCGGAGTACGCGATTACATTCACGTGATGGATCTCGTCGAAGGTCACCTCGCGGCACTGGACTACCTGCTCGACAAGGGCGGCCTGCTGACCGTCAATCTCGGCACCGGCTGCGGCTACTCAGTCCTCGACATGGTGCGCGCCTTCGCTGCCGCCAGCGGTCGGCCAGTGCCCTACGCACGGGTGCCGCGACGGCCGGGCGACGTGGCAACCTGCTACGCTGACCCGCAGCTCGCCGCCGACCTGCTGGGATGGCAAGCCCGCCGCGGCATCGAGCAGATGTGCGCCGATGCCTGGCGCTGGCAACAACACGCGACCGTCTGATCACCGAGCATGGCGACCTACGCAATCGGAGATGTTCAGGGCTGCTTCGAATCGCTGCTGAAACTGCTGGAAAAATGCCGTTTCGACCCCGCAGGCGACCGCCTGTGGCTGGTCGGCGACCTGGTTAACCGTGGTCCGCGCTCACTCGACACCTTGCGCTTCGTGCGCGATCTCGGCCCAGCCGCAGTCACCGTCCTCGGCAATCACGACCTCTACCTGCTAATGGTGGCCGCAGGATCCGGCAGGCGCAGCAAGGGCGATACGCTCGACGAGATCCTCAATGCCCCCGACTGTGCAGACCTGCTGGACTGGCTGCGGCATCGACCGCTGTGCCACCGCGAAGGCGAATTCTGCATGGTGCATGCCGGACTCTTGCCACAATGGACTGTCGCCCGGGCACGGGCGCTGGCCGCAGAGGTCGAGGCAGCGCTCACCGGTCCCGCTCACCAGGATTTCCTGGCCAATCTGTGGGGCAGTGAACCGGCAGCGTGGCACGAAGATCTGCAGGGCTGGCCACGCTTGCGGGTGATTGTCAACGCGATGACCCGGATGCGTTTCTGTTCGCCCGCAGGAGTCATGGAATTCAAGACCAAGGGCGAGCTGGCCGATGCCCCGCCTGGCCAACTGCCGTGGTTCGAAGTTCCCGGCAGGCTCAGCTCCGCTGACGTTCTCGTGATTGGCCATTGGTCGGCGCTTGGACTGCGGATCGAGCCCAACCTGCTGGCCCTCGATTCCGGTTGTTTCTGGGGTCGTCACCTGACCGCCGTGCGCCTGGATGACCGCGCACTGTTCCAGGTGGATTGCTCGACCTGCCAAGAAGGCGTTTGAATCCTTGCCGCCTGCCCCGCGGCGAGCCACATGCGGATCGGAACAGCAGTCCAGACAGGTGAGGTCGGCGCGCCCTCGGGCTGCTTGACATCCCGCTCGAATGGCCGACCGAGTTTCGGTCTTGATCCGGTGTCGGACCTTTTTACACCGGATCAAGAAGCAGTTCTGTAATCGGAGACAAATACCAATTACATCAAGTCGTTATATTAACAAGCATGGAATTTGCTTTGTTTGCCGAGGGGAAACAGTCCCTTAAACCGCCCCTTAATGTGGAAGTCGCGTTAGCCACTCACCAACCTCTCTTGCCAAAATGGGGAAAACACTTCGGAGAAAGTCACTTATATAAAGGAGCACAACATGTTCCGCAGATTCCAGGTTTTGCTCGGCCACATGGCCGTTTTTGTCTTCGGTCTGTTGCCGGTTTCCCAGGCCATCGCAGCGGATTGGATGATCAACGAAGACTACTACCAAACCGATCCCCGCGCAGCCACCGATTTCGAGTTTTTACTTGCCGGTGACGTCGCAGCCCGGATTACCGGTGGCGGACAGACCTCCATCACCAACGCCTTCACCGACCCTACTCGCAGCACCAGCCTGCAACCGGGCTTCAACAACACCATCGTTCGCTTCGCCGGTTCCAACGCGATTCCCAATTCACCGACGACGAAACGGCACTTCGGCATCTACGGCACGGGCAGCAAGCCAACGGTGCTGACCAAGGCCTGGTCATTCCCCACGGCTCCGTTTCGCGTCCCGGTACCCAAGTCCAACTTCGACTTTGCCTACGATCCGCTGAACGACGCCCTGCGGATCACGCTGGAGAATACCAGCCCATACACGGTAACTTTCCAGAACGTGGGCTACACGATCAGCTCCATCGAGTACCCCATCGACCAACTGACGGCCAGTGGTCTGCCATTGTCGGTTTTTCAACCACTCACTGGATTCGACCACGAGTACCGGCCGGGCGAATTCAGTTCGATGCTGATCGCCCACGTTCCTCTCGAATCGTTCGCCGTCACCCATGCCACGGTTTTCTTCTCGGGCGACTCCAGCGGCATGGATTATCAAGCGACTGGCGATGAATGGGCCCAGGTTCGCGTCGCCGCCGCAGTTCCCGAACCGGGCGCCCTGTTTCTTGTGCTGATCGGCCTGGCATGCGTTGTCGGCTTCTCCCGTCGCCGATTCAATGGACTACTCGTCCGCAACAACTCGGGCAAAGCCGCTGGCGCCTGGCTGCTGCTTGGCGTCGGCATGCTGCAGACGGGAAGTGCCGCGGCCGACGTGTTTGTCGTGCCCCTGGCCGCGCCACCTACCGCGGGTGATACGCGTCCCTTCATCGACCTGAAGGCCAAGGATACTGCCGGCAATGACATCACCATCAAGACCCTGATTGACGGCGGCTCGACCAGTTCCGAGTTGAAAGTCACTGCCGCGGTCGGAACCCAGTTGGGCGTCAGCGGAGGAACTCCGGGAGCCGAGCGCGGGATTAACGGAGTAACGCCGACCACCACCGGAGCAAGCATTCCGGCCGGCGCCGGCGTCGGCTTCAGCAGTGCACCCGTCACCCCCGGGGGTCAGGCAGCGAGCTCGCCCCCCCTGCCCGCCACGGCCAGCGTGGGAACTCTCCCGCCCGGGCGGCAAGCCACCCTGGGTAGCGGCTATCTGGAAGCCAACTTCGACAGCAGCGGGCGACTGGATGGCTACTACTTTTTCGTGGCCAAGGGTCAGGGGGCGACGGGCGGTGTGGCAACGGCCAACGCCATCGCCAGCTTCCTGGCTTTTTCCGGGCCGGTAGCCACCAATCCCGATGGCCGTCCCAAAGGCACAAAATCCGAGGAGGTCACGCCCTTTCGCCACCCCGTGCCGCTGGGCGAGGAGGCAATCGATGGCGGCTTCCGGCTGGGCGTCGATATCAGCAGCGTTTTCTCTACGCAATCCGACATCCCCTTCATTCTCAAGAGCGGCTTTTCAAACACGGTCATTTCTTCCCCACTGGCTTTGCTGTTGGGATTGAATCCGGGCACCCTGCCGACAGCACAGGTCGAGACGAACTTTGGCACGATGGCCGTGGGGATGGCCCAACTCCAGCTCGACCTGTTCAGCGACCCGAGCTTCCCGAGCTTCACGGTCCCGGTAGGCATCGCCTTGAACTCCGCCGACAATCCATTCGACGACAACGTGCTGGGCAGCGATGTGCTGGGTCTGCTGGCTTATTGGGACATTGATCAGACCAACCCGAGTGCGCCCATGTTTTCTGCCGCCGCCAGCCTCACGCCCGTTCCCGAGCCGGCTACGGCGGCGCTGATCAGCGTACCAATGCTTTTCTGCCTGCTGGCCGGCGCCTGGACACGCTGCAATCGGACCCGCACAACACGCGCTCGCCGCCCCTGGAAGTAAGGCGTGCACGGCAGATCCGGCGCCGGGTCAGGCCCGCCTGCTGGAATTCCTGGCGAAGAAATTCTGTCGTGTGAAAGTCCCCGTCAGCGACTCGCGAATCTTTCCTCCCCCACTCGCGATGGAGGGGTCGGGGGTCGAGACGGGGGGATGCACTGAGCATGCGCCATGCCCATCGAGCGATGCCGGCGTCCCAGCCGGAATGCGCCCGGCAAGGGAGGGAAACGGTCATGACTTCCCTGATCGGGGGCTGGAAAAGTCATGGCCGTTAGCGCAGCCGCACCGGGTGATCGAGAGCAGTTGCCGGCGGCAGGCCGGCTTGTCGTGATCAGCAGGGAAGTTTCAGTACGTGGCAATCTGCCGGAATCCGTCCATCGAACCGATTTCGGCGGCATTGCCCTCGTTGCAGAGAACGCGGTCGACCCTGGCCATCGATGGTCCGCGCTGTGCCCAGAGCAGCAGCGCGTCAAGCGCCTCGGCCGGACCACGGACCAGCGCTTCGACGCTGCCGTCGCGACGATTGCGGACCCAGCCGGAGAGGCCGAGTCGTTCGGCCTCGGCGCACAGCGACCAGCGGTAGCCGACACCCTGTACCCGGCCATGTATACGCAGGTTTCGGCAGATGGTCTGACTCATCTTTCGACTCCAAAATGCTGAAACTGGGGACTGGGGCCGTGCGGCCGCAGCCAATACTGGCATAATCGTCGTCCATGAAAAGAAGAATAGCAAGGGGAGCGGCATCGCTTTCCTGGGCTCTTGTCCGGCGATGCTGAAGACGCTGTTGCTGCTGCCGCTTTTGGGTGCCGCGCTGTTGTCGCTGCTACCGAGCCGCCGCTTCGATCTGCTGCGCCATCTGGCGAGCGCCATCGCTGCCGCGACGATGTTCTGTGCCGGCCTGTTGCTGCTCGACTTCGACCCTGCCAGTGCGGATATCCAGTTTTTTGAAACCCGGCCGTGGAATCCGCGCGTCGGCTCGCATTTCGCGCTCGGGGTGGACGGTATCTCGCTGCCGATGGTGCTGCTCGCGACGGTCCTCTGTTTCGTCGCAATCTTCTCCTCGACCAGCATCCGCAGCGGCGCCAAACTTTATTTTTCGCTGTTGCTGATCCTTGAGACCTCGCTGCTGATCGTGTTTACGGCGCGCGACTGGTCGCTGTTCTACGTCTGCTGGGAGTTGACCCTGATCCCGCTGTTCTTCCTGATCGACCGCCTGGGAGGCGTCAACCGTCATCGGGCAGCGCTCAATTTTGTCCTGTATACGCTGGGGGGGTCGGTATTCATGCTGATCGCGCTGCTGTTGCTCTACGATGTCGCCCCCGGCCACAGCTTCGCGATGGTCGATTTGGCCGCCGGTGGCGCGCAGTTGCCGGTGCGTACGCAGATTCTGGTCTTTCTCGGGCTGCTGCTCGGTTTCGGGGTGAAGATGCCGATCGTTCCGCTGCATGGCTGGTTACCGCTGGCACACGTCGAGGCACCGAGTCCGATCTCGATTCTGCTCTCCGGAATCCTGCTGAAAATGGGCGCCTACGGGCTGATCCGTGCGGCCGCAACCTTGCCGGCAGCAGCACTGGCGCTGCAGGACTGGCTGGCACTGCTGGCACTGGTCAGTCTGATCTACGGTGCGGTATTGGCCTGGCGGCAAACCGACCTGAAAGCAATGATCGCCTACTCGTCGATCTCGCATATGGGGGTCGTCCTGCTCGGCATCGCCGCTCTCAACCCGGTTGGACTCAGCGGTGCGCTGACCCAGATGGTCGCGCATGGACTGACTGCCGGGCTGCTGTTCCTGCTCATCGGTCTGCTCTACGAGCGCACGCACAGCCGTGATCTGGCGACTTACGGTTCGCTCAACCGCTGCGCACCGCGCTTCGCCGTATGGATCGTGTTCACGCTGCTGGCCTCGGTCGGCCTGCCCGGCAGCGCCGGTTTCATCGCCGAACTGCAGGTACTGATCGGCGCTTATGGCCGCTGGGGGGGCTGGCTGGTCCTGCTGTCGATCGCGGTGCTGATTTCCGCGGCCTACGCCTTGCGCGCCATTCGCTGCCTGTCAACCGGACCCGAGCGGCCTTTCGGTGCGGCGTTGGCCGGGGTGGCGCATGTCGCCGACCTCGATCGCAAGGAATGCGCGGCCGCCTGGCTGCTGGCCGGCGGCATCGTCTGGATTGGCATCCTGCCGGCACCGCTGCTGCGCCTGATGGCCACTTCGCTGAGCAGGCTGGCCATCCCCTTCGGCGCCTGAGTGAGTTCGCGCATGCCGTCCCCCGTCTCGCCGAAAATTGCCGCAACCATACCCGGCTTGCAGCGCATACAGGCCGACCTACGGCAACTCGCGCACCTGCTGCCGGCACAGGCCCCCTTGCGCGACTTCGTTCATCACAATACCCTGCACGCCTTCCAGGATCTGCCGTTCGCCGAGGCGCTCGGTGAGGCTACCCGCCTGACCGGCGCACGTCCCTGGCTCGACGAGGGCCGCTGCCGGAAACTGTTCCAGGAAGGGCGGGTGAACGCGAACGATCTTGCCGCCGCCTTGCGGCAATTGCCCGACATCCGGGCCGACGAGTGGCTGCCCGATGATGCGCTGACCGGCTTACGTCGCGGCGAGATCCTGCAGGCGGTACTGCTGCAGCCGGCGGAAACCATTTCACCGACCCGCCTGCGCTGGCAAATCGAGGAAAAATCGGCATGCAAGCGCCTGCAAGCGGATCTCGATCCGCTCGTGCGGCAGCAGCTGCTGGACGCCGCCGCTGTGGACGGCCACGATGAGGCCGCGGCCGTCACCGACCTCTGGGCAGCGGCATGCGCCTTGCACGGGCCGACCGCCCGGCCCGCCGTCGCCTGCACCGAGCCCTTGGCGGTCACTGCTGCGGCGATCTGGCAGGAACTGCTCGACCGTCTCGGCTACGAATGGACGCTTGGCGCATTGCTCGCCCATTTGACCGGTGAGGATATCCGACCGGGACTGCAGGCGGCCTTGATCCGCCATCTTGCGGCACACCTTGATCACGGCCTGGCCGCCTGGAGGAATCCGGCGCGAGCGCAGGGCTTTTATATGGCATGGCGACAGAGTACCGGCAGCGACTGGACCTGGGAACTCGACGAATTCGCCGGCGCTCGCCAGGACATCGAGCAGCTCGCCGACGATCCGCTGCAGGTGATCGCCAATGAACTGCAATCGTTGGGCATCGATGATTCGCGCTACAGCGCCTATCTGCAGCGACTGGCAATGGAATTGCCGGGCTGGGCCGGCATGTATCACTGGCATGAAGCGCAGGCCGGGGCCGGTGATCCGCCGGTCAGCCTGACTGATTTTCTCGCCGTGCGCGTGGTGCTCGAACGCATCCATGCCGAGCAGTGGCTGCGCCGCATCTGGGGCCTGCGGCTCGACGAACTCGGCGGCTACTTCATCGATCATCCGGACGAGCTGGCGGTCAGACACGCGGCCGGCAATCGCCAGTTGCCGGACGACCTGCTCCACCAGGTGCGGCCGCATCTGACGGCCGAGGCAGCGCATGGCGACTGGCCGCATTTTGCCCGCCGCCTGATGGAGACGCGCATCGCCGACGCCGCAGCGACGACCGACACCGAAACACTGGCCGCCTGGCCACTGTTCGTCCTGGCACAAAGACTGGGACTGACTGGTCGCAGGCTGCGCGAAATTGGCCGATCCGGTGTGGAGGCCTTGCTGTGTTGCGCCGCTTCCCTGACTGACGACCAGCGCGGACTGCTCTGGCTGCTGGCCTACGAACATCACTATCGGCAACAAATCTTTGCAGCCTTGCACGCCAATCATGGCCGCGCTTCGTCGCTGGCCGGCAAAGCCCAGGCGCAGTGGGTTTTCTGCATGGATGACCGCGAAGAGGGCAGTCGCCGCCACCTCGAAGAGGTCAACCCGGCTTTTGAAACCTTTGGTGCCGCCGGTTTCTTCGGTACCCCGATCTTCTGGCAGGGCCTCGACGACGAGGCGCCGACAGCCCTATGTCCGATAGTCGTACGCCCGACGAATAGCGTGCGCGAGACTCTGCCACCTGGTGCCGAAGCGGCGTACCGGCGGCATCAGCAGCGCCGCCAGCTACGCCTGGCATGGCGCGAACGCCTGCATCAGGGCAGCCGGCGCGGCTGGCTGCAGGCTGCGCTGCTGAGCGTTGCTGCCGCACCCTGGGCCTTGCTCGCGCTACTGGCGCGGACGCTGGCGCCGGGACGTGTCGGAAAACTGCTTGAGCGCACTCGCGACCGCTTCGACAAGCCGCTGCCGGGCGCGCTGGAATTGACCGCGGCTCCCGGCGAAGCCGAACGGGTCGCCAGCAGTGACGCGCCACGAATCGGCTTCAGCGAAGAAGAGCAGGTGACCCGCGTCGGTGCTTTCCTGCGCAGCATCGGCCTGACAAGCCACTTCGCACCGCTGGTGCTGATCGTCGGCCATGGTTCGGACAGCCGCAACAACCCGCATCTCGCTGCCTACGATTGCGGCGCCTGTTCCGGCCGCCACGGCGGACCGAATGCACGCGTGTTTGCGGCCATGGCCAATCGGCCAGCGCTGCGTGCACAACTCGCACGGCAGGGGATCGTCATCCCGGAGACGACGCACTTCATCGGTGCCGAACACAACACTTGCGACGAGAGCTTCGTCTGGTACGACCTTGAGCAACTGCCGGCCAGTCATCGAGAGGCCTTTGCCACGCTGCGCAGCGACGGTCAGGAAGCGGCTAGCCGCCATGCCGTCGAGCGTTGCCGTCGTTTTGCATCGGCGCCGCTCGACCCCTCGCCGCAGCAGGCGCAGGCACACCTGGCAAACCGGCGCCAGGACATCGCGCAGGCGCGGCCCGAACTTGGGCATGCGACCGTGGCGGCGGCTTTCATCGGCCGCCGCACGATGAGCCGCGGCGCATTTTTCGATCGACGGGTGTTCCTGATTTCCTACGATCCACTGCCGGATGCCGACGGGCGCGTGCTCGAAGCGACACTGCTAGCGGCTGGCCCGGTCGGAGCCGGGATCAACCTCGAGTATTACTTTTCGACCGTCAATAACGAAGGCTATGGCTGCGGCAGCAAGATCATGCATAACCTGACCGGGCTGTTCGGGATCATGCAGGGAGCCACTTCCGACCTGCGCACCGGCCTGCCGCTGCAGATGGTCGAGATCCATGAACCGATGCGACTGCTGGTGATCGTCGAACAGACGCTGGAAATCATCAGCGCGATCTACCAGCGACAGCCCCCCCTGCAGGAATTGATCGGCAAGGACTGGATCGTTCTCGCCGCCAAACACCCACAGACGGGAGCCATCCATCTCTTCGCGCCGGCGACCGGCTGGCAGCCCTGGAGTCCCCAGGCACCTGGCCAGCCGGCGCCGGACGTGCCCGAGGCCGAGCGTTCGTCCGACTGGTTCGCCGGCCAGCGCGAACCCTTGCCGCCAGCCTTGCTGCGGCGCCCGGTGGTGACGGCATGAGCATACCCGATGGACTGTTCAACCTGTTGGCCCTGGCCAGCCACCTGTTCTGGCTGGTGCCGCTGTTGCCGCTGCTGTCAGCCGCGTTGATCGCCATTCTTTTGCTCTTGCGCCGCGGCGCTGGCGATGCCGGCGAGCCGCTGACGGCCGCCATCGCCGGCACGGCCGCGCTCGCTGCGCTGCTGCTCCTGCTGGTTTTCGATCTGCTGGCCATCGGCGGCACCCTGCCGGAACTTCTGGAGTCCGGCGAATGGCTGCGTATCGGCACAGTAGCGATTCGCCTGTCCTTCGTGGCCGACGCCTACAGCCTGCCGGCGGCGACGCTGGTTGCCCTGATCACCTGGATTGCATTACGTTTTTCGGCCACCTATCTGCACCGGGAGGTCGCTTTCCCGCGCTTCTTTCTCGGCATGAGCCTGTTCCTTGCCGGCATCCTGCTGATCGTCCTGGCCGGCAATGCGGTGCTGACCTTCGTCGGCTGGGAACTCGCCGGTTTCAGTTCCTGGCTGCTCATCGCTTACGCTTGGGAACGACCGGTCGCGACCGGCAACGCCTTGTTCGTCTTCCTCTGCAACCGTATCGGCGATGCCGGTTTCATGCTCGGGATCGCCCTCGCCACATGGTCGGCGGGCAGCCTCGAGTGGGCCAGACTGACCGGTGACAGCGGCCTGGCCCAAGTCACGGCGCGCCTGCTGGCGTTCGGTTTCGTTCTGGCGGCGCTGGTCAAATCGGCGCAATTGCCGTTTACGCCATGGATCGCGCGTGCGCTCGAAGGCCCGACGCCGTCTTCGGCAATCTTCTACGGTTCGCTGATGGTGCACGCCGGCGTCTATCTGCTCTGCCGCCTGCAAGGTCTGCTCGTACAGGTGCCCGACCTGCTGGCACTGCTGGCAGTCGTCGGTCTGGCGACCGCTGCGTACGGCGCGCTCTGCGCGCTGGTGCAGAGCGATGTCAAGTCGGCGCTGGTATTCTCGACCGTAACCCAGGTCGGTCTGATGGTCTGCTGCTGCGGTCTCGGACTGTTCTGGCTGGCCGCCTGCCACGCGGGCCTGCATGCCGCCTGGCGCGCGTATCAGTTTCTGCTCGCGCCGGCGTACATGCATCTGGTAGGCCAGCCGGCGCCACCGGTGCCACCCTGGCTGGCCAGGCAACGATGGGGGTACACCGCGGCGCTACAGCGTTTCTGGATCGAGCCTCTGGCCAACAGCCTGCTGACGCGTCCAACGCTGGCGCTCGGCAGGGACGTGCGGGCGCTCGACGAGCGTTTCATCGACCCGCTCGTCGGTGCGCCCCGCGACGATAAACGCTCTGACACCTGTGACGCGGCCGACGAACTGATCCGTGGTCATGGCTTGGCCGGTCACGCGTTGTTCAACTTCGCGAACCGCCTGCAGCGCCTGGAAAGCGCTCTGCTGCTCAGCGGCGAAGGAGCGATGGAGAAATCCCTGCGACGCGCCGCACACTACGCGGATGCCATCGAGTCGTTGCTCGAACAACCGCGCTATCTGATGTTGATGGTCATGGCAACTTTCGTGGTGATCCTGTGAGTGAAATTCTCTGGGCCGCGCAGGCCGGCTACCCGCCGCTGGCGTCGCTCCAATGGTTGCCGCTGGCAGCGGCCCTGCTGCTGCTGATCATGCGCGAGGCCGACCTGGCGCTGGTCATCGGCCGTATCTTTACGGTAGCAGAACTGGTCGTAGCGATTGACCTGTACGCCCGCATTGACGTGTCGACCAGCGTCCTGCAGTTCGCCGAGCGCGTCGATGTGTTCGCTTACCACGCTGCGGTCGACGGGGTGAGTGTGCTGTTCATCCTGCTCACGGCGCTGCTCGGCGTACTGCTCTCTTTCTACGGCATGGCCCGCCAGCAGATCTCGCCGGTACAGCTCCTGAGCGTGCTGTTGCTGATCGAATCGTCGCAGATGACCATGCTCACGACGATGAACCTGTTGTGGTTTGCCGGCGCTTCGGCGGTACAACTGGCGCTGGTCGGCTACCTGCTCTGGCGCTGGGCTTCGGCCCGAGAGGAAAACCTGGCTCTGTCACGCTTCCTGCAGTATCAGCTCTTCGGCTGGTGCCTGTTCATGGCCGGCTCCATCGTCCTGGTCTGGAGCCACGCCGACGTCCTTGGCGGCTACTGGAGTTTCGATCTCTTCGAATTGCTGGAAACGCCACAGATCGGCAAATACCAGTCGGCGGCCTTCTATCTGCTGTTTTATGGCCTGGCGGTACGCACCCCGCTGTTCCCCCTGCATGGCTGGCTCCCCAACTCGGCTGGCTACGGCCTGATCGCCGTGGGTCCGGTGCTGCTGCTCGGGGTCAAGGTCGGCATCTACGGCATGGCCCGCTTCCTGCTACCGCTGACCGCCGAAGCGGTGATGATATGGCAACCCTATGTCGTGGCTTTCGCCATGGTCGGTGTCTTCTTTGCCGCGAGCATGGCTTTCCGGCAGGCTAATCTGCGACGGTTGATGGCCTTTGCGGTCGTCAGCCATACCAGTCTGATCGTGATTGGCCTGTTTACACTGCATCCGGCCGGCCTGCAGGGCGCGCTGCTGCTGGCCGTCAACTTCGGTCTGGCGATTACGGTGATGCTGTTGATGGTCGGTTACGTGTACCGCCGTACCGGCACCACACATCTCGATCGGCTCGGCGGTCTCTTCGATCGCGTTCCCTTCATCGCCCTTGCCTTCCTGATCGGCGGCCTGGCGCTGCTCGGCATGCCCGGAACGCCCGGGTTCGACGCCGTGCACCTGGTTCTGGAAGCATCGATCGAGACCTTTGGCGCCTTGCCGACCATCGCCACGGCACTCGGCAACGTCGCTGCCGCCGGTTTCCTGCTGTGGGCTTTCCAGCGCGCCTTTCTCGCGCCGCGACCCAGGGATTTGCCGGCAGCCCGCATCGCTCGCACCGGCAAGATGGAGTATTTCGTCGGCGGCGCCACCCTGCTGGTGCTGCTGGCAGCCGGTTTCTACCCCGAGCCCTGGCTGCAGTTGACCGACACGGCAACGCAGGCGCTGTCGGCCCATTTCCACCATGATTGAACTAGCGTCCTGGCCGCTGCTGAGTACGCTGCTGTCGATGCCGCTGCTTGGCGCGCTGTTGGCCTCGCTGTGGCCGCGCAAGGTTGGTGCGCAGTGGATTGCGCTCGGCAGCGCGGTGCTGACGCTGCTCTGCTCGCTGCTGATCGTCGCCGCCTTCGATACCCAGGACTCCGACTTCCAGTTGCTGGATTCGGTGAGCTGGATCCCGGGAGTCAACATCCACTATCTGGTCGGCGTCGATGGCCTCTCGCTGCTCTTTCTGCCGGCGACGGCGCTGCTCTTCTGCGGTGCGGTGGTCGCCGGCTGGCGGCGGCATGCGCCGGCTGCGGACGCCGCCCCCCCCGGCGTGTACTTCGCCCTGCTGCTGCTGCTCGAAGCCGCCACCCTCGGGGTCTTCTGCGCACTCGACAGCATCCTGTTCTTCTGCTTCTGGGAGTTCACGCTGCTGCCGCTGTACTTCCTGGTCAGCCTGTGGGGCCTGGGCGCCGGCCGCCAGGCGGCCGCCGTACGTTATTTTCTGGTCATGCTCGCGGGCGGCGTGCCGCTGCTGTTTGGCATCCTGGTGCTGGCTTTCGGGCATGCCGAACTGAGCGGCGTGCTGCACTTCGATCTGCCAACGCTGCTGGGGACAGCGCTGCCTGAGCGGACCCAGTATCTGGTGTTCCTGCTGCTGCTCGCCGGTTTTGGCGTCAAGGTGCCGCTGCTACCGCTACATACCTGGCTACCCGCACTGGCGATGGGTGCGCCGGCGGCGGTGACGGCCGTGCTGGTCGGGCTCAAACTTGGCGCCTACGGGCTGATCCGCTTCGCCATTCCGCTGGCACCGCTCGCGGCGCGCGAGCTGCACTGGCTGCTCGCCGGTTGCGGTACCGTGGCCATCCTCTACGGTAGCGTTGCGGCGCTGGCGCAGAGCAATCTGCGCGCCGTACTGGCGTACGCGAGCCTGTCGCATGTCGGGTTGGTCGTGCTGGGGCTGGCATCGTTCTCGGTTTCGGCGCTGCAGGGAGCGCTACTGCAACTACTGAACTTCAGTGTCGCCGCCGGCGGCGGCTTCCTGGTCCTTGCTTTCCTGCAGCGCCGGAGCGACTCGACCGACATCAGCCAGCTCGGTGGCGTGATCCACCGCATGCCACTCCTGTCCGGTTTCTTCCTGCTCTTCGGACTGGCCGGCATCGGTCTGCCGGGGACCAGTGGCTTCCCCGGTGAACTGCTGATCATCGTCGAAACGCTGCACAGCCATACCGGCGCCGGCCTCGCCGCGCTGTTCGCCATGGTGCTCGCTGCCGCAGCCTTCCTGTCTCCGTTTCGGCAAGCCTTTCTCGGTCCCTTGCGCAATCCCGACCTCGCCACCGCCGATGACCTGCTGCCGCGCGAGCTGGTCTTGCTGCTCTTGCCAACCCTGTTGATTCTGGCGGTCGGTTTCTATCCGCTGCCGATCCTCGAACTGCTGCGACCGAGCGCCGAGGCCTGGGTGGCGGCGCTCGCCGGACTGTAGGCGGTTCGATCCGTCGCGCGTGCATTCGGCCAAAACTCAGCGGCAACTCAGAAATAGAGGCTTGCGTGTTCAAAGGGAGCATGACCGTTCCAGGCATTCCGATCATTTCCACCGTCGCCCCCTGCGAGAGGAGGGAGAGAAGATTCCTGAATCGCATTCGCGACTTCCATGTTTCAATATTAAAATTGTCTCTGCCGAAGACCTGCTTGACCTGGAAATTCAGGCAACATGCAAGCTTCGCTTCAGCCCACCACACCAGAGGAGAAAACCGAAATGACCGTCTCAGTAAAGGACTTGCAGGGAAGCACCCCTGAGCTGATCGAAAAGCTCAAGGCAAATGGAATCATCAATAATGAACAGCTTCTCGCGGCAGCCGCTGCGCCGGCACAGAGAAAAGTCCTCGCCAGCGCCTGCGGTTGTGATGCCCGTGTCATCCTTGAGCTCGCCAACCGGGCCGATCTGGCCCGCATCAAGGGCGTCTCCGGAGTCTATTCGGACCTGCTCGAGAAAGCCGGCGTCGATACGGTCAAGGAACTGGCAACCCGCCGCGCCGACAATCTGCATGCGAAGATTGTGGAGACCAACGCCAGCCATCAGATCACCAAGCAAGCACCTTCCCTGGCCATGGTTGAGTCCTGGGTGCAGCAGGCGAAGGAACTGCCCAAAACCCTGAGCTACTGAAATAGCGGCTGTTGCGCCATTCGCTTTGCCCGTAGCGACGCCAGTCCGGCGCCACTACATGCCACGCGTGACGGAGGTGCGTCGAGAACCCCTCATGCGAGCTCGCGCAACCGCCCGACCGCTTCCTCGACGCGCCGCACGGCGATCACTTCGAGGCCGCCGATCGCCTGCCTCGACTGGTTGGCCTCGGGAATCAGCGCGCGCGTGAAGCCGAGCTTGGCGGCCTCCCGGAGGCGTTCCTGACCACGCGGCGCCGGGCGGATCTCGCCGGCCAGGCCCACTTCTCCAAACACCACGAGTTTGGCTGGCAAGGCGCGGTTTTGCAGCGACGAGACGATCGCCAGCAGCACCGCGAGGTCGGCCGCGGGTTCGCCGATCCTGACGCCACCGACGGCATTGACGAAAACGTCCTGATCGAAGCAGACGATACCGGCGTGGCGGTGCAGGACCGCCAGCAGCATCGCCAGTCGCTGCGCGTCGAGCCCGACCGTCAGGCGGCGCGGGTTGCCGTGCGCCTGATCGACCAGAGCCTGGATCTCGACCAGCAGCGGTCGCGTGCCTTCCTGGGTAACCAGCACGCAGGAGCCGGGAACATCGCTGCCGTGTGGCGACAGAAAGATCGCCGAAGGGTTGCTCACCCCCTTCAGTCCACGGTCGGTCATGGCAAAGACACCGATTTCGTTGACCGCCCCGTAGCGGTTCTTGACTGCCCGGATCAGGCGGAAGCTCGAGTGCGTATCCCCCTCGAAATAGAGGACGGTATCCACGATGTGTTCAAGGACGCGCGGCCCGGCCAGAGCGCCCTCTTTGGTGACGTGGCCGACCAGGATCACCGTGATGCCGGTCTGTTTGGCCAGGCGGGTGAGCTGGGCCGCGCATTCGCGCACCTGCGCCACCGACCCCGGCGCCGAACTGAGCTGCTCCGACCACAGTGTCTGGATCGAATCGATGACCGCCACCTGCGGCTGGGCGGACTGCAGCGTGGCGAGGATCTTCTCGAGATGGATTTCCGCCAGCAATTTCAGTTTGCCGGTGTCGAGCGCCAGCCGCCGCGCGCGCATCGCCACCTGCTGGCCTGACTCCTCGCCGCTGACATAGAGCACCGGCTGTATCGCCGACAAGGCCGCCAGCGCCTGCAACAACAGCGTGCTCTTGCCGATTCCCGGATCGCCGCCGATCAGCACGACGCCACCGCTGACTAGACCGCCCCCGAGAGCCCGATCGAACTCGCCGATGCCGGTCGGCAGCCGCTCCTCTTCGCGCGTCTCGATCTCGGAAAGCGTCTGCAGTCCGGCCGTGCCGCCGAGCACGGCAAACCGTCGCTGGCTGCCTGCGGCCACCGGCACTTCGACCATCGTCTCGAGCAGCGTATTCCAGACCCCGCAAGCGGGGCACTGGCCTTGCCACTTGCCAGTGCTGGCGCCGCACTCGCTGCAGGTGAAAACGGTTTTTGGAGTGTTCCCCGGCCGCACCATGCTCAGATTTCGACGACCGGAACGCGCCGTGCCAGCGCACAGAAAAGCTCGTAGCTGATGGTCTGTGCAGCGGCCGCCACCGCGTCGGCCGGTAAACCCTGACCCCAGAGGACCACCGGGCTGCCAACGCCGGTTCCCGGCAAATCGGTCAGGTCGCAGGCGAGCATGTCCATCGACACTCGGCCGAGCGTCTGCGTCTGCTCACCGGCAACGAGAATCGGCGTGCCGCTGGGCGCATGGCGTGGATAACCGTCGGCATAACCGCAGGCGACGACGCCGACGCGCGTCGGCCGCTGCGCGACAAAGGTGCCACCGTAACCGACGCGCTCGCCGACGCCGATTTCCTGCACCGCCAGAATGTTGCTGTGCAGCGTCATCACTGGCTTGAGGCCGAGGCTCTCGGCCTCCTGATCGGCGAACGGGCTGCCACCATAGAGCATGATTCCGGGCCGTACCCAAGCATACGCGGTCTGCGGGTAACGCAGGATGGCGGCCGAGTTGGCGACCGAGATTGGCAGGCTTGTGGCCTCCGGCCAATCGGCAAGCATGCGGGCAAAGCGTTCGAGCTGCCAGTTGATGCAGCACTCACCGCCGACCGCGTCGGCTTCGGCAAAGTGCGTCATCAAGGTCACTGGGGCAGGAGCCACTGCAGTAGCCAGCGCCGTCAGTTCGCGGCGAGCGGCCGGAATTTGTTCGCAGGAGAAACCGAGGCGATGCATGCCACTGTCGAGTTTGAGGTAGATCGGCAGGGGAACCTTCAGGGCGGCGTGGCGCAGCATCTGCAACTGTTCGAGACGATGAATGACCACGCTCAGCCCATACGTCGCACAGATTTCCAAATCGGCCGCAGCAAAGAAACCCTCGAGCAGGAGAATCGGCTGACGGATACCAGCCTCGCGCAGGATAATCGCTTCATCGAGGTCGAGCAGGGCGAAACCGTCGGCGACCTCGCCGAGCGCTGCCGCCGCACGCAGCAGGCCATGCCCGTAAGCATTGGCCTTGACCACTGCCCAGGCCCTGGCCGCACCGGCATGCCTTTTCGCCACCAGGTAATTGTGACGCAGCGCCGCCAGATCGATGCGGGCTTCAATCGGGCGCGGCATCAGGCAGACAGCTCGCGCAGCTTGTTCCTGGCGAAGTCGACGAAGGTGAGGACCACCCTGGAGCGGAAGCGCTCTTTCGGATAGACCAGCGACAAGGTACGCTTCAGTCGCGGTCGCAACGGTACGGCGACGAGCGTTCCGAGTTGCCGTTCCTTCTCGAAACTCGCCCGCGACACGATCGAATAGCCGAGACCGGTCGCCACCACACCCTTCAAGGATTCCGGGCTCGACAACTCCATCAGCATCCTGAGTTTCTCGGGATCGACTCCACAAGCCCGAAAATAGTCGTCTGTGACTTCACGGGTGCCCGAACCCGGTTCACGCGCGATGTAGTCGTACCCCAGCAGGCTGCGCGCATCGACATCGTCACGCTTGGACAGGGGATGATGGGGCGTGCACACCACCTGCAGTTCATCGTCGCCACAGATTTCGCACTGCAGGCTGGCATGATTGGTATTTGATTCGATCAGGCCGATGTCGAGAGTATGAGCGGCGATGGCGTTACTGATCGATTCCGAGTTAGCAACGGTCAGCCGGGCACGCACCTGCGGATAACGGACATTGAATTCGCCAAGGATCGGTGGCAACATGAACTCGGCAATCGTGGTGCTCGCCCCGACCAGTAGACTGCCGCTCATCTGCCCGGTCATCTCGGCGACGCGAACGTCGAGTTCCTTGGTCAGCCCAAGGATGCGCTCCGCATAATCAAGCACCAGGTCCCCGGCCGGCGTAAGCGAGATCCGCCCGCCACCGCGCTCGAACAGACGGGTGTTGAAGTGTTCCTCAAGTTGCTTGATCTGAAAGGTCACGGCCGGTTGCGTCATGTACAACGTCTCGCCAGCCTTGGTAAAGGACAGATGTCTGGCCACCGCTTGAAATACCTGTAATCGACGATCAGCCACCAGCCATCTCTCCTTTTTCCTTTAAACCAGATTCAAACACAAAACAGCCCGGCGAGCCAGATCTGTGCCGGTCCAATGCACAGCACCCGGCCAGCGGTACAGCTAACAAGTTGGCGCCTTTCATGGTATAAGGCCAACACCCAACCCACAGGGCATCATAATATCCAATGCCTTTCGGCTTCTACATCATCATGGCTGCGCAGTTCTTTTCAGCGCTGGCCGACAATGCCCTGCTCATCGTTGCCATCTCGCTCCTGCGCGAAATGCACGCGCCGAGCGAGTACGAACCGCTGCTCAAGACCTTCTTCACTGTCTCCTATGTCGCACTCGCGGCTTTTGTGGGGGGCTTTGCCGACTCGATGCCGAAGTGGCGGGTCATGTTCATCAGTAACGGGATCAAGATCTTCGGCTGCGCGATGATGTTCTGGGATGCTCACCCCTTGCTGGCCTACGCCGTCGTCGGTCTCGGTGCAGCCGCTTACTCGCCGGCCAAGTATGGCATCCTCACCGAATACCTGCCGCACCGTCTGTTGGTGATCGCCAATGGCTGGATCGAGGGGCTGACGGTCGGGGCGATCATTCTCGGCGTCGTCGTCGGCGGCACCCTGATCCAGCCAGATGTCGCCTATCATCTGCTCAGCCTGGATTTCCCGGTGATCGATACCGGTGTCGATACCATCGGCGAAATGTCGCTCTGCTTTGTCGCCGCCCTCTACCTGCTCGCGGCGCTGTTCAACCTCTATATTCCCGACACCGGCGTCGATCACCGCGTGCTGCACAAGAATCCCTGGTATCTGCTGCGCGAGTTCAATCATTGCCTGGCACTCCTCTGGCGTGACCGCTTGGGCCAGGTGTCGCTGGCAGTGACCACCCTGTTCTGGGGCGCTGGTGCCACCCTCCAGTTCATCGTCATCAAATGGGCCGAAAGCGCGCTTGGCCTCGGCCTCTCGAAGTCGAGCATGCTGCAGGGCGTGGTCGCCGTGGGCGTGGCACTAGGTGCCGCCGGCGCGGCAAGAATGATTACCCTGCGCAAGTCGGTGCGCGTGATTCCGCTCGGCATCGCGATGGGGATCATCGTGCTGGTGATGAACTTCGTCCATCACCTGTGGCTCGCCATTCCCCTGCTGGTCCTGATCGGCGCGCTCTCCGGCTTCTTCGTGGTGCCGATGAATGCCCTACTACAGCACCGCGGCCACATCCTGATGGGTGCCGGACACTCGATTGCCGTTCAGAACTTCAACGAGAACCTGTCTATCCTGGCCATGACCGGTCTTTATTTCCTGATGATGCGCGCCAACATCTCGATCTACGTGGTGATTACCCTGTTCGGCATGTTCGTCAGCGGCGCGATGTGGCTCGTCAAGGGCCGCCATGAAGCCAATCAGGAAATCCGAGATGACGTCAGCCAACTCGACGACAGCGCCCTCTGAACTGGCCAGAGCCATTTCCTGCTGATTGATCTATAGGCAAAAGCCGCTATACTGTGCATATTTCATGCACAAAAAGTACCGATCATGTCCAAAATCACCATTGACCGTTACGATCTTGCATTACTCGACGCGTTACAGCGCAAAGGCAACGCCACCAACGCAACGCTCGGTGAGCAGATCCGTCTCTCCGCATCACAGATCAGTCGCCGCATCCAGCGGCTCGAGGAAGATGGCATCATCGCCGGCTATGTCGCACTGCTTGCCCCCACGGCGCTGGGCCTGGGGGTCACCGCTTTTGCTCAGGTGATCCTCGAACGGCACAACGATGAGGCCAGCGGAGCCTTTGAGAACGCCATCGCGGCCATGCCGGAAGTGACGGACTGCTTCTCCGTCAGTGGCGACGCCGACTACATGCTGCGAATCGTGGTTCCCGATCTGGCGGTGTTTTCCCAATTGATGATGAAGCGCCTGCTGTGCCTGCCTGGCGTTGCCCGCATCAAGACCAGCATTGCCCTGCAGACAATCAAGCAGACGCATGTCCTGCCTCTCGATCACCTCACCCAGCCGAGCAAGCCACGCCAGCGCGTGCGCTATGCCGAAAGTTGATTCCTCACCCCCAAACCCTCACCCGCCTGCAGAAGAAGGGTTGACGGGTGTGTCGCTGGCGCGGCTTTCACGGTTTTTACATTAACGTGAGTTCGGGATAAGCGACTTATACGCTATTGATTCTCCGTAATTTTCCAGAAAATTTGTAGGTTGGGCTAAGGAGCGAAGCTCAAAGCCGGATGTTCGACACCTGTTGGAGTCCTTAGTAGGCCTAACTATCATTCTTAAATTAATGGATTACAAATGATCGGATCCGCTTTCCTTATCCCGAACTGAGGTTACATTACAGCACCAGCGGAGCATTGGGTAACTCGTTGGACTTTTCGCCTGTGGCAGCGAAGTGTTCAGCCAGCGCTGCGGTGATCGTGCGCAATGCGAGCAGAGTACCGCCCTCGAAATCGCCGCTCCGGAAAGCACTTTCCATGTGGCGGCAGACACCCTCCCAGAATTCCTGCCCAACGCAGGCGTTGATGCCGCGGTCAGCAACTATCTCCACACGCCGGTCGATCAACTGCAAATAGATCAGCACGCCGCAGTTTTCCTCGGTGTCCCACACCCGTAACTGCGAAAACAGTTCAATCGCCCGCGCCCGTGCCGACTGACCGCGCCACAGGCCGGACAGAGGCAGATTGGCCTCGACCACCACGCGTAACTCGCCACGATGCGTCGATTCCGAGGCCGCAACCGCCCGCTCGATTCGCTGCAACAATGCCTCCGGAAGCGCGCGCAACACCCACCAGTGCGGCCATACCAGATGGCGAAATATTCTCTGCAATCGCATTCACCAGTCTCCCGAAGCACCGCCGCCGCCGAAGCTGCCGCCGCCCCCTGAAAATCCACCGGAGCTACGCCCGCCACCACCGCCCCAGGAAATGCCCCCGGATGACCAGCCTGTCCCGCCACGCATGCCAAGAAACAGTGAAACGAGGGCGGCCGCGACACCCAGGACAGCGGCGATCAGCAGCGACGAGATCAGCATCGCAGCGATCGCCCCGGCGGCGACACCGACCATGCCAGCCGCCAGAAAACGCCCAAAGATGGCTCGCAGAACGCCGCCAACCACAAAGACCAGGACGAAACCGATCAACAGCAGCATCTCGAAATGATCGTCGACATCGGCACGCCGAGCGCCTTCGATGCGTGCCGCAGGTGGTAGTGCTTCGCCTGCGATCACCTGCATCATCGCGGCGATCCCGGCATCGATACCACCGTAGAAATCGCCTCTCTTAAAACGCGGGGCGATCGTCTCGCTGATGATTCGCTTCGCCGTCGCATCGTTGAGCGCGCCCTCCAGACCGTAGCCCACCTCAATGCGAAGTTTCCGGTCATCCTTGGCAATCAGCAGCAGCGCACCGTCATCGACGCCGCGGCGACCCAGTTCCCAGGACTCGACGACGCGTAGCGCGTATTGCTCGACGCTTTCCGGCTGGACCGTCGGAACGATCAAAACGGCAATCTGCGATCCCTTGGCCTTCTCAAATGCAGCCAGCCTGTCATCGAGCCGCCGGCGCTGCTCGACATCAAGCGTGCTGGTCAGGTCGGTCACCCGCGCTGCCAGCCTGGGAATCACCTGTTGTACGTCGGCACCGGCAAAACCTGCACCGACCAGCAGCCACAGGCCCATCAGCCAGACTGCAAGACGGGCTGTAAGGCTTGGCACGGCCGCTCAGTAACTGGCCGCCGGCGCAGGCCTGCCGGCGTCTGTCGGTGCGGCGGAGGCAGGCGCTGGTCTGGCGAAATCAACCTTCGGCGCCGTCGAAATCGACGGCTCGTTCTCGACACTGAAATTCGGCTTCACGGTGTAGCCGAAAATCATCGCCGTGAGATTGTTCGGAAAGGTACGCACCGAAACATTGTAGCCCTCGACCGCCTTGATGTAACGGTTTCGGGCCACGGCAATCCGGTTCTCGGTGCCTTCGAGCTGTGCCTGCAGGTCGCGGAAAGCGGCATCTGCCTTCAACTGGGGATAATTTTCGGAAACCACCAGCAAACGTGACAACGCGCTCTTGAGACCGGCCTGCGCCTGCTGGAACTTGGCAAAGGCCTCTGGATGATTGACCAGCTCCGGCGTCGCCTGGATCGCACCCACCCGTGCGCGCGCCTGCGTGACCTGGGTCAGCACGTCCTTTTCGTGGCTGGCGTAGCCCTGGACCGTAGCCACCAGGTTCGGTACCAGGTCGGCTCGCCGCTGATACTGGTTGAGCACCTCTGACCAAGCCGACTTGATCGCCTCGTCGCCGCTCTGAAAGGTATTGTACCCGCAGCCGGAAAGCAGACCGGCAAGCAGGGCCAGAAAGATCAGAATTCGCAGTCGCATGATTTTTTCCTTGATGGAGAGTGAACAGGGTACTGCCCAATTGGCGACTTTCGCTGATTTCTCAAGGGGACAAGCCGCGTCAGCAAGCTACGCAGGCAGCGACGGAGCGGCTTGCGCACCGGTGGCCTGGATCGTACGCATCAGTCTGCGTGCGCGGCATAAATCTTCCCAGGCTTTAGCCTTGTCCGTCAGGGTGCGCAACAGGTAAGCCGGATGGTAGGTGACCACCACCGGAATGGCATGTCCACCGGCTTGCGGTGCCGGATAAGAGAAGGTCTGGCCGCGCAGGCTGGCCAGCGAGCCAACCTCACCGAGCAGCGCATGCGCTGCTGCGCGGCCCAGAAGAACGATCAGTCGTGGCTGGATGAGCGCGATCTGTCGCTGCAGATAGGGCGCGCAGGTCGCGATCTCGGTAGCCTCCGGCGTTCGATTGTTGGGCGGACGGCACTTCACGGCGTTGGCGATATAGACATCCTTACCCCGCTGCAGGCCGATTGCCGCGAGCATTGCATCGAGTAACTGGCCCGCCGGACCAACGAAAGGCTCGCCACGCGCATCTTCTTCAGCTCCTGGCCCCTCGCCGATGAACAGCCAGCCGGCGGCGACATCGCCGACGCCGAGCACCGCCTGCCGCCGCTGCTGACAGAGTGCACATGCCCGACAAGCGGCGACGCTGTGCTGCAACTGCTCCCAGGACATGCCGGCGATAGCCTGCGACCGCGCAAAGGCAGGGACAGCGGTTGCGGCTGGAGGCGGCGGGAGTTCGGTGATGGCGGCGATCGCGTTTGCCATAGCGGGACACCGTTCGTCCGGGAGGGTCACCGGAACGCTCGGCGCCGCCAGCGCCACCGCGCTCTGCTCGCGCAACTGCCACTGCGGCGACAGTCCGATCTCGCGCAACAGTTGCACGCGCGTCAACGGCCCACCGCTTGGCTTCTTGGCCATCATTTCGCCCCCCCAGGCAGTAGTACCTGCCGCATTACCAGTGCATCCTCGCTCCCCTTTTCTGCCGGATAGTAGCCACGTCGCACGCCGATCTGTCGGAAACCGAAATGCTGATAGATCGCCAGCGCCTGCGCGTTCGACGGGCGGACCTCGAGCAAGACGCTGCACGCCCCCGCCTGCCGGGCAAGGCGCATGGCGTGGCGCAGCAAGCAAGCACCAATCCCCTTTCCCTGGTGCTGCTCAGCGACACTGATGTTGAGCAAATGAGCCTCGTCCACGACCATCATCAGGACATAGTAGCCCACCAACTCGTCAGTGAGACGCCCCCCCCAGACACTGTAGCCAGCAGCGATCGAATCGACGAAATTGGCCCGCGACCAGGGAAACGGATAAACTCGATTTTCGATCTCGATGATCTCGTCAAGGTCGGCAGGGTACATCGGCAGCATCGATAGCTTCGCTGCCAGCACGGCGCTCACGCTTTGCCACCCATCGCCAGGCGCTCGGCGACCGTCAATGCGACCTTGTCACGGACGTACAGCGGCGTCGCAGCAGCCACATCGATCCCCTCACCACGCGCCAGGCGTGGTGCGGCAAGACTGGCGACAGCGTCGGCAACGGGCATCAGTTCGGGCTGCCAGAGGTGCACGCAGCCGGCCAGCCGTGCACGCAGCGATGGATAGGCCCTGAGGCCATTACCACAAGCCAGCCAACCCGCTGTGTCGGGCAGCGGCAAGGCCGACGGCTGGCAAACCCCGACCGCAGCGATCGGCACCGCCGCAGAAAACCAACCGTAATAGACCTCACCCATGCGTGCGTCAAGCAGTACCAGCACCTGTTCCCCCCCACTGGCCTGTGCCATGGCATCGAGAGTGCCGATCGGAATAACCGGTAGCCGATGGGCGAAAGCCAGACCCTGAGTGACTCCGCAAGCGACACGCAGACCAGTAAATGAGCCGGGACCGGACGCAAAAGCGATCCCGTCCAGATCGGCAAAGCCAAGCCCGGCCTCGCGTAGAGTCGCGCGAATCAGTGGCAGCAGCGTTTCCGAATGCGCCACACCAACCGGGCAGAAACGCTGCAGCACGACACCATCGCACCATAGGGCAATGGAGCCGAGATCGGTCGAGGTCTCGATGGCCAGCAGATTCATGAGTCTATTCTACCCGTCCTGCTCGCAGCCGTCGCCATCGAACGTCAGGACACCTTCTGTGGTGTGGCCGGCAGGATGCGACTGCTGATCATTCTCCCGAGGCAAGCCAATTCGACTCCCGACCGCGCTGCCGACATGGTCGGCCAAGACCTTTCCCGCTACAATGAGAGGGCCTTCAAACGACGCGCCGAGAGCACGTCCACCTCATAACTACAGCATAGAAAGTGCCGCAATGAAAGTACTCCTATTGACGCGCGAATACCCCCCTCACGTCTACGGCGGAGCCGGGGTTCACGTTGAGTATCTGTCTGGCGAACTCGCCAAGCTGATGCATGTCGAAGTTCGCTCCTTCGGTGACCAGGATGCGGTCAGCAGTGATGGCGTGCGCATCAAAGGCTACCCTTTCGGCAAGGGAAGTTTCGCGCATGTCGACAAGAAACTGAGCGGCGCACTGGATACTTTCGAGACCAACCTGCAGACACTGAGCGATCAGGTCGACGCCGACCTGGTGCATGTACACACCTGGTACGCTCATTTGGGCGGCATCCTGGCAAAAACCCTCTATGGCATTCCGCTGGTCCATACGGTGCATTCGCTGGAACCGCTGCGCCCATGGAAACGCGAGCAGCTCGGCTGCGGCTACGACATGTCGTCATGGGTCGAACGGACTTCGCTGAGCATGGCCGACGCCGTGATCGCCGTCTCGCAGGGAACCAAGGCCGACATCCTCGAGCACTTCGACATCGACCCGGCGAAGATCACGGTGATCTACAACGGCATCAATGTCGACCAGTACCACCCGACGGACGAAACCACTGCCCTCGAAAAGTTTGGCATCGACCCCGACAAGCCAATGGTCCTCTTCGTCGGCCGGATCACGCGTCAGAAAGGCATCGTCCACCTGGTCAATGCCATTCATTACATCAATCCCGACGCACAGGTCGTGCTCTGCGCCGGCGCTCCCGACACCCCCGAAGTCCTGGCCGAGATGAAGGCTGCAGTCAAGCGTGTTCGCCAGGAGGGTTTCAAGAACGTGGTCTGGATACAGGAAATGGTGAGCAAGGAAGAGGCGATCCAGCTCTATTCGCATGCCACGGTGTTCTGCTGTCCGTCGATCTACGAGCCGTTCGGGATCATCAACCTTGAGGCCATGGCCTGCCGTACCGCGGTCGTGGCAAGTGCCGTCGGGGGCATCAAGGAAGTCGTCGTCGATGGCGTCACCGGCTACCTGGTGCCGCTCGAGCAACTGCATGTAGCCCCTTTCGAACCGGTCAACCCGGATGTCTTTTCGCGCGATCTGGCGGCCGCGATCAACAAGATTCTCGACAACCCGGAACTCGCCGCATCGATGGCCGCAGCAGGTCAGCAGCGGGCGCGCGAAGTCTTTAGCTGGTCGAGCATCGCGCAACAAACGAAACGACTCTACGATTCGCTGGTGAAGTGATGTCGGCGCTTGTCGACAGCCACGGCGACGCCCGGCTCGCGACCGTCGGCCTGCATGCTGTCGGCGCGCACCGGCCAGCACCCTACAGACCCAACGCTTCCGGCCTCGCCGGTTCAGGATTCAGGATTCAGGATTTAGGAGCAGGATGATGATTCCCAAAGAATACCCTCGTGTAGTCATCGAAGCGGTCGAGCCGCAAGTGGACGGCGGCCGTTTCCCCATCAAGCGCGTCGTCGGCGAGAAAGTCACCGTCAGTGCCGACATTTACAAGGAGGGCCACTTCAAGCTGGCGGCCGTGCTCAAGGCACGCCAGGCCGGGGACAATGAGTGGCAGGAAAGCGCGATGACGCAGGGTGACAACGACCGCTGGTTCGGCGAATTTACCGTCACCGCGATCGGTCGCTGGGAGTACACCATCGAAGCCTATGCCGAAATCTATCTGTCGTGGGTGGACGAAATCACCAAGAAAAGTGTGCCCGGTGCCGACCTCCGGAGCGAACTGCTGGAGGGTCTGGTGATTCTCAAGAAATCGGCCGCCGTGGCACAAGGCGAGGATCTCAGCCGCATGCTGGGCATCATCGCGGCCATTGAAACTGCGCTGGCTGCCGGTGAGCAGCGTGGTGCCATCGACCTCGGCATCGGCAAGGTCATGCACAGCATGATGGCCAGTTACCCTGATCGCAGCGAGGGCCATCAAATGACACCGCCCTTGACGATCATGGTCAATCGGCCCATTGCCCGTTTTGCCGCCTGGTACGAGTTCTTCCCACGTTCGCAAAGCAATCTGCCGTACCGTCATGGCACGCTGCAGGACAGCATCCGTCGACTGCACGACATCAAGGCGATGGGCTTCGACGTCGTCTATCTGCCGCCGATCCACCCCATTGGCCATAGCTTTCGCAAGGGCAAGAACAACAGTCTGGTGGCCGTGCCGGGCGACGTTGGCAGTCCCTGGGCGATCGGCAACAAACACGGCGGCCACATGGCGCTGGAGCAGCAACTCGGGACCTGGGACGACTGGAACCAGTTTGTCGCCACCTGCCGTGAGTTGGGAATCGAGATTGCGCTTGATTATGTGATGAACTGCTCACCCGACCATCCCTATGTCGCCGAGCATCCGGACTGGTTTTTCCATCGTCCCGATGGATCGATCAAGTACGCCGAAAACCCGCCCAAGAAGTATCAGGATGTCTACCCGCTGAATTTCGGGACCAGCGACCGCGCCGGGCTGTGGCAGGAAATGCTCGAAATTTTCCTGTTCTGGATCGGCAAGGGCGTCACTACATTCCGGGTCGACAATCCGCATACCAAACCGGTACCGTTCTGGGAATGGGTGATCGGCGAAGTGCACCGGCAGCACCCACAAGTCATCTTCCTGGCTGAGGCCTTCACCAAACCGAAGATGATGCGCTTGTTGGCGAAAGTCGGTTTCGCCCAGTCCTACACCTACTTCACCTGGCGCGACCACAAGCATGACCTGACCGAGTACGTCAGCGAACTGACCTGTGGCGAGATGAAGGAGTACTTTACCGGCAACTTTTTTGCCAATACCCCCGACATCCTGCCACCGATCCTGCAGTTCGGCGGCCGCCCGGCATTCATCATGCGTGCCGTGCTGGCCGCGACATTGTCAAGCGTCTACGGCATCTACAGCGGCTACGAGCTGTGCGAGAACGAGGCGATTCCCGGCAAGGAAGAATACCTCGACTCGGAGAAATACGAGATCAAGATGCGCGACTGGAAAGCCCCGGGCAACATCGTCGACATCATCACCCGGATCAACCAGATCCGCCAGGAATGCCCTGCCCTGCAGACCTATAACAATGTGCTCTTCCTGAATGCCGACAATCCCAACATCCTTGCCTATGCCAAAATGACCGAAGACCGTTCGGACATTGTCATCTGCGTGGTCAATCTCGACCCCTTCCACGCGCACCACTCGATCCTGCATGTGCCACTGGGCACCTTCGGAATTCCGGAGGACGAGCAGTACCAGGCACACGACCTGCTCTCCGGCGAGCGCTATCGCTGGCATGGTCCGACGGCCTATGTCGAGCTCGCTCCGACCACCAAGATGGCGCACATCATCAAGGTCCGGCGCTGGTAGAAAAAGCAGCTAGCGGTCCGCTAGTAGTGCGTTCCGTCAAAATCATTACTGTTATCGGTGTGCATGTAGAACCGCAGTTATCAGCGTTTACGGTCCTTCGACAAGCTCAGGCCGAACGGGTTAATGTGAAAGTCGCGTCAGCGACTCACGAATCTCCCCTCCCCACTCGTGGGGGAGGGGTTGGGGGAGAGGGAAACGGTCATGACTTTCATGATCGGGGGTGCCTGGAAAAGTCATGACCGTTAGTTTGTATCTGTTTTTCTGAAACGCACTACTAGGGAGACGCTGATTTATTGACTTGAGTGTCGAGTGTTGGACTCGCAGCGCATTGCCAGTCCACAAAACGTCTCCGTTTTATGATGATTGCCTCCTATTTTGCCGATTAACGCATCATCTTTGCCTCTTTCTGCCCTTTTCGGGCCATTTTTGGTTCATCAGGACGCAACTTGGGCGCGAAGCGCAAAAATACGCCGCTTGGCAATCACCAGATTGGCCAGTCCGAACAGGGTGTACAGTTGGGCGGTGTTCTTGGCCAGCCCCTTGTACCGCACCTTCGTGAAGTGGAACAGGTTCTTCACCACGTGAAAAGGATGTTCCACCTTGGCCCGAATCCGGGCTTTGAGTGTCTCGCGCTGGCGCAACAAGCGGCCGAGCGGGCGGTCCTCGGAAATTTGCTTACTTTTGCTCGGCTTCTCGGCGACGACCCACTCGATGTCCCGGTCCTTCAGTTCTTCCCGCTTCTCGACGCCGGGATAGCCCGCATCCAGGAAGACGATCTTTTCTTCTCCGTGCAACACTTCCCCGGTCTGCGTGATGTCCGCCACGTTCGCGGCCGTCCCCACCACCGTGTGGACCCGGCCGCTGTCGGCATCCACGCCCATGTGCGCCTTCATCCCGAAGGACCACTGGTTGCCCTTCCTGGTCTGGTGCATGTCCGGATCCCGTGCCTTGGCCTGGTTTTTCACCGAAGGCGGCGCAGCAATAATCGTCGCATCGGCGATCGTTCCTTTGCGCATCGTCAAGCCTTGCGCCGACAGCATACGATTGATGGTCTCAAACAGCGCCTTGGTGAGTTCATGCTGTTCGAGCAGGTGCCGGAACTGCAGCAGCGTCGTGGCATTCGGCGCACTCTCCCGCACCAGGTCAATCCCCATGAATGCCTGCACCGCCAGACTGTCGGTTACCGTGTCTTCCGTCCCTTCGTCCGACAGGCCGAACCACTGTTGCACGCAATACATCCGCAGCATCCGTTCCAGCGCGATCGGGGGACGACCACGCTCGCCCTTCGGATAGTGCGGTTCGACCACTTTGAGCAGATCGGACCAGGGCATCAGTTGCTCCATCTCCATCAGGAAGTGCTCTCGTCGCGTGATTCGCTTCCTGCTTTCACTTTCCACCGGGGAAGAAGTCATCGGCTTCATCGGGGTGCTCACCAAGGGGGGATGGCCAACTATACCAGATCAGTTTCTGGCGATTAAATCAGCGCCTCCCTAGGACGCGTCGTTTAGGCGACGCGTATCCGGACTTTCAGTCCGCAACATAAACCCACCGGCTTTAGCCGGTGGTTGTTTAGTCTTGGGCAACGGCGATGTTCTGGATCTCGGACAAGAATGCGATTCGGACCCGAACAGCACGCGGCGCCTTGCTCGCCACCCATCGTGGTCATCTTGATGACGCCGCCACGAACGTACCGGGAGTGGGCGGTCGGGGTGATCAGCACCGTGGTCACCGGGATCGGCGGTGGGGCGATTGCGGTTCAGTACTTTGGGCTCCAGGAGTGGGTGGATTCGGTGACCGGACTCGTGGCGCTGGGCGGCGTGATCTTCGGCCGCGGCTTGCCAGGAGGGGCGATCGTGCGCTGGGTCTTCAACTTCATCGAGAAAAATCGCGATGCGGGTATTGACGAGGTAGCCAAGGAAGTGAAGGAGGTGCTGTGATGGAGGGGAGCGACTTCATCACGCTGATCGGGGGGCTCGCTACCTGAGTTTCTCACCTGGCCCGGTCGGCATTAAACTGTAGGTCCCCAGCACCTTGGCCAGCAACTCGGCTCGGGTGTGTACGCCAACCCGATGATATATCTCCTGGCAGTGCTCCCTGACCGTTTGCGCGCTAACCCCGATTTGGCGGGCAATCTCGCCATTGACGAAGCCCCGCAGCGCCCACACCGCGATCTCGGACTGGCGGGGCGACAAACCGTAATGTGCCAGCCGACAGACCAGATCGCGTCGCTGACGGAACGGCTGTAGGACGACAATAATCGCCCCCGCTCGCTGTCGCGTTGCCGCGGACCAGCGATCCACCGGGCCTTCATCCACCTGCCCACCATCCATTGGACCGGCCGCGGCTTCCTCCATCGCGAAGCGGCGCAACAAGCTCGCCGTTGCCCACGGCATTCGGCTGAGGCGAAAGCACTGCGACCCAAGGTTGATGACTCCAGAGCCTTGTGCTGGCAGCGCTGCGAGTAGCGCTTGAGGCGGAGTTGTGCCGAGGAAATGGTGGGCGGTAGCGTTGACGTAAAGGGCGCCGCCTGTGGCGCCAAACACCAGGATGCCCGTCTCCGCCCGCCGCGCGGGGTCGTTTACCTGTTGGCGCAGGGCGATCGCCCGCGCCAGATGCGGGCCGATGCAGTTGAGAATCGCTTGGTCGGCCGAACAAAAATCACGCTCGTGGCGTTGCCGGTGCATGCTGAAGACAGCGACGGGTTGTTGCGCCAAGCCGGTGAGTATGCCGAGAGCGTGATGATAGGGCACTTGCCGCATGAACTCACTGAACTCGCTGCGCCCCAATTCGCTGGTGGTGATTACATCCGAGAAGAGCATGGTCTGGTTGAGTACGGCCGGGCTCGGCTGCCGCAGAACGAACGGATCGAGCGGCGCGTAGTGGGCGAGATAGGTCTCCATGTCAGCGGCGCTGCAGTCGAAGCACAGCCCCTGCTGAAGTTCCAGCGTATCGGGGTTAACCGGCATGAAGACGCCGCTGGGAAAGGCTATCAGTTCCCGCAACGCCCTGAACACCGAATGTACCATCTCGCCATCGTCCGTCGCGGCGTAGGCCATTTCGATGATCTTCAACAGCAGTCCCTCCAGACTGTGCGATCCGCTCATCCTTCCCCCTCCCGAGAGATGCCTGGACCAATATCCTGTCGAGGCCGTTGAACCCTACTCCCGTAGGATAGACAACTTCCGCGAGAGTGTTTAGCATTTTTTACGGTATATCAACAAGGAGAGGTCTATGAAAAGCACTTGGCATATCCTTCGGTTTCCGTTCTTTGGTGGCCTCGCTGCCGTTTTTGCGCTCTGCTCAGCTCCGGCTTTTGCTTTGCCTTTCGTTGCTCAGTCAACGTACGGCGGCGCTGGCGACGAAATTGGCACTGGTGTGGCTGCAAGTGGCAGCGGTGTGTATTTCACGGGAATTGACGGTGCCTCCTCCCGTGGGTTGCTTGGGCAATTCAGTTCAAGTCTCGCATCGCCGCCCATCTGGAGCCGGCTTTGGGCAGGACCCCCAACTGACCCAGGCCAGTTCCGAGGGGTTGCTCTAGCGGGTTCCGGTGTGATCGCGGTAGGGCAGAGTTATTACCAGACTGTTGATACCGTCGGGGGCAAGGAAGGCAAGGGCATCACCGTCAAGTTCAATGCGGATGGTTCTTCAGGGGGTGGCGCTGGCGGCGCCGTGTGGACCCGACAGACTCCTGCCGCCCCTGGCGGTTTTGCCTATGGTGGCATTGAGTTCCTCACCGGAGTTTCAACAGTGTCTGAGGGCGGTCAGATGAGGATCTACACCGCTGGTCTTGGCCAGCCCGGTTTCTCGGGAGATATCGGTCGATTCGTCACTAAGCTGGATGAGTCCGGGAACATCCTGTGGTCGCGCACCGACTCGACGACGATTACTCACCCCCCTGCGGGAACAACTTCAGAATTGTGGGGCACTCGGACGACGGGTATCGCCGCTACAGGGGACAGCCTCTACGTGGCTAGCCGCAAGGAAGCCGGTGGCGTGCATCCCGACCTCAAGAAATACGATTCGAATGGCAATCTTCTCTGGACGCGAAACTCGGTCGCCGCAGGCGAATACCGCGCAGTGACCTCAGCGGGTGGTAACGTCTATGCCGTCGGTCAGACCAACCCTGATACCGCGAACCCAGACTTCCTCATCGAAAGCTGGGACGGTTTAGGCAACCTACTGTGGTCGAGGATCTACGCCCGCAGCTCGACCGAAGACATCCTGAATGGCGTTGTATTCGAAGGCGGTCACCTGTTCGCTGTGGGCTCTACCAAGGGTGGTACCGCAGGCGGTACGGATGGTGTTCTCCTCGAAATCGATGCACTCACCGGGAACTTGATTGATTCCACGCTCTGGGGCGGGGCGGCGGACGACCTGTTCAATGATCTCGCTATCGCAGGGTCGAGGTTGTACGCGCTGGGTTCGACGCGAAGCTTCGGGGCAGGCGGGAGCGATGTCGCAATCGTCAGCTTCTCGCTGCCGTCAAGCGGGGTACCTGAGCCGGCAACTCTGCTACTGACGTCGCTTGGTATGGCCGGGCTTGCTCTAGCTCGTCGGCGGGTAGGGATAGGTAATGCACCGAAGTTGCCGGGGTTGGGAAGCTGATTTTGGGCATTGTGACGCTGTCCTTGTTGCGTCTACTTCGTTTTTGGGAGAGTACGATGGACCGTCGATCAATCGTTTTTGGTTTGCTATTGGCCTCTTTTGGGGGATGCATTCCGCAAGCGTACGCGACACCCAAACCGAGCCTTGGGATCGGTGCAGACACCTCTGCATCCGACAATGGCTGGGGTGGAGGTAACACCAAGTCTGATCTGGTGGATGGCAAAGCCAGTTATTACGACACTTGGATGCATGGGTTGGCCGCTCCCTTGGGCCAGCCAACTTTTCATGTGGTTCTGGATTTTGCTTCCGACACCACTTTTAATAGCGTTGTCGCGTGGTGGCACCGGGACGTGGGTGGACATGCTGTGCCCAATGACGTAGACATTCAGATATGGAATGCCGTTACCTCGGCGTGGGACACCGTTTTCTCGACCACCAATGCTCGCGACAGCTTGGGACCGTATGACGATCCGACGACATGGACATCTCGACCAACTGCGTTTTCCTTCGCCACTGTCACGTCCGACAAATTGCTGTTGGTTTACGACAATTTGGAACTCTGGAATCAGTATCGCGAGCATGGGTGGCTTCATGAAGTGTCTGTCTACAACGAAAGCGCCGTACCTGAGCCCGGTTCTCTCGTTTTGTTGGGCCTCGGCTTGGCCGGATTGGGCTACGTCAGGAAACGCAGATCGTGAAAGCCCAGCGAGGAGCGAGTCAAGTTGAAATGTAGAGTTATGTTGGGAGCAAGGATCACCCGCGGTGGCTTTGGCATGCAATCGATCATGCCAGTGGGGAAATCCTCGCATATGTGTTAGGTGACCGGAAAGATGCCGTATTTTTAAAGTTAAAGGCCTTGTTGGAGCCGTTTGGGATCAGGCGATTTTATACGGATGATTGGGGAGCCTACGAGCGTCACTTACCCCCTGAACAGTAAGTTGTGGGTAAAGCAAATACCCAGAAGATTGAACGAAAACATTTAACCTTGCGTACCCGCATCAAACGATTGGTTCGAAAAACAATTTGCTTTTCCAAATTAGAAAAAATGCATGAATTGGACTATTTATCAATCGATATGAATTTGGAGTTTTCGTATAATCGAATATTCATGTCTGTGACACTACCATTTCAACTTCCTCCTCTGTTCGTTTTAGTTTCCGATAACGTCTATGGTAATCCACCGACCGGAGAAATAAAAATGCTCGCCAAGAAACTTCTCGGTTTCAGTCTTGCAGCAATACTTGCTTGGGATGTTCACGCGACAGTTATTACCTATGAGACTACTAATCTCGGAGCGGGAGTATGGCAATATGATTACTCAGTGACCAATAACACGCTGCTTTCCCCCATCGAGGAAATAACTATCTATTTCCCCTTAGGCCTCTACTTCGACCTGCTGTCTGTTTTTGAACCGCTCAATTGGGATAACCTCGTTGCTCAGCCGGATCCGAGCTTGCCGGCAGATGGATTCCTTGATTCGCTGACGCTTTCGGCTGCCATCCTGCCTGGGCAAACCCTCGCGCCATTCTCCGTTCAGTTTACGTGGCTCGGTTCTGGGGCGCCGGGCTCGCAATCCTTTGAGGTCGTTGATCCTGCCAGTTTCACCGTTTTGGACTCAGGTTACACGATAGCTTTTTCGCTGCCATCCAGTGTGCCGGAACCTGGGACGATACCTCTTGCTATTCTTGGCGTCGCACTCCTGTTGCAATTATCGCGGCATCGCGGGTTATCCAACCTTTCTCTTGGTGCTATGAGAAAATTACCATGAAAAAGCTTCCCTCCACGATCAAGGCGTTTCTAATCTTCCTTTGGATATTGCTTGGACTAAGTGCCGAGAGCCCGACAGCCTCGGCCGCGCCATTTGTCGACAGTTACACGCTGGTATCGAGTGTTCGCTCAGGACGAACGACGTTTGACTATACTTATCGTCCGCTAATTCGGGTTGATGGCAACTCCTATCGCAACGCAGTTTTTACAGTCACAAGCAAGAATGCCGCGACTCAGATTCTAAAAGCGGTCATCAATGCGGGCGATCTCGACGCGGGCAATGTAGTGCTGGCGCCAGACACCTTCACAATTCGCCAAGACCGCCTCGTACCATTTGATCGAACCGTATTGGACTTTGCATTCTCTGGAACGATAGTTAGCAAAGACGTGGGTCCCTCGGACTTGAGTGTTGGCAAGCTGATGTTCCTGGAACAGGGCGGGCGCCTCGGCCACGAACTCATGTTGCCGATTCAAGGCACTGATCCACCTGCCGCGCAGCCGATTACTATGTCCGTAGATATTTACGGATCGGTCTTGTCGGCGAGTTATAAGCTTCTTGACCAGCATTCCATGGTGATTGCTAGCGACTCACTGAGCCAGTTCCCCGATGCGCATACAACATCGCCCCGCTATGCGACGATCGTACCAGTGCCAAGCCAGCCATTCAGAGTTGAAATCTCTGCTGTAGGCACTGCCAGTACTTTCGTATGGCTCTCTAGATTTTATATGCCAACGGTAACCACCCTGCGCATTGATCCAGCCAAAGGAATTCTGTCCAAAGGCGAGACAGTGTCGGTGATCCTGCGCTTGGCTTCTACTGACGCCTCATCAAGTAGTGGCTACACGGTACGGCTTTTGTTGCCTCCTGGTTTCAGCGGCGGCGCCGGACCATGGACGGTCACGCTTGCACCCGGAGAGACAAGAGATATCACAACGTCAATCACTGCGCCCGCGACTGGGGCTCAGTTTGTACGACACACCATTTACGCTGAAGCGCTAGCAGCGCAGCCCGATGCGGTGCCGGTGTCGTCTGTGTTTGCGCTCGAAGTGGAGTAACGCGACATGAACCTGATGAGGACCCTGTCCCTGTTTAAGAGTATTGCGTGCGTAGCGATGCTGTCTGGCTTGTTCTTGTGCAGCGATGTTTCAGCATTCGGCGTAAATTGGCTTTTTTTTCACCACATCCCTTTGCCTGGCACGCCAGTCCATGAAGCAATCACTCGTGCAGCTCTCCTCGGTTTTCCTCCTTTTCGTCTTTCCAGTGGGCAAGTCATAGAATTCTCATTCCCTGCGATAACGCAAATCGCTGACGAGAATGCCGCAACTGATTCGAAGGCTACGGGTAATCCTGAGCGTCATTTTGATGCAGAGTCTTTCGATGACGGGCAATCGTTCCTAATTAAAGCCCGGAAAGCCATCATTTCAGATCTTAAGACTGCCGTTGACAATGGCGATAACGCGCGACGACTTCTTGGGGGATCTCTCCACACCTTGCAGGATTTTTATGCACATTCCACATGGGTTGAGAATGGCAATCACGGAACAGCACCGTTAGGCCAAGACGGAGCCACACTGTCACATGCCGCCTTTGGTGCCGATGTTTGTGACCGCTTTGGTGTTTTAGTAGGACAGCCCTTGACGAGCTCCTATTGGGACAACGTGAATATCGTGTATGGCAGTACAGATTATCAGTTCATCGTGGGGTATAGTATACATAAGTGCGGTCATGGCAAACCAAATACATGCAACGACCCTGGTTTATGCCCAAGTGACTTTCTTTCAATGCTGCCGCCGATATTGAAAACTGATGCTGGCGGAATTCATAAAGACACCAATGTTAGGCAACATTTCCACGAAGCGGCAACGCTTGCGGAGCAGTCGACTCGTGAATATATTCAGCATATTTTTTCTGACTTGGGCAGTGAAGATTTGTCAGCGTGCAAACTAATGGGCGTAGATTGTTACCTCCTGTTCTTGAAGAAAGACGGTTCGGGGTCAGGCGTCATAAAGGTGTCTGACCCTCCCGCTTATGACATGCTGAAGAGTTGTGCGCCGGATTGTACGTTGACTATAAAAGGGGGATCGGTCGTCAAGCTCGAAGCTAAAGCCGATCCGGGCTTCGAATTTATCGGTTGGGGACAAGATTGCAGCGCACACGGAACAACCAATCCGATCGACGTGACTTTATCCAAGGATACTTGGTGCAGTGCTTCCTTCGGAGTTTTGCCAGCCGTTCGACTTAACCCATACGGCAGCAAGAATCTATCTGATGGTCCGTTTTACTTAGAACTAGTTGATGCAACGTTCTCACCAACTACCACGACTGAAGACGTTACAGTCACGTTGTTGCGGCAGGTTTTTAGTAACTGCCGTGGACTTCTGTTTTCAAGCAACCGTGTAGTCGGAGTTTCCAAGAGTCAGTCCTATTCATCCGACTTGAGCGGGTATGTTGCCGGCCGTGATCCGTTCTGTACCGCGCTACCGATAAGAACCGAGCTCACGATCACGTCGGCGATACTGGGGTCGAGCAAGGCACTGAATCTGACCACCATCCCGGCGGCGCAAAGAAAGGTGGCGATAACGCGATAATAGCATTCCAAGGGGGAGCCTTATCCAATGAGGCATGCGCCTTACCGAAGCATGGATTTTCAACCACGGATGAGGAGGGCAGAAAAAACATTGATGATGAATTGTAGCAACCTTAAGGGATAAGTCGGGGCTGGGGGCTGGGTAGAGTAGAGGACAGGCTTTCGCCTGCCCTCCCTCATCAAACCGTGCATGCGATTTTCCCGCACACGGCTTTCCGTTGTTCTTCACGCCAAGGCATGCGCCGAGTTCCAGCCCGCCTTCGTAGG